>Ga0209526_10000912_pt1 | contig 19501 bp, 24 predicted proteins | sample JacPinW_OM2H0_M1_FD_188566 | JGI IMG/M metagenome (GOLD analysis project Ga0209526, IMG submission 188566) | Forest soil microbial communities from Algoma, Ontario, Canada - Jack Pine, Ontario site 1_JW_OM2H0_M1 (SPAdes) (version 2) | ecosystem: Environmental > Terrestrial > Soil > Boreal... | reverse complement strand
GCATACCGAATATATCGCGGCGACCATCCCTCACGCCGGGCTGTTGATCCTGCCCAACACCAGTCATTTCGCGTTTCTGCAGGACCCGCGGCAATTCAACTTCGCGATCCTGCACTTCCTGGGCGACGAATAGGCGCCGCTATTCAGGTTCGACTTGTTGCCCGGCTTGGTGCGCCGTCACCGCCGCCCGGATTGTCCGCTTCAGGACAGAGCGCGAATTACGGCTTGGCCTTGGAAGACGACGACGCGAACGCGTTCTTCACCACCGCCGAAAGCTTGGCCCAACTGCAGCTGAGCGAACCGTCCTCGCAATGCACCGATCGCGATCGGTCGGCCGGGCGCTTTGCCGGGATTGGAACTGAATTCCTGGGCGTCAGGACCAGCGGCGGTCCGACCGGCTGACGCGCGCTTTCCACATCGGCACGGAGCTGCTCGTATTGTCTACCTGCCAGCCCGGCGGACATCGCCCCTCGCCTTTGGGAATCGAGGAAAGCCATGTAGGCGAAATCGATTCGCCTGCGTTCCTCGGCCGACGGATTAGGGCCCGAAATGTCGAAATTCCGGTCCTGCATGAAATCGTAATAGGTATAGCCGCCGCCCGGTTTTCGCCGGCCTGCAAAGCGCGCGGAACAGGCGGTCATCAAGGCAGCGCGCTCGTCATCCGAGGGCGAGCTGGCCTGGACCTGTTCGGTGCAGTCTTCAAAATCACGGGCAGACTGAGGCTGGGGCGTACGAAGGCCCAGCCACACGGCTGCGATCCCAAGCAACACCAGCGCAACAGCCGTCGCCAGGAGCTTGCTGATTTCGCCGCCCGCTACACGATACATCCGCCAGATCCCCACCGATTCGCTTATTACGTGCCAAAAATGCGGGTTTTTTGCGGACGAAATGCCGCTGATGTAGCAGCCGGGCCACAACCCGCCGCTTTATTGATCACGGCCAATTCTCGTCATGATTGAGCACCAGTCGTCGAACAGAATTTGATCGTTGGCTTTCGAAGGGTTTCCGGTCATGCGATCCATTAGAGCTATTGCAACTTTGGCGTCAGTCGCCGCGCTGGTCTGTTCGATATTTGCATTCAGCTGGGTCAGCCTTGCGCTGCTTGGCTTTTGACTGCGATCTGAATTAGTTGCACTGCCGCGGCGCGGGCGTGCTAGCGTCGAGGTCGTCACCTCATGCCTTTGATGCTTTTGATGGCCGCCTCGATGATTTCAAAATGCATTGCGTTCCTGGCCCTCGCGCTGCTGCTCGCCAATTGCTGTGCCCTCGGAAACGGTTGCGCCCCTGCGGCCGGCGCGCCGACGGCCGCAGCGCCGATCGCCTGGGACGGGCTCGGCACGGCGCCGACCGACGACATGCAGGCGAGCGAGCCGCAGGTGAGGAAGCCAGCGCGGACCAAGCGGGAAATCATCGTCGGCCCGCTCGACACTGCGGCGGCCGGACAAAACGGCAAGACGCAACCAAAGGACAGCTGGGAAGAGCAGCAGGCGGCGGACCAGGACGACGAGGCGAAGCTCAAGCGCAAGCTGATGATCTGTCAAAACTGTCGCTGACGAGGCAGCCCTCGACGGCGCGGCCGGCTAGGTTTGTTCGCTCAGCAAAGTACGGGTCTTCTTATCCGCGTCGTAGATTTCGACCTGAAGCATCGGATAAGCCGCCTTCAGTTTTCGACCTGACGCTTCGGCCGCATCGACCGTGTCAAATTCTGACTTGAAATGACCGTCGACAATCGTCACGAACCCTTCGGTAGGAGGCCGGTCGGCACGTAGAATTTTCTTGGGCTCTGGCTCGTCAATGGAGAGAACAGGTTTTTTCATCATTTTAGTCCTTCTAGATCGCCGCGATAACTATTCGGGTTCAAGTCACCCTATGAAATGCCGGCGGCAAAGGCTGGCGCACAAGTTCACTTAGATTTAGAGCCTCGCCGCTTTCCGTGATGTCCGAGAACAGGACCTCGATAAAGGGATGCTGGCGGTTGGAGGCGGCGCCTCGCTGATATTTCGCGCTCACAATCCGCCTGATCGCTGCAAGGTTCAACTTGCCAAGCGCATTGTATTGATCACGGAACAGACTTTGTCGATCTGAATGATGCTCGACAGCGTCGGCCCAGACGTCCATCACCTTGCGGCCTATGAACGCCTCGATCCGTTCAGAGCCATCCTGGGCAAACAGCCGTAGCCCGTCCATGGCATGCGGTCCGTCATCGACGCTAAATTGTGCAAGTGACATTGGGAGTCCTCCTGTTGTCGGCGCTTGTTCGCATCGGCATTACCTCGCGAACGACACCGCGCATTCTGACCAATCTCGATGGTAGATCAGGATAGGCATTCATATGGGGATCAAAGGATCGAATAACGAGCCCCAGGACACAAATGCGTTGGCCCGAAATAGAGCGTTGCCGCCGGTCATATAGAGGACGGAAAATTCCCGATCTAAAGTCGGTCCTTCGACGCTACTTCACGCGTCGTCCTTTGAAAAAACCGGCATTGGTCGTGTTCTGCTTGACGTTGGCGGTGTCGCCCTGCTCAGCAGTGTTAACTTCACCCTTGTTTCTGGGAGAATCCTTGTTCACTTGGATATCGTCACCCGTCCCCTTATGACTGCGATTGGCCGAGGGCACTGGCGGCATTTTGTTGTGGCGCGACATGCTGCTGTCCTTCGTTATTGTCGTGATGCTTCCCAACGGCCGCTGCAGGCTATTCCACCGGAAGCCGCGTTCCATCTGCCAGACCCGCCATTTCCGTTGAGCTGGCCGTTCGCGTAAGCACCACGGATTGAGACCTTTACGTTACCTTCTCGTCCGATGCTGCCCGAAACATCCGCCGCGCCCGAAACCCTTCCGTCGGTAACAGTGAGCGGATACCGAACGGACGGCTCGCAATTTCCGGCCCTTGTTAGAATTGTCACGTTCCAAAGACCGTCGTAAGGCTGTTGGGCGTAGGCGGGCGCGACTGTGGAGGCCGCTGCAATCAAGCCGAAAGCAACTATGCGTCGTGTTGTCATGTTTCTTGCCTCCTATCGACGTGCCGTTACCAAACGAGCTTCGAGAATCATGATCCCGGACTCGCCGCTACGCAAACAAGACGCGTCGAAGTTGGGCCAGACCTGCTGCAAACAATTTTGCGCAATCGGTCGAACCACCGACCGAGCTCCTTTGGCTAAGGTGATTGTTTCGCTCGCTTTGACCTGAGGAGCGAAGGCGGGCAGGGCAACAACCGCCGCTCCCAATAGGCCAAATATTGCCAGGGCGGTGATAGATCTGATCATTTGGGGCTGCTGACTGTGGCTGGTAGCCGATCCCACTACCCTCGGGGATTCAATTCACAACCGCCAGAACCATCAAGAGTTCCACGATACAAAATTATTTCGAAATAGCCCCTTCAAATAAGGCAGCAGCCGTGGCGAGCGACGAACTTCAAGACATGCTTTGAGAGCTATTGCAGCCCAAATCGAACCGATCTCAAGCCAACCTCAGTCGGATTCTTGAAGGCAACGTCGTCGCTCAGCGCCGTCAAATCGCTCCGTCAGGCCAACAAGATATGGCGGCAATTGGCTTGGATTCGCTGTCAGAGCGGTACGCAGCCTCTCACCGATCTCTGTGCAGATTGCGCCGCTATCGACATGAGCACCGTTTGGATTTTGGCTCGTCATGAGGGGCCTTTTGTTGCAATGTGCGCCCGACCGAACACAGTCGGTCGGGCGAATCTTTGTTGGCGCAACATGCTGGTCATGCCTGGGTGCGATGCCGGCGAAGTTCTGCCGGGTTTCTTTCGCACATCAGTAGCGGCCGGTGCCGATACCAACGCTCACGCCAGGAGCGCGAAAGCCGATACCGCCGCCGCGATCTTCGTCGTAACCCCGACGCTCGATATAACGCTCGCGAGGAGCGTATCCGTATGAATCACTGGGATCACGGATGATGACACGGCGTTCACTACGTTCGCGCCAGCAACGGCCGTTTTCGTCGCAGACCATGCGAACGTTGTGAATGTTGCTTTGCGGTGCGACTGATTGACCGGCGGAAAGCGGCGCGGCGGAAGCACCCGTCACGAAAAGCGCACTTGCGCCGACAGCTAGAGAGATCACGAGATTGTTCATGGCATTTCTCCAAAAGTGGTTGTGTCAGGAAGTCAATAGGCTCGCGAAGCATTGGTTCCGGGAGAGGAGCCGCAATCCTCGGTTGGGGGCCTAAAACAAATCCATTTGAGCCGGAACTTTGTTCGGCGGGCTTGTTGTGTCATTGTTAAGCCGGTCGGGATCATATGGGCCTCGAGATGCTTGTCCCATGTCGACCGCCCGTCCAGCGGTTGGCCGTGTCCGCCGCTCTCTCCTGAAAGCGCCCGTCTGATGACACTTGATCGCTCACGCATTCCAGCCGTCATTCTCGTCGTCGAGGACGAGATGATGCTGCGCATGCGCGCCGTCGACATGGTCGAAGACGCCGGCTACACGCCGGTTGAGGCCGTGGACGCCGACGGAGCCGTCGCAATCCTGGAGTCCAGATCCGACATCGCGCTGATGGTGACCGACATCCAGATGCCGGGCAGCATGGACGGTTTGCGACTTGCGCATGCGGTTCGTGAGCGCTGGCCGTCGATCAAGATCATCGTCGTATCGGGACAATTGAAGCAGCCAAGCATCGATCTTCCTGTCGATAGCCGCTTCTTCGGCAAGCCGCTCGAAGCCGTCGAAATGATAGCCCAGATGCGGAGCATGATCGGCCATGCCTGACGCCGGCGATTTCGCACCGAATACGGCCAAAATCGCCCGATTGCGGCAGAAACCGCGTCCGCCAAAGATGTGCGGCGCACGACCGATGGTGATATGATTGGCGATGCTTAAAGCCGATCTCCGACCTGACAACTCGCCAGCGAGTGGCGCAGAACCGCAGCTGGACTTTCTGGAGGCGGAGAACGTCAGCCTCCGGCTCCTTCTTGCACAGGCCGAAATCAATGCCCAAGGCTTGCTTGCCAAAGCCGGCATCGATGCCAAAGAGCGCGAGGCGTCCGACAAGCTGCAGAAGCTGATCCTTGAGGAACTGCACCACCGTATCAAGAATACGCTCGCGACCGTCAGCGCCATCGCCTCCCAGAGCCTGCGCAATGTGCAAGGCGCCGAACACGCGCAGCACGCCATCGAGGGCCGGCTGTTGGCGCTCGGGAAAGCTCACGATCTCCTTCTGCAGGCAAGATGGAGCAGCGCCGATCTTGGCAAGATCATCCGCGGCGCCACCGAAGCCTTCGACAATCCGGATGAACCGAAATTCTCGATTGCGGGACCCGACATTCAGATGACGTCGGGCGCCGTCATTGCCGTCGCGATGACGCTCAACGAGCTCTGCACGAACACCACGAAGTTCGGCGCCCTGTCGGTGCCAGAGGGACGCGTCGACGTCGCCTGGACACTGGACCAACAGACCCAACGCTTGCACCTGACATGGACCGAGAGGAACGGCCCGGCAGTCCATGCTCCCGAAAGGCGCAGTTTCGGGACACGCCTGATCGAGACGCTCGGCAAGCAGCTCAAGGGCGACGTGCGGTTGACCTATGAGCCGACCGGTTTCGTCTACGCGTTCGACGTGCCACTGGCTTCTTTGAGATAGGCAAGCTTCGGGCGTTAGTGGCGGAGCAGATGGTATCGACCGTCCGTCGACAATGAGCCACCGTCCGGCGGCAGAGCCAAGATAGCGAAACCCCGATCTCCAGTTATCCACGAAGTGGACAGCCTGCCCGGAACCATTGTTGCCCGGGTCACTTGTTGATGCACGACCGGATGCGAATGCCCCCATAGCATCCGATGAATGGCGGCCTCAGCTCTTCCCCCGTGCTGGGGCCGCTTTCTCTATCGTGGCGGCTGGAGTCCGGGCGCGGCCAGCCAGTCGTTGAAGTGCAACGCATTGTCGAACTGGCGGGCCCTGTTAATGAGGGCATTGCGCTCTGCACCGGCCGGAAGCGCGGCTGCCGCCTCTTTGAGCCGCGCGGCTTCGCGCGTCAGTCTGGTCTGTAATGTGGCTTTGGGCTGATCTGCTTTTGCAGACATGGTCGCGTCCTCGCAAGGCGGGAGCGTTACCGAACTCTCAGTCACCGATCGATGCCGAAGATTGGGCGGTGATAAGAACAGCATGCTCCTCGGAGCTCCGGATTTGCTGGTCAATATTGCTCACTCCGGCAAAATCCTTTGTCATCTCCCTTTCGCCGCAACGCGCAGGCGCTTCAAGGCGCTCCGATCCTTGGCCCGCAGACGCCTCACTCGTCCCGCTTTATCTCAGGCTTGTCATACAAGACCGCGTTCAGGAGCGAATTATGGACCTCGATCTTGCCGTTATAGGTAATGAAGCCGAGCTTGCGAAATTTGTTCATGAAAAAGCTGACGCGGGAGCGTGTTGTACCGATCATCTCCGCCAGCGTCTCCTGGCTGACATGTGCTGTGATAGGCTGTGGGGCGCCGTCCTTTCCGAAATTGGCCAGCAGAAGGAGGAGGCGCGCGAGCCGCTTCTCGCTGGAATTGAACAACTGGTCGATGAGGTCTTCCTCGATGCGGCTGTTGCGGCTCAGCAGATACGCCATGAACAACTCTGAAAATTTTGGCTCGCTGTGAAGCACCGTCAGCATCGCGTCTTTCGCGATCGAGGTGATCAGGCATTCTTCCATGGCTGTGGTTGTTGAAATCCGCAACGGATGGCCATTGAGGCATCCTTCGCCAAAGAACTGTCCAGGTTCCAGGATTCCGACCACGGCTTCCTTGCCCTGTTCGGAGACAACGAGAACCTTGATCCTTCCCTTTTGAATATAGAAAACGGTATCTGCGACGTCTCCTTGCGCAAAAACGACCTGGTTCCTGTCAAATTTCAAGATGGCTTTGCCCTCGCCGACCTTGGCGAGAAAGAGTTTTGGCTCAAATAGGCTCTTTGCCGCTTTTGGCATGAGGTCCTCGCTGCCTGATTATACCCCATCCGCAGCGAACCTGCCTAAAAATCCGTACCAACCAGTTCGTAGCTCTTTCGACCCCGCGAATGGACCGCCGCAGCCGTCTGGCAAATCAGATCGCGATTCGCATCGAACGCACCGAGAAAGCCCTCTTCGTCCCGCCTGAGATGCGGGTCCACCCGCAAAAGAGCACCGACGGTGACAAAGAACGAATATTCGATCGAGGTGTCATATCCCCAAAAACGTACAGCCTGCCGGGTCCGGTCATAACTTCGACTGTAATTCGGAAATTTCAGGGGCATCGATATCCTTCCGTCCAGGTCGACAGCCCGGACTTCTCAAACCGCGGATGAATCCATGAGCGAACGCGGCAATAAATCGCGACCCCGGTTCAAACGCGCTCAATGCATCACGATCGTCTGATCTTTGTCCTTCATGAGCGCTGCGTCCAGATCCGTTTGGCTGATCGAAAAAGACTGGGTCTGTCGTTGCGAGGCAGAAATCGCCGGCGTCTGAAACAGCGTTACCAATCGCCGATAGGCAAGCCTTGACAGCCCTTCGATCAGTTCGTCGTCAGCGAGGACAACATATTCACCGGCAGGCTGAACGCCCTCCAGGTTGCGAAGGATGAACGGATTACTGAACCAGACGGTGCTCCGCGTTGTCCTGATGGTCAAAGTGAGACTTTCTGGGACCAACCTGCATTGCAGGCAGTCAAGCCGATTGCCGCTCCGACTCGTCACATGAGTTCGCAGGGGCCTGTTGCGAGAGCCTATCGGTTATCTTCCGCTATCGCTGAGCAATTTTGCACAGTATCCGTCTTTGCTCAGGGCTATTGTGAAAACCTCCGGTGGCACCACCGCCCGGCTGTCCGATGGTGGAGGAAGCAAAAATGAACATATCCGGCGAAAGTCTTCTCGTCATATTGGTTGTCGGCCTCGTCGCCGGCTGGCTTGCGGGCCAGATCGTCCAGGGCGCCGGTTTCGGCCTTCTCGGAGATCTCGTCGTGGGAGTCGTGGGGGCGTTTATTGCGAGCTGGCTATTTCCGCAGCTCGGAATCCATCTCGGTTCGGGCATCGTCTCGGCGATCATTAGTGCCGCGATTGGCGCGGTGCTGCTTCTTCTCGTTATCAGACTGGTCCACGGAAGAAGCCGATGGGGAGGAAGCTGGGGCGGAGCATGGTGGAGACGCTAGTAGTCGCAGCGGGAAACCATCGGCTTATTCATGATTCCGCTCTGGGTGGAAGCAAAAACAAATCGGCTATCGCAGGAACCTTCATCGGCTGACTCTATTTGCCCTTTGTCCAATCATGGACGCACGACAACTCGGTAGACACCATGAAGAAGATCCTCTTAGCGACCGTCACTATTCTCGCATTCACCGCACCTTCCTTCGCGGCTGAACCGGACAAGACTGTCGGTCAAGCGCCGCCATCAGGTGCTTCCTCGTTTTACCTGACTCAAGATACCACGACGATGAAGTGTCAAGTCGTCAATGCCCAGCCTGCCGCGGGTGGCAACTGGAAGGTTATCGGTACCGCTCATCCGACACACGCATCCGCAGAAACAGCTTTGACGGCTGACAAGACCTGCGTCAAGTAATGAAGTGACGGCGCGAGTACGCGGGGTGGGTCTAGTGGTCCGACAAAACTACTGACCCGCCCCGCCAACTATCATGATGCTACTACCTTGGCGAATTGAGGTGGCTGTTATGCCACTGCACCGTGGCCGATTTCATCGGATCCTCAGCCAGTACTTTGTGGACGTGCTCGCACTTGGAGCATTCGAAGGTCCGCAGATCAGAGCCGTTAGGACCAGGTTCGATCCGGGCCAGCATCATGCGGCCCTGACACTTCGGGCAGCGTGGCCGTTCGATCGGAATTAGCGATGGATCGGGGCGAGTATGAGTTTGGGGCATGTGATGCTCCTGCGGATCAGGCGTGCTGGAACTTTCAGGCACCGATAGCAGCCGGAAAACCGGGCGGGAATCGAATCAGCATGCCGTGCCTCGCGGCCAGCTGCTGATCAATATTGCTCATATTGGTCGCAGTCTTTCGTGCAATTCCGGCGAACTCGGCTGGGAAATTAAGTAGTGCTTGGATTTTGGACTGAGCAATATTGCTCAGCAAAACATCAAGACACGGATCAATATGCGGGTTCGCAAGGCTCCATTGCGGGGCCGCCTTTCCTTAAACACACGTGCGGAAGCAGCCTGGAGATGGTTCCTAGTCCGCCAGAAACCCGCGCGTTGGCGCGCCTGCTCGCCCGTTATCGCGAGCCGGACAGCGCGCGGGGCGCATTCGAGCTGGTGATCACGGCAGTACCCTTCGTCGTCATCTGGGCTCTGATGTGGGCGGCTCTTGACCATGGCTATTGGATTGGCCTGCTGCTGGTGGCACCCGCAGCGGGATTGCTCGTCCGTCTCTTCATGATCCAGCACGACTGCGGCCACGGGTCATTCTTCCACGGCCGTCTTGCAAACCATTGGGTCGGCCGAGCCATCGGTGTCGTGACCCTTACCCCGTACGACTACTGGCGACGAAGCCATGCATTCCATCACGCGAGTTCAGGTAATCTCGACCACCGGGGCATCGGCGACATTGACACGTTGACCGTGCATGAGTTTCTCGCGCGGCCTCGATGGCGTCAGATCCTTTACCGTCTGTACCGGCATCCGTTAGTGATGTTCGGTGTCGGTCCCACCTATCTGTTCATTTTGCGGCATCGCTTGCCGATAGGGATGATGCGAAGCGGCTGGGAGCCCTGGCTAAGTACGATGGGCACCAACGCTGCGATCGCGATTCTGGTTGCCGCGATGATCCGGCTGGTCGGCTTTGGGCCGTTCCTGCTTGTGCACCTGCCGATCCTGGTTTTGGCGGCGTCAATCGGTGTCTGGCTGTTCTATGTCCAACACCAGTTCGAGGACACTTCCTGGTCCCACGATGAAACCTGGAGTTTTCACGAAGCTGCGGTGCATGGCAGTTCCCACTATCACTTGCCGGGTGTTTTGCGCTGGTTCACGGCGAATATCGGCGTTCACCACATCCATCACCTGTGCAGTCGAATTCCTTGCTATCGCTTGCCGGATGTGTTGCGCGACCATCCACAACTCGCTGCCGTCGGACGAATCACCCTGTTCCAAAGTTTGCGGTGCGTGCGGCTGGCCCTGTGGGATGAAAAGGGGCGGCGGCTCATTTCGTTTGCAGAGGCAGAGAGGGGCCCGTCGGTCAAACAGGGCAAGACGACGTATTCCATTATATCGACAGTGCGCATCGCGCGAAGGTTGATATCGGGTGCCGGAGTATCCATCTAGGGGTAGCGTAAGCAGTTCCTTGCAATGGGCGTGTCCCGAAACGCGACGCCCTCGCCACGCAATCCTATCGACGATATCGACCAACGGCATGTCGCCCCGACGTGCGCGTCACGGGTCAGGACAACATATGCCCACCGAAAATGCCTCCGTGCGGGTCGTGCACAAGCCCTGGGGGGTCAGCGATCTCCAGCCATGGAGCAGCATCGACGGTACCGGTGATGCCGTGGGGGAATTGTGGTTCGAGCGGGCCGACAAGAGCGCGCCGATCCCTGCCTTGCTGCTCAAGCTGCTGTTCACCAGCGAGCCATTGTCGATCCAGGTCCATCCGGACGACACTTTCGCGCGCGCGATGGGGATGCCGAACGGCAAGAGCGAAGCGTGGTACATCATCTCGGCAAAACCGGGCGCACAGATCGGCGTTGGCCTGGAGCACCGGGTAACGCCACAGGAATTGCGGGCGTCGATCAAGGACGGTTCGATCGTCGAACTGGTTCAATGGCGTCCAGTTGCGAAAGGCGATGTCATCTTCATCCCGGCTGGCACGATCCACACCCTGGGCGCCGGTATCGTGCTTGCCGAAATACAGCAGCGTAGCGACACGACATTCCGCCTGTTCGACTATGGCAGACAACGCGAATTGCACGAAGACAACGGCGTGGCAGTGGCCAATACCTGGCCGCTTCGATCCCCACGCAATCCGACCCGCCTTACGGGTGAACGGACGGTCCTGGTCGCGAGCCGATATTTCGTTCTCGAGCGACTTGAACTTCCCGAGGGCTCAAGCTGGGCGCTGCTCGCAGAACCGGAGACATGGATTCTTGTTCTTGACGGCCACGCCGCGATCGGATTGGCCGCGGCATCGATAGGACAGGCGATCTTCGTTGGGGGCGGCCGTACCAGCATCGAAGTCGGCGTCAACGGGTTGACGGCCCTGGTCGCCTATCCGGCGACCGCTCCAACAGGTTCCCTGTTGCAGCGGCTCGGCGAGCCATCGACCAATCCTGTACGACAAGCCGCCACTGCTGCTCCGCAATTGAAGGGCCTCGCCGGGGCGAGCACGTGACGCCGCTCCGCAGGATCGCGGTCATCGGCAATTCATTGCCTCGCCGCTGCGGAATCGCGACATTTACGACCGACCTGCAACGCGCGATATCGACTTCACGGCCAAATCTGGAGACTTGTATCGTGGCGATGACCGACCACGGTCAGGCCTATGACTATCCCGCTTCTGTCGCTTTCCAGGTCAGGGATGACGCGATCGAGGACTATGTCCGTGCAGCAGACTTTCTGAACGCCGGCCGTTTCGACATCGCCTGCCTGCAGCACGAGTTTGGAATTTTTGGCGGCGAGGCAGGCGCCAACATCCTCGAGCTGCTGCCTCGCCTCACCATGCCGATCGTGACGACGCTGCACACGGTGCTGGCCAAGCCGACCGCGGTTCAGCGCGCGGTCATGGAACGCATCGTCGAAGGGTCCTCAAAGATAATCGTGATGGCCAACAAGGCCCGCGAGCTGCTGCGCAGCGTCTATCGTGTGCCGGACGAGAAAATCGAAGTCATCGCCCATGGCATTCCCGATTTTCCGTTTGTTGAGCCCGACGCGGCGAAGGCCAAGCTCGGATTCAGCGGCCGCTCCGTCATTCTGACATTTGGCCTGCTGTCTCCCAGCAAGGGCATCGAGGTCATGATCGACGCTATGCCCTCGATCCTGGAACGAAGCCCTGACGCGGTCTACGTCGTGCTCGGTGCGACCCATCCCAATCTGGTTCGGGATCAGGGGGAAGCCTATCGCGAGAGCTTGACGGCGCGCGTGCTTGAACTTGGCGTCGAGAACAACGTCGTGTTCCTCGACCAGTTCGTCGATCAGTCTACGCTGCTCGAATTCATTTCGATGTGCGACGTTTACGTCACGCCCTATCTCAACGAAGCGCAGATGACGTCAGGCACGCTGGCCTATAGCTTCGGCCTCGGAAAACCGGTGGTGTCGACGCCCTATTGGCACGCGCGCGAATTACTGTTCGATGGGCGTGGCGTTCTGGTTTCCTTTGGCGACGCGGCAGGGATCGGCAGCGAAATTGCGCAATTGCTTACCGACGACCCTCGCAGGCGGGCGATGCGCGAGCGAGCCTACGCGGCCAGCCGATCGATGACGTGGGAGCGTACCGCCGAGCGCTACCTCACCGCCTTCGAGAATGCGCGGCAAGGCCACTGGCTGAAGGTAATCGCACGCAGCAAGCCAGACCTGGTCGCGCCGAACGGCCCCGCGGTGCCAGCCATGCAAACAGGCCATTTTCTGTCGATGTGCGATGATACCGGTTTGTTCCAGCACGCCGTACATTCGGTGCCGGATCGCTCGCATGGCTATTGCGTGGACGACAACGCCCGCGCGCTGTTATTGGCATGTGCCCTCAATGAACCGGGCGAGCAGCCGCTTGCGGAGGTGTTGACGGCGCGATTTGCCGCTTTTGTGCAACATGCGTGGAACCCCGACACCGGACGATTTCGCAACTTCATGGGCTTCAACCGGACCTGGCTTGAAGACAAGGGCTCCGAAGACAGTCATGGACGGACGTTGTGGGCGTTGGGTGAATGCGCGCTCAAAGATGCCAGTCCGTCACGGCGTCGATGGGCGGCCGCCTTGTTCGCCCAGGCACTACCGACCGCGAAAACCTTTCATTCGCCCCGGGCGTCAGCCTTCACGCTGCTGGGCCTGGACGCTTATTGCGCTGTGGATCCCAATGATCGCCACGCCCGGGAAATTCGGCGTGCACTCGCCGAAAGGCTGATGTCCGGCCTCGCGTCGGTCGAGACGCCGGACTGGAAGTGGTTCGAGGAAGGCCTCGCCTATGACAACGCGCGCCTCCCGCAGGCCTTGATGGTGACAGGCATGGCGACGCAAACACCCGGCTATGTCGATGCCGGCCTGAGATGCCTGCGCTGGCTGATGACACAACAAACGGCATCAACGGGCTATTTCCGGCCGGTCGGTTCGGCCAGTTTCGGCGAACGCCGGAAACCTCCCCGCGCTTTCGATCAGCAGCCGGTGGAAGCGACGGCGACGATTGCCGCCTGCCTGACGGCGTGGCGCGCGGACGGCGATGCCGAATGGAAGTCTATCGCAGCGAATGTGTTCGCCTGGTTTCTCGGCAGCAACGACCTGTCGGTCGCGCTCGTCGACGTCGCGACCGGCAGTTGCCGCGATGGATTGCATCCCGACCGTGCCAATGAAAATCGCGGGGGGGAGTCGGTGGTGTGCTATCTTCTGGGGCTTGCCGAGATTCGTCAGCTCGCGCGTGTCAGTGTCAACCCGGCAAATCCCGTGGCGCTTCGCGCCATCGGCGCCTGATTTAACGCCCACTTCGGCCAACCGAGGGCACCTACTTGCAAGCAACTTTTCTGCATCGCCAGGCGCTCCATCTGCGTCCCGATCCCACGCGCGTCATCGTACGCCCGTTCAAGCCGGCGACAGAGCCGCGCGATCTCAACCCGACCGACAGGACGCGCGCCAACCATATCGTCGAACGCGTCCTCGCGCTTGATCCGAAGGTTGCGGCCAGCCAGCTTGAGGATGTGCTGGACAACTTCCAGGGCCGGCATCGCAACCTGCTGGAGACGTTCGAGCTGCGTGCCGACGAGATGGAGGAGGCACTCGCGGCGCACCTTACTTTTTCCGAAGTCCAGCGTCAGCTCATCGGCGCCTATTTCATGAACGAGTATTCGTTCGAAGCGTCGGCACTGTTCAATCCCAGCATCGTACCGCACCCTGACCAGTCGGGCACCCCGGCGGGTAGCTTACGCTTCATTCTCGGCCTCCGTGCCGTCGGCGAAGGACATGTGTCGTCGCTGACGTTTCGCGCCGGCACCGTCGCGGCCGATGGCAGCATCGCAGTCGATCCGACGGCCCGGCTCGCTTCCAGTCCCCGGATTGGGTATTTGATACCGGGACCTATCGGCGACGAGGTTGAGGTCGTCTTCAGGCCGGACCAGGACATCAGCGAACGCGTCATCTTTCCGGTAACGATCTCCCAGTCGCACGGCATCGAAGACGCTCGCTTCGTCGAATTCACCGATGGCGGCCGGAAGACCTATTACGCAACCTATACCGCGTATAGCGGCACCGCGATCCGATCGGAATTGATCGAGACCAGCGACTTCCTCTCGTTTCGAATGACGCCCCTGCACGGCGCCGCCGCGCGCAACAAGGGCATGGCGCTGTTCCCGCGCAGGATCGACGGCAAGTACGCCATGATCGCGCGGCAGGACAACGAGAATCTTTATCTGGTCTATTCGGACGACCTGTTCAGGTGGGAAGGCGGCCAGGCGATCATGAAGCCGCAATTTCCCTGGGAGTTCGTGCAGATCGGCAACTGCGGATCTCCGATCGAGCTGGATGAGGGCTGGCTGCTGTTCACGCACGGTGTCGGTCCGGTCCGGAGGTATTCGATCGGTGCCGCGCTGCTCGACAAGCGCGACCCCTCCAAGGTGCTGGCGCGTTCGAGCGAACCCTTGTTGCGGCCTGAACCATCCGAGCGCGAAGGATACGTCCCTAACGTCGTCTACACGTGCGGCGCCATGAGGCACAATGACCAGATCATTTTGCCCTACGCGGTGTCGGATACTTTCTCCAATTTTGCGACCATCAAGATTTCGGCGCTCATGCAGGCGATGCGAGCCTAGTTGGCATCTTCACTGAAGCAAAGTGCGACATGCCCGTGCCTTCGACTACCGACGTAAGGAGACGTGATGGCCCGCGAAACAACTTATTTCGTCCAGTCATTCGACGCCGGCAAAGGCGGAAATCTCAAGGCCGATGCTCCGATAGCTTGCAAATCGGCAACAGGCGCCGTCCGAACTGCAGAGAGACTGGCGCCAAGCAAGCTGGGCGTCGTTGCCTTCTCGTCCACGGGAGATCCCGAGATGGGTGACTATGACGACGAGCCGACGGTCATCTTCCGTAAAGGCCAATTTCCTTCCGCCTTCGACTGAGGGCTTGGTCGTGGTGACCAGTAAACAGGCAAAGGTGCCCAAATGAATGAACGACTCGAGACACTGAAAAAGGCCCGTCAGCGCATGATCGAGGATAGGGACGTGTACGCGAAGGTATTGGCCGCTCCTTTTGACCGGGACAAGGCCGAGCGAGCACGCAGCAAGTTCACCGAGATTCAAGCCCTGATCGACGCGATGGACCGCGCCATAATGGGGGAGGAAGTCGTCCCACCCGCAAAGGAAATTGGATGAAAAAAACTCTCGCAGTATTGGCGCTCTGCGCATTCGCGCAAAGCGCTCACGCCACCGGACCGGATTGTAGCGCGATCGAACGCACGAGCGAGCGTCTCGCTTGCTACGATGCAGCGTCCGCTCCGAAAATAAAAAAGCCCGCGGCTGTTGAAAACGATGCATCGCGCGCTGCGTACAAAGACCCGTTCATCGCGGAAGACGCCCGAACAACCGCCAAGCTAAAAAACATCTGTCGCGGCTGTTGAGATGTGCGAGAAACTCAATTCCCGACGGGCTAGAATGAGCGCGGACCGAGGGCTGAAATGCGAACGGAAGGGTTTGGTGGAATCGGGTCTGCCGTGCTGCTTTCTGCGATGCTGATGGCAGGACCTGCGTCGGCCTATGACCCCAACGACCCCAACAATTGCATCGGCGCCGAATGGGACGACAAGCACGCCGTGGTGGTGTCGAGGGTGATCGCGCGCCCGCGCGTCAATTTCATCAAGAGCCCGTACGATGATGATCTCAAGGCCGCGAGCTGCCCTGCGGACACGGCGGCTTGCCGGCAAAAGTCCTACCTCGTTGCCGGCGACCTCGTGCTGACGGGGCAGAGCCGCGGCCCTTTCACCTGTGTCACCTACCGGTCGCCGCAGGCGCGGCAACCGAGCGTGACCACAGCCTGGCTGCCCGCCTCGGCGCTGACGCCGGTCGCGCCGATGCCGTCGCCAAAACTGCCGGACTGGACCGGCACCTGGTCGCATCCGTTCGGCAAAATCACGATCTCGCCTGGCGAGGGCGGCAAAGTGAGCATCGAGGGCATCATGCTGGTTCCGGCCGGGCGGGAAATGCGCAACGGCGTGTTGCAGGCCAACGTAACGCCCGAGAACGGCACCATCGCCTTCAACGACGACGGCAGCGTTCCCTTTGAAAAAGCCGAAGGCGACCAATGCCGGGTGCGGATGCAGCGCGTCGCCGACTGGCTCATGGTCGAGGACAACGGAGGCTGCGGCGGCTACGGGGTGACGTTCTCCGGGCTTTATCGGCGAAAGAAATAGGGCGCTTGCTACGGCTTCGTGCGAAGGCTCAGGCCGGGTTGCTACGCGGCTTGATGTTCTGCAGGCTCTTCACCAGTATTTCCGCAAAGGTCGCCGCCGCGACGGAAAGACCACGGCCGCGCAATTGGCACAGCACGAGATCAGCCGCCGGCACGTCGCGCGTGTCGACCGGGCAGCCTACCAGGCCCAGGCCAAGATCCCCGGACGGCGCACCGATCTCGATCTGAAACGAGATCATATTGCTGCGAAACACCAGGCCCCTCAGCATCTCGAACGAATTTGATTCAGCCATGATGTTGAAGCGCAACTCCCGCCGCGCGGTCACCTCGTCGAGGATCTGCCGGCCGCTGAGCGTGCGATCGGGCAGGGCCACCGGGTACTCCGAGCATTCCGACAGCCTTACCGATTTTCTCGCCGCAAAAGGATGATCGGAGCGCACAATCGCAACCAGGCGCTGCGGGACGCTCGCGATGACCCGGAGCGTGGGCAATATCGCCGGACGATAGATCAGTGCAAGGTCGACGTCGTAAGCCGCCAGTGCTCCGAGCGCCCGGTCATGATCCATCACCTTCAGGTCGAACGTCACCTTCGGATGCTGCTCTTGGAAATTCGCGATCCGCAACGCCAGGAAATCAAGCGCCAGGGCCTGGCTGCAGGCAATCAGGACGGGACCCCTCCGCAGGCCGCGCAAATCTTCGACATGCGACTTCATCCGCTCGGCATCCGCGATCTGGCTTCGCGCATAGCGAACGAACATCTCGCCTGCGGTGGTCAATTTGACCCCGCGCGGCCGGCGTTCGAACAAGGGGGTCCCGACCTCGGCTTCGAGATCCTGGATGCGGCGGTTCATGGCCGAGGGCGTCAGGTTCAGGCGCTCCGCAGCCTTTCGAATCGAGCCCAGGCGGGCGACCTCGACGACGTGGGTCAGCAATTTCAGATGCCGCATGGGATTCCGGTGAGGCCTTTTTTGCACCGCTCTAGTCAAAAGATAGCAGCATATAAGTTCACTCAAAACAGCTAAGTTTCAATTCAGCGGCGGTCGGACGTGGCTGAGGCCACACCGGCCGGGAATTGCTCTCACCACCAATTGGAAAACTCCGATGACCGGACACCACGCGTTTCGTGGAATGCAGGCGCTTGCCCTCTCCCTCGCTGTCACTGTGAGCTCCGCGGTCGCAGCTCCCGCGCAGACACCCATCAAACTCATCCTGAACTGGAAATATGAGGGCCCGCAGGGAATGTTTTTCCTCGCCCAGGATCGCGGTTACTTCAAGCAGGAAGGTCTCGACGTCACCTTCGATCAGGGCAATGGCTCCGGGGCGGCGGTGCCCCAGGTTGCCAACGGCGCCTACGACATGGGGTTCGGCGATATCAATGCGCTGATCGAGCTCGCTGCGAAGAAACCGGAAGACGCGCCGGTCGGCGTCTACATGCTCTATAACCGCCCGCCGTTCACGGTAGCTGTGAAGACCGACAGCCCGATCCATTCGCCGGCCGACTTTGCCGGACACAAGCTCGGCGGCTCGGCCAACGACGGCGCGCTGAAACTGTTCCCGGCGCTGTGCGCGACCGCCAAGATCGACTGCTCCAAGGTCGAAATCGTCAACATGCAACCCAGTCTGCGCGAACAGATGCTGATGCAGGGGCAGGTCGATGCGGTGTTTGGCTATGTCAACACCATCCGTTTCAGCGCCAAGCTCACCGGCATCGATCCCGACAAGGAGCTCCGCTTCATCAAATATGACGCCTACGGCATGGACCTCTATTCCAACGCGATCATCGTGTCGCGGAAGTTCGTGAAAGAGCATCCTGAAGCGGTGAGGGGATTCCTCAAGGCGCTCAATCACGGCATCAAGGATGCGATTGCAAATCCGCAGGCCGCGATCGATGCCGTGGTCGCGCGCGAACCGCTGATCAAGCCGGTCATCGAACGGGCGCGGCTGGATGCGACCCTCGCAGACGAAATGAGCCATCCCGAAATCGCAAAGATCGGCCTCGGCGACGTCAGCGACGATCGCATGGCGAAGGCGATCGAGATTCTCGTCAAGGCCAAGGAATTGCCGCGCACGCCGGCAACCGCGGAAATTTTCGATCGCAGCTTCCTGCCACCCGCAAGCGAGCGGCCGACTTCGATCCGCGCCGCCACGTAGTGACGGACTGCCCCGGCTTTTCGTCCGCCGCCTTCCGACATCAATGGGATAACAGTTATGAAACTTGCGCTTGAAGACCGTGTCGTGCTGATCACAGGCCCGGCCAAGGGAATGGGCGCCTCGATCACCCTTGCCTTTGCCGGCGAGCGCTGCAAGCTGGCGCTGATCGGCCGCGACACCGCAGCGATCGCACCTGTCGCCGACGAGGTGAAAGGGCGCGGCGGCAAGGCGATCGTGATTCCCTGCGACCTCACCGATGCCAGGCAATGCGAATCCGCGGTCGAAGCCACCAAAGCTGCCTTCGGCGGCCGCATCGACGTTCTTGTCAACGTCGCCGGCGGCTCCGGTCCGATCGGCAAGACCGGTGTGGAGACGACGCCGGAAGAATTCGACGACATCGTCACCCTCAACATGAACGGCTGTTTCCACACCATGCGGGCGGCGTTGCCGACCATGATCGCGCAGCGCTACGGAAAGGTCGTCAATGTCGGCGGCACATTCGGAATGCGCGGGCGCGCCGGACGGGTGGCCTACTCCGCGTCGAAATGGGGCCTTCGCGGCATCACCAAGAGCTTCGCGCTCGAAGTCGGGCAATTCAACATCAACGTCAATTGCGTCGCGCCCGGAATGGTCGACGGTCCCCGTTTCCGCGACAAGGTCTGCCGCGAGATGGCCGAGAGGCTCGGCATTTCCGAGCAAGAGGCCGCCGAACGCCATGCCGCCGATTACGCCATGAAACGCGTCACGGTGGATGCCGACGTCGCCAACGCCTGCCTGTTCCTCGCCAGCGACGCGTCGCGCCAGATCACCGGCGTCGATCTGCCGGTGGACGGCGGCTGGG
>Ga0209526_10000911_pt1 | contig 19504 bp, 17 predicted proteins | sample JacPinW_OM2H0_M1_FD_188566 | JGI IMG/M metagenome (GOLD analysis project Ga0209526, IMG submission 188566) | Forest soil microbial communities from Algoma, Ontario, Canada - Jack Pine, Ontario site 1_JW_OM2H0_M1 (SPAdes) (version 2) | ecosystem: Environmental > Terrestrial > Soil > Boreal... | reverse complement strand
AAACCGAACGCGGAGATGGTCGCGCCCGCGATCAGAATGGTGCGGCCGATGTTGCCGAGAAATTTTGCGGCGGCTTCGGCCAGCGGCGCGTCTTTGTAATTCGCCAGTTCGCTGCCGAGCGTCCCCTGCGCCACCAGCTGGATCGTAATGTAGATGATCGTGGTAATGACGAGCGCGAGATAGGCGGCGCGCGGAACGGTTCGCGCCGGATTTTTCACTTCGCCACTCGGGATCAACGCGACTTCGATTCCGACGAAAGCGAAGATCAAAAGGATAACGCTGTCGCCTAACGCCTTGCTGCCAGGCCACGCTGTCCAGGTGAGACTCGCCGGGTGAATGAAAAACAATCCCGCGCAAATAAATAACAGCAGCGGGAGAAGTTTCGCCACCGTCAACACGGTGACTGCGCCTGCGCCTTCGCGCACGCCGCGCACGTTGATGACTACGAGCGAGCCATAAACGATTATCATGACGACGATCCGCATCACTGGACTGCCGACCAACGGCGCGATGACCGCGATCGAGTTCACCAAAACATTCACCACGCCTGCGACAGCGCCGAGAGCAGTGATGCCATAAAGCACGCCGGCGAGAAATCCGACGTAGCGTCCGAACGCGACTTCGACATATGCGTAGAGTCCGCCGGTGAGCGACACGCGGCTGCCGGCGATCGCAAAACAAGTGACGAACAACACCATGGCGATCGCGCAGCACACAAAGGCGAGCGGCGCCGCCGGCCCGAGACTTTTCGACATGAGCGCGGGCAAAACAAAAATTCCGGCGCCGATTGTCGAGCTGATGATGTTTGCCGTGAGCGCAGAAATTCCGATGCCGCGCACGAGTTGATGATCAACGTGCTCGGCTTGTTGGATCGAGATCGTCTCCTCGGCCATCTCGCGAATCGTGCGCTATCCGTGCGCGCGGGGCAAGATCGACATTTTCGCCCGCACAAAATCTGGCTAGACTCTATGAATTATGCGCGACAACTATCTGGAGGATTTTTATTCGTTTCTGCGGTTTCCGAGCGTTTCCACGGACAACAATTATTCGAAAAAACTAAACGAGTGCGCAGATTGGCTCGTTAAAAAACTGAAGGCGGTCGGACTGGAAACGCAGCTTGTTCCGACTGCAGGTCATCCCGTTGTTTGGGCACGCAACAAACATCAACCCGGGCGTCGCACCGTTTTGATTTACGGGCATTACGATGTGCAGCCGCCCGACCCGCTGGAGTTGTGGGATTCGCCGCCGTTCGAGCCGGTTTTGAAAAACGGTTACGTTTTTGCGCGCGGCGCAACCGATAACAAAGGCCAGATCCTTTCCCACATTCTAGGGATTCAAGAAACGATCGAACAAAACGGCGATCTGCCGGTGAATGTCGATCTTGTAATTGAAGGCGAAGAAGAAATCGGCAGCGCAAATCTCGGAAAATTTCTAAGCCAAAACCGCGAGGCACTGAAATGCGATGTCGTTCTTGTTTCCGACACCGGAATGATCGCGCCCCGTACGCCGACGATGAGCTACGGATTGCGTGGAGTGGCGGCATTGGAATTAAAAGTGACCGGCCCGAAAATCGATTTGCACTCGGGAATTTTCGGCGGCGGCGTCGCTAATCCCGCCACAGCGCTGGCGCAATTGCTCGCGACATTGCACGACCGCGAAGGACGGATTGCGGTTGCAGAATTTTACGATCAAGTCGCGCCGTTGCAGAATTGGGAACGCGAAGCTTGGAAAAAACTTCCGATCGATGTTGACGCCGAAATCTTGAAGGAAACCGGCGCGCCTTCGCTTGTCGGCGAGAAAGGTTTCAACACGATGGAGCGGATCTGGGCGCGGCCGACCGCAGAGATAAACGGGATAGGCGGTGGTTATCAAGGGCAGGGGACGAAAACCGTCATTCCAAGTCACGCGATGGCGAAGTTGACGTTTCGCCTCGTGCCCGATCAAAAAGCGGACGAGATCATCGCGCTGGTCAGAAAACATCTGGAAAGAAATTTGCCGGCCGGCGTGACAATGGAGATGACCGGCGGCCACAATGGGCCCTGGTATTTGACCGATCCGCATAGCGAATTCGGTAAAGCCGCCCAACGTGCGCTGAAAAAAGCTTTCAAGACCGAGGTGGCATTGATCCGCGAGGGCGGCAGTATTCCAATCGTCTCCGACTTTCGCAGTATCCTCGGTGTGGAAACGCTATTGCTGGGGCTGGCCTTGCCGGATTGCCGTGCCCATTCGCCCAACGAGAATTTCCCGCTGGAGAATCTCGACTCCGGCATCCGAATGAATCAAGCTGTGCTGCAGGAATTGGCCGCCTGACGCTGAACAAAAAATTTCCGTGAAAACGAAACTGCGCTCTTTGCTTGTGATCGCGATAACCCTGGCGATGGCCGTCGCCACCCAGGCACGGACGGCCCAAGAAGACCAGGACTCAGTAGGCGCAAAAATTAAAAGGCTGTTCACAGGACCATCGCCGACTCCGCGTCCGCACCGGAAAAAATCGACGGCAAAAAAGAAGGCAAAGCCAACGCCTACTCCTTCGCCCAAAGCATCGGCAGCGCCATCACCATCAGCGAGTGCGCCGCCGATCGAAACGCCTTCTCCTTCACCGAGTCCGACGGTTTCTCCCACACCGATCGCCACGGCAACTCCGCAAGCGACCACCACGACATCTCCGGTTCCACGCGCGATTGCAATTACTGAATCAACTCCTGAAGCGCCCGCTTCAGCTCCCGAACTTTATGATGCGCGCTCTCAATATTTGGAACCGGTTCGTCCGATCAGTCCCGGGCCGCGTTCCAGACCCAGGCCGAAGCCAACGCCAAGGCGGACTCCAGTTCGGATCGCCACGCCCATTCCAATGCCAAGTGTTACACCTAGCCCCATCCCCGTAGCGACACCAAGCCCGACCCCAACACCTAAACCAACTCCGTCGCCGACTGCTACGCCGAAGCCAACGCCGATAGCAACACCAAGCCCGACTCCAACACCCAAACCAACTCCGTCGCCCGTTGCTACACCGACGCGAACGCCGGTACCAACTCCGAGCCCCACGCCAACAGCCAAGCCGACTCCGTCGGCAACTGCAAGAAAAACAGGGACACCGAGCGCGACTGTGTCTTCAGCTGAAATTTCCGGCTACGAAAATTATTCGCCCGAAACCCGGAAGATCGTCGATACCGGATTGAGCCTGGCGACACAAAATCTTCACTACAAAATCAACTCGGCTGATCCAGCCGGCGGTGGAATGGACTCCTCGGGTTTCGTTCATTATGTACTCTCGCAGTCCGGTATTAAGGACGTGCCGCGTGACGCGCGTGAGCAATACGTCTGGGTGCGGAAAGCCGGAACCTTCCAAGCCGTGCTCGCGCAACGCGACGACAGTTTCGAACTCGATGCGCTCAAGCCGGGCGATCTTCTTTTCTGGGCCAGCGCTTACGGCGCTAGTCGCGAGCCGGACATTACGCAGACGATGATTTATCTCGGCCGCGAGAAAGCGACCAATCAGCGCATCATGGTGGGCGCGAGTGAGGGCCGCGCTTACAAGGGTCACTCGCGATCTGGGGTGAGCGTCTTCGATTTCAAAGTTTCACGCTTGGGTTCGAAATCCGAAAAAGAACCGGGGCCGATCTTTGTCGGTTACGGACGCATTCCCGGCGTCCGCGCGGAGTAGATGTCGATGTAAGGCGCGTCGGGAGGCGGCTCTTATTCATCTTCCGCCGCTGAAGGCGACGGCGCGGCCGTCGGATGCGTGGATGTCGATGTTGTCGCCGGTATCGGCGATCGGTTATCGCGATAATGTTTTGCGAGTGTTGCAGCGAGCAACACCGTTATGACGATGATCACAACGCGCTGCTCATTCTTAGTCAGAATAAAAATGTTTTTCATCCGCCTTCGCTAAGAGCTACGGCGTGACAGGTCGCGCGTACTGAATGGGATCAACGACGCCGGCTTCCCGGAAGCCTTTTAGACGCAGCTGACATGAATCGCATTGCCCGCAGGCAAGACCTTTCGGAGACGGATCGTAGCAACTGTGGGTGATGGAAAGATCGACATCGAGCTCGAGCGCTTTGAGGATGATGTCCGCTTTCGAGAACTTGATCAGCGGTGCGTGAATTTGAAAACGGTTGCCTTCCACTCCTGCTTTCGTGCCGAGATTGGCGAGCGTTTCGAACATGGCGATAAACTCGGGCCGGCAATCGGGATAGCCGCTGTAATCGAGCGCGTTGACTCCGATGAAAATGTGGCCGGCTGGAATCATTTCCGCCCAAGCCAACGCGTGCGAAAGAAAGATCGTGTTTCGCGCCGGCACATAAGTGACCGGGATTCCGGCGCCAATCTCTTTTTCCGATCGCGACTTCGGTACATCGACATCATCCGTCAACGCCGAGCCGGCGAAAATCTGATTGTCGATCTTCACAACGCGATGTTGCTTCGCGCCTAACGCATTCGCGATCCGTTCCGCGGCTTTAAGCTCAAAACGATGACGCTGGCCGTAATTGAAGGAAAGCGTGTAAGTTTCGTAACCTTGAGCGATTGCGATCGCGAGCGTGGTTGTCGAATCAAGTCCGCCGCTTAAAAGAACAACTGCGTGTTTCATCGGCCATCGCGGCCAATTTTCTGCGAACCTTTGTTCGGGTACTCGGCGCGAACAGTCAGCGCGATCCCGCCGCGCGCGGAGAATTGCGCGATCACGACCGCCTCGCGCGGCGCGCACGCTTTCACAAAGTCGTCGAGGATGCGATTAGTGACGGTTTCGTTGAAAGCACGTTCGTTCCGGTAAGACGCGAGATAAAACTTGAGCGATTTGCTTTCAACGCAGAGACGGTCCGGCACATAGTCGATGTCGATCCGGGCAAAATCAGCCTGACCGGTCACAGGACAAAGGCAGGTGAAATCGTCCGTCTCGAAATGAATGTGATAGTTGCGCCGCGTTGGATTCGGAAATGTTTCCAGGCGCGCTTCGGCGGGCGACGCCGGCAATTTCGCCGTGCTTCGACCGAGAAGGGTCAGCCGGCTTGTTTGTTTCGCTTTGGCCACGAACTAATTTGCTCGCAATTGCCGCCGTATCAATCGGGATGGCGCAGCATAGGATCTCTTAAGGCGCGCTCCCGGTCGCCGGGTTTGTTGTAATTCCAGTAATCGATCCTAAGGCTGTTTTTCATTTTTAATCGCGAGCCGTCGGCCGCGTTCCATTCCCGTAGGAGAAAAGGAAAATCGCGGTCGAGAACGAAATGATCTTTGCCGCCATCGTGCTGAACATCGACATCAATCGTGCGCTCACTCAATTTGAAGCTGACCTTCGCCGGCTTGAAAACGATCGTGTCCTTTTTTGAATTGATCGTGGTCGGCGCCAGTTGAATTTCGAACTCGCCATTGGATTTCGAGAAATCAATGGTGCGCACGCGCAACGGCAGCTCGTCGTAAAAGTAGCCGTTGGCCGGGACGGGAACATTTTCATGGCCATCCGCCATGCCATCCCAATAAGTGTGAAAGTCGTAGGCAAATTCGCCGCTCAATCTGCGTCCTTCTTTGAAGGTGTTTCCGCAACTGTCGTTGCCAGTGAGCGAAAATTTCAGCAATGCGCCGTTGTCGATGTTCCAAAAATTGGAATGCATTTGCTGGTACAGATAAATTCCGGTCGGGACATGCAGGATTTGGTTCAGCTTGATCACGTTGATCAAATCCGGCCGTTTCGCGTCGTCTGGTTTCACGAGCTGCTTCGGATCGAACGGTTCGCGAACAAGAATGTGCAGCACCTCGCACGGGCGCGGCAATCCTTCGCGAACGATTTGCGCGTCGTAAAAATCGAATTCGGCTTTGCCGCCATTCCAGTAGCTGCTGTTTTGCAAAAGTGCCGGAGCGAATTGTCCGGCCGCGCTTTTGAGCAACGCAAAAAAAACTAGCGCGGTTGCGATGAGATGGCGCTCCTTCATCATGACGAGTTGAGCGTGGACTGCTTAGGGTCGAGTTTTGAACATCGAACCGGAAACTTCAAACACCGAATCGCGCGTGCATATCGTCGACATGATCGCGCACGATCCGAAAACAGACGAGGCCGTCCTCATCATGAACGAGCCGCGGCCGTGGGACGACTCCGATGAGCGCTTGCATGAGCTGCAAGAGCGATTCAACACCTACGTCTCATTCCTTTTGGACGGCGAATTCGCGGAATGGAGCCCGAAGCTGGCGCAAAAACCAGCGCGAATCGAACTGCGCTGCGCGGCGATGCCGGAAGGACGCGGCCTCGATTTGCTCAGCAAGATTCATGACCATCTGGCCCATCAGGAAATCAAAATGGAAGTCGTGGTGAAAGGTAGGGCGGTTTACCCGAACCGCCCGGGCGATTGAGGTCAATCGCCCCTACCTAAAATCGACAATCAATATTTCAGAAACGAGATCACTGGCGTCGGCGCAAGTTTCTCCCGGCCGCGCAAAAATTCGAGCTCGATCAGGAAGATCGCTTCGACCAACTCGCCGCCAACTTTTTTGATCAAAGTCGCCGCGGAAGCCGATGTTCCGCCGGTCGCGAGCAAATCGTCGATTAGGACGATCTGTTCACCGCGCGTGATTGCGTCAACGTGAAGTTCCATTTCGGCTTCGCCGTACTCGAGCGAGTATTTCGCGCTCTCGGTCTTGTACGGCAGCCGACCTTTTTTCCGTAGCGGCACAAAACCGATGCCGAGCTCGTAAGCCACAGCCGATCCGAAAAGGAATCCGCGCGCGTCGATGCCGACGATCTTGTCGATCTTTTTTCCGCGGCAACGTTCGAGAAAAACATCGATCGATACCCTAAACAGTGCGCCGTCCTTCAGGATCGGGGTGATATCTTTAAACACTATTCCCTTCTTCGGAAAATCGGGCACATCGCGCACGCCGGCGCGCAGTTTATCGATCATGTCGGAACCCATCGGCGCGATGCTAGCGAGCCGCCACTAAAGGTCAACGCCGCCCGAGATGCCACAGGAGCTCGCCGGTGCGACGCCGCAAATAGGCCGTCCCTCGCCCCGAAAAAATGTTTCCAAAAGAATGAAAATTTACCGGAACTTCGCCGCTCAAATGCCGTAGTCCCTTATGTGAGGCCGGGTCTTACGAAATCAGATTTTAAGAAGAGAACACTTTTTGCCCGGATAGGTCCACCGGTGTGGCCGGAGCAACCTGCAGGGTGGGTGCGCGCTCGCGCGACGAACTTGCATTGCCCGAAACCCGGCCGCACCGGTTCAATTTTTCGTTGGCTCTCCGGACTGGCCTCGATTTTTCGGCTTTCTCCCTCGAGCTACTGAGGTGACCCGCCGCTAGCCAACATTGCGGCGGGTCGCCTTTCTTTAAAGCAGCGCCGCATTGCCAAGGAGCGGGTGCGATTTTAGACTGGCGGCCCTGTGGATCGACATCTCCTCATTGTTTCGACAATCTGTTTTCTGGCCGCGGTGGCGCGCACCGGCGCCTTGTTGCGCGCGAAAAAGTTCCAGCCCGGACGCTTTAATTTTCTCGCGATCGGTCTGGGATTCATTTTTCAAACGGCGTTTCTCTCGATCCGTGGCCACGCCCTCGGCCGATGTCCGCTGACGAATTTGTTCGAGGTCTTTATCTTTCTCGCCTGGTCGGTGGCGTTGATTTACATGCTGGTGGGTCCGGTTTACCGGCTCTCGCTAATGGGCGCGTTCACGGCGCCGCTGGTGGTCTTGCTGCAAGGTTTTGCTTTAATCGCGCCGATCGACCAACCGCATCCGGGAAAATTGCCCGCGAATTCGTGGCTGGAATTTCACGCATCGATTTCGCTGATCGCTTACGGCGCGTTCGCGCTCGCCTGCATTGCGGGCGTGATGTATCTCGTCCAGGAGCGTCAGCTCAAGACGCACCATCTGCATTCGATTTTCTATCACCTCCCGCCGCTCACCGATCTCTTCGCGGCAATCACGCGGCTGCTTTGGTTTGGATTCGCGCTTTATACGCTCGGGCTGGTGAGCGGTTTTTTTGTTGGCCAACCTTTGCCATGGGTACAGGTCGCCTGTGCCATCGGAGTTTGGGTGCTCTACGCTGCCATTTTGCAGGGCCAGCATTGGCGCCGGTTTTCTCCGAAACGCGTGGCCGCGCTTTGCATTATCGGATTTAGCGCTGCGCTGACACTTCTTTGGGGAATCACTTTCACCGCACAGATGCAATCGCCGCCATGAATCTTTTTTGTGTCGGTCTGAGCCATCACAATGCTGACGTCGAGACGCGTGAACGTTTCACTGGAAACCCCGAGACGGATTGTGTGTTGCGAGATTCCGGTTGCGCGGAGGCGTTGGTACTGACGACTTGCAATCGGGTTGAGGTTTACGGCGCGGCGGAAGCGCGTGTATCGACTTTGGATATCGCCCGTTGTCTCGCGCGTAAGATCGACAAGCACGTGCCGCCTGATTCGGCTCCGTTTTATCGGTACGAAGACAAGCAGTGCGCGCAGCACCTGTTCCGCGTCGCGTCGGGTCTCGACTCGATGGTTGTTGGCGAAACGGAAATTCTTGGCCAGGCCAAGAAAACTTACGAATCGGCGAGACAATCCGGTGCCGCCGGACCGTATTTGCATCGTTTGTTTCAGCGCGCATTCCGCGTCGCGAAACAGGTACGCACGCATACCGACATTACGCGCGGCGCGGTTTCGGTCGGCTCGGTCGCAGTCGATCTGGCTGAGAAAATCTTTGGCAATCTCGCCAGCTGCAAAGTTCTGGTGCTCGGCGCGGGCGAAACAAGTGAGCGCACGGCGCGGGCTCTTCTTTCGCGCGGCGTGGCTGATCTTCGGGTGAGCAACCGTTCTGCGGAGCGGGCGGAAAATCTTGCCGCGCTTGTTGCCGGACGCGCGATTCGCTTCGAGGAATGGCCGGAGCAATGCCGCGAGATCGATATCCTGGTAACATCGACATCTTCGGACGCGCCGCTGCTTGGCCGCGAAAATCTCATGTCGATGTTGCGCGATCGCATCGACCGTCCGCTTTTCATCATCGACATCGCTGTGCCGCGCGACGTCGATCCAAACGTGAACGAGCTCGACGGCGTTTATCTTTACGACATCGATTCCTTGCGATCGATTGCCGACCAATCGCTTGCCCTCCGGCGTCAACAGGTGGCCGCGGCCGAGGCGATCATTGCGCAACACGTCGCGGATTTCGGTCAATCAATTTCGCGCGCGCTAAATCGTAGCCCCCGAGATTCCGAACATCCACCGGTCGGCGAGACGCCTTTGCGCGCCTCGGAATTATGAACGGGAAGCTGACAGCTTCCCCTACAGGCGGACGCGGAAATTTGTAGGGGGAACCTGTTAGGTTCCCATCAAAATCCATGAGACGCCCTGTTCGTACGAAGATCGTGATCGGGACGCGCGGAAGCGAGTTGGCGCGGAGGCAGACGAGCGTCGTCGTGAACGGATTGCAAACGCGCTGGGCGGACCTAAAGATCGAAATGAAAGTGATCCAGACGCGCGGTGATCAACGCAAGAGCCGGATTGTCGATGTTCGCGCGGGACGCAAGGGACTGTTCACCGGAGAAATCGAGCGGGCATTGGCCGCGCACGAGATCGATCTTGCTGTTCACAGCGCGAAGGATTTGCCGAGCACGTTAACCCCGGGAACGGAAATTGCCGCGGTTCTTCCGCGCGCGCCGGTTGACGACGTATTGGTCGCAACCTCGCCCTGTGATCTGCATTCGCTCGCCGCCGACGGAATTGTCGCCACGGGCAGCGTTCGGCGAAAACATCAGCTGCGCTGGAAGCGGCCCGACCTGGAGATTGTCGATCTTCGCGGCAACGTGCCGACGCGATTGCGCAAGCTGGCGAAGGACCAGTGGCACGCAATCATTCTGGCGCGGGCCGGCCTCGAGCGGCTTGGCTTCATGCCGAGCGAGCGGCGTATTAATTTCGAGGGAAGCGAATTCTCGACGTCGATTCTTCCGCGCGAGATTTTTCTGCCGGCGGGCGGACAAGGTGTGATCGCGATTCAGGCCCGCTCGGATGACGAGCAGTTGAAGGAAATTGTGGAGCCGATGAATGATTTCGACACGCGGCTATGTTTGCGGGCGGAACGCGAATTTTTGCGGTTGCTGAGCGCCGACTGCAATCAACCGGTGGGAGTCCTGGCCATCGTTGAAGGAACGCTGATGCAGATCCGCGCCCAGGTTTTCGTCCTTGAAGCGACCACGCCGCGGGAAGGATTTGTGGAAGGACCGAGCGAAGATGCGGAGCGTTTAGCGGCGCAGTTGTTAGGGCAAATTAATGGCCAGTAAAAAGAAATCGGGAAAAGTTTATCTAGTCGGTGCCGGACCGGGCGATCTCGGCCTTGTCACGTTGCGCGCGAAAGAGTGCATCGAGAGTGCGGACGTGATTGTTTACGATTATCTCGCGAATCCGGAGATGCTCGCTTGGGCCCGCGACGATGCGGAAATTATTTACGCTGGCAAGAAGGGCGGCGACCACGCGTTAAGCCAGGACGAGATCAACAAATTGCTGATCGCGAAAGCGGGCGAAGAAAAGCAGGTGGTGCGTTTGAAAGGCGGCGATCCATTTGTTTTTGGACGCGGCGCGGAGGAAGCAAAGGCAATTGTCGATGCCGGAATCGAGTTTGAAATTGTTCCGGGAATTACATCGGCGATCGCAGGGCCGGCTTACGCTGGAATTCCGCTGACGCATCGCACGGAAAATTCCCATGTGACGTTTTTCACCGGCCACGAAGATCCAACGAAAACAAAAAGCGCCATTGATTATGGCGCGCTGGTGCAGCTCGGCGGGACACAAGTGATGCTAATGGGCGTGGAGAGAATTGACTCAATCGCCCGCGAGATGATGGCGCGCGGAGTTCGAGCCGATCTACCGGTCGCGCTCGTGCGGTGGGCGACAACCGGTCGCCAGGAAACATTGACCGGCACGGTCCAAAACATCGCGAAACGCGTTGTCGATGCTGGATTCGAAGCGCCGGCCGTGGCGGTGTTCGGTGAGGTCGTTTCGTTGCGCCAGGATTTGAATTGGTACGAAAAACGGCCGCTGTCTGGAAAACGAATCGTCGTCACGCGGACGCGTAAACAGGCCGGAGCGTTGAGCGGCCAATTGCGCGCCCTTGGTGCGGATGTGTTCGAGCTGCCGACGATCCGGATCGAACCGCCGACCGATTTGCGCGAGTTCGCCGAGCTGGTGCAAGATGCGCACGGGTATGACTGGATTGTTTTCACCAGTCCAAACGGCGTGGACGCGTTCTTTGAAATTTTTTACAAACTTTACGACGACGCGCGAGAGATTGGCGCGGCAAAGATCGCGGCCATCGGGCCGGCCACGGCGCAGCGAATAAAAGACTTTCGGCTCCATGTCGATCTTCAGCCCGAGGAATTTGTGGCTGAGGCGGTGGTCCGCGAATTCCAAAAGCAAGGCGGGGTGGAAAACTTACGAATCCTCCTGGCTCGCGCGGAGAAGGCGCGGGACGTGCTTCCTAAGCAGCTCTCGAGCTTGGGAGCAATTGTGGACGAAGGCTTCGCTTATCGCACGGTTCCGGAGACGCGCGACATTACTGGCGCGCGCCGCCGTCTATTGGACGAAGGCGCCGACCTGATCACGTTTGCCAGCTCCTCGACGGTGGAAAATTTTCTCGCGCTCGGTCTGGCCTGGCCAAAGGGAATGCAAGTCGCGAGCATCGGTCCGGTGACCTCCAAAACGGCGCGCGATCACGGATTAAAAGTCGACGTCGAAGCACGCCGGCACGATATCGAGGGATTGGTGGAGGCGATCCGCAACTTTTTCGGAAAGGCGAAATGACAACGGACGACACGGCCACAAAATCGGATGAGTTCGCCGCTGCCATGCAGCAATTAAGCGCCGAGGCGGAGAAAGAGCTGCCGCCGAACGGAGCGGAGCAGAGCGACCTTTTTGCAGGTCCCGAACAGTCGATGGAGGAGCCGAAAGAAATGCGTGCGCTGAACGAACGCGTGGAAGGCCTTGAAACCGTGTTGTTGAAGCGGCTGGAGCAACTAGCGGCGGGAATGGGCCAAGCCAAAGGGACCGATTTAGCGCAGCAATTCCAAAAGATTGACGAGCAGTTGGCGGCGATCCGCAGCAATGAAAGCGTCAATCAGAAGTTATTTGATTCGCTGCATGCCGAATTATTAAAGTATCGCGATAATTTTCTGCACGAATCGCTCCAGAAACCGTTCATCCACGATCTGGTTTATCTCTACGACCACCTGAATAGCCTTTGTGAGCAATTACGCAGCGCCGCGCAAGAGAAGGGAAAGCGCGGCTACGTTGCGCAATGGCGCGACAATCTCGAGAACGCCATCCATTCGCTTGTCGAAATCCTGCACCGGTTTGAGGTCGTAGAGATTGAGCCTGCGGAACGGGTGGATCGCTCTCATCATCGCGTGATCAGCTACGAACCGGCGGACTTCCCGGAAGAAGACGGATGCATCGTGATGCGGGTGAAGCGGGGCTTTTTCTGGCGAGGTAAGTTGATTCGTCCGGAAGAAGTGATCGCGAAGCGCTACGGGTAAATCGGAAACAATTTCGCGGGCGGAAACCGCGAAATCTTGCGCCGTTTTTTAATCGCGCCGGTTTCCGAAATTCGCGTGGAAAATTGCCCATGTCCGGCACGGAAACTGCACTTTAGGGCGTGATCGAATGCCCGGCATTCGTTGAAACCACTTCTTCGAATTTATGACCAACCGAAAAGCAGTCGGAATTGATCTCGGCACAACCTTCTCCGCGGTCGCGCACATCGATGCCTATGGCAAACCGCAAATCATCCCCAACGCCGAAACCGAGCGGATCACGCCTTCGGTGATCTTTTTTGACGGAACCAACGTCATCGTTGGCAGCGTGGCCAAGAACAGCGCAGTCGCCGAGCCGGAAAAGATTGTCGACTTCATCAAGCGCGAGATGGGCAAACCAAAGGAGCAATTTCATCGCGAATTCGGCGACAAGATTTACTCGGCCGAAGAGCTCTCCGCTCTCATCATCAAAAAGCTAAAAGGCGACGCTGAAAAATACCTGGATCAACCAGTCACCGACGCGGTGATCACGGTGCCGGCTTATTTTAATGACGCTGAGCGCACCGCCACAATCACCGCGGGGCAACTTGCCGGCTTAAACGTTCTGCAAATTATCAATGAACCGACCGCGGCCGCGCTGGCTTACGGTCTCGACAAACTCAACGAAGACCAAACCGTTTTTGTTTTCGATCTGGGCGGCGGTACCTTCGACGTAACCATCATGCGCATCGCCGACCACAAAATCGACATGCTCGCGACCAACGGCGATCACCGCCTCGGTGGTAAGGATTGGGATGATGTGATCGTCAATCAGATCGCGGACGAGTTCGATCGTCTGCATGGTGAAAATCCGCTCCTGGATTTGCACAGTTATCAGGAGCTGCACAACCGGGCTTTGACCGCGAAAATCCAACTCTCGAGCCGGACGAGCACGACGATTGTGTACCATCACGGCGGCAAAAGCGTGAAGCTGACCTTGACGCGCAAGGAGTATGAGAAACGCACCAGGCACCTCGTCGAAAAATGCAAAACTATCTGCGAGATGGTGATGCAAGAGGCGAAGATGAAGTGGAACAAGATCGACAAGGTCCTTTTGGTCGGTGGCATGACGCGCATGCCGATGATTCGCACGATGATTTCAGACCTGTCCTCTCTGCCATTGATCGATCATGTGAATCCGGATGAGGTTGTGGCGAGGGGCGCGGCGATTCAGGCAATTTTGTCGATGCTCAACGAGGAGGAGGTGTCCGGGGAAGACCTGCTCGATGACACAGTGCGGCGACAATTTTCCTCGCTCGATGGCAGCTTGATTCAAGTCACCGATATCACTTCGCATACGCTGGGCGTTGTCCTATGGGATGAAAAACAGCTTCAGGAATATGTTTTTCCAATGATCCGGAAAATGACGGCGATTCCAGCGGTGGTTAGGAATGCGTTCGGAACAGCCGATGCCAACATGCAACGGGCAATCGTGAAGGTGGTTGAGGGTGAAAGTACTTTGCCCGGCGAGTGCACTCCTCTTGGCGTTTGCGACATCCAGCTGCCGCCGTATTTGCCGAAAGGTTCGCCGGTGCAGCTCACTTATCAATACAACGCCAATCAGGTGTTGGAGGTGGAAGTGCAGGCGGCCGGCAACCGGTCGAAGGTTTCGATTGATAGAAATACGGGCTTGGCGCCGGAAGAAATCGAGCAGGCTGCCTCGGGCTTGGGCGAACTGAGCGTTACGTAACCCATCGTGAAGTGCGACATCACGTTTCCACTTCCGCTGCCTGATGACCCGCGAAAGTGGGAAGGATGGAGCAACTACAAATCGTCGAATTTTTACGAGCGGCTCTGCCTTGACCCGCGCGCGAACCCCAGCAACGACGTCATCGAAGAGCATTGCCGGGAATTGATGCGTTGGTGGCAGAAAAAATTGCCGCTGAAAAATCAGCCCAGTAATCCTTTGGCCCAGTTACTTCGCTCCGGGCTGGAGGAGTCATCGCGTTACCTGACCGAGGCGCGTCTCGAACTGCTCGATCCCGAGCGACGCAAGGTTGTCGATGAAGGTCTGGCCGCCCAGGAGCATGAAGAAGCTATTTCTGAATTACAGAAGTATCTCGACTTCGCGCTCACGGGTGGAGCACTCACCCCGGAGGAGGAAAAAAATCTGCACCGTTTTGGTGCTGAGCACGGACTTAGCGACGAGCAAATCAACTCCTTGATCGAAGGGGAATTGCATGACCGAGATCTCCAGCGCTGGCAGCCGCCACCGCCACCTGCTCCCGCGTCGGGCTCGCAGTCTGCGCCATCAGCCAATCCGCAGGAAGAATTTCTGCACCTTTTGCGCCTCAGCAATCTCGATAGCGCGGGGATGAGCGACGATCAACGCGACACTTTCATCGACATGGCGGAGAATCTCGGCCTCGATCCGGGCGAAGCTGAGGACCTTGTCGATCTTTACCTGGAAGAGGCGGACGAGAAGTCATTTGGCGCCGCTGCGGTCGCGCAGCCTCCGACCAAGATCGAAGTAGCCAAGCTTGTTGCGCAAAAGGCTGCACAAACTCAGCAAATTGTTGAAGAAAAGCCGTCAGCGCCTGCGCCTAAAATCGAAATCAATGCCGACGCAGAGCGTTCGCGCTACTCCAATTTCGCGAACTCGCTCGGTGGCCACATGTTTTTCATTCCAACCGCTGAATTTGTCATGGGAAGCGACGTCTTGGATGCGGCGCCGAATGAGCACCCGCTGACTCGAGTTACCCTGAGCCGTTATTATCTCTCGCGATATTTGATTACGAATGTCGAATACGAGCAGTTCGATCGCGGCCACAACTGCAAGCGTGCGTCCGGCGCCGGCGAACGGCATCCGGTCGTGTATGTCAGTTACCTTGACGCGATGAAATTTTGCCAATGGCTCAGCACGCGCGAGCGCAAAAAATATCGCTTACCCACAGAAGCAGAATGGGAATATGCCGCGAAGGGAAACGACCTCCGCAAATATCCATGGGGCAATTACGACGGTCGTGGCGATCTGGCCAACTTCGCCGACCGCAACACAGTTTTCGCCTGGAGCGATCGCGAAATCGACGACGGTTATCCCGAAAGTTCGCCCGTCGGCGCATTTCCTCTCGGCGCCAGCCCCTTCGGCATCGAGGACATGGCCGGAAACGTCTGGGAATGGTGTCTCGATTATTACGAGCCTTATCGCGGCGCACCCAAAGTAAATCCGCGCGGACCGACCACCGGCGCCAAGCGCGTACATCGTGGCGGCAGTTGGAAATCGCGCTTTAGCAGCCTGCGCACAACCGTGCGTGGATCGAACGCTCCGAATTTTTCCTGCAACGACCTCGGCTTCCGGATCGTCTGCGAGTGCGAATAGTTACGACGGGTTGAAGCGGAATTTCGTCCGGCCCCGTTTTGCGTTCGCTTTCGCTTTGCGGCGGTGCTTTTGATTAGGCGTCTCGAAAGCGCGCAGGCGCCGCACTTCCTCGAGAATGCCCTCGGCGTCCAGCTTGTTTTTCAGCCGCTTTAACGCGCGATCAACGGGTTCACCTTTACGAACGATAACTTCTGGCATCGATAATCAGCTCCTGGATTTGCAACTTCTGTGCCCACCTGGCGACGCGGAGCCTAATCGGGCTCAGACCCCCCGTCAAATTTGGTGAAAAACCGGCCCTTTAACGGGCGATTGGATTGGCCGTGGTCGCTTTTTGGGTGATTTCCTTGCGCAATTTTTCGGCACCTCCGCCGCCGCGGCCTCCGCGGGCACGGGTCCACCACAGAACGATAGGTGAAGCGATAAAGATCGACGAGTAGGTGCCGACGGCGACGCCGATGATGATGGCCAGGGAAAAGTCGCGCAAGACGGCGCCGCCGAAAAAGAAGAGACACAAAATCGGGATGAGCGTGACCGTGCTCGTCAGAATCGTGCGGCTCAACGTCTGGTTGATGCTCGAGTTCATGATTTCCTCGATCGTTCCGCGGCGGCCGCCGGCGAGGCCTTCCCGGATTCGGTCGTAAACCACGATGGTGTCGTTAATGGAATAGCCGGCGATGGTGAGCACGGCGCCAACCATTGTGAGCGTCAGTTCGCGACTAAGGAGAGAGAAGACTCCCACGGTAATGATGACATCGTGCAGAAGTGCGACGATTGCGCCGACCGCGAACGAAAGTTCGAAGCGCAAGGTTACGAAAATGAGGATGCCGAGAATTCCGAGCCCAAGCGCGACGAGTGAGCTTTTCGCCAGCTCACCCCCGACGAGCGCGCCGACTCGTTCCGAACGCTCCACCTTGAAGCCGGCATCCGGAAGCGACTGCATGATTTGTTTTTCGACCTTGTCGCTAGTGTTCAATGGCGTGCGGATGGTGATGTAGCTTTTGTTGCCTTGTTGCGATTCCTGAATCGACGCATCGGCGAAGCCAATTGGTTTAAGGGTGTCGCGCACGGTTCCGATGTCGATCTTGCCTGGGGCGCTCAAGCTCACGAGATCGCCTCCGCGAAAATCGACGCCGAAGTTTTTCTCGCCTCGAATATAAAACGAAGTCGCGCCGGCAAGGATGAGCGCAAGCGAACACATGCAGGCGAGAAAACCTTTGCCGAGGAAGTTGAAATTTTTCGACGAAATCAAATGCAACATCGACATCTTCTGCACGCGTCCGGTATCGACAAACCAGCCAAGCGTGTTCCGTCCCACAATGAGGGCCGTGAAAAGCGATGCCAGGATGCCAAGCGTCAGTGAAATGGCGAAGCCCTTCACCGGTCCGCTTGCTTTCCAAAATAGAATGGCCGCCGTGATCAGCGTCGTCACGTTGGCGTCAAAGATGGAGCTGAACGCTTTTTCGTAGGCCGTTTGCACAGCGACCTTGAGCGATTTGCCGAGCGCCATTTCCTCACGCAGCCGCTCGTAAATCAGCACGCTCGCATCGACCGACAGGCCGATCGTCAAAATGATACCGGCGATTCCCGGCAGGGTCAGGACGAAGCGAAACATCGTCAGCGCGCCGATCAGAAGAATGAGATTGATGATCAATGCGAGGTTCGCGATGAGTCCCGCCAGTCTATAATAGATGAGCACGCACACGAGCGTGATGGCGAGTCCCAGCAAACCAGCGAGGATGCTGGCACGAATCGAATCCATTCCCAACGTGGGCGAAACGCTGCGCTCTTCCTCGATGCTCACGGGCGTTTGCAACGGATTTTCCAGCACGCTGGCCAGGCCGCGCGCTTCTTTCTCGCCGAACCGCCCGGTGATGACCGCATCGCCTCCGTAAATGGCGTCGCGAATCACCGGCGCGGATTGAATCACGCCGTCAAGCACAATGGCGAAGCGGTGTCCTTTGTATTGCTCGGTGATTTTGCCGAATTGTTTGGCGCCTTCGCTATCGAATTTCAATTGTACCGTCCAGCCTTCCTGGCCGAAGTAGGCGTTTGAACTCGAAACGCGATCCCCGCCCAGGTCCGCTTTCTTTTTTACAAGGAGCCGTTCCTCTCTTGGCTTCTCGTTTCCTTCCGCGGCCATCTTGTAAGTCTCGATCCGGTAATCCGGCGGGATGACTTCCTTACCGGCGTCGATCGCGCGCAGACGTTCGCCGTTGTCAGGATAAACGAGGCGGAACTCCAATTTGGCGACGCGTGAAAGCTGCTCGCGCGCTTCCTGGATTTTCGCGGTGTCGAGCCCCGGAATTTGAACGAGAATGCGGTCGTTCCCGACGGGACTGATGATGGGTTCGCCGCCGCCGAAATAATCGACGCGCTTGCGAATGACCTCGACCGCTTGGTCGAGCATGCCCTTGTTCACTTCCTTGTCGCCGCCCATCAGCCGAATGAGGAAGGATGTGCCGCCTTGAATATCGAGACCGAGCTGAATTCTTTCCTTCGGCGGATAAATGGTCGCGATGCTGAACGCGACCAGAAGCATCACCAGCGTCGTCGCCAGCAACCGCTTTCGCAGGCCGATATCGGTCGCAAAATACCAGCCGAAAAGCACGAGCAGGCCAATGCCGATAAAAAATGTGAGCCCGGGACTCATGTCGATCGTTGAGGTGTTGAGTGGTTGAGTGGTTGAGGCCTCGCGTAGGCCTTGCGGCTTTGAATCATTTTCGTTTCAACTCCTCAACGTCTCAACTGCTCAACTTTCTGATTTCAGCACATTCGTGACCGCCGATTTCTCCATCTCGATTTTCACGTTGTCGGCCACTTTCACGATCACGGTTGTCTCCTTCACGTTTGCGATCAAGCCGTGAATGCCGGCGTTCGTCACCACCCGGTCGCCGGTTTTCAAACTCGCGATCAAACGTTGCTGCTCTTGCTGCCGCTTTTTCTGCGGACGGAAGAGCACGAAGTACATGATGACGAAGATGAAAATGAACGGCACAAAGAATCCAAAACCGCCGCCTGGACCTGGGGCGGGCGCGGCCGGCTGTGTTTGAGCTAAGAAAAGAAAAAGCATGTGAAATTTTAGGCGCGGGAGCTTAAACCCGAACGCGCGCCCTGCAATCTCGAATCGCTGTAGTGGTGGCACTCGCCAGTGCGAGCGCCTGAAGCTGAGTTCCCCACGAAATACACGAAAGGACGCGAAAGGTTCGAAGGCTCGCAGAATTCATTCCTTTATGAAAAAATTTAGCGTCATTTCGCGTGTTTAGTGGGCAATTACAGATCGACATCGCGCGTCTTGTAATTTGAAACGAAATTTCTCCGGAAGCCTTCGAACGTTTCATTGTCGATCTGGTCGCGCGCTTGCTTCATCAGATTGATATAGAGATGCAAATTGTGCAGCGTGATTAGGCGCAAACCGAGAATCTCCTCGGCTTTGATTAAGTGCCGGATATAACCGCGAGTGAATTCGCGACACGTGGAACATGCGCAGTTCTCTTCAATCGGCCGCTTGTCCATTGCGAACTCTGCGTTTTTTAAGTTCAGGGTGCCGGTCGATGTAAACGCCGTCCCGTTGCGCGCGAGACGCGTTGGCAGCACGCAGTCGAACATGTCCATCCCTCGCGCGATCATCTCCAGCAGTTGCGGCGGGGTGCCCAA
>Ga0209526_10000909_pt1 | contig 19524 bp, 23 predicted proteins | sample JacPinW_OM2H0_M1_FD_188566 | JGI IMG/M metagenome (GOLD analysis project Ga0209526, IMG submission 188566) | Forest soil microbial communities from Algoma, Ontario, Canada - Jack Pine, Ontario site 1_JW_OM2H0_M1 (SPAdes) (version 2) | ecosystem: Environmental > Terrestrial > Soil > Boreal... | reverse complement strand
CAGGCCAACAAACACCACGACTGAGAGGATGAGAATGGCCGCCACGACGAAGGTCTCGTGGAAGTGGTCGACTTGAGCAAACAACGCGAGCGCCACAACTGCACCCGTCAGAACCGTGAGGAACATGCTGGCCCGGGTGAAGGATTCCATATAGGTCAGCGAACGCGTTGCGAGCAAGCTCCAATGCTCGGTCGCCAGCACCTGCAAGCGACCGGCTGACGCATCTGGCGGATTCGGTCGCGTGTCCTGCTGGGCGGATGGCTCGTTCGTCATGACGCGGTCATCGTACGCCAGAGCCATCAGCCGGTCCGCTCGAAGTCAGCAGCCTTTTGGAGGAGCCGGGCAGAGCTTAGTGTTGAGTGGTTAACCCGATGTCGCCGCTATGATGCGTCGCATCTGACACCCTAAATGGGTGGTGTCCCCGACAGGATTTGAACCTGTGCTCCTGGCTCCGGAGGCCAGTGCTCTATCCAGGCTGAGCTACGGGGACACAAACGGAACCCGATTATAGGGACGCCGGTAGCACCGCAGTCAGCGCTTCGCGACCAACCCTACGGAATCCGTTACAGGCGTGACCCCCCTGATTGACCGCCGTCCATAAGCTGGCAGCAGAACGGGCCAGATCGAGCGAGCCGCCTGTTCAGGAGGTGGGGACCTGTGCGGCGTTTCTTGAACCCCTGGATTCTGCTCGTCATCGTTTCGGCCGTGGTTTCCTGCGCTGAAGTCATCTGGCCGAACCCTTAGTCGCCGCTCTTTCATTGTCAAGTCGCCATTGCTAGACTGTAGCCTGTGCTTACCAAGGGGCGCCCGGGGCGGTCATCGACGGCCAGCCCCGGCGCGCCCGGGTCGCTCGGCCAGCGGATCCGCCAAGCCCGCCAGGAGCTTGGGCTCACCCTAACCGCCGTCGCGGGAAAGGACTTCACCCGGGCCTTTCTCAACCAGGTAGAACTGGGGCGCTCCCAGCCATCAACTCAGACCCTGCGGATCATCGCCCAGCGGCTACAGCGACCGATCGACTACTTCCTCGAAGAGCCCGGGGACTCCATCGCCGCCCTCGAATTGGCGCTGGCCGAGGCCGAGATGAGCCTGCTGCACGCCGAGGCAGGCCGGGCCGTGGCGCTGATGACGCGAATCCTGGCCAGGACCACCGTTCCGCTCGAGTTGAAGACCCGCGCTCAGCTGGTGCTGGGCACGGCCTACGTGCGGCAGGGACACCCCAAGAAGGCGATGCCGGTGTTGGAAGAGGCAATCGCGGCTGCCGAACATTCGAACTGGCCCCAACTCCTGGTCGAGCTTTACGACCGGATGGGCAGCGTTCACTACCTGTTGCGCCGTGCCCATAGCGCCGGACGCTGGTTCGAACAGGCATTCGAGCGGTATCAGTCAGCCGCCCTCACCGATCCCGTCCTCAAGGCGCGCATTCTCGGCCACCGCGCCAACCTCCATTACGTCGCTGGCCAGCCGGTCGAGGCCATCGCCGCATACGAATCCGCGATTGCCGCCGCCGAAGCGGTGCTCGACATGCCGGCGCTCGCCGGCATTTACGAGGGCCTCGCGCTCTCGTTGCAGCAGACCGGGCAGTATGCACGGGCGCTGTCCTACGCGCAGAAGGGGCTGCGCATCTTCGAGACGCTGCGCGACGTGCGGATGGCGGGAGAGCTCCGCCTGAACATGGGCGAAATGCTTCTGCAGCAGGGCCGGGTGGCTGAAGCTGAACGGCTGTTCACCGAGGGCGCTGAACGCCTCCGCCGGATCGACGATCGCGAACTGCTGCCACTGCTCGTGGTCGGCATGGCTGAGTCCGCTCTGGAGCGCGACGACGCTGATCGCGCCAGCGACCTCATCGAGCAGGCCCTCGACCTCGCGACCCGGTCGAGCGACCCGATTGCCAGCGTGGCCGTGCACCGCGTAGCGGGGCGTGTCGCTCACGCACGCGGCCGTCGTGAGACGGCCCACCGCCACTTCGAGCGCGCCCTCGAGGTGGCGTTAACCGTCGATAGCCCGGACCTGCGAGCGCGTGTGACTTACGACTACGCCCGCGCGCTGGAGGCCGAAGGGGATGCGGCTCAGGCGGCTGTCCGCTTCCGCCAGGCCTATGAGGCCGGCCGCGCGCCGCGACCCTCAGCCCCGGCGTTAAGCGAGTCTCAAGGTTAGGTAAGCAGCACTTGACAACGGGTGAACCTACGTCCGATAATGACGGCCACGGAAGGTTGCGTCGTTCTCCGAGAACGATCCCCCCGCCACCCTCCGCGTCGTACATGTCAAAAGTTTTGTCTATGTCGCAATCTGCGATAGACTGATCACACACAGTCAAGGGGGATCAATGGACGGGTATTCGCGAAAAGTTGGAGCCAGGCTCAGGAGTCTGCGCAAGCAACGTGGCTTGACCCTCCAGCAGGTTGAAGTTCTGTCGAACAAGCGCCTGAAGGGTTCGCTCCTCGCTGCCTACGAGCGCGGCGATCGGAATATCTCCGTCACGCGTTTGCATCAGATCGCCACTCTCTACAGCGTCCCGGTCAACCAGCTCCTGCCCGAAGAGCTGGAAGGCGTAGGCGAGCCGGCCCTGCCGCCGAAGCTCGCCATCGACCTGACCCAACTCCACGGACTGCCGGAGCGCCAGGGATCGATCCTCGCCCGCCACGTAGCGCGCCTGCAGCAGCAGCGCCGGGACTTCAACACGCCCGTGGTGACCTTCCGCGCTGACGATCTCGAGCAGCTGGCCGCGGCCTACAAGACCTCCCCGGAAATGTTGCGCCGGTCGCTGCAGGAGTGGGGCGTCTTCCGCTCCGGCGAGCCCGGCGGCGAGCGACCCGAAATCGAGCGCGATGCGCCGCCCGAACCCACCGAGGAGCGTTAGAAGGGGATCTCGCCCTGGGGCTCTCCCGGGGTAGGACCGCGCTCGGCGCGGAGGTCCGCGACCGTCGCCGGATGCGGCGCGTCGTCCTCTGGCAGCGGTTCCTCCTTCACGGGCAGGCTCTCGATCCGCTGCCGCGCTTCCTCGAGCTTCCGCTCGCAGAGCTGCAGGTACTCGCGTCCGCGGGCGACGGCGGCGATCGCCTCTTCCAGGCTGAGCTTCCCTTCCTCGAGCGAGCGCAGCGTGGCATCGAGCTGGCCAAGCGCCTGCTCGTAGGTCAGCGATGGATCGGGCGTCATGGAATTGCCTCGTCGACTGTGGCCTCGAGCCGGCCCGACGCGAGCAGCACCCTGACCGGCTGGCCCTTGCGCGCCTGATCCGAGTCCCGGATGATGGTGCCGCCACCGGTTTCGAGGGTGATGCTGTAGCCGCGCTTGAGCGTCTGCTCCGGCGCCAGCGAGCTCAGCCGTGCGGCACGGCTTTGCAGCGCGTTGGCCCGCTCCCGCAACCCGCGCCCGGCTAGCCCAAGGAGCCGCTCGCGCAGCGACTGCGCCTGCCGATGCCCCAGGTCGATGCGCTGGTGGGTCGCCTCATCCGATCGTTGCAGCCGCCGCCGGCACTCCTGCAGCGCCCGTTCGCGCTGACGCCATACCTCGCGCGGCTCCCGCTGTTGAAGCATCCCTTCGAGGTGGGTGAGGCGCTCGCGCCGCCGCAGGTGGAGGTCGCGAGCCAGCCGCGCCAGCGAGTGGCCCCGTTGCTGCAGCTGGTGCGCGGGGGTGATCAGGGCGGTAAGTCCTGCACGTTGCAGCCGCTGGCCGCGTTCGCCCAGCTGCCGGAGCAGGTCGGCCTTCTTCGGCACGACGATCTCGGCGGCCGCCGTCGGCGTCCGGGCCTCGCGGTCCGCCACCAGGTCGGCCAGCGTCCGATCCGAGGTGTGCCCCAGCGCCGTCACCACCGGGATGCGCATTGCCTGGATGGCGCGGACCACCGCTTCCTGGTTGAACGCCATCAGTTCTTCGAAGCTGCCGCCGCCGCGCGCCACGATCACGACATCGGCCAGCAGGTCCTGGTTACATTGCCGGAGCGCCGCCACCAGGCTCCGCTGGGAAGCGGTGCCCTGGACCAGCGCCGGGTAGACGACCAGCCGCATGTTCGGAAAACGCTCCCAGATCGTCTGCTGCAGGTCGTGGATCACCGCCCCGCTCGGCGACGTGATGAGCGCGATACAGCCTGGCAGAAACGGCAGCGCCCGCTTGCGCTCGGCGTTGAAGGCGCCTTCAGCCTCCAGCCGCCGCTTGAGCTGCTCGATCGCGGCCCTGAGCTTGCCAGCGCCGTCGTAGTCGAGCTTGCTGACGACCAGGTTGACCCGCCCGTACTGGGCGTGATAGTCGACCTGGCAGGTTACCACCAGCTCCTGGCCGTTCTCCGGCAGGAATGGGAGCCGGCGGGCGGTGCTGCTGAAGATCACCGCGCCGACCGCCGCGGCTGAGTCTTTGAGCGTGAACCAGACGTGGCCGCTCCGCAGCGAAACGCCGCTCACCTCGCCCTTGACGACCACACTCTGGAAGCGCGCCGCCAGCAGGTCGTGGATGCGGGTGTTGAGCTCGAGGACGGAGAGCGGCTTGATCGCCTCCTGCGGCTGCACCGCCATCAGGGCACCGCCTCCGCCAGGCTGGAGTCGGGCCGGTAAAGGGCGCGCTCCACGGCGCGCCGCAACGCATCGGCCTGCGTCGTCTCGTCGGTGAAGACGCGCACCAGCGTGGTGCGAATCGGGAGGCGGCGGAACAGGTCGGCCACGGCGCTGCGCTCGACCGCACGGCTCACCGGGTTATAGATGAGAACCGGGAAGGGATCGTTGAACGGGTTTTGCGGCCGCGGATCGACCGAGGCCAGGTCGACCTCGAAGGAGGCGTGCGCCAGCGATGGCGGGAGCGCCTCCCGGATCCGGCGAACGTAGTCGGCCGGCGTCGGATACAGGAAGGCCTCCGGCGCCGTCGAAAACTCGTAGTAATCCTCGAAGATCAACCGCCACTTGAGCTCGCGGCGCACGATGCGGCTCCACTCGTGCGATAGCTCGGCGGCGCGACCCCCCTCATGGCGCCAGCGGTCCACGGTATCGATCAGTGACCAGTCGGTCAGCTCCCGGTAGCGATCGAGGTGGTCGAGCGGATTGCCGGGGAGGATCCGGTCGATCGTCTCCCGGAAGATCTCCCGCATGTGGAGGTCGATCCGGCGCACCGTCCGGTGGTAATAGATGTTGTTGTACAGGTAGAGGCGGGCGTTCAAGAAGAGAAGCAGCGCCTGCGCCCCATGTTGGTGGAGCAGCATCCCCTCCCGGTCGAGGAACGAGTAGTGCAGCAGGCGCTCGATGTCGACCGGCCCGACCTTTACGCCGCACATGTAGGCATCGCGTGGCACATAGTCGAGGTTGTCGGCCGTGTACATCCCGTTCAGCACCGGCTTGAGGGCCTTGACCCAGGCAGGCGCTGCCACCCCGGGCAGGTCCGGCTCGGCGATCAGGTCGGCGATCCAGCGCGGATCGATCCGCTCGCCGGCGGCGAGCGGGCCCGACGGACTGGCGCCGAGCGCGGCAACCGTAGACGCCAGCTCGCCGCCGATCAACGCCCGACCGATCACCTCGTGATCGATGCCAAAGCGGTCGAGGTAGTTCTGATCGAAGAAGTGGCCGAACGGCCCGTGTCCGATGTCGTGCAGCAGGCCGGCGACGCGCAGCGTTTCTTCGACGCAGGCCAGCGAGGGCACATTGTCGGTCAACGAACTCAGGTTGGGATAGAGCCGGCGCGCCCACTCCCCGCTCAGGTGCATCGCGCCCAGCGCGTGCTGAAAACGCGAATGCTCACCGCCGGGAAAAACCCACCAGGCTGACTGGAGCTGGTGAATGCGCCGCAATCGCTGCAACCAGGGATGATCCAGCAGGTCCTGCTCCGCGGCGACGCTGCCGCCGTGGACCCGCTTGGTGATCTTGATGTAGCCGTGCAGCGGATCGGCCACCAGGTTCACCGCATCGTACTGTCGAGCAAGATCACTCATGGCTCGCGCACATTTTAATGACGTAGCATGACGACGATGGAAAAGGCGGTGATCGTCGATGCCCTGCGCACTCCCATTGGCCGCTATGCGGGCGGCCTGAAGGAGGTCCGGCCCGACGACCTCGCGGCGTTAGTTGTCAGCCAGGCGGTGCTGCGCAACCACGTGGATCCGGCGACCATCGAGGACGTGTACTTCGGCGACGCGAACCAGGCGGGAGAGGATAACCGCAACGTGGCGCGCATGGCGGTGCTGCTCGCGGGTCTGCCGGTCGAGATCCCCGCCGCCACCATGAACCGGCTGTGCGGCTCGGGGATGCAGGCGGTGGTGGCGGCAACCCGTGAGATCGAAACCGGGAACGGCGCCTGCTTTCTGGCCGGTGGCGTCGAGAGCATGACCCGCGCCCCCTACATCCTCGAAAAGCCGTCGCGAGAGTTCGCACGCGGCACCCAGACCCTCCATGACAGCACGCTCGGCTGGCGCATGGTCAACCCGAAGTTCAAGAAAGACTGGACCATCAGCCTCGGGCAGACCGCGGAGGTGGTCGCCCGGCGGTACGGCATCAGCCGCGAGGACCAGGATCGCTGGGCGCTCCAAAGCCATCGGAAGGCGATCGCCGCCCAGCAGGCATGCCATTTTCGTAACGAGCTGGTGGCGGTTGCCCTGCCCGGTGGCGGAGCGTTCGACCGCGACGAGGGGCCGCGGGCGGATACCAGCCTCGAGAAACTGGCGGCGCTGAAGCCGGCGTTCGAGAAGGACGGAACGGTGACGGCAGGGAATTCCTCGCCCCTCAACGACGGCGCCGCCTGCCTGGTGATGATGTCCGAGTCGCACGCGCAGCGGATCAACGCCCGTCCGCTGGCGAGGATCCTGTCCGCCGCCAGCGCGGGGGTCGATCCATCCTGCATGGGCCTGGGGCCGGTTCCCGCATCGCAAAAAGCCCTGACCCGCGCTGGACTTAAGGCAGCCGATATGGATTGCGTCGAGCTGAACGAGGCCTTCGCGTCGCAGGTGATCGCCTGTATGCGCGATCTCGAGCTCGATCCGGGGCGCGTCAACACGAACGGCGGCGCGATCGCGCTGGGCCATCCCCTGGGCGCCAGCGGCGTGCGCATCATCGCGACGCTAGTGCATGAGCTCGCTCGCCGCAAGGCACGGTACGGCCTCGCCACCATGTGCATCGGCGTCGGCCAGGGGATCGCAACCGTGGTCGAAAACCTGGTCCGCTAGCCTCGCATTCCCTCCCGTCTGGGGGAGGGACGGGGGGGCCCCGTAATGAGCCCGCGGCAGTCCTGTCAACGCATTGCAACCGGCCTTTCGCCCCGCGCGATCGGGGCTACGCGATGATCGTTTACGAGGCCGTCATGCTCCTATTGAGTGGTGTCACACAACGCCGCCTGGTCGCTGCGGGCATCGCCGGTGCGATGGCGCTGGCGCCATTGACAGCACACGCGACCGGCAGCGCCGACGTCGACGCGCTCTGGAACCAACACGATGGGGCCAGCGTCGACAGCGCCTTTTACGTCGTCCAAACCTGGTGGGATGGACTGACTCGCGCCACGCAGAGCGATCCGACCCAGCGCGGCCTGGACGAACTGGCCCAGGCGAATACCGACCTGCTCAACGCCTATACCCTGCTGCAGCAGCAGCGCACCAATCCGGGGCCGCAACCGGTCGCGGTCATCGATCCCCTGCTGTCCAGCACCTATAACTTCGTGACCGGCTCGAATGTCAAAGCGCCCATCGGCTCCGTGCTCAACTGGGCGAACCAATCCCTGCTGAAACTCGAGGGGCGCGGATCCACCGAGGACATCGTTCGCAGCCTGATGCAAGACTATCGCGACAAGCAGGCGGCCGCGATGCGGGACCTTCCCTCCGGCCGGGCCGATACCGAGGCGTTGGTGGCCACCAATGCGCAGCGGGAGACCGCATTCCTCGTCAAGATCAAGGCGATCACCACGCCGGCCGACGGGCTCGCCAGCTTGCTCGATGCGGCCAATCAGTCGACGATCACGGTGGCTGCCAAGCATCCAACCAGCGGTGCCAACCCGATCGTGAAGCCCCAAGGCACGAGCAACAGCAATACCAACAACAGCACGGGCAATAACAAGACGGGGACGAGCAGCGGCAGCAATTCGACGGCCGGCAACCAGTCGGGTCCGAAGAACTAGCGCCGCGCCGGCGGCTTAGACGTCCTCCTCGTCCTCCACCCCTTCCAGGGTCAACATCAGCCCATCCTGCAGATCGTAAAGGGCGTCCATCGACTCGGCGATGGTGATGTCCTCGGGCGCGCGGTTGCCCAGCGGATGCTCCATCTCGGCGGCGAGCCGCTGGACGCGAAGGGCCAGGTCGGCCGGAAGCTGCGTCTCCTCGGCGATGTTCAGCATCTCGAGCTCATCCAGCAGCTGGTCGATGTGGCGAATCCGGTTCCGCCGGGCGTATCGAAGCTCGCGCTCCGCGTGCCACCGTTCGCGAAGCGTTGAGATCTGGACCGAGGTCTCCTCGATCATGCGCCCGCTTCCGAGGATCCGAGCCATGCTTCCCGAAGGCTTACATTACTTTCAAAGATCGAATTGGTCAAGAACTCAGAATTGTCGTCACATCTACGGCTGAACTCGGGCAAGGCAGCTCGCTGAGTTCGCTGCGATTCGGTTTCGTGCTGGTCCTGCTTGGGGCGTTCCTCTTCGGCGCCGGCGGCAACGTGGTCAAAGCCCTCTTCAGGCTGGGTTACACCCCGCTCCTGCTGGCCCAAATGCGGATCTGGTGGGCCTTTGTTGGGCTGCTGCTGTCATTGCTATTGATTCGGCCGGCTCTCTTGCGGGTCAGCCGGCGCGAACTTCCGGCACTCGCCGTTTTCGGCGGGATCGGCCTCGTCGGACTGCAGCTCAGCTATTACCTCACGATCGCCCGGATCAACATCGCCGTTGCCCTGCTGGTCGAGTACCTCGGGCTGGTCGCGGTTACGGCTTTCGAGCGATATCACCGTCGCCAGGCCGTAGGGGCGAGGGTCTGGGGCGCGCTTACCCTGGTGTTGGTCGGCGCCTTCTTCGCCGTGGGCGCTTACCAACCGTCACTCTTTTCGGTGAACCTTCCCGGTGTCATGCTGGGCCTCGTGTCGGCGGCCTTCTTCGCCTTCTACCTCCTGCGGGCGTCGACCCTGGCGCGGCGGCTCGACACCTGGACCATGCTCGTTTACGGTTTCGGCGCCGGCAGCCTTCTCTGGGCTGGCTTCGACATTGTCAGCGGGACGGCGCCACCGGCCGACTGGCGCATCTGGGCGGTGATGGGGCTCGTGGGCCTGATCGGCACCCTGCTGCCGCACGGGCTCTTCGTCATGGCGCTTCGGACCATCCGCCCTTCGTCGGCGGGGATCGTGGCCACCGCCGAACCGGTCTTTGCGGGAGTGATCGCGTACTTTACCTTCGGGGACCGCCTACAGCCGCTTCAATTGGTGGGAGCTGCCGTCATCATCGCCGGGATCATCACCGTCCAAACCGCTACCAGCGAGCCCGTGATCGCCACGGCACCCCTGCAGTGAGCCTCGATCTCGAACGCGTGCGCGCCTTGCTGGTCGAGGGCGAAATCAGGTGGAGCTTGCACTATGAGCCGAGCTGTTCCAGCACTCAGGATCTCGCCCGCAGCGCCGCCACCGCCGGCGCCGGCCAGGGCTGGACGGTGATCACCGACCTGCAGCTCGAGGGCCGCGGGCGCCGCGGACGAGCGTGGATCGCCCCCAGTGAGACCGCGCTCCTTTTCTCGACCATCTTGCAGCCACCGGTTGACGTCCTTGCCCTGCTTCCCTTGCTGGCGGCGCTCTCGGTCGCCGGCGGCATCGAGGTGGCGACGGGCGTGGTCCCCGAGCTCAAGTGGCCGAACGACGTGCTCTTCAACGGTCACAAGCTGGCCGGCATCCTGCTGGAGCATCCGGGCGGGGCAGCCGTCGTCCTGGGCGTCGGCGTGAACGTGAACCAAGCGGCTGCGGACCTGCCGGAGGGCGCGACCTCGCTGCTCGCGGAAATCGGCCACTCGCTCGACCGCGAGCCGCTACTGGCCGCCATCCTCAACGACCTGGCCAACGCCTACGACCGGGCCGATCGCGAAGGCGTCGACTGGATCGTGCCTGGCTGGCGTAGCCGCAGCTCGATGCTCGGGAAGCCGGTCGCCTTTCAGCGGGACGGCGCAACCATCCGTGGGGTCGCGGAGGACCTGGGCATAGATGGGGCGCTACTGGTTCGTCTCGATGACGGCACGCGCGTTAGCGTCATCGCCGGCGAGGTCGAGCGACTTCGCCCGGATCAGTCGTAAGTCCTGCCGCCGTCCTCGACATAGCCGCCCTCATGGGTCCCTTGCGGGTCGTGGTGGGTGAAATGGATCAGCCCACCCTGCGCATTCCAGATGTACTCGCCGTGGACGACGACGTGGTCGCCCTCTTTCACCGGCGCCCGCGCCGCGATCGAAATATTGTGCTCGACCTCGACGGTGAGATCGCCGGAGGAAAGCTTGATGATGAACTGCTCGTGTGTGCCCGTGCTGCTGGTCCGGTCGGCCAGCAAGCGCACGACGGTGGCATCGGCCGTCACCTCGACGTTTGACTGGTGGTTATGAAAGTCGTTGACGATGGCCGCGTCATCGGGCTGCGCGGACGCGCCACACGCAGCCAGCCAGACCAGGCTGAGCAGGCTGAGCAAAACGGCGAGTGCACCGCGACTGGCTGGATGGCGCACTCGCCCGTTTCGACTAACTAACTTTGACGGTTCCCAGCATCTGGGCGTGGAGCGTGCAATGGTATTGGACGTCGCCCGCCTTGCTGAACGTCACGACGAACTTGCCTGAGGTCTGCGAGCAAGAATCGAAGCTGCCGTCGTTCGCCGTCACCGTGTGCGGCGTGCCGGAGGTGTCGGCAAAGTCCCACTCGACGGTCTGGCCGGCGGTCACGGTGACGGTCGCGGGATCAAACTTTCCGACCGTATTCGGATCGGAAACGATCTTTACCGTCGCTGTGCCGGAGCCGCTGCTGCTGCCACCGGTCGGACTGCAGCTCCCACCGCCGCCGCCGGCTGTGCTGCCGCCGCCACAGGCGGCCAACGCCAGCGCGCTCCCGGCTGCGACGATCGCCATTTTCCAAACGTTCACGCTAGCCTCCTTAAAAACCGAATTGCCCCGACCTGAGTGTACGGGCGGAGGTTGCGCAACGGCAATGGAATCAGCCGCATCGGCTGAGAATCAGGTGTCTACCTTAGTCGGGCAACTCGCCGAACTCGTGACGGGCATCGCGAACCCAGAGCGCGATTGCGCCAACCGAGACGATCGCGCCGGCGATGGCGATCACCAGGTTGATGACGATGCCAATGAGCAGCACCGCGATCCCGACCGCCAGCACGGCCGGCCAGATGCTGGGCGGCGGCAGGTGAAAGGCCTCGTGGTGCTCCACCTCGGCGTGCTGTTCCGTCTCAGCCATCAGAAATTGTTGTAGATGAGGGCCCAGGCGAAGGAGAGCCCGAACATGATCAGCGCCGTGACAAAGAGCAGTACACCCAGACGAACGTTCTTGCGTGCCTCGTCCCTATGCATGGCCCACCGAACTATACCCTCCCGATCATGCGATCAGCCACCATCACGGCAAACAATAATCCGAGGTACGCAATCGAGTAATCGAACAGCACGCGTGACCAGCGCTGCCGGCGGGCGAGCAGGTTCACAACGGCCAGTGCGATGAAGCCGGCGCCGAGAAGTGCCGCACCGACCAGGTAGATGGGACCGAGCGCACCGGTAAGGACGATCGCCAGGGTGACGGCGACCAGAATGAGGGTGTAGATGACGATTTGACGCCGCGCCGCCGCGTCGCCGTGCACGACGGGTAGCATCGGCACCTTCGCCCGAGCGTAATCGCCGCGCAGACGAAGCGCCAGCGCCCAGAAATGCGGCGGTGTCCAGAGGAAGATGACGGCGAAGAGATACACCGCCGTGAGGTCGACCCGATGGGTGACCGCCGCCCAACCGACGACGGGCGGGATAGCACCGGCCGCGCCCCCGATCACGATGTTCTGGACGGTCGAGCGCTTGAGCCACAGGGTGTAGACGAAGACATAGAAGAGCAGCCCGCTGATGGCGAGCGTCGCCGCCAGCACATTGACCCAGAAGGTCAGCAGGACGAACGCCATCAGCCCCAGGACGATGCCAAACAGCAGGGCGTGCCCGGGAGCGATCCGGCCGTCGGGCAGGGGCCGACGACGGGTACGCAGCATCTCGCCGTCGATGTCGCGATCGATCCAGCAATTGATGGCGCCGGCGCCGGCCGCTGCCAGCGCCCCGCCCAGCAACGTGAGGACGACCAGACCCGTCGAGGGCCAGCCGCGCTCCGCCATCATCATCCCGCCCAGCGCCGTGATCAGCAGCAGCGGAATGATCCGCGGCTTCGCCAGGCTGACGTAATCGAGCACGACGTCCGCAGCGGGCCGCCGGACGGGACGCGCTTCACTCACATAACCCACGGGCTCGCCCGCGAGCGGCAACCGGCTGGCCAGCACCGCCAGCACCACCGTGCCGGCCCAGACCGCGCTGGCCAGCGCGAGGTGAAGGCCGCGCAGCGCGGCCGGCAGCCGCAACGTGACAACCGCGGCGCCCACTGCCACCTGGAATGCCAGCGCTGCGAGCGTGAGCGCGACCGTCGCGCGCACCGCCGGTTGCCGCCGGTGGCGGGCAAGCACCGAGACGAGGCTGAGAACGATCAGCAGCCCGATGACCGCGGCGATGCCGCGATGCAAGAGCTGGATCGCGGGCAACCCGTCGAAGGCGAAGCTGAAGCCGCCGCCGCACAGCGGCCAGGCATCACAGGTTCCACTGGCGCCACTGCCGACGACCAGCGAGCCACTGATGATCAGCAGGTAGGTCCCACCGGCCGCCAATAGCGTCCGTCGCCTTGCCACACGATCCACGGCGCCGCCCGGGGACGGCAACAGAGCCGCGACGGCCGTCACGCAGACCGCGCCCAGCAGCGCCATGGCGGTCGCGAGGTGGGCCAACACGATCATCGGCGGCAGTTCGAGGCGGACCGTGATGGCGCCAAGCACCACCTGCACGATCAGCAGGCCCAGAGCGACCGTCGCCGGGATCACGAGGTCGCGTCGCTTGCGCCACAAAAGCCACGCAACCGCCGCGGTCACCACCACCAGGGCGCTGGTCAGCGAGGCCGTGGTGCGATGCGAATACTCGATGATGGCATGCAGGTCGAGCGGCGGCAGCAGGCGACCGTGGCAGAGCGGCCAGTCGGGGCAACCCAGCCCGGATCCCGAGACCCGAACCACGCCGCCCAGCACGACGAGCGCGTAGGTCACCACCGCGGTGGCGACGCTCAACACGCGGAAGGCTTTCACGCCATCGCGTCCGTCAGTGCTCGGCGGCGGCCGTCACACCGCGGCGCAGGTCGCGAAGCGGGCGACCACTGCGAACGGGAGGGACGCTGTCGAAGTTGTGAGCCGGTGGCGGCGAGGTGGTGGCCCATTCGAGCGTGTTGCCTTCCCATGGATCCGTGGGCGCCCGCCGGCCGCCCCGCACGCTGATCGCGAAGTTGATCAGGAAGAGCAGGACCGCGGTCGCGATCATGAACGCCCCGATGGTCGCCATCAAGTTCCAGGGGGCCCAATCGGTGCGATTGGCGTTCCAGATGGCGATGCGGCGCGGCATCCCCTCGAGGCCGAGGAAGTGCATCGGCATGAAGGTGATGTTGAAGCCGAGCAGCTGGATCCAGAACTGGATCTTGCCGAGGCGTTCGTTGAGATAGCGCCCGGTCATCTTCGGAAACCAGTAGAAGAAGGCGGCGAAGACGCCGAAGACGCTGCCACCGAAGAGCACGTAGTGGATGTGGGACACGACCCAGTAGGTGGCGTGGATCTGGTAATCGACGGCCAGGGAAGCCATGAAGACGCCATCCACCCCACCCATCAGAAACATCAGGACGAACGCCACTGCAAACAGCATCGCGGCGGTGTACTTGATCGATCCGCCCCATAGCGTCGCCAGCCAGTTGAGAACCTTCACCCCGGAAGGCACCGCGATCAGGGCGGTGGTGCCCATGAAGAACTCCTGGAGCGCCAGGGGCAAGCCGGTGGTGAACATGTGGTGCGCGAAGACCATGAAGCCGAGCACCCCGATCGCCGCCATCGAAAAGGCCATGGCACGGTAGCCGAAGATCGGTTTTCGGCTGAAGACCGGGATGATCTCGGAGACGATGCCGAAGGCGGGCAGGATCATGATGTAGACCGCGGGGTGCGAGTAGAACCAGAAGATGAACTGGTACAGCAGCGGGTCGGACCCATGGACGAAGAAGTGGGTGCCGAGCTGCCGGTCCATCAGCACCATCGCCAGCACGCCTGCCAGGAAGGGGCTGGCCAGCACGGTCAGGGCGGCCGTGATCTCCACCGACCAGACGAAGAGGGGCAGCCGGAACCAGCTCATGCCGGGGGCCCGCATGTTCTGGATGGTCACCAGGAAGTTGATCCCGCCCATGATCGACGAGATCCCGAGGATGTGGAGACCGAGGATCCAGAGGTCCTGGCCGATGCCCACCGCGTAGGCCTTTTCGGTGAGCGGCACGTAGCCGGTCCAGCCGGCGGCGGCGGCGCCGTACTTGGTGAGGAGTCCGCTGTACATCGTCAGGCCGCCGAGCGGGATCAGCCAGAAGGAGAAGGCGTTGATCCGCGGGAACGCCATATCTCGGGCGCCGATCATCAGGGGGACGAAATAGTTCCCGAAACCGGAGAAGACGGGGATGATCCAGAGGAAGATCATGGTCGTCCCGTGCAGGGTCATGATCTCGTTGTAGGTTTGCGCGGCGAGGAAGTGGTTGTTCCCGACCGCCAGCTGGGTCCGCATCAGCAGCGCCAGCACCCCGCCGATCACGAAGAAGAAGAACGTGGTGTAGAGATACATGATCCCGATCTTCTTGTGGTCGACCGTGGTCAGCCAGGCCACAACCCCGCTTGGCGTGCGTGCCTCCGTGCGTGGGAGGGCGATGCTAGCCATGCGTTCTTTCCTCCATGCTTGACGTCATCCTCCAGTCACCGTGATGGTGCCGCGCATATTGCTTGCCTCGTGGAATTTGCAGACGTAGCTGTAGGTGCCAGCTTTGCTGAACTTGATCTCGAAGGTGTCCCCCTGGTTCATCGAGTCCGAGCTGGGCACCGCCTGGTTGTCGAAGACCACGTTGTGGACCGCCGAACCGGTGTTGGTCCATTCGATGACGTCACCGACCTTAGCGGTGGCACTGGAGGGCTGGAAGGTCAGCGCGTCGGTCTCCGCGACCTTGACCCCCGCGGCAGCGCCGCTCACCTTTTCTGCGACCGCGACGGTGCCGGGCGGAAGCGTACCGCTGAGGAACGCCTGGTACTGGTCCGCCGTGACGGCATCGACCTGGAGCAGCATCGCCCAGTGATCGCGACCGCAGAGTTCGTTGCACTGGCCGAAGTAGGTCCCCGGCTGACTGGCCTCGATCCAGCCATTGTTCTGAAAGCCGGGCTTGGCGTAAATCTGTCCGCCCAAGCGGGGCACCCAGAAGGAGTGGAGCACGTCTTTACTCGTGACCTGCAGGCGGACGACCTGGTTGGCCGGGATGGTCAGTGTGCTGAAGCTCGTCTTGCCGTTCGGGTATTTGAACGACCATGCCCACTGGACCCCGGTGACCTGGATCACCTGTTGCGGCGCAGGTCCGTTTCGCACGTAGTCCATGCGCAGCGTGGTGCGGACGAACACGAAGGCCACGATCAGCACCGGGATGGCGGTCCATACGATCTCGAGCCGGGGGTTGCCGTGAGTCTGGGCCGGCTCTTTGTCGTCCCGCCGCCGGAAGCGAAGGGCGGCATAGACGATCAGGCCGCCGACGATCACCAGCACCGCCATCGCGATCCAGAAGACGCTGGTGTAGACGCTGACGATGTCACAGGCGTTGGGTCCGGCGCAGTTGAGGGGACTGACGTCGACCGCGGGCACGCCCACGAGTGTACCGACCAGCGCCGCCGTCATCGGTGGAACCACCACCACCGACCGCCCGGCTCGCGCTCACCGTTACGCTCCTGGGCTGTACGGCGCGCATCGTGCATCGCGTCGTACCAAAAAGTGAGCGCCAGGAAGAAGACGCTCATGAAGAGGAGCAAGGAAAGCATCTCCACGAACAGCGAGAGCAGCACCATCGCGCTGCCGCGCGGCTTCCAGAAGGCGAGCAGTTCAGCGGTGGCGCCGGGGATGTTCAGCGTCAGCAGGAAGAGCCCCACCACACCCAGCAAGAAGATCGCGGCCTTCTTCGGCTGGCGGTTGTAGAGCTGGCCCAGCCCGGGAATGGCGGAGAGCCAGGTAGCCAGCCGTGGGCTGGCTCGGCGTCGAGATGGCGTCAGGACCGGGACCGGATGGGGCTTAACCATTGGCTTGGGTCCGGTTAACGCTGGAACATGCGGTAGCAGTAGTAGGCGACGAGAAGCAGTGTGCCCAGCGCCCAGATGAGGACGAAGAAGAAGTCTCCGGCGCCCGGGTCGCGCGTGAGATTGATCAGCTCGACCAGCGCGGGCGCCATCAGCCGCCCGCCTTGTGGGCCTTGGTCACGTCCAGCAGGTTCTCCGCAATGATCACCAGCGCGGTGAAACCGAACAGGACGGCGAAGGCGAGGACTGTCCCGATGATGTTCTTGATCTGCTGACGTCTCATGGGCGGCCCGCGTACTGCTGCCACATGCGGATCCAGTGGACCAGCAGGTTGATGTTGTCATTGATCGGCGCGGGCAGCAGCTTGTTCACGCCCCACGCCGGCATGATCGTGCCTTTGTGTTCCTCGCCGGTGTTGCCCAGGTAGATGCAGCGGTAGTAGTAGTCGTTGTTGAAGAAGCCGAGGCGGTTCTGGTCGTTGAGGGGCGGGCCCTTTCCGCCTTCACCCGTCACGCCGTGGCACTGGGCGCAGTTGTTCTCGTAGAGCTTCGGCGCCGTCGCGAAGACGCCAAACGGGTTCGCCACCAGGTTCTGGTGCGCGCCGGCCTGGTCGGTGGCCTGCCGGTTGCCGTTGTGGCAGATGATGCAGCCGCTCTCGTCGATGCCCAGCCCCTTGTACGCGTTGGGGATGAACCCGGTGAGCTGCGCCACCACCGGCTTGTTCGTCGTTGGGTCCGTGACGACTTTGCCGTTGGCATCGAGCACGTAGTACGGCGTCGCCTTTGGATCCAGGCAGCTGGCGGTGGCGGTTGCCGCGCCCGCAGCTGGTGCAGCCGTCGGCGACGCACTGGCTGACGGGGACGGCGACGGACTGGCTGACGGCGTCGCGCTCGCGGAGGCTTTCGGCGACGGCGACGCAGAGGCCGACGCCGACGGGCTCGCCGAAGGACTGGCCGCGGCCGTCGCCGGCCGGCAGATCAGCGTCTCCTGGCCATATTTGGCGAAGACCGTGTCGCTGATCACCGACGGGTGGTTGGGGCCGAGCCGCTTGGCGGCTTCCTGCGGGCCGATCTTCTGGATGTCGGGCACGTGGCAGGTGATGCAGCGCTCAACCATGAACTGCCCGTTGACCTGGACCTTGGGAAACAGCTGCTGAACCTGGATCGGGAAGTCCTGGCCGTACTGCGCCGCGTACTTTTGCTGAATCGGGACCCATGGCCGGCTCAGATCCTGGTAGAAGGCGAAGCCGAGTAACAGCAAGAAGGCCACGCTGACCACCAGGAAGGCGCGCCCTAGCACGGATTTCCTCCGCAGGTCTGCGGGTTGCCGAGCACCCAGCCCCAGTCCCAGACGAACTCATGGCCACGGAAGAAGACGCCGATGATCACCAGCGCGACCACGATCGTGGTGTAGAGGGCGAAGAGGATGATGGCGACCTTGCGCTCCGACGGCCGCCGGCTCGGATTGCGATCGAGGAACGGGATCAGGATCATGAGCACGATCACGAAGGTCGGAAACGCAACCCCCGCCATCAGCGGCGGAAACCGTGACAGCAGTTCTTGCAGCCCGAGGAAGTACCAGGGCGCCTTCGATGGGTTGGGAGTCATGCCCGGGTTCGCCAGGCCGAGCAACGGCGCCTGTATGAAGATCGAGACGAGGAGCAGAAAGACCGTCATGGCGACGGCAGCGATGAACTCCTTGAAGATGAACTCCGGAAAGGAGACGATCATCTCGTCGTCGCTGTCGTCGCGGACCGAAGAAGGAGCCTCCACCGGTCGCCGGCGCGCTTCGACCCGTTCGCGAGCGGCGATGCGGTCGCGCGCTTCGGTGGCCATACCTAACTAGAGCCCCCCGCTGAAGCCATCTTTTCGGACTCGCCAGAAATGGACGACCATCAGCAAGAAGGCGGCCAGCGGTAGCCCAACGACATGCAAGACATAGAAGCGAAGCAGTGTGCTGTCGCCGACTGCGCGGCCGCCCAGCAGCAGGTAGCGGGTGTAGGGGCCCGCGATCGGGGCGTACTTCGCCATGTTGGAGCCGACCGTCACCGCCCAGATGGACAGCTGGTCCCAGGGCAACAGGTAGCCGGTGAAGCTGAGGAGCAGCGTGATCAGGAGCAGCAGGGTGCCGACACCCCAGTTGAACTCGCGCGGCTTCTTGTAGGAGCCGGTCAAGAAGACGCGGGCCATGTGCAGCCAAACCGTGATCACCATGGCGTGCGCCGCCCAGCGATGCATGTTGCGAATCAGTCCGCCGAAGGTCACGACGAACTGGAGGTCGCGCATGTCCTGGTAGGCATGGTTGGTCGAGGGCACGTAATAGAACATCAGATAGAGCCCGGTCACCGTCAGCACGATGAAGAGAAAGAAGGACAGGCCGCCCAAGCAGAGGGTGTAGGACATCCGGATCCACGAGCGGCGCACCCGAACGGGGTGGATATGCAGAACGAAGTTCGTCAACGCGGTCCGGGCGGCGATCTTGTCGGTCAGCGGCAGCCCGTGACGGAAGACGGAACCGACCATCTGTCCGACGATGGAGAACATTTCGTCGATCGCTGCGCGAATAACGCTCATGAACCCTCCCGGTTAGCTGATTAGACCTTCAGCCGGAACGAGCGATCGACGATGACCGAACGGTCGATCAGAAGTTTCCCATCCGGGGCCACCTCTAGGTGGACGCGGTCCATCGGCCGGGGCGCCGGCCCAAAGAAGTTGACGGCGTCACGGAAGTAGCGGCTGCCATGACAGGGGCACTTGAACCCCGGCAGGACGGGATTCTCCTTGGTCGCTTGCTGACCAGTATCCGGGTCTTTCGCGATCTGCGTTCCCGCCAGCACCAGGTCGCTGGTGGCGTCCGGGAAGTACCGAGGGGTGCACCCCAGATGGGTGCAGATCAGACTGATCGCGTAGAAGCCGTTGGGATCGTGATTGATGACGACCCGCTTGTCGATGATCACCGTGGTCGAGCCCACCGCGTAGGTGCTCGGCGGGTCGGCCTTGAAAGCGGGCGGGTCCTCGTAGGTCGCATTGGGATAGAGCCACTTGACGCTCTGGTAGAGCGCGATCAGGCTCGCGACCGTGAAGCCGGCCCAGCCGGCCATCGCCAGGAAGCTGCGCCGCGTCATCTCGCGGCTGTCTTCGATCAGGCGTCGGAAATCGGCAGCCATTACACGAAGGGGTTATGGGCTGGTGGCGTGAGGATGGTCGCAAAGAT
>Ga0209526_10000908_pt1 | contig 19528 bp, 19 predicted proteins | sample JacPinW_OM2H0_M1_FD_188566 | JGI IMG/M metagenome (GOLD analysis project Ga0209526, IMG submission 188566) | Forest soil microbial communities from Algoma, Ontario, Canada - Jack Pine, Ontario site 1_JW_OM2H0_M1 (SPAdes) (version 2) | ecosystem: Environmental > Terrestrial > Soil > Boreal... | reverse complement strand
CTACGTTTTTGGCGCTTCGCTTGCCGGTGGCGCTGCGGCTGGTGCCGCGGGCGCGGGTGCGGCTGGCGGGGCCGGTGCATGAGCTTGCGGTGCTGCTGCTGGTGCGTGCGGTTGCGCGCCTGGGGCTCCTGCGGGGGCTACTGGGCGCGGGGCATGCGTGCCTGCGGCGCTGCCGGCGAAGGGCATTAGCGCGATGTTGCGGGCGCGCTTGATGGCTACGCCGAGCCAACGCTGGTGGCGCGAGCAGACGCCGGTCATGCGGCGCGGGAGAATCTTGCCGCGCTCTTGCACGAACTGCGAGAGGATGTCGGCGCGCTTGTAGTCGATGAAGTCCATCTTCTCGACGCAGAACTTGCAGACTTTCTTTTTACGGAAATATTGGCGCTTGCCGCGGGGGCGTCCGCCGGGACCTCCGCCTGGGCCACCGGGGCCGCCTTCGCGGCGAGGACCGCCGTGACCGCCACCGGGGCCGTGTCCGCCGCCGTGTCCACCTTCACGGCGAGGTGCGCCGCTGGGGGCTTGCGATTGCTGCTTTTGCTCTTCTGCCATAACTGCCTGCCTTTCTAAATTCGTGAGAAAACTTTATCGACCAAGAGCCCGCTTCGGAAAGCGGGCGCTACAAATGCATTTGCGGCTAGCTTGCTGGGGCTTGCTCCGGGGCTGGGGCCGCGGGTGCCGGAGCGGGCGCGGTGCGGCGCGGGCGACGGGCGGCGCGCTGCTCGCGTTTGTGGACGAGCTTCTTCTGGCGCTTTAGATCTTCGTCCAGGCGGACGGTCAAATACTTGATGACCACGTCTTGTACGCGGAGGCGGCGCTCGAGTTCAGCGATGAGCTCGTGATGCGCGGTGCGAATCTGCTGATAGACGTAGATGCCTTCGCGATGCTTGGCGACGCGATACGCGAGCTTGCGGGTGCCCCAATGCTCGGTCTTTTCAATCTTGCCGCCCTTTTCCGCGCAGGTGTGCTCGATGCCGGAAAGGACCTTCTTGATTTCGTCTTCCGGAGTGGCCGGACGGGTGATGAAGATCAGATCGTACAAACGCTCTTCCATTGATGACCTCTTTCCTTCTGTTCGCGGGCGCTGGGCCCGCGAAAATCGTTTTGGCGGCGCCTTGCGGTGCTGCGCCGGGCTGAAGCCCGCCGCTACGTTTCTGCTTCGCCTTCGGCTGGCTTGCGGCGATTGAACTTGGTCATGGCGGCGTCGAGTCCTTCTTTCAGAATCGTTTCGACCGCGTTGCCGGCCTCGTCTATCATTTCCGCGGCTACTGCCAATTCTGCTTTCTTCATCGGCCGAAGGACATATTCCCTTCGGCTGTCTAGTTGGTGATCAGGGCCGCAGCCTAGCCTGAGCCTGGCAAATTCTTGCGTGCCGACGGCGCTGATCACTGACTTTGCGCCGTTGTGGCTGCCGGCGCTGCCGTCCGGATGAATCCGGATGGTGCCCAGCGGCAATTGCACTTCGTCCCACATGACCAGCAAATCGCTCACATCCAGCTCGTACTTGGCCAGCAGCTCTCGTACAGAGATGCCGCTGAGGTTCATGTACGTTTGCGGCTTGGCCAGGAGAATTTCTTCTCCGGCCAATTTGCCGCGGCCCACTAGGGCTTTGGCTTCGGGGCGCTCCACGCGGATTGACGCGCGATTCGCTAGTTCGTCCACGGCCATGAAACCCAAGTTATGCGGCGTCCAGTGATACTCAGGATCGGGGTTGCCTAGTCCGACGATTAGCCGCATAACATTTATCAACCCTGCCCGAAAAACACTTGGCGGCTAAAATCGCGCCAAGCCGGGGCGCAGGAATGCTGCGCCCCTACATGGGACACGGCGCCTACTTTTTCTTCTCCTTGTCGCCCTTGTCGGATTTTTCGGCGGCCTTGGGCTGCTTGGCCTCGCCTTCGGCACCTTCTTCGCCTTCGACTTCTTTCTTGCCCTTCTTGATGACTTCGGGCTCGGCCGGAGTTGCGGCATCCGTAGCCACGACCTCGGCGGGTTTCTCTTCTTCGACCTTGAGGGTGACGACGTGCGCGAGAACCTGTTCGGGATCCGTGAGCAGCTTTAATTTAGTGGTATCGATTTGGAGATCGCGCGCGCGGAGAGCCTCATTGAGCATCAAGCCACTGACGTCGGCTCTGAATTCGCTGGGAATATCGCCCGGCAAACATTCGATTTCGACTTCGCGGGTGACGACCTCAAAGACGCCACCCTGAACTTTTACGCCGGCGGGATCGCCGAAGGTGTGCACAGGAACCTGGACGCGCATGCGAACGTCCATGGCCACGCGGAGAAGATCGACGTGGAGCAAATTGCCGCTAACGGGATCGGTGAGCCAGTCCTTGAGAATGGCAGGCTCATGCTTACCGCCGAGGTCGACCTGAAACAGAGTGTTGTGGCCGCTTGCAGAACGCAGGATAGCGCTCACCTGTTTGGTGTTGACTGAGAGCGTGATGGCCTGCCCCTTGCCGCCATAGAGGACGGCGGGGACTCTGCCGGTCGCGCGCAAGCGGCGAGCTTCGTTTTTGCCTCGCTCGGCGCGGGGAGCTGCTTCTACTACTACTTTTTCTTGGTTCTGAGCCATGCTATTTCCCTTCCTAAAATTCTCTCGACGGAAACTTCTTGCTTCTAGTTCGACGGCACAGACAGGAGTGTCTGTGCTAGCTAAATAAACAGCTCGCTGATTGAGGTTTCCTCATGTATTGAACGGATGCCGCGGGCGAGCAAGTCGGCTACGCTCAAGATCTTTATTTTGCCCATTGTCAGTGCTGCGGCAGACATGGGCACGGAATCTGTCGCCACAACTTCTTTAATCTGCGATTTGGCGATGCGATCGATGGCCGGGCCGGATAGCACGGCATGCGTACACGCGGCATACACCTGCGTGGCGCCCTCGCGGATCAGGGCTTCGGCCGTTTTCACCAGAGTGCCGGCGGTATCGATGATGTCGTCGACAATTAGGGTGCTGCGGCCGCGCACGTCGCCGATCAAGTTCATGACTTCGCTTACGTCGACGTCGACACGGCGCTTATCGACGATGGCCAGAGGGGCGTCGAGGCGTTTGGCAAAGAAGCGGGCGCGTTCGACGCCGCCGGCGTCCGGCGAGACGACGGTCAGATTCGGCAAGTTCAAGTGCCGGAAATGCTCGACGAGTACCGGGGAGCCGTACAAGTGGTCCACCGGGACGTCGAAATAGCCTTGAATCTGCGGCGCGTGCAGGTCGAGCGTGAGCGCACGGCTGGCACCCGCGGTTTCGAGCAGGTCCGCGACAAGCTTCGCAGAGATCGGAACGCGCGGTTTGTCTTTGCGGTCCTGCCGGGCGTAGCAGTAATACGGCAGCACGGCGGTGATACGCCAAGCGGACGCGCGTTTGAATGCATCGATCATCAGCAATAACTCAACAAGGTGGCAATCCACCGGATAGCTGCACGGCTGGACGACGAAGACATCGGCGCCGCGCACGTTCTCGAGAATCTGGAAATAAATCTCTCCATCGCTGAAACGGCCGAGCTTGGCTTCGCCAAGCGGAACATCCAAATGCTTGCAGATACTCTGCGCAAGCGGCAGGTTGGCGGTGCCCGAGAAAATTTTAAAACGGTCGTCGTTCAAGAACGATTGCTCCAAGCCGTCAAAATAAGACGTTTCCTCAGGCAATTATCTGAATAACTGTGACGTGGAGACGCTGCGGTTCAGAGGGTGGCGCACCTTTAGGGCGCGCTTTGGACCTTGCGAAGATACCTGTCGCGCGAAATTGTTTCGCAAACGAAGGTGTGTTCGTCCTGAAACCCGACAGCGGCTCGGCGCGCCAACACTGGGCTCGGGAAAACTCCAAACACCGCCGAACCGCTACCCGCCAGTGAGGCTTCCGTAGCTCCTTGCTGAAGCAAAGCCCTCTTGATTTGAGCTAGTCGAGGGTGACGCTGAAAAACCGGCCTTTCAAAATCGTTGAAAAGGCCGCTTCCCTGCGCGCTCCAGCATAGAGAACAGAACTTCCAAAGTTTAGAGGTAGAGCGGTTTTTTGTCAATGCAGCGGCCTTGAGCCAGCGATACGCGTCGGGAGTGGGAACGTGAATGTCATTCGGCGAGACTACCAATAACGCGAGCTTGGGGATGTCAGGCAAAGGGTAGATCTCATCACCGCGGCCGATGCCGAGGGCGCGTCCACCGTAAAGGAAGAATGGGACATCAGCGCCGAGAGAGGCGGCAATTTCCATTAGTCGCGGTGCGGGAACATTGCGACGGGTGAGGCGCAGGTATCCGCGCAACGCTGCCGCGGCATCGCTCGAGCCACCACCTAGACCGCGGCCGGCGGGAATTTTTTTGTGGAGGTCGATCTCGACGCCGGAGCGAATCTCTAGTTCCCGACGCAATGCATCTACGGCCGCATAGACAAGATTTTTGCGGACAGGCTCGACAGAGAGAGAGTCGTTTCCTTGAATATTGAGGCAAATACCGGAAGATTTGGAGGCGCGCAGGCGCAATTCATCATGTAGGGAAATGGTTTGAAAGATGGTGCGAAGTTCGTGGTAGGTGTCCGGGCGCTTGCCGAGAATGTCCAGCCGGAGATTTACCTTGGCGAAGGCTGGGATTCGGATTTCGCGCATGCGGCTATTGCGGTTTGGCTTCTTGCACGGACGATTTTTGGGCTACGCGATGCTTGGTTTGGCCTAGTTTCTTCTCGATCTCCGCGATCTTGTCGTTCTCAACATCGGCGGGCAGAGCGTGACGCCATTCGGAGAGAGATTTCTCCCACTCGGAGGCGGCAAGTTCGTTGCGGCCTAGCTTTGCGTAGACGTCACCTAGATGCGAGTGGATGGTGGGGTCGTGACTGTCGCGTTCAACGGCCTTGCGCAAAGTGGCTTCGGCTTCGCCCAGCTTGTTCTGCTTGTAATAGATCCAGCCCATGCTGTCGAGATAGGCGCCGTTATAGGGTTCTTCTTTGAGCGCGCGCTGCACAAGATCGACGGCTTCATCGAGACGCTGACCTAGATCGCCGAGCATGTACCCGTAATAATTGAGCACGGAACCGTTTTTAGGATTGACGGCCAGGACCTTCTTGAATTGGTCTTCGGCGCGATCGAAGAATTTCTGACGCTCGTAGATGGCGCCGAGAACAAACCAAACCATCTCGTTGTCGCGTGGGCGACCGGGCAAAACTTCGGCGGCCTGCGCGGCTTCTTCTGCTTCCTTGTAGCGTTTGCCGCGCTCGTAGACCTGCGCGATGTTGAGGTAGGTGTCGCGATCGGCTCCGGACTTGGTCAGCTGCACACGAAGCATCTTGACGGCTTCGTCGGTCTGTTCGTTTTCCCCGAGCAGTAGAGCCTGACTGGCGCGAATGCCGGGGTCGTTGGGATATTTAACGAGGGCGTCTTTGCCTGTCTGCAAAGCTTTGGGCAAATCCTTTGCCGCACGGTACGTGTCCATAATGAGGAGGCGAGCGCGGCGGTCTTCTTCATCACCGAGATGGCCTAACTCGTTGAAGGTGAAGGCGGCGGCCTGGTAATTCTGGCGCTCCTTATAAAGCTGCCCGAGTTCCTGGTACAGAATCGCGAGAGAGCGGCGGCGGGACGGCAGCACCGCGGATTGGCCCTTTACACCAGTGATGGCATCGGAGAGGACGCGAATAGCATCGTCGTAGCGGCCTTGCGCCTGGTACAGCATAGCCTCGTTGTACATCACTTCCAGGCTCCCGGGCGCATACTGGCGGGCTTTGAGGAGGCTTTCTTCGGCGCGATCGAGTTGATGCATCTCGCGGTAGATTTGCGCGATGCGCAGATAGATATCTGCGTCATCGGGCATGAGGTCGGCTAGCTTTTGGTATACGGCGAGCGCGTCAGAGAATTTCTCTTCGGCCATCAGGGTTTGGCCGAGGCCGCGCTGATGGCTCAGCTCGGAGGGATCCAGTTCGACGGCTTTGCGGTAGGCCTGTTCGGCCTTGGGGAGATCCTTCGTTTGGGTGTAAGCGTCGCCGAGAAGGTCGAGAAGAGGGGCGGAAGGCGCGCGGCTAGTCATGCCTTCGAGTAAAGAGACAGCTTCGGCGGACTTGCCTTCGTCGAGAAGGAGCTGCGTGAGCTGCTCGACGGCGGGCTCGTTCTCCGGATCATCTTTCAAAATGCCACGCAGGACGCCTTCCGCTTTGTCATGCTCGTTGCGCAAGCGATAGAGACGCGTTAGCCAGAGCGCGGATTCGGTGTCGGATGGGTCCAAACGATAGATTTCCTTGTATTGCTCGATGGCTTTGCCCGCTACTTCGGACTGGCCGACACCGGCGCTTAGGTCGCCGAGGCTGCGCAGATAGATTCTGGCGAGGAGACGGCGGGTGGGCACGTCGTCGGGATGGCGCTTGAGAATTTCCTGGGCTTCGTTTACGGCGTCATGGGTGCGCTGGGCTTTCCAATACATTTCGGCGAGACGCTCACCAATGACCGGGGACTTGGGGTCGAGCGCGTAGGCCTTCTTGTAGAAATCGATAGCTTGTGAGGCGTATTCGGCTTTGCTGGTGTTCTCGTACTGCTGCTCGTAGATGTGGCCCATGGTGTAGTCGAAATAGGCGGCAGCGCGAGAAGAGGGCTCAGTAGTAGATGGGATTGAGCCGCTTTCCTGGGTCGGAGCGGGGGCATCCGCGGGTTTCGCGGGCGTTTGCGCTTGAGCGACGAGTGCGCCGATACAGGCGAAAAGTACGGGTAGGGTGAGTCGGTAAGGTTTCATCAGTGCCCCGAAAACAAAAAATTATCCCATGCGACCCAAACGCGGTCAAAAGCAAATTGGCGCGGTTTCCAGGGCCGAAGAATACTGGGGATAGGATGCGGTAGGAAGGCGGAGCGTTCTAGGGGATTTTTGTGTAAATTTGAGAGTTGCTTTCTTTCCGTACTTCTGCAATCATCGAAATATGAAGAAAGCGGATCCGGCTTTGGTGACACGTAGCGCTTTGCGCTTCTCGGCGCTAGGGGCGGAGCCGCGGTTGCAGATTTTGCGATTGCTCCTGGCGGCGCATCCCGAGGGGATGGTTGTGGGAGAGGTGCAGGAAGAGATGGGCATACCGGCTTCGACGCTTTCGCACCATTTGGAAAAACTTAAGCAGGTGGGATTGGTGAAGGTGCGGCGCGAGGGCACTTTCTTGTGGTATGCGGCGGATACGGAGGCGTTAGGGGAAGTTTTGAATTTTCTGTACGAGGAGTGCTGTACGAGAAGCCGGGCCGTGGCGCCGGAGGCGGTGGTTCAGATTTCGCGGTGAAAATTGTGTTGGAATCAAGGAGAAGCCAGGTGAGCGAGACGAACATTCAAGAAGTGGTGAAGCAGAAGTATGGCGAGGCGGCGAAACAGGTGACCGCGGGCGGGACGGCGTGCTGCGGGGGCGCAGGGGAACTGAGCGGGTGCGATCCAATTACGAAGAATTTGTATGACGAAGCGCAGAAAGCTGGGTTACCGGCACAGGCGGTGGCGGCTTCACTGGGGTGCGGGAACCCTACGGCGCTGGCGAAATTGCAGGCGGGTGAAGTGGTGCTGGACTTGGGCTCAGGCGGCGGGATTGATGTGCTGCTTTCCGCGAAGCGCGTGGGGCCGACGGGTAAGGCTTATGGGCTCGACATGACGGACGAAATGCTGGCGCTGGCGCAGGAGAATCAGAAGAAGGCGGGCGTGAGCAATGTAGAGTTTCTGAAGGGCGCAATTGAGAATATTCCGCTGCCAGCGAATACGGTGGACGTGATTATTTCGAATTGCGTGATTAATCTTTCGGGGGACAAAGACCGCGTCCTGGCGGAGGCGTTTCGCGTGCTGAAGCCAGGAGGGCGGTTGGCGATTTCGGACGTGGTGGTACGCGGCGAAGTGCCGGCGGAAATTCGGCGGAGCATGGAATTGTGGGTCGGATGCATAGCGGGGGCGCTGGAGGAGAAGGAATATCAGGAGAAGCTGGAGGGCGCGGGATTTGAATCCATCGAGGTGGAGGAGACGCGGGTTTACAAGGCGGAGGAGGCGCGGGAATTTCTTGCTGCGGCGGGACTTGACCCAAATGTGGTGGGTCCGCAGATCGACGGGAAGTTCATCAGCGCATTTGTACGCGCAGTAAAGCCTGCAAGTAAAGCGGCTTGCTGCGGGCCGAGTTGCTGCGCGTGATTTTTCGACGCGCTGCGTAATTAGTCGTTCGCGCGGTGCACTTTCATGTGCTTGTGGTCGGCAACGGGAGTGGCCAGACGGAAGATGTGCTCGCCGCGATTTGAGTCGAAGCGGTAGAGAAGGACGGCATCGGCGGCGCGATCTTCGCGGGCCAACTCGAGTTCGGGATTGCTTACAACGATTTCGCCTTTGTTGTTGACGCGAAGTTCGCTGCCCACCTGCAGAACAATTTTCATTTCCTCGCTTGCTGCCATGGCGCCCTCCTGTTTGGTTGATTGCTAAATTTTGGATGCAGGGGAGGCGCAGAACGGCGCACTCGCCCTTTCGCGGTCAATGTTGCGCGTTTAGTGCAGGAAATGGCGGATGCCGGTGAAGACCATGGCGAGGCAGAGGCGGTCTGCGGCAGCGATGACGTCGTTGTCGCGTACAGAGCCGCCGGGCTGGATGACCGCGGTGGCGCCGGCTTTGGCAGCTTCTTCTACGCCATCAGGGAACGGGAAGAACGCGTCGGAAGCGACGACGCTGCCCTGCAGGGGTGATTGCGCTTTCATTACCGCGAGTTTGACGGAGTCGACGCGACTCATCTGGCCGGCGCCGACGCCGAGCGTGGCGCCGTCGCGTGCGAAGACGATGGCGTTGGACTTCACGTGTTTGCAGACTTTCCAGGCGAAGCGCATGGTGTGCATTTCTTCTTGCGTGGGGATGCGCTTGGTGACCGTGCGCAGGTCAGCGTCGCTTATTTCACCTAAATCAGGGTGCTGCACGAGGACACCGCCGAGGATGCGCTTGAGCTGTAGCTCGCGATCGGATTCGAGGCCGCCGGGAGGGAGTTCGAGGAGGCGGAGATTTTTTTTGGCGGCGAAAATGGATTTTGCTTTTTCGTCGAATGCGGGGGCGGCGATGCATTCGGCGAAGAGCTTCGCGACTTCCTCGGCGGTCGCGGCATCGACTGGGCGATTGAAGGCCAGGACGCTGCCGAAAGCGGAGACGGGGTCGCAAGCTAGCGCTTTCAGGTAGGCTTCGCGCAAGGTTTCCTGCTCGGCGGTGCCGCAGGGGTTGTTGTGCTTGATGATCACGGCGGCGGGTCGGCGAAATTCGGCGGCGAGGCTGCGGGCGGCTTCGAGGTCTACCAAATTATTGTAGGAAAGCTCTTTGCCTTGGAGCTGCTTGGCGGCGGCGAGGCCCGCGGGGGGGCGGCCAGCAGGAATGTAGAGCGCGGCGGCTTGGTGCGGATTTTCGCCGTAGCGAAGTTCCTGTTGCCGGCGAAGGGCGAAGTGCAAGCGCTCCGGCAGAATTGGTTTTTGGCTCAGCGTAACGTGATTGGCGGAGGCGGAAAGGCGCTCGAGTTCGGTGGCGATCATTCCGTCGTAACGGGAGGTCGTCGCGAAAACTTTGCGGGCAAGGTCGAGGCGAATGGATAGCGAGGTGTCTTGCGAAGCTTCCAACTCTCGGGCTACGCGATCGTAGTCGGCGGGATCGGTTATCACTGTGACGGATTCGAAGTTTTTTGCGGCGGAGCGGAGCATGGTGGGGCCACCGATGTCGATATTTTCGATGAGCTCCTCGGCAGTGAGATCTTTCTTTGCGGCGGTGGCTTCGAACGGGTAGAGATTTACGACCACTAAGTCGATGGGTGCGATACCGTGTTCGGCGGCCTGCTTCTGATCTTCGGGGAGATTGCGGCGGAAGAGGAGACCGCCGTGCACTTTGGGATGGAGGGTCTTGACCCGGCCGCCGAGCATTTCTGGCCAGCCGGTGAATTCGGAAACATCGCGGACGGCGACGCCGGCTTCGCGAAGGATTTTTGCGCTGCCGCCGGTGGAAAGAATTTCGATGCGAAGGGCGGCGAGCTTCTTGGCGAAGTCCACGATGCCTGTCTTGTCGAAAACGCTGATCAGCGCGCGCTGCACCGCCATGTGCCGCCTCCGGAAAAGTAGAACAGTGTAAGCGTGGCACGTTTTTGGGGAAAGAAGAAATCGCAGGAGCTGAAATTTACAAGTGCGCAGAAAGCTATGATATAGATTTTGGTTAGGCTTTTACCAGGGCTTTGAGCTTCACTTCGCCGTTGACGACTTCCACGACGTATTCTACTTCGCGGCAATTCTTCTGCTTCTGCAGTTCTTTGGTTTTCTTGCTGACGAATTCGGTGAAGTTTTCGCGGGACTGCTTGATGGTGCCGCCGGTCTGCTGCATGGCCTCCTGAAAGGCCTGGTACAACTGGTCGACCTTATCGGTCTCGTGTTCGGGTTCGGAACAAACCATGCGGAAGGACGTTGGCTGGGGAGCGGCTGGGTGTGCCGCAGCCGCGGCTTTGGCGCGCTCGGCTTCTATGGCTTTGGCTGCGGCTCCAAAGTGACGCTGTACTTTGCCTTCCTCTTTTTGCTGTAGCTTCTTCCGGAAAATATCTTTGTACTTTGCGTAAGTTTGCGTGAGGTTGTTATAGCGAAAGCGCTGGCCGAACTTCATCTCGCCGCCGCGCTCGCCATAGCGTTTGATGATCAGCTCGATGCGCCATTCGATTTCGGTGGGCGGCCGCTTCCTGCCGCCGCCAAAGTACTGGTCGTATTCGATTTTGAGTTGGCGAATGTCTTTTTCGAGCTGAGACATTTCTTCGTCGATCGTCGCCATGAAGGAGGCCCCCGGTGCTTCCATGCTAGGAGGAGAGGGCCAGTGCGTCAACAGAATGGCTGCGGCAGGGGGGCTGATTCGGCACGGTCTAGGATTTGGCCGAGCGGCGTTGCGGGTCGGGCGGCGGTGTGTTGAAATGGCCGCATGGAATCGCGGGCTCGACGGTCGCTTACGGACGATCAAGCGGATTTGCTGCGGCAAATTCCGTCTGTGGACGAACTGCTGGCGCAGCCACGGCTGGCGGCGCTTACGCAGCGCGTGGATCGCGACGTGGTGGTGGAAATAGCGCGCACCGTCTTGGCCGAGGTGCGGGAGCGGATCACCGGGGAGGGAACGGCCGCGGTGATCGCGGTAGATACTTCTAAGTTGGAAGAACGCATTGCCTCCATGGTGGAGCGAGTGCTGGCCTTGTCGCTGGAGCCGGTGATCAACGCGACCGGGGTGATTCTGCACACGAATCTGGGGCGCGCGCCGCTGAGCAGCGCGGCGGTGGAGGAGATTCGGCGCAGCGCGTCGAGCTACAGTAATCTTGAATATGACCTGGAAGCGGGCGCGCGGGGCAAACGTGACGTACACGTTGCCCAATTGCTCGAACGATTGACCGGCGCTGAGGCGGCTATCGTGGTCAACAATTGCGCGGCTGCGGTGCTGCTGGTGCTTGCTGCGCTGGCGAAAGGCGGCGAGGCAATTGTCTCGCGGGGCGAGCTGATCGAGATTGGGGACGGATTCCGGATCCCGGAAATCATGGCGCAGAGCGGGGCGGTGCTTCGGGAAGTCGGGACGACGAATCGCACGCGCATCGCCGATTATGAAAGCGCGATCAACGAGAATACGCGGCTGCTGCTGCGCGTGCATCCCTCGAATTTCACTATTACCGGTTTTGCGGAAAAGCCTTCGATGGAGGAACTTGTGTCCCTTGGCCGGCGCGCCGGTTTGCCGCTTGTTGAGGACTTGGGCTCGGGCTGTTTGGTCGATCTTGCGAGTTCGGGATTTGCGGAGCCAACCGTTCGGCAGAGCGTCGATGCCGGTGTTTCTATTGTGATGTTCAGCGGGGACAAGCTGCTCGGAGGTCCGCAGGCTGGGATCATCGCAGGAAAAAAGGAACTGGTCGGCCGCATTCGGCGACATCCCCTATTCCGCGCCCTTCGTGTGGACAAACTTACGACCGCGGCGCTAGCAGCTACGCTGGGCGTTTATCTGCGCGGCGCCCCGGACGAGATTCCCGCTTTGCGGATGATTCGCATGAGCGTTCAGGAGATCCAGCGGCGTGCAACGAATTTTCTTCGCGAGCTGACGCCGGATCTGCCGTTGGGAGAAGTGGAACTGGAGATCATGGACGGGAGCTCTTTGGCGGGCGGCGGGTCAACGCCGACTCAGTCACTTCCGACGAAGCTTATCCGCATCGCGAGTGCGCGATACTCTGCGGGGCAACTGGAGGAGCGGCTGCGGCGGGCTCCCGCGGGTATTTCGGTGATTGCCCGAGTGGAGGACGCACGCTTGATCCTCGACCTCCGCACGGTCTTTCCAGAGCAAGAGACGGCGCTGCTAAAGACCTTGATTGCATCGCTTCACTAGCCAGATAGTTAGCGCCACCTGACACAAGCGCCAATGGCTATTCGAGATACATCATCAAGAGGGCGCCAAGCACCATCATCAGTGCCGGCCACAGGCGGCGGAAAAAATCCTGCAAGGTGGAGCGCGCCTCTGAAAGCGCCTTCGTGATGCCGATGCTAACTCCCGCGACGGAGTAGCTGAGATGCTCGGATTGGATTCGCGCCATCAGCTCCGAATGGTGAGAGCCGTGCATGCCGCCCTGGTGCATGTGGAACAGCAGGAGAACTGATCCTCCGATCGCCACGACTGGAAAGACCCAGGAGGCCCAAGCGGCTCGCAGGGATCCGCGAGTTCTCTGCAGTTCGATGATGCCAAGAGCCAGGAGAATCACGGCGTAGGTTTTGTGCTGAAAAACCTCGCGATTGGTCGCGATCGTGGACAACCAGCTCTGCGGGCCAAAAGGCCAGAGTTCCGTGTCGCTCCAGATAAGAAGAAAGAGACCTGAGATAAGGAACGTGGCTGGCCAAGCAAAGCGCAGGTAATGCCATCGTGGAGTCAGATCCGTTTCCGCAAGAATGAACATGCCAGCCAGAAGAACGAGCAACCCGGCGAAATGATGATTGAATTCACTTTCACGCTTGTCAGCCAAAAGCTTGGCTTGCGTCTCTGGATCATCGAGCGAGTTGGGGGACATGTTCATGGAGATGGCCTCGTGCCCGCCGTGCATTGAGTGCTCCTGAGACCAAGCCGGGGCGGGCCAGCCGCAAAACACCAGAGCCGTGAGGATAACTCCCCAAAGGGCCACCCTCGTTTCCGTTGAAAAATGCCTCTCAGACATACGACTTCGATGCTGGACGATACTTTTTTGATACAAGGAATTCGCCGCGGAGCCTGCACTCAATAGTCTGAAAGTAGCGCAGGCCAGACAAGGCTGGATGTTTCTGTAAGCCAGCGTGGCATGATAGGTACCGGATCAGCAAATCCAAGAGGGTCGGATAGCCCGTGCTCGCCTTCGTTGTCCACAATCACAAGCTCGTGGGAAAAGAAAAACCTTTGCCGAAATTGCGGCCTGGGTGGGCACTTGTGCGCGTCCGGCTCGCGGGGATTTGTAACACCGATATTGAGATTTTGCGCGGCTATCATAATTACGGCGGCACGCCGGGGCACGAATTTGTGGGTGAAGTCGCAGAGGTTCGCGGTGTTTCGGAGCGGGAGCGAGCTCGTTGGCTCGGCCGCCGGGTCGTAGGCGAGATCAATGTGACGTGTTCGGCTTACGGTTATCGTCCGGTTTGTAGTTTTTGCAAGCGCGGCCTCAGAACGCATTGTACGCGCCGGACCGTACTTGGCATCGTCGGACACGACGGCGCGTTTGCGGAATATCTGACGTTGCCGTTGGAGAATTTGCACGTCGTTCCAGGTTCGGTCAGCGATGAGCAAGCAGTTTTTGTCGAGCCGCTCGCCGCCGCGTGCGAGATTCTCGATCAGATCAACATTAAGAAATTCGGCGAGGCCGCCGTCCTGGGTGATGGCAAGCTCGCTCAACTTGTTGCGCGCGTTTTGAGGACGAAACTGGCGCAGGTGGTTATGTACGGGAAACACGAGAAGAAACTGGCCCTAGCGCGGCTAGTTGGAATGGAAACAAGACGCGTTAGCGGCCGCGCCAATGATTTGAAACGCATTCGCGAAAATTACGGATTAGTCGTCGAAGCCACTGGGTCGCCAAGCGGCTTAACTCTCGCCCAGCATCTGACTGAGGCCCGTGGCACGCTCGTCCTGAAATCCACATTCCACGGCGCGGCGCCCGTGGAAACCTGGCCCATCGTAGTGAAGGAGATCACCGTAGTTGGCTCGCGCTGCGGTCCCTTTGCCAAAGCGATTGAACTTCTTCGCTTGAGTAAAGTTGATCCAACACCACTCATTACCCGCACATTTCCCCTGGCTGCAGGGGACAAAGCGATTCAATTCGCCCAGAAACCTGGAGCAATGAAGGTACTTCTGAAGCCCTGATTCCGACGCTCTGAGATCCCTTTGAATTTTTAAAGACGATTGATGCAGGAGGCGACGCAGGCCGCGCCAAATCCGTTGTCGATGTTGACGACAGTGACGTTGGAGGCGCAACTGTTGAGCATGCCGAGCAGAGCGGCAACGCCACCGAAGCTGGCGCCGTAGCCGATGCTCGTCGGCACGGCGATCACCGGAACACCTACCAGCCCGCCCACAACGCTCGGGAGCGCGCCTTCCATCCCTGCGACGCAGATGATGACGCGAGCCGACGCCAGTTTCTCGCGATGCTCGAGCAGGCGATGAATGCCTGCGACGCCAACGTCGTACAGAGGCTCGGCGCGATTGCCCATCATCCGCGCGGTCAGGAGCGCTTCTTCGGCGACAGGAATGTCGCTAGTGCCGGCAGATACGACGAAGATCTGGCCCTTACCAGTTATTTCGCGGCTGCGCTCAATGGTGATTACGCCGGATAGGGCATGGAATTTCGCTGTATTCTTCACGGAAGGGTTGGCACGGCGAACAGCCTTGAAGATATCCGGGTTCGCGCGAGTGACAAGAACATTCTGGCGGCTGGCCTTGTTGCGCAGCATTGACTTGACAATTTCCGCGACTTGCTCGGGCGTCTTACCCTTCCCAAAAACAACTTCGGCGTAGCCCTGGCGTAGCGACCGGTGGTGGTCCACCTTGGCAAAGCCCAAATCCTCAAAGGGGAGATTCTTAAGTTGAGCGAGAGCGCGTTCCGGCGGCAGTGCGCCGAGGCGCACTAGATCCAATAGTCGGTGAAGTTCGCGCTCTGTCATGAATAAATGGACGCTACGGCTCTATGGCTGGCGTTCACCCATAAGCTTTCGCAAGGGTTGATTGTCCGCGTAAACGCGCCACTCTGCAACGAGGCCGTCCCGGATGACGGCCCGCCACGCGGCCGGCACTTCCCAAAAATTGTTGCCGGAAGCCTTGCCGTTACCGGCGTAAACTCCGCTGGCGCTGCCGAAGATAGCTAGACGCTCGCCGGTTTGAAAAAACTCCTCGGCGTGGATCTGATAATTCGCTACCGTCTTAAAATAAGCGCTCCAGCCCCCACGCATCTTTTCTCGCCCGATAAAGCGTTCCCCGAGCGCATCTTGAAAAATGTGATCAGCGGTCATGAGTTCGCAAATGGCGTCGACGTCACCCGCATTGATGCGGTTGATGAAGTCCATCGCGACGTCGAGAGGCTCTCTGGCAGGCTGTACGCTTGGCATATTGACGTCTCCTTTGGGCGAGAGTTCCAGTATATCGTGCGACAAACGCTGAGCGTTGCGCGTTCTTGACTTGCCCCGGGGTGGCTGCGAGACTGAATTGATCCGCACACTATGCCGCCACAGGGACAAATCGTTACCGTAGGTGTGACCGGAGCCAGTGGGGCGATTCTCGCCCAGAAAGCGCTGGCGCTCTTGGAAGATGATGCTCGCGTCGCGCGCGTGCACCTGGTGGTAACGGAAACCGGGCAACGGGTTTTTGCCGAAGAATTGGGGCTTACCTCAGGCGACCTAAAGCAGTTGCCGAGCCGCATCCTGGGCCGGGCGACAAACAAGATTGAAATCCTGCCGAACAAAGATGTCGGAGCTTCTATTGCGTCCGGCAGCTACGAAGTTGATTCCATGTTGGTGATCCCGTGCTCCATGGGGACGCTGGCGGCTGTCGCAAACGGCACGAGTGATGATTTGGTTGCGCGGGCCGCGGACGTGATGCTCAAGGAAGAGCGTAAGTTAGTCTTGTGCATTCGCGATACGCCGTTTAGCCGCGTACACCTGGAAAATTTGCTGCGGGCGCAGCAGGCCGGCGCGGTCATTATGCCGGTGATTCCGGCCTTTTATGATCAGCCTAAAACGATAGATGACTTGGTGACGCAGTACGTTTGCCGCGCGCTGGCGCAGGCCGGATTGCCGCAAGACAGAATGTATCGCTGGGCCGGCCGTTCATCGAAAGAAGCGAAGGCATGAAGAGTCTCACTGCCAGCTTTGGGGTTTGTTTCCTTCTCCGCCGATGAAACGAAACCGCATTCGCGTTGTGCTCGAGATGATCAAGTTCGAGCATTCGGTTTTTGCGCTGCCGTTCGCGTTGACAGGGGCGCTGTTGGCTGCTCGGCTTTCACGGCACGGCTGGCCGACGCTTTGGCAGGTTGTGTGGATCGTGGTGGCGATGGTGGCAGCGCGTTCCGCGGCGATGACGATTAACCGCATTGTAGATCTTCGGTATGACCGGGAGAATCCGCGGACCAGCAAGCGCGCGCTGGCGACTGGCGATCTCTCGGTGTCGTTCGCATGGCTGTTCACGATTATCGCGGTCGGAGTGTTTTTAGTTGCCGCCTGGCAACTGAATCGGCTCGCGTTGGAGCTGGCGCCGGTAGCGCTCGCTGTTCTTTTCTTCTACTCTTTTACTAAGCGGTTCACGAATTGGTCGCATCTTTTTCTTGGTTTCGCGCTGGGAATTTCTCCCGCAGCCGCATGGATCGCGGTCACAGGCGGACTGGATTTGCGCATACTGATTCTTTGCGCGGCGGTCACGCTGTGGGTAGGCGGGTTTGACGTGTTGTACGCATGCCAGGACGTTGATTATGACCGCAGCGCGGGCTTGTTCTCGGTCCCGAAGCGATTTGGGATCGCGCGAGCGCTCTTGATTGCGCGAGGCATGCACGTGGGAGTAGTGGTCCTGCTCGCGTGGCTGGCCGCGAGTTTTGCGCTGCCATGGCCCGCGTGGGCCGGCATCGCGGTCGTTGCGGCATTGCTCGCTTACGAGCATTCGCTCGTTAAGGCCGATGATTTGAGCAAATTGGACGCTGCGTTTTTTGCAGTGAACGGATATATTAGTTTGTTGTTCCTGCTGTTTTGGGGAGCGGCAACGGCATTTTGGCGGGTTTGAAAAGGTTGGATTCGTTGAAAAGCGGGAAAATCGCCCGAATGCGGTATTCTGGAAGCGTGAATTAAATTAAATGGCGAAACTGACCATTACGGACCAGCGGCTGAAGCCTATTGCAGATAAGGTGCTCGCCGGAGAGCGCCTCAGCGTACAAGACGGCATTACGCTTTATCGTTCGCCGGACTTGCTTGCTGTTGGCTGGCTGGCGAATCACGTTCGCGAGAAGCGGCACGGCAACGTGACGTACTTCAATGTCAATCGGCACATCAACCCCACTAATGTTTGCGTGGCGCACTGCAAGTTGTGCGCCTTCGGACGCGATCCCAGTGCGCCGGGGGCTTACACATTCGCTTTGGAAGAAATTTATCAACGCGCGGAACAGGGCGTTCGCGAAGGGGCCACGGAATTTCACATTGTGGGCGGCTTGCATCCGGATTTGTCGTTTGCCTATTTCCTGGAGCTGATTGGCGGACTCAAGCAGCGCTTCGGCAGCGTGCACTTGAAAGCATTTACGATGGTGGAAGTGGGTTATTTCGCGCGGATCGCCAAGCTTTCCGTTCGGGATACGCTGCTAAAAATGAAAGAAGCGGGTGTGGATTCGCTGCCCGGCGGCGGCGCAGAGATTTTTCATCCGCGCGTGCGCAAAATTATTTGCGATCACAAAGTGAGCGGACAAATGTGGCTGAGCATAGCGCGGCAGGCGCACGAAATTGGCCTGCGCTCGAACGCCACGATGCTTTATGGACACGTGGAAACCGAGGAAGAGCGCGTCGACCATTTGGTGAAACTACGTGAACTGCAGGACCAGACGCACGGATTCGTGGCGTTTATTCCGCTGGCGTTTCATCCGGATAACACGGCGCTTTCTTATATTCCTAAGCCAACGGGTTACGCGGACCTGCGCAATATCGCTATAGCGCGGCTGCTGCTCGATAATTTTGATCACATTAAGGCGTATTGGATCATGCTGACGCCGAGCATCGCGCAGATTGCTTTGCGTTTCGGCGCTAATGATCTTGATGGGACGGTGGTGGAAGAAAAGATTTATCATGATGCCGGCGCGAAAACTTCGGAGTTTACTCCACGCGCGGAACTCGAGCGCCTGATTCGCGCGGCCGGACGCGTGCCGGTCGAGCGCGACACTCTGTACCGGCCGGTTGACCGCTCCAAGTTGCCACCCCTACCGCCAGCGCCGCGGGCGGACCTCGTCTCGCTCACCCTCAACGTTTAGCTGTGCTTTGCGAACCGACCTCTTCGGAGTCGGGCTACCTTGTCCAGAGGTGGCACGAAACCGTATTCTGGCTTTAGGAAATGCTTTTTCCCCTCTTATAACTTCTTAACAGGGCTCCACTTAGCATCTCACGGTAACTAGCAAGCGCCCGCTGCATCCGCCGACGCTCGAAAATTCTCTAAATTGCTTTACCGCCCTTTTAAGGAGAGAAACATGTCCACGCGCGGGAAAAATACAATAATTACGCTCTTGGCTTCTGTGTTGTTGTGTGTCGGCTTTTATCCGGCTTTGCTTTTGGCCGATGGCGACGGAAAAAATGAAGCGCCAAAAAGTCCTACAGAGAAGATGGAGGCGCCCGCTCCGTTGACGGAACGGGAGCGCTGGCTGCTGGACCGTGTCGAGCAGTTGGAAAAACGTGTCGCCGAACTCGAGACAAAGAGCAACGCGCCAACTGCCGAGACGGCAGCGGCAGAGCCCGCTCGGGCGAGCGCCGTGGCGGCTCCAACGGCCGAAAATGCGAGCGGCGTCGCTAACGAGACGGCAAGTGCGGTTCCACCTGCTGCGGTAACGCCGGGTGTGAACACGATTGCCAAGAATGGGAGCGCAACGGTTGAGCCGCAAGCTACCGAAAAGGGTAAATCGGCCGCCGCCAAGCCAGCGAAGGCCGAACCCTTTGCGTTTGCCGATTTCACGTGGCTTAACGGCAACGCGCGCACGAAGGAATCACCGATGGATACAAAGTTTTTTACGCCAGAGATTCGGGCTGACGTGGATTACAACTACAGTTTCAATCACCCGAAGGACGACACGATTGGTGGGTCGAGCGAGGTCTTTCGGCACGGCGAAGTCCAGGTGACGCAGCTCGGTGTCGGCGGGGACTTTCATTACAACAATGTGCGGGCCCGGCTGATGACGCAGTTTGGTATGTACTCGCAGACGACGCCGCGCAATGACGCCAGCCCAGCGCGCGGTCAGTGGCAACTCGACAATGCGTACCGGTATATTTCCGAGGCTTACGGCGGCTACCACTTCAACGCACTGCATGGGATCAACGTGGATGCGGGAATCTTCATGTCCTACATCGGGCTTTTCAGTTACTACCAATTC
>Ga0209526_10000907_pt1 | contig 19533 bp, 20 predicted proteins | sample JacPinW_OM2H0_M1_FD_188566 | JGI IMG/M metagenome (GOLD analysis project Ga0209526, IMG submission 188566) | Forest soil microbial communities from Algoma, Ontario, Canada - Jack Pine, Ontario site 1_JW_OM2H0_M1 (SPAdes) (version 2) | ecosystem: Environmental > Terrestrial > Soil > Boreal... | reverse complement strand
ACCGCACGGGCAATCGCCGCCATCCGCTCGAAGTCCAGGATCCGCGGGTAGGCGCTGTAGCCGGCGAGCAGCATCTTCGGCCGAACCTCTTTGGCCTGCTTCTCGAGCACGTCGTAATCGATGCGCTCGGTGGTTGGATCCACGCCATAGGGAACGAAGTGATAGAGCTTGCCGGAAAAGTTCACCGGGCTGCCGTGGCTGAGGTGACCGCCCTGGCTGAGGTCCATCCCCATGACGGTGTCACCGACGTTGAGCACGGACGCGTAGACCGCATAGTTGGCGGTTGTTCCGCAGTGCGATTGCACGTTCGCGTGCTCCGCACCGAAAAGCGCCTTGGCGCGCTCGATAGCCAGGGTCTCGATCCGGTCAACGTTCTCGCAGCCGCCGTAGTATCGCTTGCCGGGATAGCCCTCGGCATATTTGTTGTTGAGCAACGAACCGAGCGCCTGTAACACCGCCGGACTGGCGATGTTCTCGGAGGGAATCAGCTCCAGCGTGTACTGCTGGCGTTCGAACTCATCGCGGATGGCGGCACCGACCTCGGGATCGACCAGGTCGATCCGGCTGGTCAGATCGGTACGGGCCTGCAACACCGGCTCATTATCCCCGAATCAGTTCAGAGTCCGCGATCGCACCCTGGCGCAAGATGCGGGGCGTCGGGCCGCTCAAGTCGAGGATGGTCGAGGGCTGACCGATGCGACATGGTCCGCCGTCGAGGACGACGTCAAGGCCGTCGCGCAGCCCTGCGATGACCTGGTCCGCATCGACCGGCGGCGCCTGACCCGCCGCGTTGGCACTGCTGCTCGCCATCGGTTCGCCAAGTGCCATCAGCAGCGCCAGCGCCACGTCGTGGTTCGGGGCGCGCACCGCAATGGTCGGACCGTCTCCGGGGGAGCGGGCCGGCAGCACCAGCGTCAGTGGGCCCGGCCAGAAGCGGGCCATGAGTTCAGCAGCGGCGGGGGTCACCACCGCGAATCGTTCGACCTGGGCGCGGTCGCGGACCAGCCAGACCATCGGCTGCCCGGGCGGGCGCTGCTTCACGGCGTAGAGGCGAGCCACCGCCGCCGGGTCCGCGGCGCGCGCGGCGACCGCGTACAGGGTGTCGGTCGGAAAGGCGATCACGGCGCCGGCGCGAAGGCGCTCGGCCGCCCGGGCGATGTGCGATGGGTCGGCCGGCCACCGCGCCGTCACGTCTGGATTCGCACCGTCCGATCGAATCCGCCCAGGTCTTTATGCACACTGACCTGCGCCGAGGGCCAATGATCCTGCGCGAGGCGGACCAGGCGGCGCGTCTGTGCCGGGTCGCACTCGAAGAGCAGGAGGCCGCCGGGTTTCAGCGACGCGGGCGCTTGCGCCAGGGCGGTGCGAATCAGCGCCAATCCATCCTTGCCGCCATCGAGCGCAAGCCCCGGCTCGTAATGGAGCTCCTTCGGCCGCACCCGCCGCAGCGCATCGGGAATGTACGGAAGGTTGGCGAGGATCAGGTCCGCCCGGGCGGCGCCGCGCAACAAGTCAGCTTTGACGGTGGTGATGCGCCGGCGGAGCCGGTGGCGGGTGATATTTTGGTCCGCCACCCGCAGCGCTCGTGCGCTGACATCCCTTGCCTCGATGCGAACCTGCGGGCTGGCCAGTGCGAGGGCAATCGCCACCGCGCCGCTGCCGGTGCCGAGGTCGATGGCCCTCCGCGCGTTTGGATGCGCTTTCAACCACTCGATCGCCAGCTCGACGAGCAGTTCACTCTCGGGCCGTGGAATCAGCACCGCCGGAGTCACCCTCAGCATGTGGCCGTAGAACTCGCGCTCCCCGATCAGGTAGGGGACGGGAACTCGGGCGACTCGGCGACGGGTTAGCCGGCGCAGCCGAGCGCGCTGCGCGACGGTCAGCAGCCGCTCGGGGTGACTATGGAGTCGCTCGCGGGAGGTGTGGATGACGTGCGCCAGGAGGATCTCAGCGTCGAGCCAGGGGTACGGGATCCCGGCTGTCGCCAGGGTGGCTCGTGTGGTCGCGAGCTGCGCCTTGACCCGGCCGGCGTCAGTTGCGCGAGGCGCCATTGGGCGGCTCGCTCAGGCGGTTTCCCTGGTCCCAGGCGATCAGTCGATCGATCACCGGGTCGAGATCTCCCGCCTCGACGAACTGGGGGAGCTTGTAGTACTTGAAGTCGATCCGGTGGTCGGTGATCCGTCCCTCGGGATAGTTATAGGTGCGGACCTTTTCGCTGCGGTCGCCGGAGCCGACGGCAGAGCGACGAACCTCCGTCAGGGCCTCCTGCTGCTGCGCCATCTGGCGGTCGAGCAAGCGGGCCATCAGCACCTTTTCCGCCTTCGCCTTGTTCTTGAGTTGCGATCGCTCGTCCTGGCACGTGACAACGATCGCCGCACCGCCGTCCTCGGGCGTGTAGGTGAGGCGGACCGCCGAGTCCGTGGTGTTGACGCTCTGCCCACCGTGCCCGCCGGAGCGGTAGACGTCGACCTTGAGCCGCTCGGGGTTGATGACGACATCGACGTCCTCGGCCTCGGGCATCACCACGACCGTGGCCGTCGAGGTGTGAATCCGACCTTGCGCCTCGGTCTCAGGAACACGCTGCACACGATGGACGCCGTTCTCGAATTTCAGCCGCGAGTAGGCGCCTTTGCCGCGAATCTCGAAGACCACCTCTTTGAAGCCGCCACGCTCGGTCGGGCTCTCTGAGAGGAGGTCGACCTTCCACCGCCGTGACTCCGCATAGCGGCTGTACATCTTGAAGAGGTCGGCCGCAAACAATCCCGCCTCGTCCCCACCGGTCCCCTGCCGGATCTCCACGATGACGTCCTTGTCGTCGGTTGGATCTTTCGGCACGAGCGCGATCTTGAGCTCGCCTTCGAGGCGATCGCGCTCGGCCTGTTGCTTGTCGAATTCCTGCCGGGCGTACGCCTGCATCTCGGGGTCTCGTTCCTGCTCAGCCAGTTCACGGGCCTCGGCCATCCCGCGTTCGGCACGGCGATAGGCCTCATAGAGCTGTACAAGGTCGCGAAGTTGAGCCTGCTCTTTGCTGAGCCGCTGGAGCTCTTTGAGGTCAGCGTGAACCGCGGGATCCGCCAGCCGCTCGGTGATCGCGTAGTACCGGGCCCGAACGGCTTCGAGCTGTTCGAACATCAGGCCGCGGCCTCTTTCTCCTCTTGACGGGCTCCTTCGAAGGCCGCCAGCGCCACCTCGATCTGCCGATCGTCGGGCTCGCGCGTTGTGAGCTTCTGCGTCAGCAAGAACGGAAGGATCAGCACCTTGACGATCGGATTGTTCCGATGCCGCCCGGCGAACCGAATGAACTCGTAAGCCAGCATGGCGATCAGCGGGATCAGCACGATCCGCGAGAGCAGTAAGAGCGGCAAGGCCGGTCGACCGACCAGTCCAAAGACGAAGGCGCTCACAACCATCACGGCAAGGAGGAAGCCCGTGCCGCAGCGCGGGTGCAGCGTGCTCTGCGTCCTGACGTTGGGCACGTCCAGCGGGAGCCCGGCCTCGTAGGCATTGATCGTCTTGTGCTCCGCGCCGTGATAGGCGAAGAGGCGAGCGATTTCGGACTTGAAGGAGATGGCATACAGATAGATCAAGAGCAGCCCGATCCGCACCAGGCCGTCCACGATCCCGAAGAAGAGGTTGCCGTGGCCACGGCTCAAGAATCCGGCGGCGAGCAGCGGGACGCCCAGAAAGAACAGCAACGCACCGACGATGGCGATCCCCATCGTTACCCGCATGGCGTTCGCGCTCAGCTCCACCTGCTCGGCGGCGGCCTGGATGTTCGCCGACCACATCAGGGCCTTCATGCCCAGATGCAGCTGCTCCCAGAGGCCGGCGAGGCCGCGAAGCAACGGCAGCTTCCAGACCGGATGCGTGTAGATGATGGACAGCAGGCGCTCTCGCAGGACCTGGATCTCGCCGTCGGGCTTGCGCACCGCGACCGCATAGGTGGTCCGGCCGCGCATCATGACGCCTTCGAGCACGGCCTGGCCGCCGTAGAAGAACTTGTCCTGGCTCACAGCCGCGCTCATGCTAGTCCCTGCACGATCTCGTGGGCCACACAGAGCCCAACGACAGCGCGGCTTATCTCTTCCGCTGCTGGCGCTGCTGGAACCGGTCGACGCGGCCCTGGGTATCGACGATTCGCTGCTGGCCGCTGAAGAAGGGGTGGCATACCGAGCAGACCTCGGTCTTGAGCTCTTTCTGCGTCGAGCCGGTCGTGAATTTATTGCCGCACAGGCAGGTCACGACCGCATCGTGGTGGTAGCTGGGATGGATGGTGGCTTTCATGGGGCTCCCTATTCTATCTCAAGATCGCCGACGTCTGGAGCATGCCCAGTCCGAGGGCGAACAGCAACGCGAGGTAGAGCGCGCCAACCATGACTTTGGTCTGAGCGCTAACCGCGTAATAGGCGGGGTTCAGGGTCGTCGACCGGAACCGCTGCCAGGTGGCGAAGGCTCCGAAGATCAAGACCAGGAAAAGAACCGGGCTCACCGTGGTTCCGGACTGCATCTCGAAGAGCAGCAGCCCCGCGGCAAGCACCAGCCCAGCCACGTTGAACCATTTCGACAGCAGTGACGTCACCCGGCCGCCGTCGAGTGGTGTGAGCGGGATCAGGTTGAAGAGGTTGATCAGGAACCCGAAGTAGGCCAGCGCCCGCAACAGCTGACCGGTGCTCGAGGTGGGCATGGTCAGGTAGCCGAGATAACACAGGCCCGCCGCGATCGACCCCAGCACCGGACCACCGATTGCCATGATCGATTCTTGGGCAACGGTGCGTGGCTGCTGCTTCATGCTGACGAAGGCCCCGAGGAACGGGATCATGACCGGAAGCGTGACCGGCAGGCCGATGATGCGGGCCACCACGACGTGGCCGCTCTCGTGAATCAGGATGAGGAGCACGATGCCGACGCCGAAGGCCCAACCGAAGAGCTGCGCGTAGATTAGCGCCGTCACTCCGGTCGAGACGACCGTGAACCACAGGCCTTTGAACTTCAGAACGAACAGCCCGATGTACGACAGCTTGCTAAGGACGAGCCCGAGGAAGGCGAGAATGCCCGCCGCCATCCCATTCCGGCGGCCACGGGTGCTGCCGGGCTGTGCCGGAATATCGGCCTGCACCGGCCGATTGGTGCCGTGCCCATAGTCAGCGGTACCCATGTGGGGGTCGTTGGGCGAATACAGATCAGCCACTAGCTAAAAGCATGCCCAGCCGGGGCTGGTTTTAACCGACCCCCACCCTGCCCTCCCCCCGACGGGGAGGGAGACTCTGGGCCCTGCCACGGACGTGTGAAATTCCCAAGCTGAAGTCCCGGACAGCGCGCCTGGAGTTCCCGGACAAAGGCTCGCATGCCAATCCCCTGCGTCGGGTCGGGAATCTGCGCCAGCAGCCAGTGGGGATCGACGTTCAGACTGCGCAGCTGTACCTGGTGCACGCCGTGCTCCCGGACGAATGCCACCAGCGCCTCGAGCTCCGGCGGAGCGTCGCTGATCCCGGGGAAGGTCAAGAGGTTGATCGTGACCTGGCCGCCGGCGGCGGCCACCAGCTCGGCGCACTGCGCCACCTGTTCCAGCCCGTAACCCACCGGCCGGTAATAGGCGCGGAATCGTCGGTCGTCGAGACTGAAGATGCTGATCCGGACCGAGTTCAGTCCGGCCTCGACCAACCGGCGGAGCACGGCAGGACGCGACCCGTTGGTATTGATATGGATGGTGGCCGTAGGCCACGCCGAGCGGATGCGGCGGGTCGCGTCCACCAGGGCGGCGCCGCGCGTCAACGGCTCGCCCTCGCAGCCCTGTCCGAAGCTCACGAAGTTCGTGTTGCTGGCGCTCAGATGCCAGGCGGCGAGCTCGGCGATTTCCGATGCGGTGGGCGCGAAGCCCATTCGCGTCTGGGGCGAGGCGACGTCGCCCCATTGCTCCGAGATGCAGCCCAGGCAGGCCGCATTGCACGCCGGCGAGACGGGGATCGCCCCTTCACCGCGACGCAGGAAGACGTTCTGGGCCGTTAGGCATCGATAATCGGTGGCGCAGGTCTCGAGGTGGCGGAGCAGCCGGCTGTCCGGCAGCGCCTGCTGTCCGACGCGGATCCCTCGGTCGACGTGCTGCCGATCCTCGGCCTGCGGATCCCATGCGCTCCAGCGATCGGTTCGCATGGCCGCGACATGCGGCTCGCCATCGACTGCGGCCACCGCCGCATATCCATAAAGGGGCAGCACCGGCGGACGGCCATCATCCTCGTACGCGGGCAGTGCTGTCCGCAGGTAGCCTGGCGGTAACACGGCGGCGACCGCCAACGCGCCCTCCTCCGCACGGACCGTCGACCCAAGCGCCGTCCGTCCGAGGGCGAACCGACCCGGCAGGTGCATCAGGGTCGTGCCGGCCGGCATCGGGATGAGCCGATCGGCCGCACCGATCTCCCAACCGCTGCGGGCGACCGGCTCCAGCGAGCGGTGCACGCGCAAGCGCCCCGTAGTGGACGCGTAGAGCAGGCGGTGCACGCCCTCTACCTTATCGACACGCGCGCTTTTCCACACCGGAGCGCGTTTATCCGGCGGAGATGAGAAATCTACGACGGAAGGAGGTCGATCGGGTTTTGGGGTGCGCCCTGGTAGCGAATCTCGAAATGGAGGTGGGGACCGCTCGCCCGGCCGGTCGCGCCCATCAGCCCGATGACCTGGCCCTGCGTCACGGCGTCGCCGGTTTTGACCAGCACCGCGGACATGTGGCCATAGATCGAATGGAAGCCGTTGCCGTGGTCGATCTCCACGTAGATCCCGTACGAGCCCCAGCCGGCGAACACCACCTGTCCTCCGTCGGTGGCGAACTCCTGGGTGCCGACGTCGGCCGCGATATCGATGCCGGGGTGGTACTGCCAGAACGACTGGGTGATAACACCGTGGGTCGGCCAGACGAACCGCATGACGTGCTCACGGCTGCCGCCCGGATCGGAGGCGGTCGCCGGCTGCGTCAGGGGGTCGACAGTGATGTCCGCCGCCATGCCATCCGCGGTGCCGCCCTGATGATGGGTAGGCGGCAGGGGCGCGCTCGCCGCGGCGGCGGTCGCCGGGAACCGCAGCGCAAGGTCGCCCAGCCTGGTGATCCCGACCGGTGGGCTGCCGGCAGTGGCATGGGCCTCGGCGATTGGGTGCTTGAAGGCAAGCGGCGCCAGCAGAAGGACTAGCACCGCCAGGCCGAGTGCCCAGCCATGGGCGGCCAGTCTTGGGATTCCCCTTGCCAAAACTGGGGCAGTCTACCCGACTTTTGGTCCCGGCGTCAACTTAAACACCACCATTTGCACACTTAGTGCCGATGCCTAGCGGACTTTCCGGTGTGCGCCTTCGACCGACTTGAGCGCGTAATGGTGCTTCGTATTCAGGTGGCGGACGGTCCCGCTCTTGCTGCGGAAGACCATCGACTCCGTTTCGGCCCAGAAGTGGTGGTAAATGACGCCGTGCAGGAACTCGCCATCGGTGACACCGGTTGCCGCAAACGCCACGTCCTCCCCGCGGACGAGGTCGTCCACGCCGTAGACCCGTCGCAGGTCTTCGAAGCCCGCCGCACGGGCCTTCTCTTCGTCATCGCGGGAGCGAAGCCACAGACGGCACTGCAGGTCGCCGCCCAGGCACTTCAACGCGCAGGCGGCCAGCACCGCCTCCGGCAGACCGCCCACACCGAGCATCACGTCGATCCCGGTGCCTTCGAGCGTCGCCATGATCGCCGCCGCGATGTCGCCGTCGCTGAGCAGGGTGATGCGGGCGCCAATCTGCCGCACCTGGTCCATCAGGGCTTCGTGGCGAGGGCGGTCGAGCATGACGATGGTCAAATCCGAGACCTGCACCTTCTTGGCGAACGCAACCCGTTGCAGGTTGTTCTCCACGGAATCGGTCACGTCGACCGAACCCCGGGCATCCGGGCCGACGGCGATCTTCTCCGCATACATGCCGACCGGGGCGCGCATCAGCGAGCCGCGCTCGGCGGTGGCGATCACGGAGACCGCATTCGGAAGACCCTTCGCCACGAGGGTGGAGCCGTCGATCGGCTTGAGCGCGACATCCCAGGATTCGCCATGGCCGTCGCCGGCCGGCTGACCAACAGCCAGGGGCGCCGACGCCGGCTCCTCGCCAATGACGATGGTCCCCTTCATGTGCACCCCCTGGAGCGCCTCGCGCATCGCCTTCCCGGCGGTGGCCCGAATCCCCTCCCGGTCGAGGTTGCCCATCCAGCGACCCGCGGAGAGTGCCGCCGCCTCGGTGGCGCGCACCAGCTCGAGGCCGAGGTTCGGCTGGACCGTCCGGGGCGCAGCAATGCCACCCGAGGAGGGCGTCGACACGTCAGATCTCACGCGGTCTGGGACGTCTTATCCGTGGAGACCGCTGGATTCGCCGCCCTTCCGCCGGCCGGCAGCGCGCCCGCCTTGACCGCGGCCGCCGCGACGAAGTCCCGAAAGAGCGGATGCGGACGGTTCGGACGGGAGCGGAATTCCGGGTGGAATTGCGACGCCACGAACCAGGGATGGTCGCGCAGCTCGATGATTTCCACCAACCGGTCATTGGGCGAGGTCCCGGAGAAGATCATCCCCGCCTCCCACATCGCCTCGCGGTAAGCGTTGTTGAACTCGAAGCGGTGCCGGTGGCGTTCGTACACGACCGGCTCGCCGTAGGCCTCCGCCGCCAGGGTGCCGGGCTGCAGCTTGCAGGGGTACAGGCCCAGCCGCATCGTGCCGCCCTTGTCGGCGACGTCGCGCTGCTCGGGGAGGAGATCGATGACCGGATGGCTGGTGAAGGCGTTGAACTCCGTACTGTTGGCGTCCGGGTCGCCGAGCTTGTCGCGGCCGAACTCGATGACGGCGCATTGCATACCGAGGCAGAGCCCGAGGTAGGGAGTAAGCGAGGTCCGGGCGAACCGGGCCGCGGCAATCTTCCCCTCGATGCCGCGATGACCGAACCCGCCCGGAACCACGACGCCGTCGACGTCGTCGAGCGCACGAAGATCGCCGGCCTCCAGGGTTTCGGAGGCGATCCACTTGATGTCGACTCGCAGGTTGTGGTGCACGCCCGCGTGCCGCAAGGCTTCGGTGACGCTGATGTAGGCATCGGGCGCCGGAAGGTACTTCCCCACCACCCCGATGCGGACGCTTCCCCCCGGGTGCTGGATGCGGTGCACCAGCTCTTTCCAGTCGCCCAGCTCTGGCGGCGACGCCGGCGCGTCCAGCGCCTCGACGATCACGTTGCCGAGCCCCGAGTCCTCGAGCATGAGCGGCACTTCATAGATGGAGTCCGCATCGGGAACCGAGATCACGGCGCGCCGGTCGACGTCGCAGAACAAGGCGATCTTGTCTTTGAGCGCGACGCTGATCTCCCTCGCGGAGCGGCAGACGATCGCGTCGGGTTGAATACCAATGCTGCGCAGGGCCGCGACGCTGTGCTGGGTCGGCTTGCTCTTGAACTCCTCGGAGGCTTCGATGAACGGTACCAGCGTCAGGTGCACATAGAACACGTTCTTGCGGCCCAGGTCGTTCTTCAATTGCCGGATCGCTTCCAGGAAGGGCAGCGATTCGATGTCACCGACGGTGCCGCCGACCTCGACGATCACGACATCGGGGTTGTCCTCCCAGGTGACGCGCGTGATCCGTTCCTTGATCTCGTTGGTCACATGAGGGATGACCTGCACCGTCCCGCCCAGGTAATCGCCACGACGCTCCTTGGCGATGACCTCGGCGTAGATCTTGCCGGTCGTGACGTTGCTCGCCTTGCTGAGGTTGGCGTCGATGAAGCGCTCGTAGTGGCCGAGGTCGAGGTCGGTCTCGGCCCCGTCGTCGGTCACGAAGACCTCGCCGTGCTGGTAGGGCGACATCGTGCCTGGATCGATGTTGATGTAGGGATCCAGCTTTTGGAGGGAAACGTTCAGCCCGCGGGCCTTCAGGATCGTTCCTATCGACGCCGCGGTAATCCCCTTGCCGATCGAGGAAACCACGCCACCGGTCACGAAGACGTACTTCGGCACCGGGACTCTATTCTACGCCGGACCGGCGCGTTTCGCGAGCCGGTTTTAGCGGGGGTTGACGTTGGTTCGGTTAGACTCGCCGTTCTCGTACGTGCGAAGCGTCCTCGACGTTCTAATCTGGGTAAAGCAGTGTATCCGTACGGACTGATCGGTAATTGTGAAACCGCCGCCCTGGTATCGACCAGCGGCGCCATCGACTGGTTCTGCTACCCGCGCTTCGACTCACCTTCTATCTTCGCGGCGATCCTCGACCGGCAGCGTGGTGGCAGTTTTCGGATTAATCCGGTCAACCCGGTGCCCACTGGCGAGCAGGCTTACGTCCACGACACCAACATTCTGACCACCACCTTCCATCGCGCCGAAGGAACGCTGGTCGTCACCGACTTCATGCCGTGCTTCAACGAAGGCGAGCGCTTCCTCTCGCTGAAGCGGATCTGTCGCGGCCTCGAGGCCCGCGGTGGTCCCGTCGAGGTCGAGTGCGTCCTCGACCCGGCGCCGGCCTATGGTCGGGCGCGCACCAGCTTCGCCGAGCGCGAGGGCATCGTGATCGCCTCCGGCGGCTCGCAGGAGGTGATCCTCTCCTCCACCGTGCCGCTGCGAGGCAACGTGGAGGTGATCGACGGCCGTCCGCGGTACGTCTTCCGCTTCACCCTCGAGCCGGGGCCACAGGTCTGGCTGACGCTGGGGTTCGGCGAGCGCTACTTCGCCCTCGGTCGGAAATTTCCCAGCAGCAGCGATGCCACCGAGCTCGCCGAGCGTACTCGTGCCTTCTGGGTCGGCTGGCTCGATCAGGGTCTTTATCACGGACCATTTCAAGACGCCGTACGGCGCTCTAGCCTGGTGATCAAGTTGCTGACCTACGCCCCGACCGGTGCGCTGTGCGCCGCCCCGACCACCTCCATCCCGGAAGATCCGGGCGGCGACCGCAACTGGGATTACCGCTACTGCTGGCTCCGCGATGCGTCCTATGGCATTGCGGCGCTCTTTCGCGCCGGCTTTGAGCAGGAGGCCGTCGACTTCATCAACTGGATCCGCGACCGTGCCTACGACCATGACTTTGCGCTGCAGATCCTCTATCGCGTGGATGGCGACCCGCACCTGCCCGAGCAATACCTCGAGCACCTGGCGGGCTACGAAGGGGCGCGCCCGGTTCGCATCGGCAACCGAGCGGCCGGCCAGCGGCAGCTCGATGTCTATGGCGCGGTGATCGACTGCATGGCGGTCTACCAGCGGAAGGGCGGGTTTATCTCGACCAAGCTCTGGCACGTGATCGAAACATTGGCGGACGGCATCTGGGATTTGAGCCGTGAGCCCGACAATGGGATCTGGGAATTCCAGGGCGAGCGCAAGCATCACACCCACAGCAAGCTGTGGTGCTGGGTGGCATTGGACCGGGCGATCACGCTGGCGAAGGGCACCGGCAACACCGAGCACCTCGCCGTCTGGGAGCGACAGGTCGCGGACCTGCGGACGGAGATCGAGGTGCGCGCCTGGAATCCGAAGATCGGCGCCTTTACGCAAGCCTACGACGATGAATGCCTTGACGCCGCCGTGCTGCAGATGCCGGTGCTGGGGTTTTTGCCGGCGACCGATCCCCGGATGCGCGCCACCATCGAAACCTTGAGCCAGCGGCTGTTGAACGGCCCCTACGTCCGCCGCTACGACTGCAAGGACGACCAGGGCTACCTGAGCGCGGCGTTCCTGCTCTGCAGCTTCTGGTACGTGGACGGCCTGATCGGCATGAACCACCTCGACGCCGCGGAGCGCCAGCTCGGAGAACTCATCGCGCTCTCCTCACCGCTGGGGTTGCTGGCCGAAGGCAATGACCCGGCGTCCGGCGCGCCGCGTGGCAACTTCCCGCAGGCCTACAGCCACCTCGGCCTGATCGACAGCGCGGTACGGTTGGAACGGGCCCGGGCGGCGCAGCAGTCCGAAGCGCAGGCTCGCGAGCCGGAGGAGGCCGCCGGCTAGTCGACGGTGGCCGACGCCGTGGCGCCGCGCGGTTCGAGGATGACGAGCTTGGTGTCTTCGACGGAGGGGGAAACGGAGATTTGCAGCTTCGGCTGTGGCGTGAGGTCGGTCGCGCCCATTTCCTTCGCGAACTTCTCCACGCCTTCGAGGTTCTGCGCCAGCAGGGTGAGTCCTGGCAGCTTGTAAGAGATCGGCACCACCAGCTTCGGCTCGATCTGGTTGACGATCTCGGTGGCTTGCGCCGAGTTGATGTGACTGCCGCCGCCGATCGGCACGAACAGCACGTCGATCTTGCTGCCAATCCCCTCAAGCTGGGCCTCGCTGAGCCCGTGACCCAGGTGACCCAGGTGACAGATGCGAAGGTCATCGACCTCGACCGTGTAGGCGAAATTCTTTCCCCGCTCCGCGCCCTTCTTGGCATCGTGGTACGTCTGCGTGCCGGTCATCGCGATCCCCTTGATCTCGAACTCGCCGGCGCCGGTCACGACGTGCGGCTCGCCCGACAGTCCCTGGAGGCTGAAGTGGGTCGGATCCTCGTGAGTGAAGATGACGATCTGGACGTTGAGCCGGACGGGCGAAAGGCCAAGCTTGGGCTCGTAGGGGTCGATCATCACGGTGGCCTCGCGGCCGCGTAGCCGCACGGCGTTCAGCCCGAAGTAGGTGATTTCCATCGGCCCGTAGTCTACATGCGGTCGGGCGCCGAAACACCCATCAGCGCGAGCGCGTTGGCGATCGTGACGCGAGCCGCGCGAGAAAGCAGCAACCGGGCTGCGGTCAGCGGCGCATCGTCGGTCACCACCCGGCAGTTTTTGTAGAAGCGGTGAATCGCGGCCGCCAGCTCGTCGGTGAAGAAGGCAAGGCGATGCGGCTCGAGCGCCTCCGCCGACTCGCGGACAACGTCCGGCCAGCGCATCATGACCCGCATCAGCTCCAGCTCCCACTCCGAGTTCAACCGTTCGAGCGCGGCCCGGCCGACCACCGACCCGCCGAAGGTCAGCACGTTGGCCAGCCGGGCATGGGCGTACTGCGCGTAATAGACCGGGTTCTCACTCGATTGCCGGCGTGCCAGCTCGACGTCGAACTCCATCTGGGAGTCGGCTGACCGCAGGAGAAAAAAGTAGCGCACCGCATCGGGGCCGACCTCGTCGAGCATTTCCTTCAAGGAGATGCCGACGCCGGCGCGGCGCGACATCCGCACCGTTTCCTCGCCGCGCTTGACGGAGACGAGTTGGACCAGCAACACCGACAGCCGGGCAGGATCGATGCCAAGCACGGCGAGCGCTTCCTTGACCCGTCCGACCTGGCCCTGGTGATCGGCGCCCCAGACATCAACCACGCGGTCGAAGCCGCGCTTCTCGAACTTGTCGCGGTGATAGAGGATGTCCGACCAGAAGTAGGTTGGATAACCGTCGCGCTTGATCAGCACCTCGTTCTTCTCGCCGTCAGTTTTGAACCAGGTCGCCCCGTCCTTCTCCTCGATACGTCCAAGGTCACGCAGCTTGCGCATGGTTTCCTGGTCCCAACCGGTGTACAGGCTGCTCTCCGAGAAGAAGTGGTCATGACGAATCGATAGTCGCGAAAGGTCCTCGGTGATGCGCTGCTGAACCCATTTCATTCCGAAGTCGGCAAGGACCGTCGGGTCCGCGGTCAAGCCCTTGGCGGCAGCCTCGCGGGCAAGCTCGTCGATGTAGCTGCCGCTGTATCCGCCCTCGGGCACGGGCTGCGCCTGCATACGGGCCGCAATCGATTCCCCAAAGAGACGAACCTGCCGACCCTTGTCGTTGATGTAGTACTCGCGCTGGACGCTGAAGCCCGCCGCATCCACTACCCGCGCGACGACGTCGCCGACGACCGCGCCGCGCGCGTGACTGAACAGCATCGGCCCGGTCGGATTGGAACTCACGAACTCCACCTGCACCCGAGTACCTTGCCCGACCTCACTCCTCCCCCACTGTTCGCCCGCCTCAGCGATGGGCGCCAGCTGCGCCTGAAGCCAGGCCGGTTCCAGGGCGATGTTGATAAATCCTGGCGCCGCCAGCGTGGTGCGGCCCAGCGACGTCGGTAGGGCCATCGCCGTTGACAGCTCGGTCGCGATCGCCATCGGCGCCCGGTGAAGGGTTCGGGCCAGCTTCAGAGGCAGGGTGACCGAGTAATCGCCGTGAGCCGGATTCTGGGCTCGCTCAACCAGCACCGCCGGCAACGTCGTCCCCGCCGGCCAACCGCTGATCGAGGCGACGGCCTGCCGGACCGCCTGATCGATGATCGACGAGGGAGACCTTGGCGGCGACGCGATCAGGGGTGCGTTCCGAGCGTGACCTGGAGCGTCTGATTCTTCCCGCCGCGGTAGACCGTCACCTTGACGTTGGTGCCGGGCGCGTACTGCCGCAGGACGTCCTTGAGCGGATGTTGGTCGTCGATCGCCTGGTCGTTCACCTTGGTGATGACGTCGCGGACCTTAATCCCGGCGTGGTCCGCCGGCGACCCGGCCGTGATCGCGCTGACGACGGCGCCCACTACCAGCCCGTTGGCCGCGGCGGCGGTCTCATCGAGCATGGTGTAGGTGACCCCCAGGAACGGTCGGTTCACGTGTCCGGTTTGGATCAGTTGATTGGCGATATCACGGGCGGCATTGCCGTCCAGCGCGAACCCCAGGCCTGGACCGGCCTGTGCCTGCTCGATCGCAAAGTTCACGCCCACCACCTGGCCGGCGGAGTTCAACAACGGGCCGCCACTGTTGCCGGGATTGATCTGAGCGTCAGTCTGGATGGCGTTCAAGATATTTTCGACCAGGCCGGTGCTCGGGTCTGGCACCGAGATCGAGCGGTGCAGCGCACTGATGACCCCTTTGGTCACACTGTTCTGCTGGCCGAGCGGACTCCCGATCGCGATCGCGAGCTGCCCAACCTTGAGCGCGCTCGAATCGCCCCAGTTGAGGGCGGGCAAGTCCTGCGCATCGATTTTGAGGACCGCGACATCGTCCTCGGGGCTGGTGCCGACCACGCGGGCGTCGTACGTCTTCGCCTGGTCGCGCAGGATGACTTGCAGCTGACGGGCATTTTCGACCACGTGGTTGTTGGTGACGATGTATCCGTCCGAACGAACGATGAACCCGGACCCGATGCCGTGCTGATCCGGCTGGATGATGTCCGGCGAGGTAATCGTCGTCTTGATCTCAACAACCGCTTTTCCAGACTGGGCGGCGACGCTGATCACGGCCGATTCCTCGGTCAGGTTGTTCGTGATCGGTGCCAGCGGTGCCACCACGGCGGTGCCGGAGGGGGTCACCTTGATCAGCCGCGTCGCCAGCAGGATGGTCGCCGCCGAGCCCACCAGCCCACCGAGAACCGCGGCCATCAGAAGGAGCGCGAGCATGCCTGTCCGGCGGCGCGGCGGCGCGGGCTTCTCGACCGGCACGGGCGATAGGGGCGCCGGTTCGGGCGTTGGTGGGAAGAATTGAGGTTCGCTCGCCATCGAACTCAGCCCAATTCTACGCTCGAATGTTTCAGCGACCGGGAAGCGGAAGCCACGTAAGGACCAACTGCTCGGTCCGTCGGAATCCTGCCTCCTCGTAGAGGCGCACCGCCTGTGGATTGTTCTCGCGGGTCCAGACGGCGGCGAAGGTGACGTTTCGCTGACGAAACAGTTGCACCGCCTCGCGAAGCAGGTGCCCGCCGATCCCCTGGGATCGGAAGGCGGCATCGACGTAAACCTCGGCGACCTCCGCCTCGAGACCCGTGCCCGGATTGAAGAGCACACACCAGCAGAGCCCGACGACCTTTCCCGCCGCCCGGGCCGCCAGAATGATGTTCTCCCCGGTGAACCGCGGACCGGGTGCGGTCGCGATGTCGTGCTCGATTTGCTCCTCGCTGAGCTGGGGATGGTCATAGTGCCGCTGCTCGTCGAGCATGAGCTCGCGCAGCAGCGGTCGAATCAACTCATGTTCGGCTGGATCGAGAACGGTGACCGAGATGTCGGTCGCTGCGGGCCGGTCTATGACTTGGCGCCACCCGCTGGCGCGGCATCGAGCACGCCGCGGATCGCCTGGACGGCGCCCAGCAGGGCCGCGGTCTCCACTGGCACGACGATCTTGGTGTTCTCGCTGGCCGCGAACTTGGACAGCGTGTCGAGTTGCAGGATGGAAACGAGCGTCGGATCCGGGGCGGCGGCCTTGATCGCCTGGTAGACGGTCGCAATGGCCTGGGCTCGACCCTCCGCCTCGAGGATGGTCGCCTGCCGCAGGCCCTCCGCCCGCAGGATGGCCGACTGCTTGTCGCCCTCGGCCGTCTTGATCTGGCCCTGCTTCTGGCCGTCCGCAATGTTGATCTGCGATTGCTGCTGACCTTCCGACTTCAGGATGAACGCGCGCTTTTCCTGGTCCGCGGTCTTCTGCAGCGCCATGGCGTTGAGGATCGCCTGGGGCGGCGTGATGTCAACGATCTCGATCCGGTTGATCCGGATGCCCCACTTGTCGGTCACCGATTCCATCTGGGCCTGCAGCTGCGCATTGATCCGCTCCCGCTGACTGAGCGCATCGTCCAGGGTCATCCCACCGAAGATTGCTCGCAAGGTCGTGCGCGACAGCTGGTCGATCGCAACGAAATAATTGCTGACGCTGAACAGCGCGAGCTTGGGGTCGACAACCTGGCTGAAGATCGTGGCATTCACGCTGACGGTGACGTTGTCGCGCGTGATCACGTCTTGCTTGTCGCCAGTGCGAGGGGTTTCTCGAATGTCAACCGTGACCATCGAGTCGAACAGGGGGACGAGGAAGGTCACGCCCGGCTGCCGAATGGAATGGAATTCGCCCAGACGTTTGACGATCCCCACATAACCCTGCTGGATGATGTTGACGGTGCGGGCGATGATGACGATCGCGAGCAGAACGAGAATGGCGCCGACGATTAGCGATGCTGACATCTCTCCACCTCTTCTCAGACGGACGGCATTGACGGGGACGACGCGGGCGGCAACGACGCCGCGCGAACGACCAGGACGGTGCTGCGCAGGTCGGTGACGATGACCGGCGTGGCGGCCGGCAAGGGACTGCCGTCTTCGGTGATGGCGGGCCACAGCTCGCCGGCGATCTTGAGGTGACCCGGTTGGCCTGAGCCCAGAATTGGCTCGGTCAGCACCGCGCGTTGGCCGACCATGCTCTCTGCCCCAGACTGCAGCCGCCGGCGGCCGATGTGCAGCCGCTCAACCAGGAACGGGCGAGCGGCGAAGATGCCGACCACCCCGATCACCCCCAAAACGATGGCCTGCACAAAGAGACCGAACCCGAGCAGGCTCACGACTGCGGCCGCCAGCGCCCCGACGCTAAGAAAAACGGCGAAGAAAGCGACCGTCATGACCTCGGCGATCGCTAAGGCAACGGCGACGATGATCCAGAACCAGAACGCCGTCATCCGCGGCCATTCTAAGCCTACGGAACAGGTCTGTTCAGGCGGCTTCGGCCTGCAACCGGCCGCGCGCATGGCGCTCGACCGCCACCGGTACGATGCCGGCACCCTGAATGACCTCGAGGACCCGGGTCAGCCCGATTTCTTTTCGCCCGGCCGGGAAGTCGATCCCGATCACAGACATGGCGGCATCGCAATCAGGGCAGCTCGTGGCACTGACGGCCTCGGTCGGATCCCAGGCTCGCTGCGCGCAGCCGCCGCAGCTGCGACAAATGAGATCGAAGACCATCCCCGTCCCCGCGGCCATAGGCGCGCGTTCCCCACCTCGCTCCACCCAGGTGCAACGAAACTCTCCCTCCCGCGCTTGCGGGGGAGGGCAGGGTGGGGTTGTCTTACTTCTTCTCGTCGATCATGTCGCGCAAGTGCGCCGCCGCCGCCTCGATGTCGGCGTACTTGCGCTGGCCCGCCCGGACCTCGGCCGAAAGCACGCCACACCGATGGACCTTCTTGAAGTCGCCATACGGAAACTTGTAGTGCCCTTTGGTGTTGACGTTGGCGTCGGCGTCGATGCCGAGGTGCCACTTGCCGTACTCGGCGTAGCCGTGCACTTCGATGAAGCGATTCTCATCCTGGGTTGAGGGTTGATGCTCGCTCCACATATCGCGGTCGTCGCGCACGACCTTACCTTGATCGACGAGTCGTTTCGCGTGATCGAAACCGCTGCGGTTGAGCTTGACCGTTGCGATCTTTACTGCCATAACTCCACGCTATACCCTTCGTGCGGGCTCGCGCCAGTAAGGCCTGTTAGGCGCTGAGCGTACGCCGCCAGCGTGCCGGCATGCGGCCGTCATAGTCGATCGCACTCGCGCCGACGAAGGTCGCGAGTTGTGCAATCGCGTCTTTCGTCGAGCGGGCGATGCTGGCATCGTCGAAACCGGGCTCGATGGTGATGGCTCGGATCGACAAGCGCTTCGACTTCCGGTCGAAGGCCTGGTCCACACGCGCAACGAGTCGGTCCTCGTGAAGCACCGGCATGGCGAAGTAGCCATACTGCCGCTTGACCACCGGGACGTAGATCTCCAATTTGTAATCGAACCCAAACATCAGCCGCGTCCTTGCCCGGTCGCGGATCAGGTTGTCGAACGGCGACAGCAGAGTCGTCCGGGGACTCCATTTCCGCATCTCGATGCGGTCGAGCAGCGCGAGATCCTCAGTGTGTACGTACCAGGTTGACGGCCACGATCGATCAGCGCCGCTGACCTTCAGTGGCACGATGCGTCCCTGCTTCTCGAGCGTAAGCAGGGCAGACGTGAGATTCGGATAGTGCGACGAAATGAAGTGGTGGCTGATGTCCATGGGGCGGCCCACGCCGAGGGCGCGCAACGAGATTTCCGCCGCCCAGCGGACGATGGCCGGCTCCGACAGCGCCGTCATTGGCGTCCATGGAGGAAGGCACCGCTCTGGGAAATCCCATAGCTTCTGCCCGCCCTGACGTGCCGCCACCATCAGCTGTCCAGATCGCCAGAGAATGGCCAGCATCATGCCAACGTTGCGATTGCCGGTCCACCCGCTTGACTGCCACCCGACGCTCGAGGCATCCTCGAACGCGCGTGAGGGCAAGGGACCCTGTTCGCGCAACTGACGGAGGATGCTTCGGCGGAGCGGATCATTGGCCTTGACCCACGCGAGCGCACGCGGCGTCCACGACCACTTGCCCGCGGCATAGCGGCGCATGATCCAACGGTGGATCGGGTAGTGCTCGGTCAGCACGATCGATGCAGCATGAGCCCACCCCTCGAAGAGTTGTCGCTCCTCCCAGAGCAATGTCTCCAAGTGTTTTCGTTGATACGGTCCAACGCGGCTGAAGACGACGAGCTGATGGCTCGGCGCCACCACGCTCGTCGGGTCGAGTTGCAGGCAGCCTAAATCCCGAACAACATCGAGGATCCCCTTGGCAGTCGGCTTGCTACTCGGTCCCGCTAACCGTTGGCGCGTGATCGCCAGGCGCCGCGCGGTCGTGGCCGAGATGGTACGCACCGACGAAGCTTAGTGAAGGGTTGAAGAAAGCCGCCTCGGGGATTCGAACCCCGGACCGATGGTTTACGAAACCATTGCTCTACCGCTGAGCTAAGGCGGCTCGCCAGCGCTCGGCTATTTTACGGT
>Ga0209526_10000906_pt1 | contig 19540 bp, 20 predicted proteins | sample JacPinW_OM2H0_M1_FD_188566 | JGI IMG/M metagenome (GOLD analysis project Ga0209526, IMG submission 188566) | Forest soil microbial communities from Algoma, Ontario, Canada - Jack Pine, Ontario site 1_JW_OM2H0_M1 (SPAdes) (version 2) | ecosystem: Environmental > Terrestrial > Soil > Boreal... | reverse complement strand
AGCATGATCGAGTAGCCCGATGTGCGCCAGGATTGTGCCCAGACGGTTGTAAGCATGAGGCAGATTCTTCTGCAGGGCGAGTGCCCTCCGCAGTTCGGCAATCGCTTCAAGATGCTGGAAGTTTTTCGATGGTCCCCAAAGCAGAAAAGCATTGGCGACGTGTCCTTCGGGCAAATCCGGATCCACTTCAAGCGCGCGACGGCAGTGATACTCTGCCTTCTCCAACCATCTGCTGGCTGGGTCGAGCTCGAAATGACGAGTCGCACACACAAGCGAAAGGGTCGCATGAGCAAGGGAGAAACCCGGATCTCGTGTGACCGCATTGCTCAAACGCTGAGCCGCTTCATCGAGCAGCGCAGGATCGCCGGATGAGCTAAGCCGGTAGCCGCGCACGAATTCCGCATAAGCCAGTGGATCCTTGCTATACCGTGGGCGGCGTTGGACCGTAGGTGGACGCAATGGCCTGTTCAAAGCGCTCGCGATTTGTTTGGCGATCTCATCTTCAAGGTCGGACAGACGATTGACGTCGAGATCGCATTTCCGTGTGAAGCCCGCGCCCTGCGAATGTGTGTCAAACATCTCCAACGAAAGACGCCACTGCCCCTTTGATTCCCGGATGGCGCCATGGACTACAAAGCGGACACCGAGGCGTGAGCCGACATCCGAAGCTGTCATTTCGGCCGGTACGTTCAGCATTGCCGAGGTCGGTAAGACATCCACGCCTTGCAGATTTCCGAGTCGCGATACCAGTGCGTCTGCAAACCCGAGACACACGCCCTGGTCATCGGGATTGTTCCCGAGGAGAAACAGTGGCCGTACGGCGAGCGAAGGGCGTTCGCCCCGCACCGAAACACGCTCCCGGTTGGCCTCGCCTGCCGGACTTTGTTCGAAATCGGAGTGCGGGAAGCGAGCATCAATCACGCGCACCGGTCCGATGAATCGATACCCTTTACCAACTACGGTCTCTAGGAAGCGCGGCTTAGCTGAGTTATCGCCCAGAGCCACCCGGATTTTTCGCACGATGTTGTTGATGTTTGGCTCGGTATCGATAAAAAGATCCGAACGCCAAAGTTTCGTAACAATGTCCTCGCGCGAAACCAGCTGTTCTCTCCGGCCAACAAGAAAAATCAACAGTTCCATGGGCTTCTTCTCTAGCTTCACCCGTCGTCCACGACGGTGAAGTTCGTAGCGCCCGAGGTCCAGCTCAATTTCACCAATTGCCCGTTCTGTACTCCGCATAGGGCTCTCTTGCAGTATTATCCTCTAGGATTCAGTAATTTACGACGATATACGAAAGATATGGAAACGTTATCCCGTCTCAATTGAAACGAGCTCTATAGTTAGAGGAATATTCTGACCGATCAATATCGAACGAAGGAGGGCAGGACTATGAAACGGAACCTGTATCTCAATCTCACAGTGGCCGGATTGTTGTGCGGGATCGGTCTGGCCTTCACGATTGGCGCTCAGACCGCCTCTTCTGAAAAACACTCATTCACGCCCGATGCCATTCCATACGGTCCGGCACCGGCATCCGTGCCCGCAGGCGCGCAACTCGCAGTGCTCGAGGGCAACCCCGGTGCCCCCAGCGGGGATTACACCGTGCGCTTGAAGATGCCCGACGGATACCGCATCGCACCTCATTGGCATCCTCAACGGGAGAACGTGACCATCATCTCTGGGACATTCAAGGTCGGCATGGGAGATCGCTTTGAGGAGAGCAAGATGGCAGCTTTCCCGGCCGGCAGTTTCGCTTATCTCGACCCCGACATGCATCACTACGCGATGGCCAGCGGAGAGGTTGTGGCCCAAATCCACGGCACCTCTCCTTTACAGTTCAACTACGTCAATCCTAACGACGATCCAAGCCATAAGAAATAATCGATTGGGCCATTGCCGCAAGCGACCGGCAGCGGCTTGGGATGGACGGATGGCTTACTGGTCGTGATGCCCGCGCGAGCTTCATCTCCCGCGGAATCCAGAAGGTAAATGTTGCGCGCACTGATCGGACCAGTTGAAGCCGAAATCAAACTCTTTTATTCCTAAAGCACTTACGGTGAAACCTGAGGTTCAAACTGATTGACCGGCTAATTTTACCTACTCGGAGACAATCGAAAGCTCGCTAACCTTTTGAAAACGCCTTACGGGACAATGGCAAGACCGGCTCGTCCGTGAAGGCGATAGACGGCGAAATCGTTGTGGTCGACTGTGAAGATCCTCCGGATACCTTCTCGTTCAGCGACTCTGACGAGCGCCGCATCCGCGAGATCCATCGGTTGGTCGGCATATTTAATCATAAGCTCTCGTATGCGCGGTATGTCTGCCAAGCCGAGCGACATGATTTGCACTGCTCCTCGCGCCAGCATCTCCCAGATAGCTTCCTGGGCTTTGGGAAGGTCTCCCAGCAAATACACGGCTTCGACGAGGGGAGGCCACACTGTGACCAAGGGTTCTCGCAAGCTCTTCAAGCAATCGACGCATTTTTCGTGGTACTGATCATCCGCGTCCACAAGAGCTACGAGCGGCCCAGCGTCGATGAGAATCACTTGCGGTTCCGCCGACTTTTGAGAACTTCCGAGAAGCGCAGGCCCGTACCAGTGGAGCGCCCCCCCATCCCTCCGTGGACCACACCGATTAAATCGGCCATCACTTCATAGGGAGCGGCGATCGGCTCTTGCTGCTCCGCCCAAGCTTCGATCGCCTGGCGAATTACCTCGGAGATGGAGACCTGTCTGCGGCGAGCTATGCGCGCGATTCGTTGCCTGGTTTTCGGGTCGAGTCTCAAGGTCAAAGGAGAAGCCATGGGGTCACCGTAGCCTAAAGTGTATCGTATTACACTGCGTAATACAAGACGACTCTTGACCCCGCCGCACGGGTAGCACGGCACTGTTAGAGAGATTCGCCGCGGACGTTTTGTGGGTGACTCGTAAAATATCGATGGGATCGAGGTGACCAAGCTAGACCCGAGGAAATGTTCTTCTTTCCCTCCCAGTTGTGGGGTAGATTATTATCCAGATTCTTGACGAGATTCCGCCTTACTGTCCTGGGAAGGTATTATGAGCAAACGTAAGCGCGATATTTCCCGCAGGCAATTTCTCGAGGGCACCGGCGTCGTCCTGGCCGTGGCGACCGCAGGGCCCGCACTTAAGGGGCAGCTGTCCACCGCAAGCCCGCCTGAAGCCGATAGCGCTGTGTCAGGGGTGCCCACTACGACCGTCCGACTCGTGGTGAATGGCACCGAGCACCGAGTTGACGTGGAAGATCGTTGGACTCTGGCCGAACTGCTACGCGATCACCTCGGTCTGACAGGCACGAAGATCGGTTGCGACCGCGGCGAGTGCGGAGCCTGCACGGTACTGCTGGACGGCAAGCCCGTCTACTCGTGCAGCAATCTGGCGGTCTGGGCGGACGGGCGGAAGGTCCAGACCGTTGAGGGTCTCGCGCAGGGTGAGCACCTTGATCCGCTTCAACAAGCGTTCGTAGAACACGACGGACCGCAGTGTGGGTTCTGCACGTCAGGGCAGCTCATGAGCGCCAAAGGGCTACTCTCGCGCAACCCCCATCCAACTGCGCACGAGGTCCGAGCGGCCATGACGGGCAATATTTGTCGCTGCTCCAACTACAACCGCTACGTGGAAGCTGTGATGGCCGCGACCGGAAGTGCATCGACGGCCAAACGTGGTTCGAGCCGTTCGACCGCGTCGGCCGAGCCAGGTGCAGGAGGTGCGCGATGAGCCAGCCGCCCCCTGTCACCCCAGGGAAGACAATCGGGCATTCTACCCCGCGCATTGACGCCGTAGAGCGCGTCACGGGGAAGGCTACCTACAGCGGTGACGTCCATCTCACCGGGATGCTCTATGCGCGGGTACTGCGCAGCCCGCATGCTCACGCACGCATTCGCCAAATTGATGTCTCCAAAGCACTGGCGCTTCCTGGCGTCAAGGCCGCTCTGACACACGAGAACTGCACCGTCGTTTGGGGTGCGGGCTCGGTCGCAGGCGGCAGGCAATACGTTGATGAAGTCAAGAAAACCACGCGCCAGAAGCGCTATGTCTTCAACAATCCGGTGCGCTTTGTCGGGGAACCAGTGGCAGCGGTGGCCGCGACCAATCGGCACATCGCGGAAGAGGCTCTACGACTCATCACCGTTGACTATGAGACTCTTCCGTTCGTGCTCGATCAGGAAGAAGCTTTGCGCCCTGAGAGCGTCAAGATCTGGCCAGAGGGCAACATCTCGCTCAACGTGAAGAACGAGGCCGAACCCGAAGTATTTCGGCGCGGGAACGTCGAGGAGGGCCTCCGCACAGCAGACCACGTGTTCGAAGATCGCTACACGACTACCTATGTACATAACGCGCAGATGGAACCCCGTGTTTGTGTCGCGAGCTGGGAGGGGGACAAGCTGACTTTGTATACACCGACCCAGGGCACCTCGAATTGCCGCCATGACATGGCGAGAGATTTGGGGATCCCGGACGAGAAAGTGCGGGTCATCACCCAATACATGGGCGGCGGGTTTGGCAACAAGAACCAGAATCAGGATGCCGACCTGATTACCGCGGTGCTGGCGAAGGAAGTCGGCGCGCCGGTGAAGCTGGAACTTTCGCGCAAAGAGGATTTCATTGGGGTCCACGGCCGTTGGCCGACGACGCAATACTACAAGGTTGGCGTCAGCCGCGACGGCGTGCTACAGGCACTTCAGTTGCGCGGCTATAGCGGCATGGGTCCGTACCGCAAGAATTCGGGAGCTATCGGTGGGATCGAGCTCTATCAGTGCCCCAACGTCGAGAGCACGGTTTATCCAGTTTCTACCAACAGGGCGGTTTCGGGAAATTACCGCGCGCCCGAGTTTCCTCAAGGCTTCTTCGGCATCGAGTCGATGATGGACGACATCGCCTACAAGATGAAAATGGATCCGGTAGAGTTCGTCGTGAAGAACATGACGCGAAAGTCTAACGACGAGACACCCTACTCGAACTATACCCTTGAGGATTGCATCCGCCGCGGCGCAGAGGCCTTCGAGTGGAAAAAGCGCTGGCATCCACCGGGGGCGGACCCGGGAGCGATCAAACGGGGCTCTGGCATGTCCTTCATGGCCCTACGGTCCCCTCTGGGCCAGAGCAGCGCGGTGCTTCGACTCGATTCCAATGGTCGGTACACCGTGTTCGTTGGCGTTACCGACATAGGAGCTGGTGCCAAGACCACGATGAGCATGATTGCGGCCGAGGAGCTAGGCGTTCCATTGTCGAATATCGATATCGTCTGGGGCGACACCGACCGTTGTCCGTTCTCGGTGGGCGAGTCAGGCAGCCGCACCACCGACATGACCGGGTATGCCGTCATCGAGGCAGCGCGCGACCTCAAGCGCCAGATTACGGAGAAAGGATTGCCGAAGGGCGAGAACGCGTTGATCGCTTCGGCGTCACCGAATCCGACGTCAGACGGGAAGGTGCGCAAAGCGTTCGGCGCGCACTTTGTGGAAGTGGAAGTCGATGCGGAGCTCGGCCGGGTGCGTGTCCTCAAATATGTGGCTGTGCACGATTCCGGTCGCATCCTTAATCCACTGACTGCAACCAGCCAGATCAAAGGCGGCGCTACCCAGGGCATCGGGATGGCACTACACGAGGATCTGGTGTACGACCGGAGGAGTGGACAACCCCTTACGGCCGGCTATTACGGTGCTCGGATCATGACCCATCTTGACGCGCCCGAGATCGAGGTGATCTTCATCGAGAGCGACGACGGATATGGTCCCTTTGGCGCCAAGTGCATCGGTGAGGCTGGAATTGTCCACGCGGTGGCGGCCGTCGGCAACGCTGTCTTCAACGCCATTGGCCACCGCATGAAGGACCTGCCAATCACGCGAGACAAAATTCTGGGGGCTCTGGCATGAAAACCTTCGCCAACAAGAACCCGCGAACTCTTGAGCAGGCAGTTTCACTTGTCCAACAGGCGAACAAGGACGGAAAGACCGCTTCGATTGTGGGCGGTGGCAGCGATCTTCTGGGGCTGGTGAAAGAATTTATCGTCAAGCCGGACGTGCTAGTAAACCTGAAGGCGATTAGAGGGCTCGATCAGGTTACGCCCGCGGCAGGCGGCGTTAATATCGGCGGTCTCATCACCCTCGACGCTCTCGGCAGCCATCCCCTAATTCGAAATCAGTACACGGTGCTCGCCGAAGCGGCCGAAGCAGTGGCGACGCCTCAGATACGTAATGTCGGCACGCTGGCTGGCAACGTTTGTCAGCGTCCGTGGTGCTGGTATTTCCGCAATGGTTTCCCGTGCCTGAAAAATGGTGGCACGACGTGCTTTTCTATCGTGGGCGACAACCGATTCCATGCAATCTTCGGAGGAGGTCCCAGCTACATCGTCCACCCATCTGACACCGCCCCGGCGCTAGTGGTGCTCGACGCGAAGTTCCGGGTCATGGGACCCGCGGGTGAGCGTGTGGTACCGGCGGCTGAATTCTTCATTCTGCCGCAGCAGGACGCCGCGCGAGAGAATATCCTGGCCGCCGATGAAGTGCTCGCTGGGGTGCAATTGGCGCCCGCGCGTCCCGGCAGGCGGAGCACCTATAACAAGGTGCTCGACCGCGAAGCATGGACGCACGCTATCGTCAGCGCAGCGGTTGTGCTCGACATGGACAAAGATGTCTGCCAGAGAGCGAGCCTCGTCTTGGGCGGTGTTGCCCCGATTCCGTGGCGGCTGCCGAACGTCGAACGCCTGCTCGCGGGCCAGCGCATTACGCCGGAACTGGCGGCAAAGGCTGGCGAAGTTGCGATCGAGGGAGCTCAGAAGCTGTCAAAGAACGCCTACAAAGTGCCCATGACGAAAGCGTTGGTTCAGCGCACGCTGCTTGCGCTCGCCACACGTGCCTAGAGACAGCCAATTTCGCTTCTTTTGGTGCAGGCCTTGAATCGTCGCGACTTGCTCTTGCTCGGAACGAACCGAAGACTCCGCGCAGTCGAACTCTCCTGCGAGCGGCTATACATGAAATACTGCGACTCAAACCTGGACAACACCACGAAGGAACTGTTCGAGCGCCTCGAGGTTGAACTGCGTGGCGTGGACAATCTCCTGCTGGTGGATACCTCTTGGCTTGCGTGCCAGGATCTTAGACAGCGGCTCGAGCCGCTTTTGGTTTCCGTCCGGGCTCGCGGCGGGCAAGTCACACACTCCTGTGAACCCGTAAAAAGCCCGAAGTGACCCGTAGAGGTGGGGTGCTGCACCCCACTCCCGAAAATGTGGTCTGTACGGCAGTCCCCCGAGGCGAACCAAAACAACCAACGGGCGGACGTCTTTCGGAAAGGCATACGCCTCCAAGGGCGGGTTCGCGGAGCTATCGCGAGGCTGTTGGGCTGGCACTTTGCGCTCAGATCGTCTGGAGCCCAGTATCCCGGTGTGTTTTTCCCCTCCGAATGACGCGGCGGCGGGATTCTGCAGGTTCTTGAGTAAAAAGTATGCCCGGGTTGTGGAGCTCTCTTGCGACAAACCCTCTAAATCTGAGCTGCAGGAAATACAACAAGCGCAACGTCGGATCGCTCTTTGAAAACGATCAGGACGGGAAAAGGGTTACTCCAGTGATGCCGCGGAAGGGGACTCAAAGGCTATCCCCTTCCCCAGGGAGCGTTCGGTTTGCATGTGCCGGAGGTATTGCTTTTCGGCCTAGCCGCAACTCTATGTCGAAGAGCCTAGCTTCGCTCGCCGTAGCTGCGCCTTTGTTGGACAGCATATAAAGCGGAGCGCTAGTGCATTTGGGCCTGACGATTGATCGCTGCTCCGCCTGCACTAGACGGATGCCCTCGACGAGACGGCGGCAAGGCGATGTTCAAGGGCCTTTGTGAATTCTTCCGAGTTGGAAATCCACCCAAAGAGCGCTTGGATGACCAATAGCGAGGCCTCGTGGTTACTCCTGGGCAAGTCGTGTCCAACCGGCTCCGCCGTACAATCCGCCAGCAACACACATGAATAGTCTCTGAACATCGCATCCCTGATCGTCGACTCCACGCATACACTCGTGGTACACCCGGTGACGATGAGGTACTTAGCGCTCCATCGGCGGAGGACAGCCTCCAAATCGGTCTGGTAGAATCCGCTGTATCGGTTCTTGTAAATCACGACGTCACCGGCTTGTGGCTTGAGTTCGCCCAGTATATCTGTATTCCAGGTATCCCTGATCAATATCCGACTGTCGGACCCGTCAGGTGCACGAATTGCCTCACCGATACGGAATGGTAAGCCTTTGATCAGCATCGGAGAGTCCGAACCGCCTGCGTCGGAAAGATCTGGGCGAAGCGCCATTTTCATGTAGACGATCTTGATACCCGCCTTCCGGGCCGACGCTAGCACTTTCGCCGTCGGTTCGACGGCAGCTTGAATCATCGAGATGTCGATTCCTGCAAGATCAAACATCCCCCCCTTTGCCCCGAAGTCATTTTGCATGTCGACCACAATTAGCGCCGTTCGCGTAGTATCGATTCGAATTGGCTCAGGCTTCGCTTCCAGCGTCGCGAACTTCTCCGTACTCACATCGTGAATGAGAGGATTTGTCATTTCACACCCCCATTTCGCCCCGCACCGCTCATAGGGTAGTCGGTGTGCAACTCCGTGGCAAGTCGTTAGTAGAAGCGTTAGTAGAAGCCGCAGAGCTCTCCTGCTCGCAGCCCGGTTTCGGCCGCAAGCCAGTTGAACGTGCGATACGGCGCAAGGATTTGTTGGACCTCTTCGAGCGTGAAAAAGAAACGTTCCAAACGTCGGGGTGACGGAAGCACGATCTGACATACGGCGTCGTGCGCGACGTTGCCCCCAAGCTTGATCGGACTGACTTTTTGCGTAGCGAGTTGAATCGCCTTCTCTGCTCGAAGTCTATTGGACATGTCCTGGCAAGACCATCTTGATCCCGTATGCAGCCGGTATAGACTTTAATCCGCTCCGAAGATATCGGGCACGCGGTTGCCGGCTACCCTTTTTCAGGTTTTCCTCGGGGGGTATCCGGTTGAAGCACCCGTTCCTAATCTGGTGTGAGATGAAGACGAAGTCACTATCGTCAATGCCATAAGGCCAGCACGATGGGGCCTGTCAAGCCCCTGGAGGATTCCAGGCATGAGTGTGACGATTGCGAATCGGCTTTGGATCATCTGCGGTTTGGCAGCAGCCGTCCTGATAACTGTTGCGGAAACCTGCAGGCCGCCGCCATGCGGGGTCCTTGCGCACCTGGTAGGGGTTAGCTGCTGAGAGGTCCGTACAAGGGAATCTACGATCGCAGCTGCTTGTCACGATCGCATTTCGGCCTAAATGCACGGTTCAGGGATACCATAAGTGGTCTCCATGGCGTTCTGGCTCCTTCGCCTGTGCCTGTCCCTTTAGATTGGGCCCTAAAATCGCCGGTTTCTGCTCTCTCCCTCCGTCATTTGGCCAATCCCGCAAGACTAAATCCGGCAAGCCTTTCGGCGGGATGAATATCGAAAGTTTCTACTTGGGTATTCGGAGGGAACGGTCTTCGGTAAGCGGGAGGTCTCGAGATAACGCCCAAAACCAGAAGCAATCTATAAGTATTCACCGCTGCGCCCTTCAGGATGAGGGTAACGTCCGGACGCACTTTTGCGTCCTTCAACTCAAATTCTCCGCCTCCGTAGGTGATCGCGGGAGCGTCAATTGTACAGCCATTGCAATCGATCCCGTCGAGCGGCTGCATGCTGCCACCCGTTCGTCCGCCGTTTAGATGGATGCTCAAAGTTGGCACAACGGGTTCAGCGCTCCCAATGTCAATGGCCGGTCCTTGAGCCGCGCGCACAGTGTTTGCCGGGCCAAGAGGCGTAAATGTAAAACATGTGACCAAGATCCCCAGGATGAAAGAAACGACTGCCAGACCTAGTCTCGCCATCGAACACCTCCTTTCGCTTGCACTCCGATTTTCCCGGCCGCCGCTCGGTGGTCTGGGGACAGATGAGCACACCGGATCTCATCATTAGAATCGTCCGGTGGCTCAGCAGCCCGCACCCATCCCTTACCATCGCAGACATTCTGTCGAAGCGGAGAAAACCAACTCCACAAAAATATCGTGTCGGCTATCGATCATCCTAGATTTCGGATACCTTTTTCGGACCCAGGTACGGCGCCCCTTTAAACGGCTTCCAGTGCTTCCTCCTGTTATCATCCACGGTTGCAGCTTAAGCTTCGCCATGCGCGAGTTTCTGTCAGTCGCTTCCCGCTGATCTCCCGAAATCCCGTAATCTCCTCTAAACTCCCGATAAAGACGGTTTCACCTCCGCGACCTCTCTCCGATACCATGCGATGATTATTCCACTGAGACTTTTTTGGTAACTACCCAAAAGAATTAGTACAAACGAGTATCCGACCTCCCCAACTGAAGCCCTCTGCGCCGCGCGGCGGGACCTGCGGGCTACGATGGCCCGTCTCATTTGACTAAAGACGGTTGGTGGTTACGGAAAGAGATGAGGTAGCGGAAAGAAAAGAGGTAGAGGATGCTAGGCTGATTCTGCTTCATCCCACACGTCTATGAATTTGGCTTCGGTTGCATCAAAAACAAGGTATTCACCAGTTGAGGTGGATCTGTGGTGCAGAAGGCGCTTCTTGGCTTGGCCCAAGCCTTGGACTGTTTCTAGCCAAACGGCGTCTTTGTCAGAGGTTTTCTTGAAGATGTCATACGTTCTGTCTACATGCATGGTAACGCTCGCCTCGATCATCGATTTGGTAGCGGCAAAACAATCAGGGTTTTACCTTCGAGATCTTTTCCCACTCCATCCGATCACTATTTCAAGAGATTATCTTTTTCGTAACTACCTAAATGAGCTAATCCAAGAGTATCGTAGATCCAGCCTTACGCCAGGCTCAGCCGTGATCGCGCGAGCCGAATTTTTGTAACCCTTCATCATCAGAGGAATAGTGTGGCGCCCGGGCCTGAGTCTCAATGTTGTCCGGATCGTCCCTACAAAGAGACTGTCGTCGTGGATTGCGGCTCCGTATGGGCTGGATGTAAGAAAGATCGTGCCGACAGTTTCGGCGGGCGTCACGCCAGCTGTCTCACGGAGGGCAGCAAGGTCGGTGAATGTTTGCACAGCAATAGCGGCTTCGGTTCTCTGCTCTCGTTTGACACCCAGTTCCAAACCGGGGCGATGGTCAACTTCCCGTTGCTGGTCTTTAGTTTTCGTTCCGACGGCTTGTAACCATTCTTATCAATCTCAATCACGTGATCTCCCGCAGAAACACCGATCGTGGACAGAGTGCCTCCCACGAAATTCCCGTCCAGCTGAATTTCGCCAATGCTGGGCGAGGAAGTGATTTCAATCTTAGCCATCGCGCTGGCTTCGGTCTGATACCTTGAGGCTAAGAAGTTGCTGCCGCCCTTGCTTTAAGGACTACCTCACAGCCCCTTGTCGAGTCGTACACCAGGTATTCGTGTTGAGATGACGAGGTTAAGGAGAAGAATCGCATCTTGGCCCGTTCCAGACTTTCAGCCCTCTCTACAAGCAAGAGGGTACCACCAGGTAGTTTTTCTAAAATATCGTAGGTGCCACCCATGTTGACCTTCCTCTAAAGTTTCTGGGCCGGTTAGGGTTAGCGGAATTCTTTGGGGCGTTCCGACTGCCAATGCGTTGAAGAAGAAATTCTGTTAATGACCGCAACGGGCGTCCTGATCCAGATATTAGTGATCGTGACAACCTGACACCGATGTTGTGCGCTCGTGGCGCAGTTGTCTGTCCTGTTTGGCACACATTTAACGGTCGCTAGGATCTCGGTGGCACTGAAAAGTAGGGCCAGATTGGCGGCGGTCTGGTCCTTTTCCGTTTTGAGCTTTTCGCTCTTGGAAAGGGGGCTCTTCAGAACAGCCGCAGCAGTTCAAAGACGCGCTGTTGTTGGGCGGCGAAGCGAAGCCTTGGCGGCGAGGACCGTTCTGAAATCTTCGTGCAAAAGGGAAAGGCGTGTCGCGAGCTGGACCGCCAAAGGGGACCACTATTTTTGCCGCTGAAAGCCAGGATGCGCGAATCGCGATCGAGCAGAGACAGCCCCGTCGCTCCCACTGCTGGACCCGACACGGCCGCGCGGGGGACTTCATCAGCCCCTCGCGCCCTCCTGCCACTTCGCCGGTTATTTCACGTAACGCCGGTCCGGGGAGCACTGGGTCGCGATAGAACAACGACAATCGGGGAATCCTCCTCGCGGGAGAATGCGCAACCTTCTGGGCATCAGCCGATCGAATTATGAGCGAAGCTATTCTAATCGTTAACGCTGTTGCTGTCGTCGTGTTGGTGGCAATTACGTGGTACTAGGCGTTTACCACAAGGAAGATCTTGACCGAGTCAGAGAAGATGAGGAAAGCCGCAGAAGCGCAGGCCACCTCTGCAGCGGCGCAGGCGGCTACGGCGCAGGAGACCCTTCAACATCTGCGACAGCAGGTCGAAGACCTCAGCGGCCTGGGAAAGTCGATCGTCAGGACTACCATTGACAGCATTGTCCGAAGCATCGAGGATTGGAAGAATCTGGATATAAAGAGCAACCTTGCGACCGCACAGTCCTTCCCATCACCAGGAGGACTCATCCCAGAAAGTGCCCAGAGCGCCGTAGAGCACGCCCGCAGAGTTTCCGACAATTGTGTAAACTTACTGACGAGCGCCTTCGATGACCTGCGTTCCGCGCAGTACCACATCGAGATGTTAAGGAAAGGCGGTGATACTGGCTCTCGGGGTTATTCACTTCAACCCCAGGAAGTATGACCCAGGTCCGTTGCTCACGAGCGCTTTTGCAACACTGCACGATGCGCGGAAGTTCGTTTCGTAAGAGACGCTGAGCAGTCACGGCCGCGTGCGAATGGCCGGACCGAGTCGCCGAAAGCTGAGGAGATGAACATGAAAATGGGACAAATGAAAGGATGGTTTTCCGGACCGCAGCTGCGCACACAAATGCCTGCCATCGGCTCCCGTTCCACGCACACTGTCCAAAACAGAATAGACTAGTTGTCGTCGCTGTGTCACACTTCTGGCAGTAATTCACCGGCCAGTACAGCTGTTCAGGCCGTCGAAAGAACAGGAGACGAATCGATGCGAACGTTTTGGAGAGTCCTCAGGTTTGCGCTTCTCGTGTCTTTAGCGCTAGTTGGGCCGTCACATTTGCTGGCGCAAGACTCGCCGAAGCAAGACCTAAAGAACGCTGGACATGAAACGAAGGAAGCCGCAAAGGACACCGGAAAAGCAACCAAGCACGCGGCGAAAAAAACTGGCCACGCCGTAAAAAAAGGGGCCAATAAAGCGGCGGAGAAAACGGAACAAGGTGCTCAGAAGGTCAAAGATAAGACCGATCCCAATTAAAACTAGGTCGCTCGTGGGCCACGGTAAATCTTCGGGGCGGACTCTGCGAAAACTCTGGTCAACAAAGACAGACCCGAGACAGGCACCGCCTAGCAGAGTCCCCACCCGCCATAGGAAGCGCAGCTAACTGGCCCCAACCGAAAGCCACCGCCTCTTCGAAGCCGTCCTCCATCTGGCACTCAACGAAGGTTTTCAAATGGGTTGATGAAACGTGAGATTTTGCCCAGGACGATTGGAAACCTACTTGTCGTACCGGACCAAATCACCTGATACGCAAACAAGGTCATCTCGACGAGTACGAGAATCCGCAAGGGGAAGGGCGGTCAAACACACGGTAACTATCTGAAAACACAACGCAGTATTGGCACGATTTTGCTGCCACATAAACACATGTTTGTCGAACAATTCATTCCATCGCCGGACGCGGCGACCGTGTTATCGCAGGTGACCCGGGCGGAAGCAATCACTGCCTACTTCGATAGCGCTGAGCTGCTTCACAGAAGTCGTTTATTTTCGCTCGTAACTCGCGCGCGACTCAACAACAAGCACCGGGCGCCGGTCCTGTATCGACGGATTGTTATCTTCATAAAGCGTGACGTAGGCATCTGGTGTGTCCCACGCGAACGAGCGATTTTCCCATTTCGCTCCAAGATAGTTTTGGCCTGGGATCGTCGTTTCTCTGGGCTGAAGACCGAACTTCTTCGTCAGATCGACTCGGATCGCATCTGGCGCGTCATCCACCAACATCGTCAGCTTTACTAGTTTGCCTCCATCAAGGACAAAGTTGATCGAATTTGAAGTCGAGATTTCTGCGCGCTGTCCGTGGTCGAGGGCTGCCAAGAGACGGGCGCAGCTAGGCTGATTAGAGTGCTGCCGAGATACCTCTGCCTCCTGCTGTGCTTCAGGTTCCATACGCAGAAAAGCCGCTATGGTTTCCCCGATGAAATGGCCTCTGATTTCGGTTGGTTTGACATCTGCTGCTTGGGCATGCGCGGTTGAAACGACTACCACCGCGGTAGCCAGCATCAAGAGAAAGCGTTTCATAGCACCATCCCTCCGATTCGAAGAGCTTATTCCGGGGCGAACGTTCATTGCCGACCTCGGTCAACCAATAGCTAATCTAAAAGCATGTCCAATGCCACATGGCTGTGCAGATACAAAGCACTTAGGTGATACAGCTGAGCCAGCAAGAAGTCTCCAGTCCGACTACTTCCCCCAAAGGGGAATCTTGTGCCCTTCCGGCCAGCCACAATCGATATTCACCCTTCAGGGGCGGCTCGTTCATTATCTCAACCGATAGGCAACCACTGCTCCGCTACCTCACGCGCAGCGTCCGCCGCCGGGTGGCTACGTTCAAACGTAGAGACTGGAGCAGTGGAACACCGGCAGGGTATTTGTCCAGTTTTCTGACTGAGGCAGGAGTTCCCAACGGAAAGTGGTCTAGTCAGGACTGACTTGACACGGCCTCTTCGTCCTCGCACACTTTTGTCATCATGACAAACCGAAGGCTAATACTAGTTGCCTGTGTGGGCACGCTGGCATCTACCACGCAAGCCTCGCAGAGCCGATCGACGATTGACTCGGTACCGCCGAGACCGTACATCGACAAGGGTGCGTGCCCTTTTGAGTGCTGCACCTATCGCAACTGGACTGCGAGTGAAGGGATTGCTCTGTTGGACCAGCCCAACGGCAAGAAAATCGTTGCGCGAATTCACAAGGGAGAGAAGGTCCAGGCACTGACCGGCGAAGTTCACAGCATTCCGCTGCGCGTGGTCGCAGGGCAGGACCACCCCGACGCCGAGGTGAAGCGCGGCGAGGTCATCTACATCCTGCACTACATCGGCGAGGGCTATTGGAAGGTGTGGCACAACGGCCAGCTGATAGAGATCGACAATGTCTTGGACAAAGGCACTTACCCGCAGTACACCTGGTGGGTCAAGGTCAAAACAACGTCGGGCATCGTCGGCTGGACCATCTCCCACGGCAACTTTTCTAACCAAGACGCCTGCGGCTAACGCCCTTCTCGATCAGTGGACGGGTAACGCTAGTTCTCTATCGGAGGTGGCCCGCCAGAGGTAGTACGAGAAGGGCTCAGCAGTGATTCCGTGCCACTGTGATTGGGGCGTTTGGACGAAGCCGGTGGCGTTTGCGGAGGACGCGGGCCGCCATGCGTTTTGAATCGATTTTTTGCATCTGGTTTTTCTAACCAGTTTGGCTGCCAAGACCACATCAGCTACCTCGGAGCGCAGAACAACGATCAAACCTTAGCACTCCAGACTTTAGGCTGGCGAAAAAGAGGGTGTTGCAAGGTCAGGCGTTAGGAGCTAAAACCCTGAAAATATCAACATCTTAATCTTCCAAATCGTTCCGGGTTATATCGGGGTTGTTCAGTCTGTTCGACTAAACTTTGACTAAATTAGCGGAGCCCATTTATTGCCTTCGTCTAGAATGAGGCCGCGTGTGCCGGGGGCCAAATTTACCGAGGCCTGCAGCGGTCCGAGTGGAATCCAACCCGATTTTCAGATGGCTGATTCACGAACGGAACGAGCGAGGGAACGGTTCGGCCAATCGAAAGTATCAGCGCCATTTTGAATCGGCAATCTGGAGTACGTCCTGACAAACGCTAGCCGGAAACAACACGAACGGGCAAAATCCTCTCTCTGGCTTTTGCCCCACTCTCCGCAACTGTTCAGCGCGCTCTAGCAGCCTCGATGCGAACGCGAATGGTAGGGAGGGGTCATTTGGACCCTCACCCAAATTAGAGGCCCCGCTGGACTCGGGACCGGGGGCTCCGTGCGTTGCCACATTGCTGCCTCTGTGAGTCGAGGCATCGTTGATCAGGTTCGGTAGCGCCCGCTCAGGCGCTCGAATTCGGCACGCACTTTCGGTTTCCAAGTCTTCTGCTAGGTTCTCCGCCACGCGAAGCGCTTAAGCCGGGCCGCGAGCGGACTTCGGGAAGTACTAATACGGTCGTACTCCCCGGAAACCAACTTCTGAGCCACCCAGAAACTATCTTCTGAGCCATTCCTGATGTTAGTACGGGCAATTAAGCTCTCATGTATGGCTGAGAATCGTGAGGTTACGTTGTGAAGACGATGATAATCGCGGTCATCGCTTTCCGGATATTTGCGTGGTCGCAGCGTGATGACTACATTGACCGGCTCGTCGATCTAGCAGGCACTCCGTACTCGCAGCTAAATTGCTCCGCTTATATCTGCAACGCAAAGGGCCATAAGCCCTGTTCGGCGCTCGCTATGTATTCAGGATGTGACGGCGCCCTCGAAATCGTCGCTGAATATGCCGACCGCAGTATGATCGATCAGACACAATTGCAACCAGGTGACATCGCTGATTTTAACGGCGTTCATGTAGCGGCCTACATCGGTGGAGGTGTTTGGATGGATTCCGATACCACACATGGCGGCGTCGGTCCTATCAATCTTTGGATGAAGCCCCTTTCCGATCCATGGTTCTCGGGACATGTGAGAATACTTCGATGGGACTCATCGCTGTAAACATGGGCCTTGCTGCGCCTAATTGTGTGCCGTCGCGGCGATAAGTATTTTTCTAGCCACCGAAGGCATGACGCAACTCGCGGACGTCTTCAATGCGAAAAACCTGCAGCACTGAAGTCTGTGTTACCAAGGGCCTTCATAGACGCCAGCGATTCGACTCATCAAGCTGACATTGCAGAGTAGATCAGTCACTCCCTAGAAATACGGGTTAGAGATCTTTGGGTGTTCCTCTACTTGTTGCCGACCATCTTGAACTTTTGCACTCTGCGGCCTTCAACGGACTCACCAACATAGATGTTGCCCTTGGAGTCCTGCGCCATCGTGTGAGCATGCATAAATTCGCCCACCTGGTGGCCCGGACGTCCGAAGCTCTCGAGTACGTGCCCACTGGCGCGGTCCACGACCTCTATTTGTTCATCGATTTCATTGATGACGTACATGAACTTCTGGCTTTGATCACGGGAAAATTCGACGGAGGAAGCCGATCCCACCAGCATCGCTTCCCTCCTGGATCCGGTTCCAGTCGCGGGAATGGGGGTCCACACCTTGAAAGTGAAAGGGATGTTTTTTTGAAAATTACCCATCGTATCGAAGACCTGCACCCGATTCATCCACCGGTCGCATACGTACACCAGACCATCACTGCTCACCCGGACACAATGCGGCGTTGGCGCAGCCGCCGTACCAACTTCCTCAGGCGATCTGTGCACCTTCCACTGGCGTAAGTAGTGCCCACTCTGATCAAACACCACGATGCGAGAATTATTGCCACCGCGTCCTTTAGCATGTCCATCGGCGACATAAACGTCGCCATTATGTGGATCGAATGCGATTTCCGACACCCTGAAGAACTGCGTAGTGCTCGAATTTAAGGGTGTGCCGGTGACGGTGCCATCCGACGAATCGAAAACGCCCCGCTTACCGATCTGGAGCAGTAGCTCTCTCCCGTCGTGCGAATATTCCTGCACAATGCCGTCCTCGGATCCGTCCAACCACACGTGATCATCGTGGTCGATAGCGCAGCCGTGGAGATCCTTGGGAAGAAGGCTTGGATCTCCCCAGGAGTTGACCACATTGCCCTCTACATCAAATTCAATCACAGAAGGCGCCGCTTGTCCGGCGTTCAGCTCGTCATTGGTCAATCCTTCCAGGTGTCCGTCCATCCCTCCGACATCATTCACTCGCTGAGCGATGAATACATGATCCCGGGAATCTACACACACGCCTCCTATCTCCCCGGTTACCCAACGTTCGGGCAAGGGCTTGGGCCAATAGGGATCCACTTCGAACTTGGGTACGCCAGCCTGCGCCCGCGAGGGCGGTGGACAACAAAGCGTAACTGCGATAGCAAGGCCTCCGCAGGCCGTAGCCACCACGGGACAGCTGAGTCTCCGCTTTACGCGCACTTCCTCTACCCCCGCGCCGATCCGTTTGACAAAGGCGTATGGCACCCTTGCCAAGGGTCCCACGTAAATAAACCTAAGGCCAATGAAATCCTCAAGGAGCTGCCAACGCGACCGGATACGGAGGCGTTTCTTAAAAACTCCTAATCGCCAGTCTGACCTAATAGCCTCGCGGGTTCCCTAATTTCGTATGCGGACCGGGCGAGCCATGCGGCGGTTTCTCGGCACACCGAAATTTGGCTAATCCAACTAGCCTCCGTTGCTTGCCCAGGATTGGACACGGGCTGGCTCTTTGGTGGTACGCCGAAAAGTCCCCGTAGAAGAGCAATCTTAAGGTGGATCTGAAGTTACCTCCCAGAATGAAGTGTCTATCTCTGCATGCATCTTCGTGAATCCCAAATCTCCGAAGTGATCTTTTTCCTGGCTCGAAAGCGAATCATTTTCGGCAAGCGCCGACTAACACTGAACGTTGGACGATCTCCATCGCACCGCTTCTGCTCGCTCCAACCGGCGACGTGCAAGCGATTCAAGGCCGCGAATCTAAAATGCGAAATAGACTGCAACAGCCGTGATCCTTCGAAGGTAGCGTAACTCCCGGCGAGTTGGATAGAGTGCGTGATTGCAACACCTGCCCATCCCGCGCATCCATCCTGACTAACTTCACCGGAGACTCCCAGTTCGGTCCCCAGCTAGAAAGACTGTAAAGTGCCGGCTCTTCTTGCTCAGGTATTAGAACCGAAAAATGCAAATCTGACGCAACATGGTCAAGCAACTGGCCGTTTGAAGAGTCTACGAGCCAAGCTCCGCCCTGAACCAGATTCGAACACCCAATCCTCCGATCGCCAATGAAACCGAAGACTTCATAAACGAACAAATTGTTTCTGGTGGCGGCGATTTCCTCAAGGGCAAAGGAATTTGGCGGGCAGCAGAGAGACTGCACGATAGGGTCAACAGCAATGCCCTCGACGAGATCGGTCTTGCTCCGCGAAACCATCCACAAGCGTGCCGAAGAGCCGTCGTCCTTTGACGCATAAAAATAGAAGTGGTCGCCAGACCAAGCCCCACTGGGAAACCAATCACCCTCTAAGCGTGTGCGCATCAGTTGACGGACGAGGCTTCCCTGAACGAGATCATACACGTCGAGCGCAGGACCACGGAAGCTTCTTACTCCGAACAGCCAATGGCCATCTGGAGAGACGTGCAATCGATCGTTACTCATTCCTTTGATCCCCGAACCACCTCCGGGAATCGACGCAGGTAGATTCATCCGCAGTGTCGCAAGATCGATTGAGTACAG
>Ga0209526_10000905_pt1 | contig 19541 bp, 16 predicted proteins | sample JacPinW_OM2H0_M1_FD_188566 | JGI IMG/M metagenome (GOLD analysis project Ga0209526, IMG submission 188566) | Forest soil microbial communities from Algoma, Ontario, Canada - Jack Pine, Ontario site 1_JW_OM2H0_M1 (SPAdes) (version 2) | ecosystem: Environmental > Terrestrial > Soil > Boreal... | reverse complement strand
CTTCTTCGAGAAGCGCGTCGATGCGGCGCTCCGCATCCGAGTACAGCATGAAAAGCTGGCCCGTGTGCGTGCGCGTGTGGCGAAGCAATTCCAGGCGATCGGCCTTCGGACCGGAGAGTGTTTGCTCGTGACGAAAGACTACTCCCGCGGAATAATCCTCGAGCTTGCCCGCTCCGATAAATCCGCGGCGCGTACGTCGTTCGTTCGTGCCGGGAACGGTGTACTCCTGCGTGTAAGGGTAAAACGCCGGCGCAGGGTCCTGCACGACGATGTTGTTGTGAGTCCAATCTTGTAGAGCGGAAGCCGCGCGTGTGTAGACATTGTTCTGGGGAGAATCGCCCAGAGAAACGCGGCCCTTCTCTATGGTGATCAGGTTGTGCGGATCGGCGGTGTAATACTTCTCCTGCATGGCGGGAGAGATCTTGTCGTAAGGCTGAGTGAGCACGCGATCGAATGAGGCGCGTGCGGGATTGTAACGGAAGGCGCGAAAGGGATGAACCTGAGCCATGGGGTCTCCGGTGTGAGTGTGAGCAGCATGCGAGTCTCTCTATTTTACGCGAACAGCATGCGTTTCATAAAATGGCCGGATTGACGACAATTCGTCGTGCCGCTTGCGCTTGGGCCAACATCGGTGAGTCGCCGGCAAACCATAGCTGGATGTGGAGACCGTATTACAATTGAAGTTTATGGCTGAAGCAAAATTTCCTTCCGTACGCGGGCTGATTTTTGATTTGGACGGCACCCTGATTGATTCTAAGCTCGACCTGATCCATTCGGTGAACGCCATGCTGCGGGAAATGAAACGGTCGCAGCTTGCGGCGGAAACGATTTCGGGATACATCGGGCATGGCGCCCCGCAATTGGTCGCACGCGCGCTGGGCGGCACCGCAACCGAAGAGGAACTAAAACACGCGCTGCAGTTTTTTCTCGGCTACTACGAAGAGCATAAGATGGATAACACCTGCGCGTATCCCGGTGTGCCGGAAACGCTGGCGCAAATGAGCCACATGCCGATGGCCGTGCTTACCAACAAACCAGTACGCATTAGCGTACGGATTCTGAACCTATTAGGCCTGGCGAACTATTTTCGCGTCATTTATGGCGGAAACAGTTTTGAATCGAAGAAGCCGGATCCATTTGGCGCGAACAAAATCCTGCGGGAGTTTGGCGTTGCAGCCCATGAGGCCCTCATCGTTGGCGATTCCGAAGTGGACGTGCAAACCGCGCGCAATGCAGGCACGCAAGCCGCAGCAGTGAACTATGGTTTCGGTGTGCACGACCGCGCCGCGCATCCTGCCGACATCTACCTGGATCGCTTCGCCGATCTGGCGGATATTGTGCGGAACCAAACCGCCGCCTAGCCCGCGAGGGAAACCGCGGAGCATCGGCTTCTTGTGTTCCTGCGCGGCGCTTGGCAGACTCGACGCGTGCTCCTTGGACTCTTCTCTGAGCTGGATACGCCCGGCGGAGTGCAGCGGGCGGGACGGCACGTCGCCGCGGTTATGAGTGAATTTGCAGCCGGCCACGGTATGGATTGCCGGCTGCTAAGTCTGAACGATTCGCCGGAATTGCACCGCATGGCGGTGGGGACACGCGAGTTCGTATTCACGGGGAGCGCCCGAGGAAAAGCACGATTCAGCGCGGCGGCGGTGCGTGCCGCGAGACGACGCGCGAAGTTGGTGGTTGCTGGGCATCCTTTTCTTGCTCCCGTCGCGCGCGGGACTAAATTTTTCGCTCGGCAAGCAAAATCCATCGTCTGGACGCATGGGCTGGAAGTTTGGGAGCCGCTTTCGATTTTGCGACGGCGCGCGCTGTGCAACGCCGAGTTAGTGATTGCGCCGACCAATGACACGGCTATCCATGTGGAGAGCCAACAGCGTGTTCCACGTGAGCGGATTCGGGTGCTTCCGTGGGCCCTAGACCCGCAATTCGAGGCGCTGCTCACAACGAAGCCGGGGCCAGTACTCCCCGCAAACTTTCCCGCCGGGCGCGTCATCTTGACGGTGGGGCGGTGGTTCGCGGACGAACGATATAAAGGAATGGATACGCTAATAACCGCGCTCCCGCGTTTACTGACCGAATGGCCGGACGTGCAACTTGTCGCTGTGGGCGACGGCGATGATCAGGGATGGCTGGAGCAGATTGCCGATGGCCGCGGAGTACGCCGGCACGTGCATTTTTTCAGCGGGCTGACGTATTCGGAAATTGCAGCGTGCTACCAGGCTTGCGAAATTTTCGCGCTTCCGAGCCGCAGCGAGGGTTTTGGGTTGGTGTACCTGGAAGCGATGGCGTGTGGCAAGCCGGTAATCGGCGGAGCGCATGGCGGCGCGCCCGAAGTCATTGATGACGGAAGGACGGGGTACCTGGTGCAGCACGGCGACGCCGGGCAACTGGCGACTTCACTGGAAGCGCTACTGGCCGACCCAGCGCTGGGGCGCGAAATGGGCGCGCGAGGCCGGGAACGCGTGGAGAGAGAATTTCGATTCAATGTTTTCGCGAAGTCGCTGAAGAAAATTCTGCGCGATCTATGCGAATCCTGAACGTTACGCAAACCTATTTTCCCTTCCTGGAATTTGGCGGGCCGCCGGTAAAAGTGCGGTCGCTATCGCAACAGCTTGCAAAATTGGGCCACCACGTGACGGTGCTGACGGCGGATTGGGGCTTGCGTGCTCGTGCATCCGCGGATGAAGCGGAGGCCAGCGCGGAGCGAACGCCCCTGGGATGGCGGCTTGAGGAAAGCGGAATTGAGGCGATTTACCTGCCGAGCTGGCTACGCTACCGCGCGCTGAGCTGGAATCCCGGGATCGCAGGATTTTGCCGCGCACGCTTGTGGAACTTCGATGTGGTGCACATTTTTGGGCTTTACGATTTCTTGGGACCGACAATGGCTGCCGCGTGCCGGCGCAGCGGAATTCCTTATGTTATTGAGCCAATCGGCATGTTCGTGCCGATTGTCCGGAGCTTTCTGTTGAAACGAATGTATCATCTAGCCTTGGGACAACGGATGCTTGGGGATTCTCGGACCATCATTGCCACCTCACCACAGGAAGTAGCGGAGCTTGTCTCGTCGGGATTGCCCCCGGAAAAGATTGTGCTGCGGCGTAACGGAGTGGAAGTGCCGGAAGGGCTGCCGGAGCGAGGCAAGTTTCGCGCGGCTGCGGGTATATCAGAGGACGCGAAAGTCGTTCTCTACCTTGGACGATTGTCTGAAAAGAAAAGCCCGGATATTTTGCTGCAGGCGTTCGGGTCGCTTTGCAAAGCAGCGAATGGTGCGGAGTTGCACCTGGTGTTTGCCGGGCCCGACGATGGCGGCATGAAGGACAAACTGCAGGGCCTGGCGGGAGAGTTGGGAATTTCCGCGCAGGTGCAAATTCGGGGCGCGGCATTCGGCGAGCAAAAGTGGAGCGCTTACCGGGACGCGGACGTATTTGTATTGCCTTCACAAAATGAAAATTTCGGGAATACCGCGGGCGAGGCAGTAGCGGCGGGTACTCCGGTAATTGTCACGGAGAAATGCGGGGTGGCACCTCTGCTCGCGGATGTGGCGGGACTGGTGGTGGCGCACGACGCGACGGCCATCGCGCAAGCCTTGGCTCGCGTTTTGTGGGAGCCGGGGCTTCACGCGCGACTGACAGCGGGATGCGGAAAAGTGGCGGCGCGGCTCGATTGGGACGAGCCTGCGAAAGAGATGGAGAGCCTCTACGAAAGATTAATAGTGAGTGAAAGGCAGGCGGCAGCGCTTTTGCACTGAGGGTAGTCATTGTCGAATCAAAATCATAGGGCTTTTCGCGCGGCTTGGTGGAGTGCGAACTCTCTGCTTCTTTTGGCGCTGCTGGCTTTACTTTATGCGGCAGGCTGGGAATATTCGGTTCGCCGATATCTGGATGGTTTTTCAGACGCCATCGTGGAGAGCTCGGAGCCTGCCGAGCGGCAAGTGCAAGCTATCCTCGATTGGATGCGGAAGGGTCCGCCGCGCATGGTGGCCGCAAATCCATCCGCGTTAGACGGACGCGATCCGGAAACAACCTTGAATTATCGGCAACTTCTGACTGTCTGCGGAACAGCCACGAACGCGTTCCTGAACCTTGCGCGCAGTAATGGGCTGAGCGCGCGACGGCTGCTGTTACTCGCTCCCGACAGCACGGCAAAACACGTTGTGGCGGAAGTGCTCATTGATGGGCGCTGGGTGATTGCTGATCCTGCGTACCGGATTCTGCTGCGCGACGCGAAAGGCCGAACGCTGACACGCGAAGAGCTCCGGAATCCGGCGGTCTTCGCGGAAGCCACTACCTTGGTGCCCAACTATCCGAAGGAATACAGCTACGAAAAGTTTGCGCATATGCGGTTGGCGCGGCTGCCGATGCAAGGGTTTCATTTGCGGTGGATCCTGGATAAGAGTCTCCCAGGCTGGGAGGAACGCTTTGACTGGACGCTGCTGCTTGAACGGAAGTCATTTTTTACGTTTTGCGTGTCGGCGTTTGCGTTCTTTGCGTTAACGCTACTCAGGATTTTGCTGGGGTGGTACGCCGATCAGCGGTTAAAGATTCCGCGATTTCAACTGCGCACCCGATTTCTGGAGGCCGGAACGACTCTCTTTCGCGCGCCGGAGATCAAGTAAGGCGTGTGCGGCATCTGCGGAATCGCTTTTTCCGGGCGTGCTTCTGAAGCAGAAATGCGAGTGCGGGCGATGGCTGCAGCGATGCGGCACCGCGGCCCGGATGATGACGGATTTCTTGTCAATGAAGAGCGTGCTCCGGGCTTGGCGCTGGGCATGCGGCGGCTCAGCATCATCGATCTGAAGACGGGACACCAGCCCGTCTGGAACGAAACGCGGGATGTTGCCGTGATTTTCAACGGCGAGCTTTACAATTACCGCGAGCTGCGGGAACGGCTGATACTCTCCGGGCATCGATTCAGCACACAATCGGACACGGAAATTCTGGTGCACGCGTGGGAAGAGTGGGGCGAGGACTGCCTGGATGAGCTGCGGGGAATGTTCGCGCTGGCGCTTTTGGACTTGCGGAAGCGCTATGCGACCGCGCCGTTGCTGTTTCTGGCCCGCGATCCGCTGGGCATCAAGCCCTTGTACTACACGCAGACTGGCGATGGATTTGCGTTTGCGTCGGAAGTTCGCGCGCTCCTGGCGGGGGGAATGGCGCCGAAGAAACTTTCGCAAGATGCGCTGACGTCGTATTTCCTTCTTGGCAGCGTGTCCGAACCCGTGAGTTTGCTGGATGGAGTATTTTCGCTTCCGCCGGGGCATCGCATGCTGTTGTATGTGCCGGAACGGCGGCGCATGCCGCGCGCGCGGGCTTGGTGGGACGCCACACGGAGCGTGGCGGCGAAGGAAGCGCGAACGGCGCGCGATTTTTCTTCCGCGGCAAAGCGCTTGCGGCCGCTGCTCGAAGATGCGGTGCGCGCGCATCTGATTGCAGATGTTCCGGTGGGATTGTTTCTTTCGAGCGGACTGGACTCCAGCGCAATTGCAGCGATTGCGGCGCGAGCGCGAGCGGGAATTTGCAGCTTCACGCTTAGCTTTCCGGGAACCGCGTACGACGAAGCACCGCTTGCGCGCAGCGTCGCCAAACATTGCGGGACACAGCATCGCGAAGTTCCACTGGAAGGCGACGCTATGGTTTCCAGGCTCGACGAAGCGGTTTCGGCGCTGGACCAGCCGAGCATGGATGGGATTAATACTTACTTTGTGTCGTGGGCGGCGCGGGAAGCTGGATTGAAGGTGGCGCTGTCGGGGTTGGGAGGCGACGAGCTTTTTGGCGGCTATGCGACGTTTATGGATACGCCGCGAATCATGCGGCTGATTCGAATGGCTTGGTTCGTGCCCACGCCGCTGCGGAATGCGGTTGCTCCACTGCTGCGCGCTGTGATTGGTAGCAGGGGCAGTCCGGACGCCGCGCGCAAAGCTGCTGCGGCATGGTTGTTGCCGGACGCTCTGCCGCATGCTTATTTTTTTACGCGCGCGCTGTTTCCGGTGGGCACGGAACTGTCGCGCTTGATCGAGCCGCGCTTCCGGCCGAGCAGCGTCGCCGCAGATGGAGTTACGCTGGAGCCGACGTGGCTGGGTTGGCTGGAGAGAGCGGCGGATGGAGCGCGGAAGCTGGACGGGATGGGCAGTGTTTCGTGGCTCGAGATGCGCTGCTATCTGGCGAGCACGTTGCTGCGCGATACGGATTCGGTGAGCATGGGGCGTTCTCTGGAGGTGCGGGTGCCGCTGCTGGATACTCCCCTGGTGGAGTTTGTTGGTGGTCTTCCAAGCGAGGCGCGGCGGCGCGATGGAATACCGAAGGGATTGCTGAACGAGGCAATCGCTGATTTGCTGCCTCAGAACATTTTGGCGCAGAAGAAGCGGACATTCACGCTGCCGTGGGAAGAGTGGCTGCGCGGCCCGCTGCGGAATCGGCTGGAGGTGAGCTTTGCCGAACTTGCACCGGGTTTGGCGCCGTATCTTCGCGGCGACGGAGTTCGCGAGGTGTGGAGCGCATTTCTTGCGGGCAAGACTTCGTGGTCGCGGCCGTGGTCGATTTATGTGCTTAATGAGTGGTGCCGGCGGCATCTCTAGGTGCGTTCCTCGGCGGTGACGAAGCACTGGCCACAGTGTGCGGTACACTGATTCGCTTACATGAATGTTCTGGGCATCAATGCGTATCACGGGAACGCGTCGGCGGCCGTGGTGTGCGACGGCAGGCTGGTGGCGGCCGTGGAGGAGGAGCGGTTCAATCGCGTCAAGTATGCGGCGGGATTTCCGGCTCAAGCGATTCGGTACTGCTTGAAAGAAGCGGGCCTGAAGCTGGAAGAAATCGATCATGTGGCGGTGCCGCGAAATCCGTACGCGCGGCTGGGTACAAAACTTTTTTACGCGCTGCGCATGCCGTCATTTGCGCGTGGACGGGCCAAGGTGCTTGCGAAGTTCACCGGCATACGCGAAGCGCTGGCGGCCGCGTTTGACAGCGACCCGAAAACGATTGCGGCGCAATTTCACCGGATCGAGCACCACCAAGCACATTTGGCCAGTGCGTTTTTCGTTTCACCATTTGAGCGCGCAGCGCTGCTTTCGGCCGACGGACTTGGGGATTTTGCGAGCACGATGTGGGGAAGTGGCAGTGGAAACCGCATGGAGATTGCCGATGCGATTGCGTTTCCGCATTCGCTGGGACTGTATTACACGGCGGTGACGCAGTACCTGGGATTTTTGAAATTCGGCGACGAATACAAAGTGATGGGTCTGGCGGCGTACGGCGAGCCCGAGGAGTTCGAGGCATTTCGCGACATAGTGCGATTCGACGCGAACGGAAATAGCAACGGCTTCCGGCTGGGACTTGATTATTTTGTGCATCATCGCACTGGACCAGAGATGAGTTGGGCGGAGGCGGACAAAACGCCGACGCTGGGAAAACTGTTTTCTGGGGAGATGCCGCGACGGCTGGGTGCGGCAAGGTCGCCAGAAGAACCGCTGGAGCAGCGCCATCGGAATTTGGCGGCGTCGTTGCAAGCGCGGCTTGAAGAGGTTTATCTGGGGATGCTGGGGAAGCTTGCCAAGGCGACTGGGCTGAGCTCGATTTGCCTGGCTGGTGGCGTGGCGTTCAACTGCGTGGCGAACGGGAAGATTTTTGAGAGCACTCCGTTTGAGCACGTATACGTGCAGCCGGCGGCGGGGGATGCGGGGCTCGCGGTGGGCGCGGCGTATTACGTTTGGAACCAGAAATTGCGGAAGCCGCGGTCGTTTGTGATGGAGCACGCGTACTGGGGGCCGGAATTTTCGTCGCGCGAGATCTCCGCAGCGATGGACGCAAGTGGGCTGGCTCGCGAGGGGTATCGCGTTACGGAAATGCCAGGGCAGGAGTTGGCGAGGCGAGCGGCTGCCATAATCTCGGGCGGAAAAATACTGGGATGGTTTCAGGGGCGTGCGGAGTGGGGGCCGCGTGCTTTGGGAAATCGAAGCATTGTGGCCGATCCGCGGCGGGCAGATATGAAGGAGATTTTGAACCAGCGTATCAAGCACCGCGAGATTTTTCGGCCGTTTGCGCCATCGATTTTGGCGGAGGCGACGGGTGAGTGGTTTGAGAAGGCGCATCCTTCGCCCTTCATGACGCTGGCGTATGCGGTGCGGCCGGAAAAGCGGGCGCTGATCCCGGCGCCAACGCATGTGGACGGCACGGGGCGGCTGCAGACGGTTACGCGCGAAGCCAATCCGCGATATCACGCGCTGATTTCTGCGTTTCGTGATTTGACGGGCGTTCCGGTGGTGCTAAATACATCGTTTAACGACAACGAGCCGATTGTTTGCCGGCCTGAGGAAGCGATCCATTGTTTCTTACGGACGAAGATGGATGCGCTGGTGCTGGGCGGTTTTCTGGTGACGCGCGGATCGTGAGTTCTAGGCCGGTACAGGCAAGAGTGCGGGCGCTGCTTGTACAATCTTGCGGTGCGAATTCTCCTTCTGAATCTTTACTATCCACCAGATACCTCGGCGACGGCTAAGATGGCACAGACCGTTGTGGATGCGCTTTCGGTTGCGCATGAGGTCACGGTGGTTTGCGGCCGACCTTCCTACGAACCCACAGAACGGCGAGCTTGGCAGTTGTGGCAGACGGAGAAAGCAAGCGCATCACCTGGCATCGGCAGCGTGAAGATTATCCGCGTGGGATCGACGGATTACTCGCGGGCGCGAATGGGGCGGCGGGTGCTGAACTACTTGACGTATGTGGCGTTGAGCGTGCCGCGGGCGGCGTTTGTGCCTTGTGATGTGGTGTTGGGGATGACGGACCCGCCGTTTGAGGGAATTGTGGCGGCGTTTGTGGCGCTGCTGAAGCGCAAACCGTTTGTCTACAACATTCGCGATTTGTATCCGGATATGGCGGTGGGTGGCTCGATCATCGATGCCGGGCTGCTGACGCGGGTATGGGAGCGATTGCACAGGTGGGCGCTGCGGCGGGCGACGCGGGTGGTGGCGCTTGGAGATGACATGCGCGAGCGAATTGTGGCAAAAGGCGTGAAGGTCGAGCGCATCGCAGTGGTCCGCGACGGAGCGGAAATTTGTGGAACGGGGTCTCCGCCTCGTGTAGACCCCGAGGTCGTGCGGGCGATTCGAGGTGACTTCAAATTTGTGCTGCTGCACGCCGGGAATCTCGGATTCTACGGTGCGTGGGAGACGCTGATTGAGGCATCGCGGAAGTTGGCGGACGAGGGAATCGGGCTGGTCTTCGTTGGGGACGGCGCGCAACGGGCGCAGATCGAAGCAGCGGCGGCCAGCTGCAAGAACGTGCGGTTTCTGCCATTCTTTCCGGCCAGCAAAATTGCATCGGTGCTGGCGGCGCCGGACGCACACATTGTTACGATCAAGCGCGGATTGGAAGGAGTGATCGTGCCGAGCAAGATGTACGGAATCCTTGCGGCGGGCAAACCGATCGTGGCGGTGGCGCCCCGCGAGACGGATGTTGCTGCGATTGGGGAGAGGCGCGGGTTCGCGATCTGCGCGGACCCGGAAAATGCTGCGCAGGTTGCGGATGCGATCCGAGAAAGTCTCCACAACACAGAGAAGTTGCGGAAGATGGGCGAGGCGGCGCGGGCCACGGCGATTGACTATGATAGAGTCAACGAATTGCGCAAATTTGTGAGGGTTATCGAGGAGGCGCGTCCAGCGTGACACCGGCCGAGACTTTTTGGAGCGGGAAACTTGCGCTTGTAACCGGAGGAGCGTCGTTCATCGGAGCGACGCTGACGGATCAGCTTGTAGCGCGCGGCGCAAAAGTACGCATTGTCGATGATCTCTCGAGCGGGCACCTGGACAATATCCGCGGATATCTTGGCGGCGGGAAAATAGATTTTCTGCATGCGGATTTGCGCGAGCCGGGTGTCGCGCGGGCGGCGATGCACGGCGTGGACACGGTGTTTCATCTTGCGGCGGATCACGGCGGGCGCGGTTACGTGGATTTGCATCAGGCGGGGCCGGCGTCTAATTTTTTCCTCGATGGGCTGGTCTTTGCAGAAGCGCTGCGAGCGAAAGTGAAGAAAGTAGTATTCGCTTCGTCGGGTTGCGTATACCCAAATTTTTTGCAGTCGGACATCCACAAAGAGATTTATCTGACTGAGGATCTGACTAACGGTCCCAATGATGCGGACAATACGTACGGCTGGGCTAAGCTCATGGGCGAGTTCACACTGAAGGCCTATGCGAAGGAGCACGGCATGGGCGCGGCCTCGTGCCGGTACTTCACGGTGTACGGGCCCCGGGGCGTGGAGAATCACGCGGTGATCGCGATGATCGCGCGAGCGTTTTTGAGGCAGAACCCGTTTGAGATTTGGGGCGACGGCTCGCAAATACGGAATTGGACCTATATCGACGACATCGTCGAGGGCACGATTCTCGCTGGCGAAAAAATCAACGATGGGACGGCGATCAATCTGGGGACGATGGAGCGCATCACGGTGCTCGAGTGCGCGAACATGGTTTGCGAGTTCACCAAACACAAAGCGGAAATCAAAAAGCGGCCGGACATGCCTACAGGGCCGCTGAACCGCGTGGCGGATAACGCGCTTGCCAAACGGCTGCTGGGCTGGGAGCCGAAGGTGCCGTTTCGCGAGGGTATGAGGCGCACCATCGATTGGTACTTCTCGACGAAGGACCGCAATGAGGTGGAGCGCATCTTCGCGCGAATGCTTACCGAGCGCTGAGGTGCGCCGGAATTTTCTAGCAGAGCCGTGATTTCCGCAGTATCGTAGTTGCGCTGCGGGGAGCACCGATTCGTATCTCTTTGGAGCCGGGGCCCCACTGGCAATTTTGTGTGGACGCCGCGTGTGCAGTACTGCTTGCCCCGGTGAATCACATTCATTCCAACGAGGATAGAGGATATATGTCAGCCGGCGTGCTGGCGTTCCTGATTGCGCTTTTTGCGTCCATGATGCTTACGGTGCCCGTGCGGGCATTGGCGTTGCGGGTGGGGATGGTGGACCTGCCCGGCCCGCGCAAAGTGCACTTGCAGCCGATACCGCTACTCGGCGGACTCGCGATATACGGCGGCGTGATGCTGGCGATTATTTTTGCGTTCGACGGGGCAGCCCGAGAGCAAAGCGTAGGAATTGTGATGGGCGCAACGCTGGTTGCGGCGGTTGGGTTTCTGGATGATCGCGGCTGGTTACATCACCAGATAAAGCTTTTCGTGGGCATGCCGCTGGCCGCGTGCATTCTTCTTGTGAGCGGAATACATGCACAGGCGTTCGAGCGGATTGTTCCCGGACGAGCGGGCTACTTGTTAGACGCGGCGCTGACGATCTTCTGGGTCGTGGCGGTCACCGCGTCATTCAGCATACTGGACCACATGGACGGGTTGTGCGCGGGAGTAGCGGCGACGGCTTCGTTCTTTTTTGCGTTGCTCGCATTTTTGAATGGCCAAACTGTGGTGTCAACTCTTGCTGCCGCTGTGTTTGGTGCTGCTGCGGGGTTTCTCCGCTGGAATTTCAAGCCGGCAAAGATTTTTATGGGTGACGGCGGAGCCATGTTCTTAGGGTTCCTGATGGCGACGCTTGGGCTTAAGGTACGATTGAGCAATGGGACTCATGCAGCGGCGCTCTTGGCTCCCCTGCTGATTCTTGGCGTAACTGTGTTCGACACAACACTGGTCACCATTTCGCGCGCACGTCGGGGACTACTGCCGTTTGCCGCACCCGGAAAAGATCATGCCGCGCACCGCTTAGCAAATCTGGGATTGGGGCAGCGCGGCGCAGTGCTGGTGCTGTACGTGCTCGGCGCGGTGAGCGGCGCATCGGCGGTTTTGGTTTCCTACATTTCTGCGGGTGCGGCGCTCTTGTTTGCTGCCGTCGTGGTCGCGACGATGTTTTTTTCGATCGCGATGCTGGAGAGGGCACCGTACGAACGGCAGGCGGCAAAGCCTACGCCGCTCGAATAGGGCGCCAGCCAAATTAATTAAGCCTGTTCCCTGCAGGATTGCCGCCGTCGAGGTTTGCCGCGGTAATCGGATTCGCTATACTTACGTCGGTCGCTCACTCGCGCATTCCTTCAGCATTCAACAGGGATCACGAAAGCGGTTGCCCTGGGAAACCGTGGAAGCCGGTGACCTTTGGCTTGAGAAGGGCTCGAGAGGGCAAGGCGGGAATTGTTGGAAGCAAATCAGGAACAGAATCAAAACGGTCGTAATAACGAGCAAGTAATTATTGTGGGCGGCTCCGCAGCCGGGTTTTATACCGCCGCCAAAGTGGTGCAAGGCGGCAAGCGCGTCCGCGTGCTGGAGTCGAAGTCCGGCTTGGAGCCGGAATCGCGGACACTGATTGTGACGAATCACTTCCGGAAGCAGCTCGGAGCCTCGGCCAATGAAAGCGTTCTGAATGAGATTCGGCGTTTCGAACTCTTCACGGATGGCCGCTCGGCACAGGTCGCCCTAAACAAGCCGGACCTTATTGTCGAGCGCGCGAAGTTGATTCCGGCGCTGGCGCGAGAGGCGCGGCAGTCCGGCGCGGAAATGTCGTTTGATACGCGATTTCTCGGATTATCTCCCAACGCGAATGGCATTCACGTTCAGGTGGAATCAAGCGGATGCCGGGAAGAGATGCACGCCACGAGTGTGGTGGGCGCGGACGGCGCGGCGAGCCGCGTGGCGCGAACGGCGGGCTGGGCGCCTATTGAGACAGTGCCGCTCGTGCAAGCGATTGTGCGGTTGCCGAAAGACTGCCCGGTGGATACGACACGCGTCTGGTTCGTGCCGGACGACACACCCTATTTTTACTGGCTGATTCCGGAATCAGCGGAGCGCGGCGCGCTGGGCGTGATCGGAGAGGATGGCCGCGATACGACGCGATGCCTGGAACGATTCCTAGAGAAAAGAGGGATGGAGCCTCTCGAATGGCAGGGCGCGCGGATTCCCGTCTACAAGCGCTGGGTGCCGATGAAGAAGCGGCTAGGCAAGGGTGATGTCTATCTAGTGGGAGATGCTGCGGCGCAAGTGAAGGTATCGACGGTGGGCGGAATCGTTACCGGGTTTCGCGGGGCCCAGGCTGTAGCGGAGTCTATTTTGCAAGCGGGGCGGGGCAGGGAACTCCTTGCCCTGCGCCGCGAACTGAGTACGCATTGGCTCTTGCGGCGAACGATGCATCATTTTCAGCAGGAACATTACTCGCGGCTGGTGGATCTGCTCAATGCGGCTACGCGGGAAACACTCAGCGAAGTCACGCGCGACGAATCGACACGGCTCCTGTGGAACGTACTGCGGCGCCAGCCGCAACTGGTGCTGCTAGGTTTGCGGGGACTGCTGTTGGGATGGAACAGTGAACGGCGCTAGACCTTCGATTAACTGAGAATGTGTATGAGCATAAAATCTTTCGTTGGAGGACCAGATTGCGTCTGTGTGTAGTTGGATGCGGCTACGTCGGGTTAGTAACCGGGGCGTGTCTCGCCGAAGCGGGGCATGAGGTCGTTTGCACGGATATCGATGAGAAGCGGATCGCGCACTTACAGGCCGGAGGAGTGCCGATTTACGAGCACCATCTGGACAAAATCCTGGATTCGGCGCGAACTGCCGGCAAAATTTCGTATACCTCTGATGCAGGCGAAGCTATACGAAAAGGTGACGCCATTTTCATTTGTGTCGGCACACCGCCCAAAGAGAACGGAGATGCCGATCTTTCCGCCATCGACCATGTTGCCCGTCAGATTGCCACCCAGGCACGATCTCCGAAGCTTGTGATCGAAAAGAGCACGGTGCCCGCTCGCACGGGACTGGAATTGCGCCGTGCGCTCACGGCGTACTCGCGGAACAGCGGCTTGACCTTTCGCGTGGCGTCCAATCCGGAGTTTCTGCGGGAAGGGACGGCTGTGTCGGATTTTTTTCACCCTGACCGCATTGTGGTTGGTGTGGAGGATGAGCGTTCCGCGAGCGAAATGCGCGAGATTTATCGGCCGATCCTGGAGCGCTCCTTCCGCTGTCCGGTACACAATGGCACATGCCCTCCGGGGAGCGCCGTCGACCTACTCATCACCACGATCAACAGCGCGGAGTTGATCAAGCATGCTTCTAATTCATTTTTGGCGCTAAAAATCAGTTACGCGAACGTGATTGCCGATCTTTGCGAGAAAATCGGGGCGAACGTGGAGGAAGTGACGCATGCGATGGGACTAGACCCGCGCATCGGCACGCAATTTTTGCGAGCAGGGCTGGGATTCGGCGGTTTTTGCTTTCCCAAGGACTTGCAGGCATTCATTCATTTGGCCGGCACGGTGGGCGTGGATTTCGAGATCCTAAAGGCGGCCGAGCGGGTCAATAAACAGCGCATCGAACAGTTTTTTGACAAAATACGCAGTGCGCTGTGGGTGATCAAAGGCAAGCGCGTTGCGGTGCTAGGACTGGCGTTCAAGGCGAATACGGACGACATACGATTCTCACCGGCGCTGGAAGTCGTCAAGGAACTGCTCCGGCAAGGTGCGCAGGTGCAGGCAAGCGATCCCGAAGCGATTGCTAGAGCCAAGATGCTGTTTCCCGCAGCCAGTTATCACGAGGATCCGTACGAGGCATTGCAGGACGCGGAGGCGGCGCTCATCTGCACTGAGTGGGACAGATTTCGAAACCTTGATTGGGAGCGCGCCGGGAAGCTTATGGCGCGCCGGTTGGTGATTGACGGCCGGAATCTCTATTCGCCTGCGCGAATGCGGGAGCTTGGGTTCGAATACTACTCGTTCGGACGGGAGTAATTTCCGACGATCCTAAGGAAACACGCACAAAGAGCGAATCGGACTAGTGGGCAGCGGTGGTCTGCTTGCTTGCGAAATGCTCCTTAAAATAGTCCAGCGTCGTTCGCAATCCTTCGTCCAGACCCACCTTTGGTTCCCAACCTAAAATGCGCTTGGCTTTGCTGATGTCCGGGCAGCGCTGCTTGGGGTCGTCTTGCGGCAAAGGTTCGAAAATAATCTTGGGCGCGTTATCAAAATGGGTGCGAATGCGTTCCGCGAATTGGAGGATCGTGATTTCCTGCGGATTGCCAATGTTTACGGGCGAGTGTTCGTCAGACAGCATCAATCGGTAGATGCCCTCGATCAAGTCGGAGACATAGCAGAAGCTGCGCGTCTGCTTGCCGTCGCCGTAGACAGTGAGAGGCTTGCCTGTGAGTGCCTGGTGAACAAAATTGGGCAGGGCGCGGCCATCGTTCAAGCGCATGCGGGGGCCGTAGGTGTTGAAAATGCGCACAATGTGTGTGTCCACGTCATGATAGCGGTGATAGGCCATGGTCATGGCTTCCGCGTAACGCTTGGCTTCGTCATAGACGCCGCGAGGCCCGATCGAGTTCACGTGACCCCAGTACGTTTCCGGCTGAGGAGAAACTTCCGGGTCACCGTAGCACTCGCTAGTGGAAGCCAAAAAGAATTTAGCTTTCTTGGCGAGAGCGAGACCGAGTGCGTTGTGCGTACCCAGCGCGCCGACCTTTAGCGTCTGAATGGGCATTTTTAAATAATCGACGGGGCTGGCCGGGGAAGCAAAGTGCAGCACGTAATCGACGGGGCCGGCAACGTCGATGTAATTGGAGACGTCGGCTCGCGCGACCCTAAAGCGGGGGTGCTTCTGAAGATGAGCGATGTTTGAGTCCACGCCTGTGACGAGGTTGTCGAGCGAGAGAACGTCCCATCCCTCCGCAATCAGGCGATCGCAGAGATGCGAACCTAGAAACCCCGCTCCGCCAGTAACTACTGCACGCATGTATCCTCCAAAAAAGTGCTCTCGGCGATTTTATCGCGCTGGTTGGCAATTGACCACACGGATGAGCCGCGATACGATGCGCCCGCTTGCTTACCGATTGCAGCGCGGATGCAACGCACGCTGGAAAGCGCCACTTTGGCTGGGCTGTTCTTCTCACCGCGGTTGTCGGCCTAGTCGTCCTTGCTGTGATCATTTTCGTTGGCGTAGGCCGATGGTTGGTTGTTGAAGATCCCTTGGACAAGGCTCAAGCAATTGCGGTCCTCAGCGGACGAATGCCTATGCGGGCCAAGGAAGCGGCGCGACTGTACAACAAAGCTTACGCTCCGCAAATTTGGCTGACCCGTTCCATTGAACCTGCCGCTTCACTTGAAGAAATGCACATTGCTTACATAGGTGAGGACTTCTTCAACTCACGTATTTTGATGCACGAGGGGGTGCCATCGAATGCAATCCGTGTGCTGGAGCCGTCGATAGACAACACGGCGGATGAGGTTAAGGCTATTGCGACCGAACTAGAGCGGGAGAAGGGCGCCGTGGTGATTATCGTCACGACAAAGGCGCATACGCGGCGGGTGCGCACATTGTGGAACAAACTCGCGGGTGGGCGCGGGCGAGCCATTGTACGCGCCGCTCCTACCGACAGCTTTGTGCCTGACCGCTGGTGGCGCACAACCGGCGATTCGCTCGACGTGGTTCGCGAAGTTCTGGGTCTCTTAAACGCGTGGGCGGGCTTGCCTTTGCATCCTTCGCGATGAGCCGAAACTCAGAAGAACAAAAACTTTTTGCGCCGAGGCGGAACTTTTTCATCCGGAATTTCCGGAACGTGCGGAAGGTCTCGCCCTTCAAAGGCGGCCAAAGGGTTCTCGATAAATAGGGCGCGGGCCTTTTCGTCTCCAAATTGCTTGCTCACCGCGTCATAAGCGGCCTGCAAACGCAGCGGCCTGCGTTTGGTGTTGTGCGCGTCGCTGGCCACAAAATGCACCAAGCCTCGACCGATCCAGCACAGCGAATCTTCCTGCGCGCGCGGGCCAAACGTTCCGGTCAGGGAGCCTGCTGTGACCTGCACATAGCAACCCAGCCGCGCCCACCTTGCGAGTCGCTCCGGCTGGCGGCGCAGGATAGCGTTGCGCTCGGGGTGGGTGATTACGGGGCGTAAGCCTTTTAGCTGCAAACCATGCAGAGTGACGTCCATCGAGGGCGGGATGGAGATTTCGTTGAACTCAACGAGCAGGTAATCGTGCTGGTTGATGCAGAAGTGCGAGGCGTTGGCGCGGAGAGCCTCGACATTTTCGGGATTGAGATGGAAATCGCATCCGGTGGCCAATTTCAGCCGGTCGCCGATTTCACTTTGCAGATGTTCGCGCAAATGCTGGACGCGGGAATAGTCGAAGCGGTATTCGCTGCTGCAATGCGGAGTGGCGACGACGTGTGTGATGCCGTCATTGATCGCCGATTCGGCCATCGCCAGCGACTCTTCAATGCCATTGGGGCCGTCATCGAGGCCCGGCAAAATGTGACAATGCACATCCACCATACGTTTCGCGAACTCCTAGTGAGCAGTCATGACAGCGCACTAGGACTCAGGCGTCGCCGCCTGAACTTAATGCCACTGACTGCGTGCGGAATGCCGGTTGCGCCTTGAACTGCCGGCTGGAACGCTCGGCGCGTGGCTACTATCTTGCTCCGATTTGCCCGGCAATCGCAACGGCTGTGCTTACCTTGCGGAAGGGCGTTTTTGCGGGCGCCTGGAACCTGCTATATTTATGCGACTCTTTTCGTATAGCTTTGCGGCCTGTGTATCCCAAATAGTTTAGGAGTGCGACCCCGACTCATGCCAATTGACCGGAAACCTGAGTTCTTTAAAGGCGCCCAGCTTAAGGTCGCCATCATCGGATGCGGATACGTGGGCTTGCCGCTGGCGCTGCGTTTTGCGGAAGCGGGCCACAAGGTGACGGGATTCGACACCGATCCCAACAAAGTGAACATGCTGAATGCGGGACGGTCGTACATCGAGCATATCCCGCAGACGAAGATACAGCAGTTCGTCAATAGCCGGCACTTTGGCGCGACCACGGATTTTGGGCGCTTGAAGGAAGCGGATGCCATCCTCATTTGCGTGCCGACGCCATTGGACGAGCGCCGCGAGCCAGACCTAAGCTACGTCGAGCAAACGGCAATTTCGATACAGCCGAACTTGCAGAAGGGGCAGCTCGTGGTTCTGGAATCCACGACCTATCCGGGAACGACGGAAGAGTTGGTGCTGCCGATTCTAGAGAAGAGCGGCTTGCGTTGCCCGATTTCGGCGGGGCCGGAAAACGACAATGTCGCATGCGACTTTTGGCTGGCGTTTTCTCCGGAGCGCGAAGATCCAGGGAATAAGCAGTTCGGTTTGGCGCAAATCCCGAAGGTGGTCGGCGGGGTGAATCCGCCGAGCGGACGCGCTGCAGTGTCGCTCTACGCGCAGGTTGTGGCGCGAGTCGTTCCGGTAAGCTCGACTCGCGCGGCGGAAATGGCCAAGCTGCTGGAGAATATTTTTCGCTGTGTGAATATTGCGATGGTCAACGAGCTGAAGATGCTCAGCCTACGCATGGGTATTGATATCTGGGAAGTGATCGACGCTGCTGCAACGAAGCCTTTCGGCTTCATGCCTTTTTACCCAGGGCCTGGACTTGGGGGGCACTGCATTCCGGTGGATCCATATTATCTTTCATGGAAGGCGCGCGAGTATGACTTTTCGGCGCGCTTCATCGAGCTGGCGGGCGAAGTCAATACCGCGATGCCGTATCACGTGGTCGACGCGATTGCCGCCGCGCTGAACAATCACAAGAAAAGCTTAAAGGGCGCGAAGGTGTTGATTTTGGGCGTGGCTTACAAGAAGGATGTGGACGATCTGCGCGAGTCTCCCACGCTCAAGATCATGCAGCTTCTGCAACAGCGGGGTTCGCAGCTCGATTACAACGATCCGTATTTCCCGCAGCTCCACAAAATGCGGCATTACAATTACGAGAACATGAAATCCGTGCCGTTGAATCCGCAGACGCTCGGCAGCTACGACGCGGTGATTGTGGCCACGGATCACTCCAGTTACGATTACGCTGCTATCGTCGACGCAGCGAAGCTCGTGGTGGACACGCGCAACGCCACGCGCCGCGTGATGCGTCACCGCGACAAAATCGTGCTCTGCTAGCGCCAATGGGTGCGTCCAACGAAGACATCCGCCGCCAGCTAGAGGAAAGCGCTCGCGTCAAGCAGGCTTTTTCAGCTGAATTAGTGACCGGCATTCTGCGATTTGCCCAGAAATGTGCGTCGTCCCTTCGCGCCGGTGGCAAAATCGTGTTCTTTGGCAACGGCGGCAGCGCTGCTGATGCGTTGCACCTCGCCGCGGAGCTCGTCGTGAAATTACGCGACGATCGGCGCGGGTTGGCTGCGCTGGCGCTTACGGTGAATCCCTCGGTGTTGACTGCTGCGGGAAACGATTACGGGTTCGAGCGAATTTTCTCACGCCAGATCGAATCGCTCGTTTCGGCGCAGGACATTCTTGTGGCGCTCTCTACGAGCGGAAACAGCGTAAACATTTTACGAGGCGTCGAGGCGGGGCGCGTCCGCAGGGCTTTTGTTGTGGCGTTGACGGGCGAAACGGGCGGCGCGCTCGCAAACAAAGTTGATTTGCTGCTTAACGTTCCGTCCCGCGACCCGCAGCGCATCCAGGAAGCCCATATTACTGTCGGGCACATCGCTTGCGCGCTGATCGAGCAGCTTGCTTTGCAGGAGTAATCGCGCCTCTCCTTCCAGTTGCACTTCTACTTCATTTTGACCAATGCCACTCGA
>Ga0209526_10000904_pt1 | contig 19543 bp, 19 predicted proteins | sample JacPinW_OM2H0_M1_FD_188566 | JGI IMG/M metagenome (GOLD analysis project Ga0209526, IMG submission 188566) | Forest soil microbial communities from Algoma, Ontario, Canada - Jack Pine, Ontario site 1_JW_OM2H0_M1 (SPAdes) (version 2) | ecosystem: Environmental > Terrestrial > Soil > Boreal... | reverse complement strand
CGTCATCGTCCGCCTAAAGCGGACGATCCAGTAACGCACCGACCGTCCGATTTCGCACGGCTTTTGCCCCAACTTGCCCGCTCGCGATTACTGGATGCCCCGCTATGAAGCGGGGCATGACAGCGGAGTGTTGACCCTTTACTCCGGTTGCGGGGCCGGCGCGCATCCCGTAACCACTGGGCCGACGTGGAGAGTGCACCGACCATTCTGGTGTTCGATTCCGGGCTCGGCGGGCTGACCGTTTATCGCGAGATCGCGAAGGCACGACCGCACGCGCGCTATATCTACGTCGCCGACGACGCCTACTTTCCTTATGGCCGCCATGGCGAGGCCGAGCTTGTGGAGCGCGTATGCACGCTCATGGCCGAGCTGATTGCGGCGCATTCTCCGACCATCGTGGTCATCGCCTGCAACACCGCCTCGACCCTGGTGCTCACGGAGCTGCGTGCCCGTTTCACCGTTCCATTCGTCGGCACCGTCCCGGCCATAAAGCCGGCCTGTGCAAGCTCGCTTTCCCGGCGCGTCACGGTGCTCGGAACGCAGGCAACCGTGAGCCGCGAATATACCCGCGCGCTCATTCGCGATTTCGCCAACGGCAGCGAAGTCGCACTGGTGGGCTCGGCGCATCTGGCGCAGTTCGCGGAGGCGGAGCTCCATGGCAGCCCCGTTCCGGACGAGCTGATCCGCCAGGAGATCACGCCGTGCTTTCGAGATGGAGAGCGCCGCACCGATACCGTCGTGCTCGCCTGCACGCACTATCCGCTGCTGCTCGCGAGATTCGAGCAGCTCGCACCCTGGCCGGTCGCCTTCGTCGATCCCGCCCCGGCAATCGCGCGGCGAGTTGCCGATCTGAGCGCGGCCGCGAGGCCCGCAAAGCCCTTCGCGCGCGCTCGCGCCATATTCACGTCGGGCCGCGCCCCCTCCGAGCAGCTCGTGGCCGCGCTGGCGCGATTTGGAATCGGCAGTTAGCATCCCGGCCGCAGCGCCAAACGGCGCGATGCTTTTGCGATTGGACGGGACGAATGGCAACAGAGTCTCAGACGGTGCGGCGAACCGTTCAGTTCAAGTTTACGCTTCCAGCGGCGAACTCTGCGCACGTCGCCTCGCTTTTGCGGGCCGCCGCTCCGTTCTATGAGGCGTTCGGCGGGCGCCGGGTGCGGCTTCTGCAGAACGTGGATGATCCCGGCCGCTTCATCCACGAGATCGAGTATGAGACTCACGAAGTCTTTGAGCTCAACCGGCAGCGGGTCGCCAGCGACCCGCGGGTGCAGGCCTATCTGCAGACCTGGCGTACGCTTTTGCCCGGCTCGGTCGAGATCGACGTGTATCAGGAGGCAGGGTAGCGGGCTGTAGGGGGCGGTTTGAAACCCGCCCGACGCACCATGGCGTCAGAACCTTTCGTAGGGGCGACGCATTGCGTCGCCCGCCATCCACAGCGGCGCATGCTGAAGCAGGGCGAGGCATGCCTCGCCCCTACGCAGCCATGCACACCGTACGTAGGGGCGACGCATTGCGTCGCCCGCCATCTACAGCGCCGCATGCTGAAGCAGGGCGAGGCATGCGGGGAACCCCAAAAAACGCTGTGCGTTTTTTGGGGACCCCGCCTCGCCCCTACGAAGAGAGAGAGGTTTGACTTGGGAGACCATTCTCCCTAAGTACCGCGCGCCGTGCGCCCCCGGGGCAAATTAGCGCGGCGTTTCGCGACCCGTGGTTTGCCCTCGCTTAGGTCAGACCTGTCGGTTTCGGCAAAGCCGGAACAGAGGAGGGCGCGATCCTCGCACATCGACACGAGATGAGGACGCGATGACAAAGCGCCACGAGGCGAAATACAAGATCGACCGCCGCATGGGCCAGAATGTATGGGGCCGCCCCAAGAGTCCCATCAACAAACGCGAATACGGGCCCGGCCAGCACGGTCAGCGACGCAAGGGCAAGCTCTCCGACTACGGCGTGCAGTTGCGTGCCAAGCAGAAGCTTCGCGGCTACTACGGCAACATCTCCGAGCGCCAGTTCCACGGCATCTATCAGGAAGCGATCCGCATGAAGGGCGACTCCGGCGCCCATATGATAGGGCTATTGGAGCGTCGGCTCGACGCCGTCGTATATCGGGCGAAGCTCGTGCCCACCGTGTTCGCGGCGCGACAGTTCGTCAATCATGGCCATGTCAAGGTGAATGGCCGCCGCGTGACCATCCCAAGCTATCGGGTCAAGGTGGGCGACGTGGTGGAACTCAAGGACAAGTCCAAGCAGCTCGCCCTGGTGATCGAGGCGACCGGGCTCGCGGAGCGCGACGTGCCGGACTACATCGAGGTCGATCACTCCAAGATGACCGCCAAGCTCACCCGAATTCCGCAGTTCTCGGACGTGCCCTACCCCGTGCAGATGGAGCCCCATCTGGTGGTCGAGTTCTACTCGCGCTGAGGACCGGGCGAGGCCGAGACACGAATTGCTTCGTAGGGGCGACGCATGCGTCGCCCGCCATCCACAACCGCGCATCCTGAAACAGGGCGAGGCAGTGCCTCGCCCCTACGAAGAAACAGAGGGCGGGTTTGAAATCCGTCCCTACGAAGAGACGCCCCGGAGGCGCGCGGCAATCAGGTCGCTGCGGTTTCCCGCACCTGGACACCCTTCGTCTTCAAGAGGTCCTGCAGCTCGCCTGCCTGGAACATCTCCCGGATGATATCGCAGCCGCCGACGAACTCGCCTTTCACATAGAGCTGCGGGATCGTGGGCCAGTTGGAATAGGACTTGATGCCGTCGCGCAGATCGTCCGATTCCAACACATTCAGTCCTTTGTAAGCGACGCCGAGATGATCCAGGATTTGCACCACTTGCCCGGAGAATCCGCACATCGGGAATTGCGGCGTGCCCTTCATGAACACGACCACGTCATTGCCCTCGACCTCATTTCTGATGAATTGCTCGATCGCCATGGATATCCTCGTAAGTGGCGGAGCGCTCTCAAGCGCTCCTCAACCTTGACCTATATGTAGCGCAGCACCGCCGCGACCCCAAGGGCTGGGAGGGGGTGGGCACTGGTTATTTTCGGCGCAACAGCCTGGCGTTTCGCTGTTTTTCCGCGTGGGCAAACGCGCACGCAAGTCCGAGCGAGCTGAAACACCGTTCACGCGCGTTTGCCCACCCTACAGTGCTGAGATCGCGCCGATTCATTTTTTCAGGGGTGCATAGAACGTGCCTTCGACCTCGAAAATGTCGTCCTGGTTCAGCCGATGCACCTCGACAATGGTGCGCGGCGGATAAGGCCCCTGCCCCCACAGCTCTTCCTGCACCTTGTTCACAAGCGGTCGAAACCGAAACATGTCGGTGACGTAGACGACGATGCGCACGCAATCGCGCAAGCTCGCCCCTTCCGATTCCGCAATCAGCTGCATGTTGCGAAAGCCCTGTCGGATGCGGGCTTCGTCGCCCGCAACGAGCGTGTTGCTCTTCGGATCGACGCCCCGCATCCCGGCGATATAAATAAAATCTCCGGCACGCGTTCCAACATTCCACGTTCCGGTGGTCTGGATCGCTCCTTGCGGAGCAAGCGTTTTGACGCCATTGGGCGAGAGCGATTGAGCGAGAGCCATGCTTCCCATGAGACAAACAGATGCAGCCGCCCCTATGGACTGCATTGCTCTCATCGTCCCAGGTTTCCTCCCTGCTCTGGAGTGCCCGTCTGGAGCGCGAGCGCGTGCAGCCTGCCCCCCATCTCCTCCTTGAGCGCATCGTAAACGAGCTGGTGCTGTTGCACGCGGGATTTTCCGCGAAACGTCTCAGAAAGCACGGTCGCGGCGTAGTGGTCGCCGTCGCCCGCAAGGTCCCGAATCGTCACTTCTGCATCGGGAATGTGACCCTTGATCAGCCGCTCGATATCGCTTGCTTGCATCGCCATTGCCGTCTCCGCCGATCAACCAATCGCGCCCGCCATATAGGCCGGCAGCCAGCCTTCGAAGCGCTCACGCAGCTTTGCAACTAGAATGGGGCCGTCGTCCTGGAGGGTCAATGCATCTCCGCCGGTGAATCCGAGCTGGCGAACCGGGACATCGGCCGCCCGCGCCCGCAGCAGGACTTTCCCCGCACTCCCGGCGTTCATGGTGACTACGTAGCGCCCTTGATCCTCGCCGAACCAGAACGCGTGTGCCGCAATCGGTGCCCGGTCGAGATCAGCACCGATGCCGGAAGCCATGGCCATCTCCGCGAGCGCAACGAGCAAACCGCCATCGGAGACATCGTGAACGGCGGTGGCGATGCCCTCCAGTATCAGTGCACGAACGAAGTCGCCGTGGCGGCGTTCCGTGCCGAGATCAACGCCCGGAGGAGCGCCTTCCTCGCGCTCCAGAACTTCGCGCTGATAGATCGATTGCCCGAGCGAGCCGATCGTCTCACCGATGAGCAAAATTGCCTGATTCGCCGCCTTGAATGCAAGCGTCGCGGACTTCGTGTAGTCCTCCAGGAGCCCGACGCCACCTATGGTTGGGGTTGGCAGAATGGCGCGGCCGTTGGTCTCATTGTAAAGCGACACGTTTCCCGAGACGACCGGGAACTCGAGCGCCTTGCATGCTTGCGCAATGCCGCGGATGCAGTCGATCAGCTGACCCATGATCTCCGGCCGCTCGGGATTTCCGAAGTTGAGGTTGTCCGTGACAGCCAAGGGCCGCGCGCCCACGGCGGTGAGATTACGCCAAGCCTCCGCCACGGCCTGCTTGCCGCCTTCGAACGGATCGACCTCGCAGTAGCGCGGCGTGACGTCCGCGGTGAGCGCGAGCCCCTTCGGACCATCCTGGATCCGAACGACGGCGGCATCGCCTCCGGGCCGCTGTACGGTATTTCCCAAGATGACATGGTCGTACTGCTCCCAGACCCAGCGTTTGCAAGCGAGATCCGGCGAGGCAAGCATCCGCAACAGCGCTTCGGTGGTGCGAATGGGAGGGATAACGTCCGTCAATCTCACCACCGCAGGCGTGCTCACCGGCACATGCGGCCGCGCATAGACCGGCGCCTTGTCCCCGAGCTCCTTGATCGGCAGATCGACCTGGATTTTTCCGCCATGACGAACAATGAAGCGCTTGGTCGCAGTGGTCTCTCCGATCACGGCGAAGTCGAGACCCCATTTGCGGAAAACCGCCTCCGCGTCCTGGCGCTTGTCCGGCTTGAGTACCATCAGCATGCGCTCCTGGCTCTCGGAGAGCAGCATCTCATAAGCGGTCATACCGGCTTCGCGACACGGCACGCGATCGAGGTCCAATGTGATGCCGACATCGCCTTTGGCGCCCATCTCGACGGCCGAGCACGTCAGCCCGGCGGCACCCATGTCCTGGATGGCGATGACGCAGTCCTTCGCCATGATCTCCAGACAGGCTTCCAGTAAAAGCTTTTCGGCAAAAGGATCGCCAACCTGCACCGTCGGTCGTTTTTCCTCGGTGTCCTCGCCGAACTCGGCTGACGCCATGCTCGCGCCATGGATGCCGTCACGCCCGGTCTTCGAGCCAAGATAGACGACCGGCATGCCGACGCCTGATGCGGCGGCGTAAAAAATCCTGTCTTTCTGGGCGAGGCCCACGGCCATGGCATTGACCAGGCAGTTTCCGTCGTAGCGGGTATGAAAGGCGACTGACCCGCCCACCGTCGGTACGCCGAACGAATTGCCATACCCCCCGATGCCAGCCACTGCTCCTGAGACCAGGTGCTTCGTCTTGGGGTGGGAGGTGCCCCCGAAAAAAAGCGCATTGAGACACGCGATGGGGCGCGCACCCATTGTGAAGACGTCGCGCAGGATGCCGCCCACCCCGGTCGCCGCGCCCTGATAGGGTTCGATGTAACTGGGGTGATTGTGGCTTTCCATCTTGAATACGACTGCAAGCCCGTCACCGATATCGATCACCCCGGCGTTTTCTCCGGGTCCCTGGATAACCCAGGGCGCTTGCGTCGGCAGCGTGCGCAGATGAATCTTGGAGGATTTGTAGGAGCAGTGCTCGTTCCACATTGCCGAAAAGACACCGAGCTCCGTGTAGCTCGGCAACCGGCCGATCAGAGCCCGAATGCGTTCGTACTCTTCCGGCGTAATGCCGTGAGCGGCAACCATGGCCGCAGTGACTCGTGTTGACTGGCGCGCCGAACCGCGTCCCGTTCCGGTCGCGCGCGTGCCGCTCCTTGCCTGCGTCTTCTTTGCCGGGCCGGGCTTTCCGCCTTGCTTTGCAAGGACCCGTTTTGCAAGGACCCGGCGTCGGCGCTTTGATGCTCGCGGCGGCTTGGAAGGTCGAGCCATGCGCGCTCAATCAGGCGGCGTGGGCAAAATGGTCGGCCAGGCCGGCGAACAGTCCGCGCCCATCGCTCGGGCCGAGCGCTGCCTCTATGTGATTCTCCGGGTGCGGCATTATCCCCAGTATGTTTCGGTCGTCGCTGAGGATGCCCGCAATCGCATTGGTTGCCCCATTGACGTTCCAGTCCGGATGGAGCGAGCCGTCCGGCGCGGCGTAGCGAAACAGCACCCTTCCCTCCTGCTCGAGGCGATCGATCGTGTGGGGATCCGCGATGTAATTCCCCTCACCATGGGCAACGGGTACGCGAATCACCTGCCCGGCATTGTAGCCGCGGGTGAAGGGAGTTTCGGAATGCTCGACACGCAGAAAAACGTCGCGGCAAATAAACTTCAGTGCCGCGTTGCGCACCAGAGCGCCCGGCAGAAGCCCCGCCTCGCATAGTATCTGAAAGCCATTGCATATACCGAGCACGAGCCCGCCGCGGGCGGCGTGGCCGCGCACCGCCTCCATGATCGGGGCGCGCGCGGCTATGGCACCGCAGCGCAGATAGTCGCCATAGGAGAAACCGCCCGGTATGACTACAAGATCAGCCCTGCGCGGCAGGCAAGTCTCGGTGTGCCAAATCATCTGCGGCTCGACCCCGCAGACGAGCCGCAAGGCGCGCGCGATATCGCGGTCACGATTGATGCCGGGGAAAACAAGAACCGCTGATTGCATCTAGAGTCCGAACTCTTTTTCGGTCCAGCGAAGCACGAGGTCGCCATTGAGGAAGGCGAGAGCGGACTGCTCTGCGTCGGGAAGAGCTTCGCGCTCGCTGACCACGGTCGAGACCATGACATCGCACTTGTCGTTGAAAGCGATGGCAATAGCCGTGCGCGCAGCTGCGTGCGGCATGGACACATGATAGGCGCGGCTGCGCCCGGTCATCCAGCCCACGGCGATGGGCTTGCCATCGCTTAAGCCACGGAACGTGGAGCTCAGCAGCTCAAGGTCGCCCACGCGATCGAGCTCGGCATCATCGGAAACTCCGGTGCTGCAATTGCAGAAGCCGAGCTTGGGGCGGACGTACAGGCTGACCTCGGTCCCGCAATCCGCGGCGCGGCAGGTGAAGGCACGTCCCAGACCCCATTGATCGAGCGGAAACGGCCATCTCACTTCTGTCCAGAGAGGATGGATCCCGGCAGCCGGGCCGGTTGCCTTCTCTCCTACGCTCATGCTCGCATCGCCGAGCAGAAGAGCGGAGAGGGCGAGAACGGAAACAACGGAGGCGATGGTCGGTCCCTTCGTCATCGCATTGCATTTGCACTGTCAGGCCAGCAGCTTGAGGTCGTAATTCTCGATCAAGGTGTTGGCCAGCAACTTGTCGGCGGCTTGCTCGAGGACGTCCTTGGCCTGCTTGCGGTCGAGACCATCGAGCTCGACATCGAACACTTTCCCTTGACGTACGCTGGAAACCCCGCCCAGGCCCAGTGACTTCAAGGCGCCCTCGATGGCCTTTCCCTGCGGGTCAAGAACACCGGGCTTCAAAGTGACAATGACGCGCGCCTTCATGGCCTCTCCCGAGCCCATGCACGATATAAGGCGAAGGGGCGAAACAGCAATCGCCGAGGCAAGGCTGCCATTCTAGAGGCGTCTGCTCCGTTGGTGTTGACGCACGATCGCGCAGCCACGCGGTGCGCTCCCCTCCCCAGCCGAAGTCGGATTAATTCGACTTCGGCCAGATATATTGACGAACTCGGGTATACCCGAGTTCGTTTGGGGAGGCCTATCGCATATGGCTCGGTGGCAAGGCGGAAACTCCATACCTCCCCCTGCAAGGGGGAGGTATTGCGGAGCTTGCTGCACCGCTGAGTCCATAGCCGTGCGTAAACTGAGCCGGTCGAAAGGATCACCCCTTTACCAGGATGGGGCCGCTGCCCTGCGGCCGTTCACCCTCGCTCATGATCCCAAGCCGCCTCGCTACCTCGGTATAGGCCTCGAGCAATCCGCCGAGGTCGCGCCGGAAACGGTCCTTGTCGAGCTTGTCGTTCGACTTGATGTCCCACAACCGGCATGAGTCGGGCGAGATCTCATCAGCAACGACGATGCGCATGAGATCGTTTTCCCACAGACGCCCTGTCTCCATCTTGAAGTCGACCAGCCTGATGCCGACGCCGAGAAACAGGCCGGAGAGAAAATCATTGACGCGAATGGCAAGCGCCATGACATCGTCGATTTCCTGCGGCGTAGCCCAGCCGAACGCGGTGATGTGCTCCTCGGACACCATGGGATCCCCGAGCTTGTCGTTCTTGTAATAGAACTCGATGATGGAGCGCGGGAGCTGGGTGCCCTCTTCCAGGCCGAGGCGTTCGGACAGTGAGCCGGCCGCGACATTGCGAACGACCACTTCCAGCGGAATGATCTCGACTTCCCGGATCAACTGTTCCCGCATGTTGAGCCGTTTGATGAAGTGAGTCGGCACACCAATGTCATTGAGATGCTGGAACACGTACTCGGAGATACGGTTGTTGAGGACGCCCTTGCCTTCAATGATCTCGTGCTTCTTCGCATTGAAGGCAGTCGCGTCGTCCTTGAAGTGCTGAATCAGCGTTCCGGGCTCTGGTCCTTCATAGAGAACCTTCGCCTTGCCCTCATAAATGCGGCGGCGGCGGCTCATAGGCGTGTACCGTGGTTTGTTGATGTCCATCTCGATGCCCAGGCTCCGGTGTAAAGGCAATGCCCGCGGTGGAGCGACTGTGACCGTGACCATGCTACGCGTTGCACAGCGCCAAAGTAGCCGATGCGCTCGCGCAGCACAATCGTGTCCCAGCCTCTTGCACCGGCGAAGCGAATGGGGCGAATCAGTTCAATTGCGTTGCGCATCTCCAGCCATTATGCAGGTGGGACAGCCCGTGCGATAGATTGAAGGAACTAATCGAGGCACGGCCGGAAGCATGTCATCCGGGGTGAGGCTCAGACCGGCGCGCGACCCGAGAAGCAATGGCGAGGCAAGCATGACCACGTTCGACAAGCGTGAGGAGGGTTTTGAGAAGCAGTTCGCGCACGACGAGGAGCTGAAGTTCAAGGCCAGCGCGCGCCGCAACAAGCTCCTCGGATTGTGGGCCGCCGAGAAGCTCGGACTTTCCGGAGCGCAAGCCGATGCCTACGCGAAGGAGGTTGTGATGGCCGATTTTGAAGAGCCTGGAGACGATGACGTGTTCCGCAAGATTCGCCAGGACTTCGACGCCAAAGCCGTCAATCAATCGGATCATCAGATCCGGCACACCATGGACGAGTTGATGGCCAAGGCGGTGGCCGAAGTCAAAAAAACCGGGTGAGCCGCGTGTCGGTCGTGCCGGTGTCCGCCTGCTCCTCCCAACCTCGAGGCTGATCCATGCCAACCTCCGCCTTCTCGCTCGCACGCCGGTTGCGCACCGGCGAAACCGTGTACAGCGGATGGTGTGGCTTGGCTTGTCCGATCGTGGCCGAGCTGGTCGGGCGCGAGGGATTTGCGGCCGTCACCTTGGATGGGCAACACGGCTTGTGGGATATCGCCTCGATGGTGACGGCCATCGCGCAGGTCCGCCACGGGGGCGCGGCGCCGATCGTGCGGGTTCCTGTAGGGGAGTTTGCGACTGCGAGCCGCGCGCTCGACTTCGGGGCTGAGGCTATTATCGCGCCGATGATCAACACACCCGCAGACGCGCGCACCTATGTCTCTTTTGCCAAATTCCCGCCGCTGGGGGAACGAAGCTGGGGTCCGCATCGCGCCACCACTCTCGCCCATATGCCGGACCAGAAGGTCTACTTGCGCGAGGCCAACGAGCTCACGCTTACGTTCGCCATGATCGAGACGCAAACCGCTCTCGACAACGTCGAGGCGATAGCGGCGACGCCGGGAATTGACGCACTGTTTCTCGGACCCGCCGATCTCTCCATCGCACTCAGCAAGGGCGCCAATGTCGATCCCATGGCCGGCGAGGTCGAGCGCAAGCTCGAGCAGATCATCGCGGCCGCCAACAAGGCCGGCAAGATCATGGGAGCCTATTGTCACACTGCCGAGCGTGCGGTGACGCTCGGCAAGCGCGGCATACGTTTTCTCGCCGTCGGCAGCGACATGGCATTCCTGCGCGCCGGCGCGGCAGCAGCCTTGAAGGCGCTTGGCGGCTAAAAGCGCGGCCCGTGTCCCGGATGCGGCGCAGCGCGAGCGCATGCACCAGCCGTTGCACTGTCTCCGACCTGAGAGTGCGCGAAGCGGTGCGCCGCTGATCCGGGACCGCCACAAGCTTCGAGCAGGAAAGCGCCAGAGCTTGTGCGGTCCCGGTTCTGCAGCGCATCATGAGCAGCGCAGTCAGGGTGCGCAGCTGAATAGACCGTAGATGCGCTGCTCATGCTGCACTGCGCCCGGGACACGCCCCCCTCACCCCTTAGCAAGCTCCTGTGCGAGACGATCGAGCACCTCCGTCAGATCGCTCTCCACACTCGGCGCAGCCACTTCCACAACCCGATAGCCGCGCTCCCGCAGCCATTGGCCGCGCGAGCTGCGCGCGATCGCGGCGGCGCTGCTTTCGCCCGCAGGCACGAGATCGATGACGATGCGCAGCGGGAACGAAACAAAATCGGTGATGTGGGCGCCCACAGGTACCTGGCGCTTGAATCCTTTTCCGGCAAATCGCCGGTCGTTGGTGAGCCCGGCCCAGAGCGTGCGTTCGGCGTCGGTGGGATTTCGACGCAGCAGCCGGGCGAGCCCCCGCACCGGCCCGCGCTCGCCCGGTACCGCCTTCTCGCCGTATTCCGCCAGGATGGCACGCAGCGTCCTTGCTTCCTCGCTGTCCAGAACGCCGCCGCGCGCGGGTCCCTTGCGGCCTTCGCTCAAGGCCATGACGATGCCGTGCAATGTCTGGATGTCCTGCTGCGTTGGCTGCATGCGGGCAAAGATATTCCGCAGATTAACGAGCATGGTCGCGCGCTTGTCGAGCGGCCGGAAATATTCGATCGCATCGAGCTCCCTTTCCAGATTGCTGAAGAAGGCCTCGATCTGCTGCTTGCCGGCAGGTTGCGATTTACGCGGCATCGTGAAGGGAAGCGCGCCACCGGAGGCGAGCCTGAACCATTCATAGGCCATCAAGGCTACGGCCTGCGCCAGGTTGAGCGACGCAAAGGCCGGATTCACGGGGAACGTGACGATCCGGTCTGCGAGCGCGATCTCCTCGTTCTGCAGCCCATAGCGCTCTCGCCCAAACATGACGGCCACGGTCTCACCTCCAGCGACGCGCGGGGCGAGCAATGCGGCAGCCTCCTGCGGGCTGAGCACGGGTTTGGCCTGATCATGCGCCCGTGCGGTCGTTGCCAAAACAAGGGTGCAGTCGGCAATCGCCGCCTGCACGCTCTGATAAAGCACCGACTGATCGAGAATGCGATCAGCGCCGGAAGCCGCACGATGGGCGTGAATATTGGGCCAGCCGTCCCGCGGGTTGACCAACCGCAGCCGCGAGAGACCAAAATTCGCCATGACGCGGGCGGCGGCACCGATATTCTCGCCGAGCTGCGGCTCGACCAGAACGACGGCGGGCCCGGGCAGATCCGTCCAGTCCTTGGTTTTATCCGTGCCCGCCCCTGGCATGCATCAATACACCAACACGTCGTCCGTGCGCTCGCGCGATGCCAGCGCGCTTATCGGCCCGCCGGCGTCGCGGCGTCCAAGGCTTCGAAAGCTGGAATAGTGGGCTGCAAGCCGGGCAACGAGCTGCTGTTTCTTCTCCGAGCTGTAACGGCTCGGCGTAAATACAAACGCAAGCGGTACTGAACGCGACAGAAGTCCGGCAAGCCCATCCATCACCTGAATTCTCGGTTGGTCCTTGCAGGATCGGTTGCGCCGGGCCATAAGGCCGTGCCCGAGGCGCTCCGCTTGGGTTTCCCTTGAACATATGCGCGTGCAAAGGCTCGTCCGCAATGGCGAAGATCAAGGTCAAGAACCCGGTCGTCGAGATGGACGGCGACGAGATGACCCGGATCATCTGGGCTCTCATCAAAGAGAAGCTGATCCATCCCTATCTCGATGTCGAGCTCCTTTATTTCGATCTCGGGATTCAGAAACGCGACGAGACACGCGATCAGATCACGATCGATGCGGCGGAGGCGATCAAGAGAGTAGGCGTGGGCGTGAAATGCGCCACCATCACCCCGGACGAAGCGCGGGTGAAGGAATTCCATCTCAAGGAAATGTACCGCTCGCCCAACGGAACGATCCGCAACATTCTCGGAGGAGTGATCTTTCGCGAGCCCATCATCTGCAGAAACGTGCCGCGACTGGTGCCGGGCTGGACCAAGCCGATCATCATCGGTCGTCATGCCTATGGCGATCAATACCGCGCGACGGATTTCAAGGTGCCGGGCAAGGGAAAGCTGATGCTCTCCTTCTTCGGCGAGGACGGCAGCAAGATCGAGCGCGAAGTGTTCCAGTTTCCCGGAAGCGGTGTCGCCATGGCGATGTACAATCTCGATGATTCGATCCGGGATTTCGCGCGCGCGTCGCTCCATTACGGTCTCACTCGCGGCTATCCGGTCTATCTCTCCACCAAGAACACCATCGTGAAGGTCTACGACGGCCGCTTCAAGGATATCTTTCAGGACATCTACGACAAGGAGTTCAAGGCCGAGTTCGAGAAGAAGAAGATTTTTTACGAGCACCGCCTGATCGACGACATGGTCGCGGCAGCACTGAAATGGTCGGGGGGGTATGTCTGGGCATGCAAAAACTACGACGGCGACGTGCAATCCGATACGGTTGCCCAAGGCTACGGCTCGCTCGGGCTGATGACGTCGGTGCTCATGACTCCCGACGGAAAAGTCATCGAGGCGGAAGCCGCGCACGGCACCGTGACGCGGCATTACCGCCAGCACCAGAAGGGTGAGCAGACGTCGACCAACTCGGTCGCGTCGATCTATGCCTGGACGCGCGGGCTTGCGCACCGGGCCAAGCTTGACGGCAATCCCGAGCTCGCGCGCTTCGCCTCGACTTTGGAGAAGGTCACTGTCGATACCGTGGAGGCAGGTTTCATGACCAAGGATCTGGCGCTGCTCGTGGGCGCCGATCAGCGATGGCTCTCGACCACCGGCTTCCTGGACAAGGTCGACGCAAACCTCAAGCAGGCGATGGCGGCTTGAGCGTCGGAACGCAAAGTTCCATTGCGGCGTTTTGCTCGCGTATCTCTCTGCGAATTGGGCGCCCCGCACTTGCGCGAACGCACGCGTTTTGATGTGAGATGTGCGGGGGCGCAATCCCCGGAGTTTTGCCCATGCGTGTCTGCAACTCGCTCGCGTTGTGCATCATCGTCGCCGCGCTCACCGGCGGCCGCGCCTCGGCCGAGGTCCCTGCCGCCATTGCAGCTCCGGGCGAGACCACGGTCGCCACGTTCCATGCCGAGGGCGCGCAGATCTATGAGTGCAAAGCCGGCAACGACGGCAAGCTGGCCTGGGCGTTCCGCGAGCCAATCGCGACGCTGTTGCTGGAGGGCAAGACCGTCGGCCGTCATTATGCGGGGCCCAACTGGGAGCACATCGACGGCAGTGCGGTAACCGCCAAAGCCGCCGGCAACGCGCCGGGCAAGACCGCAAGCGACATCCCTTGGCTCAAGCTTGAAGTGACCGGACATCGGGGAAGCGGGACGCTCTCGGGCGTGACGACAGTGCAGCGGATCAACACCCAGGGCGGCGTGATGGCCGGTGCCTGCGACAAAGCCGGTACATTTCACAGCGCGCCGTACTCGGCGGAGTACGTGTTCCTGCGCAAGGGATCTTAGAGCGCGTTCCGATCGTTTGATTGCCCGCGCGATCTCTCTCGCGGCCATGCTTCGAGACGCATCGCAGCGCGAGCGAATTGAAAAAGTTGAGCGTGATGAATGGCGATGCGCCGCTCCTCGGCATGAGGGCCGCGAGAGAGATCGCGAATGGATCAAACAGACCGAAACACACCATAGCTCAGCCGGCTCCCAGCGCCGAGGCGATGGCCTCGAGCGCTGCATGCGCTTTGGAGCCATCTGGGCCGCCGGCCTGCGCCATATCGGAGCGTCCACCGCCGCCCTTTCCGCCCAGCGCCTCGGCCCCCTTGCGCACCAGATCGACGGCGGAAAAACGCGCGGTGAGATCGTCCGTCACCCCGACAACGACGCCCGCCTTGCCTTCCCGACTGACCCCGACGATGGCTACCACACCCGAGCCGATGCGCTTCTTGCCTTCATCGGCCAGGCTGCGAAGGTCTTTCAGATCGATGTCGCTGACCGCTCGCGCGATGAGCTTCACATCGCCGACGGTGCGCACGCCGTCGCCGCCGTCGACGCGCGAGCCACCGCCCAAAGCAAGCTTCTTTCTCGCCTCGGCCAGCTCACGTTCCAGCCGGCGGCGCTCTTCCAGGACATGCGCGAGCCGGCCAGGCATCTCTTCCACCGGTGATTTCAGCTCCGTGGCGGCGAGCTTCGCGAGCTCACCCAGGTGATTGACGAATTTGCGCGCGGTGGTCCCGGTAAACGCCTCGATCCGGCGCACGCCGGCTGCGACTCCGGCTTCGCTCGCAAGCGTAATGATGCCGATGTCGCCGGTACGCCGGACATGCGTCCCCCCGCATAGCTCTACGGACCACCCCATGCTGTTGCCGCCGCTTGCTCCCATGGCGACCACGCGCACCTCGTCGCCATATTTCTCGCCGAAGAGCGCGCGCGCGCCGGAGGCAATCGCCTCATCGACCGCCATCAGCCGGGTGACGACCGGCGCATTCTGCAGCACGGCGTCGTTGGCAATATCCTCGACGCGGTCGATCTCCTCGCGCGTCATTGGCTTGGGATGCGAGAAATCGAACCGCAGCCGATCGGGTGCGACCAGCGAGCCCTTCTGCGCCACGTGATCGCCCAGGACTTCGCGCAGTGCCTCGTGCAGAAGGTGGGTTGCGGAATGATTTTGGCGTATGGACGTTCTGCGCGCATGATCGACCTCGAGCGCAAGCGCCGCATTCCTGGCGAGCTTTCCTTTTTCCACCACGACCGAATGTACGAACAGATCGGTTGCCTTCTTTTGCGTGTCGGTGACGCGCACCTTCACGCCCTCGCCGATCATCGTACCGGTATCGCCAACCTGACCGCCCGCCTCGGCATAGAACGGGGTCTGGTTGAGAATGACTGAACCGCTCTCCCCGGCGCTGAGCGCATCGACTTCCTCGCCTTCACGCACCAGCGCCACTGCCACTCCCTCGGCCGTTTCGGTCTCATAGCCGAGGAACTCGGTCGCGCCGACTTTCTGGCGCACTGCAAACCACACCGCCTCCGTCGCGGAATCGCCCGACCCGACCCATGCGGCACGCGCCTTCTCGCGCTGTTCTGCCATCGCTCTGTTGAAGCCGTCGAGATCGACCGCAATACCGCGCGGCCGCAGCGCGTCCTGCGTCAGATCCAGAGGAAAACCATAGGTATCGTAGAGCGTGAAGGCGGTCTCCCCTTTGAGCCTGTCGCCCATCCGCAGATTGCGGCTCTCCTCCTCGAGGATGGAGAGGCCGCGCTCGAGCGTGTTGCGAAAACGGCTCTCTTCCAGCCTGAGAGTTTCGCTGATCAGTGCTTCGGCACGGGAAAGCTCGGGATAGGCTTGACCCATCTCGCGCACCAGAGTTGGGACGAGACGCCACATCAGGGGGCTCTCCGCGCCGAGGAGCTGCGCGTGGCGCATGGCGCGCCGCATGATCCGGCGCAGCACGTATCCGCGACCCTCATTCGAAGGCAGCACGCCATCGGCGATCAGGAACGAGGAAGCTCGCAGATGATCAGCGATGACGCGATGCGAGACGCCGCGCGGGTCCTCCGGCTCTACGCCGGTAAGATCGGCGACATGCGAGATGATCGCGCCGAACAGATCGATCTTGTAGTTGTCATGGGTGCCTTGCAGCACCGCGGCGATCCGCTCGAGACCCATGCCCGTGTCGATCGAGGGTCGCGGCAGAGGAACGCGCTTCCCCCCTGGAAGCTGTTCGAACTGCATGAACACCAGGTTCCAGATCTCGATGAAGCGGTCGCCTTCGGGCTCTGACGAGCCGGGCGGACCACCCGGGATGTGCGCCCCATGATCGTAAAAGATTTCCGAGCAGGGGCCGCAGGGGCCCAGCTCGCCCATCTGCCAGAAATTGTCGGACCCCGCGATGCGCACGAGCTTGTCGCTGGGAAGCCCGGCGATTTTCTTCCACAACTCGAACGCGTCATCGTCATCGATGAAGACCGTCACCAGCAGGCGATCGAGCGGCAGCCCGAATTCCTTGGTGACGAGATCCCAGGCAAGCTCGATGGCGCGCTCCTTGAAATAGTCGCCGAAGGAGAAGTTGCCGAGCATCTCGAAGAAGGTGTGGTGGCGCGCTGTGTAGCCGACGTTGTCGAGATCATTGTGCTTGCCGCCGGCGCGCACGCATTTCTGGGCGCTCACCGCGCGCGCATAGGAGCGCTTCTCGAGGCCGGTGAAGACGTTCTTGAATTGCACCATCCCCGCATTGGTGAACATGAGGGTCGGATCGTTGCGCGGCACCAACGGGGAGGACGGCACTACCTGGTGTCCGTTGCGGGCGAAATAGTCGAGAAAGCTCGCTCGGATTTCGTTGACGCCGCTCATGTCAGACGACTTCCACTATTCGGTACCCGGCGCTGCAGGATCGCGCATTGGCGATCCGCCCTCGCCTCTACGTGTTGCGCGCCGGCGCTGCTCTTTCGGCGCTCCGGTGGAGCTAAAATCACCGCGGCACCGCGATAATTCAACAACGCTGCACTCGGTTCGAGCGTGGCGTGGCTTTTAGCGGCGGCACCCTCCGCTGTCCAGGAAGCCCGATCGGACAACACGCTTATCGCGCTGACGACCGTCGGCTATACTTGTCCTTATCCGCTCTTGCGCAATCCGCCCTTGCGCGTACCCACGCGCGCCTTCCCAAGTCCGCCAGCACCCATGGACACTGCGCCACGCCCGCCTGTTTCGATGCTCGAGGAGCGGCTGCGATCGGGCAGCTTCGTCATCACGGCGGAGGTTACGCCGCCGGCATCCTTTCGTGCGCAAGACCTCTTGGAGCGCGCGCTGCCGCTGCGCGGGCTGGTCGATGCCGTCAATGTCACCGACGGCGCGAGCGCGCGAGCGCATCTGTCGGCGCCGATTGCCGCCGCCCTGCTCGCGCGCGAGGGCCTGGAGCCGGTGCTCCAGCTCACCTGTCGCGACCGCAACCGCATTGCGCTTGAAGGCGAGCTCATCGGCGCGGCGGTCTGCGGCGTGCGCAACATTCTGTGCCTCACCGGCGATGATCCGAAAGCGGGCGATCAGCCGGAGACGAAAGCCGTGTTCGACATTGATTCGGCCACGCTCACGCGCATTGCCCGCGACCTGCGCGATCAGGCAATGCTGCCCTCCGGGCGCAAGGTTACGGGCAGCGCGCAGTTTTTTCTTGGCGCCGCCGATGTGCCGATCGACCCGCCCCCCGGCTGGCACCCCGACAAGCTCGCGGCGAAAGTCGAAGCCGGCGCGCAATTCGCGCAGACGCAGTTCTGCATGGATGTGGAGATCGTCAGGCGCTATGCGGCACGGCTGCGGGAGCACGCAGCGCTGCGCGAATTTTTTCTGCTCATCGGCGTTGCCCCGCTGCGCTCCGCGAAATCCGCGCGCTGGATGCAGCAGCACCTCTACGGCACGATCATTCCCGATGCTCTTGTGCAACGGCTCGAGCGCGCAGCCGATCCGGCGGCGGAGGGGGAGCGCATCTGCGTTGAGCTCATCGAGGAGCTTGCTGCAATCCCGGGGGTTGCCGGGGTGCATGTGATGGCGCCGGCCAACGAGAGCGCCCTTCCCGGCGTTATCGCCGAGGTACGCCGGCGGCTGCGGCAACGCTGAAGCTGGCAGCGCTGAAGTGACGCCACGCGATTAAAGAACCTTCACAAGGGCGACGCATGCGTCGCCCTTGTTGCGAAGGAGGTGCATGTCGAGGCAGCGGCGAGGCAGTGCTTCGCCTCTACGAAGAAAAATAAACGCACGGCTGGGACGAAGCGGTCCCGAACCGTGCGCCAGCACTACTCAACGCGTACAACTTCGAAGAAGCGAGCCGGGTGTGCTCAGCCCTGCGCCGCCTCGCCATCGTCCTGCGGCTCCTCGCCGGTGAGAATGCGCTCGGCGATGAGCCCGGCGTTTTGCCGGACTGCGGTCTCTATCTTGGCAGCGATATCGGGATTGGCTTTCAGGAAGAGCTTGGCGTTCTCGCGCCCCTGGCCGATGCGCTGGCTGTCGAAGGAGAACCAGGAGCCGGACTTCTCCACCACGCCGGCCTTCACGCCCAAATCGATGAGCTCGCCCGCCTTGGAGATGCCCTCGCCATACATGATATCGAACTCGACCTGCTTGAACGGAGGCGCGAGCTTATTCTTGACCACCTTCACGCGGGTGAGGTTGCCGACCACCTCGTCGCGCTCCTTGATCGCGCCGATGCGGCGGATATCGAGGCGCACCGAGGCATAGAACTTGAGCGCGTGCCCGCCCGTCGTGGTCTCCGGCGAGCCGTACATCACGCCGATCTTCATGCGGATTTGATTGATGAAGATCACCATCGTGTTGGAACGGTTGATCGACGCGGTGAGCTTGCGCAGGGCCTGGCTCATGAGCCGCGCCTGCAGCCCGGGCAGGCTGTCGCCCATCTCGCCTTCGAGCTCGGCGCGGGGCACCAGCGCTGCGACCGAATCGATGACGAGGACGTCGACCGCGCCCGAGCGCACCAGCGTATCGGCGATCTCGAGCGCCTGCTCGCCGGCATCCGGCTGGGAGATCAGGAGATCATCGACGTTGACCCCGAGCTTCCTGGCATAGATCGGATCGAGCGCATGCTCGGCATCGATGAAAGCGCAGATGCCGCCTTTTTTCTGCGCTTCCGCCAGGCAATGGAGCGCGAGAGTGGTCTTGCCCGAAGATTCCGGCCCATAGATTTCAACGACGCGCCCGCGCGGCAGCCCGCCCACGCCGAGAGCGATATCGAGGCCAAGCGAGCCGGTGGAGACGGTCTCCACGTCCATGGCCTTGTTGTTCTTGCCGAGCCGCATGATCGAGCCCTTGCCGAAATTGCGCTCGATCTGGGAGAGCGCCGCGTCCAGCGCCTTCGATTTGTCCATGGAGAATCCTTCGACGATACGCAGCGCAATTGCCATTGCTTTTGCTCCTTATGACCGGGATTGGGAGGACCGACAAACCGCCCCTCCCTCGATTGGCAGGACTGTACACGATTTGTTCTAGGTTCGCAAGATGTTCTTTTCGGC
>Ga0209526_10000903_pt1 | contig 19549 bp, 17 predicted proteins | sample JacPinW_OM2H0_M1_FD_188566 | JGI IMG/M metagenome (GOLD analysis project Ga0209526, IMG submission 188566) | Forest soil microbial communities from Algoma, Ontario, Canada - Jack Pine, Ontario site 1_JW_OM2H0_M1 (SPAdes) (version 2) | ecosystem: Environmental > Terrestrial > Soil > Boreal... | reverse complement strand
TTCCCCGATGGCAACGCTTCCATCGCGCGCCTGCTGGTACGCAAGCTGATTCCGGAAGCGATTCCGGGCAACTCTATGACAGATGTAGTCATGGCGCGGGCGAACTATCGAAAGCTGGACCTGGAAGACTCTCCGGTTCGCATTCGTTTGAATAGCACGGCCGTACGAGTGAAGCATCAGGGAGATCCAGCTAGCGCCAAGGAACTGGAGGTCGCATACGTGCGGGGCGGCGAGGTGTACACGGTTCGCGCCGCTCATTGTATTCTGGCCTGCTGGCATGTAGTCATCCCTTATATCTGCGACGCATTGCCCGACAGGCAGAAAGAAGCGCTTGCCTCAGCTTCCAAAGTTCCGTTGCTCTATACCAACGTTGCCCTCCGGAACTGGGAAGCATTTCAGAAGCTGAGTGCAAATGCGATCTATGCGCCGGGCGGATACCATACTTATGTGAATCTGGACTTACCGGTGAGTATCGGCGGCTACGAATGCTCGCGCAAACCGGAGGAGCCAATCGTCATACACATGATGAAGACGCCGTGTAAACCGGGACGCCCCGCTCGCGACCAGCACCTTCTCGGCCGCATGGAACTCTTTAGCACGACGTTTGAAACTATGGAGCGAAACATCCGCGAGCAGTTGGCCCGAATGCTGGGGCCGGGAGGGTTTGACCCGCAGAGTGACATCACGGCAATCACAATAAACCGCTGGCCGCATGGCTACGCATACGAATACAACTCGCTGTGGGACAAGTTTTGGCTGGAAGGCGGAGAAACTCCCTGCGAGGTGGCGCGCAAGCCCTTTGGACGGATTGCGATTGCCAATGCTGACGCCGGCGCCTATGCCTACACCGACGCCGCGATTGATCACGCGTGGAGGGCTGTGGGAGAAATCATGAAGGGATGAAGGCCGAGACTGATATCCGAGAACTGATAACCGAAGTTCAACCACCACTACCGTACCTGCCGTTCGCCTCAGTGAATCGTCTTAGTCTTCCGCGACATGTAATCCATCAACAGATACTGCCCTAGTGTGTACGGCGTGGTGAAGTAGGCCTTGCCCCGGCACATCTCCGTTACCTTCTGCACGAACTGAACAAGACCATAGTCGGACGCGAGCATGAACGTATTGATCATGATTCCGGCGCGCTTGCATTTGGAAACTTCCTCAAGCGTCTGGCTCACCACCAGAGGATCGAGGCCGAAGGCGTTCTTGTAGATGCGGCCGTCCTCGAGGGTCAGCGCGGAAGGCTTGCCATCGGTGATCATCACGATCTGTTTCATGTCCTTGCGCTGCCGTTGCAGAATGCGTTGCGCCAGTCGCAAGCCCTCCCGCGTGTTGGTGTAATAGGGTCCCACCTTCACCCGCGCCAACTGCGAGAGGGGAACCTCTTCCGCCGAATCATGAAACAGAATCAGTGAAAGCGAGTCGCCGGGATATTGCGTCCGAATCAGGTGCGAAAGCGCCATCGCCACTTTCTTGGCCGGAGTGAAGCGGTCCTCGCCATAAAGGATCATCGAATGCGAACAGTCGAGCATAAGCACAGTCGCGCAAGAAGACTGGTACTCGCACTGGTGGACCTGCAGGTCTGAATACTCAATATTCAGCGGCAGCTTCAGGCCTTCGCGCTGGATTGCACTGGAGAGTGTGGCGGTAATGTCGAGGTTGAGCGTGTCGCCGAATTCGTAGCGCCGCGAGGCGCCGCTGGCCTCGATACCGGTAGCAAGGTCGCGTGTGTCATGACGGCCGAAGCTGGATTTGCCGAGCGATCCCATCAGATCGCGAAGCGTCTTGAAGCCGAGAAAGTCCAGGCTCTTGTCGGTGATTTCAAATTTGGCTTGTTGTGCCTCGCCTGCTTGCCCACCAACACTCGACTGCCTTGAGGGATCGGGAGGTTCATGGATGCTGATGTAGTCTTCCTGTTCCATGCGCTCGATCAGTTGCTCGATGAGCTCATCCAGCGTGCCGTCCATCTGCATCTGTCGCAGCCGCTCCCGCATTACCTGATCCAGGAGATCCCCGTCCAGCAAGGCTTGTTCGATGGCGCGGCCCAGATCGTCGAGGCTCTGCTCCCCCTCCGGCATGTTGTAAAACATGTAGTTCTCGAAACCGCTTCGCAGCAGGTAGTCAGAAAGCGCGCCGAGCAGGCCTTCCATGCTCATTTCACCGGCCGGGTCGGGAACGTACTTGGTATAGCGGATGCGTTTCATAAAAGCAGTCGTTTCGCCATTGGTTAGCCAAGACCCATGATGCCAGACTCAGGCCGCCCCTCTCCTAACGGAAAGCATCACCAGCTACGGTCACCTAACGAGCAACGACTAGTTATACGGCCGGCGACCACGAAATGGTGGCTCGTCCCGCTCGAATGGCTTTTCCGTGTGCTTGGGTTGCTTCTCTCCAGCGGTGAAGAAGCGCTCCTCGTTACGGCCGATGCGTTTATGTGCGTGCAGGCCTTCGAGAATAAACTCCGCCGCCGAAACCTGCACTTCCGGACTGTCCTTGGGGCCAACGCCGACCTTGACGGTCTTTTCCATTAAGCCCTGGATGCCTCGCAACGCCTGCAGAGCGTCGGCAGCGCTGGAGGTGTCGGCTAGTTGAATCTCTCCGCCCAGATCGAACCACTGCACCACCTGCTGCATGTCGGTGCCTTTGAAATATCCGTCATGAGTCTTGGCGACGGCCGCTCGAATCAGTTCACGGCTCACGTGGTCAGCACCCTTGATCTCGCCTTCGTATTCCAGTTCCAGCTTGCCGGTGATGGCGGGCATGGCGGCGTAGACATCGGCGATGCGCGGCACCACCAGCTTTTCCTCTTGGTAGATAGCCCGGCGCTCGGCGTTTGAAATTACATTCTCCATGCACGAAATGGGCAGGCGCTGGCTAACACCGGAGCGCTTGTCGATCTTCTTGTCCTCGCGCGCCGCAAAGGCGATGCGCTCGATTACCTCTTGCACATATTTGGGCAGGTGCAGCTTGTATCCGTCGCGCTGTGTCCATGCCTCTCGGGCAGTGATGGAAACGCCTTCTTCAATCGTGGCGGGATAGTGAGTGCGAATTTCCGAGCCGATGCGGTCCTTGAGAGGCGTGATGATTTTTCCGCGGGCGGTGTAATCCTCTGGGTTGGCGCTGAAAGCCAGCGCCACATCGAGCGGAAGGCGAATAGGATAGCCCCTAATTTGCACATCGCCTTCTTGCATGATGTTAAACAGACCCACTTGAATTTTTCCCGCGAGATCCGGGAGTTCGTTGATGGCGAAGATGCCACGATTGGCGCGAGGTAGCAGTCCGTAGTGCACCGTAAATTCGCTGCTGAGTTCGTGCCCGCCACGCGCCGCCTTGATGGGATCGACGTCGCCGATCAGATCCGCGATAGTGACGTCCGGGGTGGCCAGCTTTTCGACATAGCGCTCTTCCGCCGTGAGATAGGCAATCGGGGTGTTGTCGCCGAGCTTCGCGATCTCTTCCCGACAGGCGCGGCAAATGGGCGAGTACGGATTGTCATGGACCTCGCAACCGGCAACATAGGGAACTTGCGCGTCGAGCAACGAGGTCAGGGCGCGCAGGATACGGCTTTTGGCCTGACCACGCAGTCCGAGCAGGATGAAATTATGACGCGAAAGAATTGCGTTGACGATTTGGGGCACAACCGTGTCATCGTATCCGACAATGCCGGGAAAAATGGGGCCACCCTGGCGGAGTTTCGCGACCAGGTTGTCGCGCATTTCGTCCTTCACGCGTCGCGTACTTAGCCGTTGTTCACTAAAAAGACTTTGGCGCAGTTCGCCGAGCGTCCGCGGCAGACTCATGACAGAAAACCCCCCAAAGGAAACAGCATCTAGGTCGGATTATACGCCGCCGATTCATCGACGGGCGTGTCGTCTATTCATCTTGGTTTTCGACCGACGATGGGAACTTTCGAGGCGGGCCAGATGACGCCGGTGGGAAGTTCAGGCTGGCCAAACTGACCACGGCCAAATCTTCTGCTAATCGACGTGGCCGTTGCCGCCGGCCCTCTGCCGCACCTGCACCGTCCGTCGCAAGTTCGGCAAAATGGCTTCGAAGTAGGAAATGATCGCTTGCACCCGCTCCGCTTCGGATTTCATTCCCAGCAAGGTCTGCTTGAAATCGAGATCGAGTGGAAGTGGTCCGACCAGATTAAAAGAGAGTCGTGAGGTTTCCATCTCCGCAGGGTCTGCGGAATCGGAGCCGGCGAGTTTGATGATCTCACTACGCAGTTTCACTGCTTGCGCAACTTCCTCCGCGGTGGCCTTGCCGGGTTCGTCCTGCAGATAGAGCACCTCAGCCTGCAAAAACGACCGCTCCTGGTGAACCTGCATAACTTCGAAGCGCTCGCGGCCCTCGGTTACGATATCCATGCGTCCATCAGGATATTTCTTGGCAATGGTGATAATCTCTGCTGTGCAGCCGATTTCAGCCACTCCTTCCTCTTTGGCCCGGACAACGCCAAATGATTCCTTCCGGTCCAAACATTCGGAGATCATCTCTTTGTAGCGCGGCTCAAAGATGTGGAGCGGCAAGGGTGTGCCGGGGAACAGGACGACATCCAGGGGAAACAGTGGCAGAAGGCTCACAAGAAAACTCCGGAATCTTCACGGTGACGATGCGTGTGATTCTTCGATTGTACGCCTCCATTTGTCGTGACATCATCGGGAGAACAAGGCTCGGATGATTTCCAGAAAGACCAAGCCCGGCAAGGTGCATGTATCTGAAAAAGTAGTGGTGGTTACCGGCGCTTCGATGGGCATCGGCGAGGCGATTGCCCGGATGTTTGTGGATGAGGGCGCCAAAGTCGTGCTGCTCTCTCGCGACGCCGCGCGTGCCGAAGCCGCTCGCGGGCGCGTCGGCGCCCTTGACCGCACCCTGGCACTGTCCTGTGATGTCCGCAACCGTGAGGAAATCGACCGCGTTGTCAGCCTCACCCTGCACCATTTCCAACGCCTCGATGTCTGGGTCAATAATTCCGGACACGGCCTCATGGATTCCGTGGCTGACGTGGACATGAGCGCTTGCCGCGAGACCTTCGACACTAACTTTTTCGGTACAGTCGCCTGCATGCAAGCGGCGTTGTCGGTGATGAGACAACAGGCCTCGGGAACGATTATCAATATATCGAGTGTTGCCGGGCACATTCCGCTTCCATTTCATGCCGTTTACAGCGCCACTAAGTTTGCCATGAATGCCTTCGGCAAAGCGGCGCATGTGGAGCTTAAAGGGTCTGGAATTCACCTGATGACCGTATGTCCGGGCTACGTGCGTACGGACTTCACCGCCCACGCCATCAAAGGAGAAGACGTGAAGACGGTGCGGCCGTCAACCGTTCGCGGAATCAGCGTCCAGCGCGTGGCTCGCGCCGTATTCCAGGGCTACCTGAAGCAGAAACGGGAAGTGATTGTGCCCTGGACCATGCATCCCGCAATCAAGATTTATCAGTTGTTTCCAGGCCTGGTGGAACGGACGATGGTGAAGATAGCGCGGCGGGTGAAGTGATTGCGTCTTCTACGGTTGTTCGTGGCTTACTCTTTCCTGGTTAACCCAGTTCCGCCAGCATGGCTTCCATCTCCGACTGGGCGTGGCTGTTGCCCGTTCTCCTCGCGGAAGCAATGCCATCCACGAGCATCTTCTTGGCTGGCTCTGTCTGCTCGGCTTTCGCCAGGGTCTGGGCAGCCATAAAGTAGCCGGCCGTATAATCGGGGTGCGTTGCCAGGAGCTTGCTGAACTCCGCCAGCGCCCGTTCGACTTCTCCAGCTTTCGAATATTCCATCGCCAGGCCGTAGCGAGCGAAGGCATCAGCGGGATTCTGCGAGAGAACTTCCCTAAGCATTGCGACACGGTCCATAGAATGAGCTTTCAGCTTACAAACCTAAGAACGAGATTATTATAGCGGGGCTAACCGATCTGTCGGCTTCCTTGGTGATAGTTCGTGTCCTTTGTGAGGCTATCAACTTTCGCTACTGGCGAGCTACCTGTCCCCTGGGTACAATGACCATCACCCAACAACGGAGCACCGAACTTTGGCCTGCCCCTTCTTCATGCCGGTGCAGAAATTGGATGGCGCCTGGCTCCATCCTTCACGCTTGCCTTTAGGAAGCGGGTGGGACGGTCTCTGTTGTGCTCCGGGCCATGAAGGCGCCCAGCCATCCCAGGAAGAACTTCACGAATTCTGTAATCTGGGATATGCCGCAAAATGTTCACGCCTGCCCAATGAGCGCGACTGCGATGCGGTCCGTTTCTCGGTTGCACGCGATCAAGGCTCAAGACTACTCCTGTGGTTTGTGTGCGAGACGGACCATCGCCCCACAGACCACGGCACGCTGGAGTATGACGCGGATCGGAAACAGTGGATCTCCTGGCATCCCCACCCGCGCATCCAGAAGATGGTGGAGTGTTACCTTCAGTCTTACTTACAGCGTAGAATGCAGTCCGCAACGACGGACCCCGTGTCGAGCCCAAATTCATGAACCGGAGCGAAGATCTAGCAATGCCCCGGCCGGTCCGGGATTCGCAGTCGGAGATGGCTGAAATCGTCCTTCCCAATGATGCCAACATGCTGGGTGCCCTGCTGGGCGGACGCCTGATGCACTGGATTGACCTGGCTGCAGCAATGGCCGCGCACCGTCACTCGCGCAACTACGTGGTTACTGCTTCCATCGATCATCTCGACTTTCGGGTCCCAGTACACGTCGGCGACCTGGTGATCCTGCGCTCCTCGGTGAATCGTGTATACCGTACCTCGATGGAAGTAGGGGTGAAGGTCTGGGTGGAAAACTATCTTCTCGATCACTGCGAGCACGTGAGCTCGGCCTACCTGACATTTGTCGCCGTGGACGCAGCTGGACGTCACCTCCCAGTTGCACCTGCAGTTCCGGAAACCGATGAGCAAAGACGCCGCTACGAAGATGCCGGACGGCGGCGGGAAATCAGACGTCTGGAAATCGAACGTAAGCGCATCGGACGTTAGCCAGGAAATGATTTTTCTCCATAGTTCATCAGTCCGGTACGCAGCTTCAAAGGTTCACGCCAGCGCCGCCGATGAACTCTCGCCTAAAGGACAAGATAGCCATCGCGATCGCCGCAGGCAGCGGGATCGGCCGCGCCGCGGCAATAGTTTTGATCCGCAAGGGCGCCCATGTCGCCTCGGTTGGCCGTCGACCGGATCGAAAATGTAACTAGGACGCAGGTGAATCGTCACTCCCACTCGTTGCCGATGGGTCGAAGCGTGCGGAGATTGAACCCGTGATCGAACAGACGGTCAAGGCGTTCGGAGGCCTCAAGGTCCTGGCCAAGAACGCCGATTTCTTCCCATAGGAACCGCAGACCAGATACCGAAGAACAGTGAGATGAGACCTTCAACACCAACGTTCGCGGCCTCTGCCTGCTCTCCCGGGCCGCTGCCACATATGCGTAAGGCCAGGGGGGCTCGATCATCGACATTGAGCTCGGTGCTGGGAATCAATGGCGCGCGGAACCGGACTTGGTAAGCCGCCTCTAAGGGCGCGGTTAGGCTGCTCAGCAAATGCGTGCATCGATCATGGCCACGAAAACATTCGCGTGAAAGCGATCTGCCCGTTATTTGTCGAAACCGATTTGACCGCTTGCGGTCATGAGCAAAGCCCTGATCCAGATGCGGTGCAGCGCCAGCGAATCGGAGCACCGATTCCGATCAGCCGCCTCGGCCAGCCGGAAGATATTGCAGGACTCGCGGTCTATCTCGCGAGCAATGAATCGTGCTGGGTCAGGGGCGCGGCATTTCCGGTGGATGGCGGATATTGGCAGTGTAAGCTGCTGAAACCCGGGAAGTAACAACCGAGAACTGACAACAGAGAACCGAGAACCGATAAGGTGACAACTGACCACTCCGGTCCCGTATAATCCGTCTCATGAGCACTCCCCTCCCTCCGCGTCCCGGACCGCAACCGCCAGCGCCGCAGCCCCTGCCTGGCGTGGCCGCCATCGTTGCAGTTGGCTCCGGCAAGGGCGGGGTGGGGAAGACGACGCTGGCGGTCAATCTAGCCATCGTTTTGTCTAAACTGGGACACACGGTCGGCCTACTCGACGCCGATGTCTATGGTCCCAACGTGCCGCTCATGCTCGGCATCAGCGCACAGCCCAAAGTTCTCGCCGACAACCGCATTGAGCCGCTGCAGGCCCATGGCCTCAGAGTCATCTCAGTCGGCTTTCTGAATCCCGGCGATAAACCCCTTATCTGGCGCGGTCCCATGCTGCATTCCATCATCAAGCAGTTCCTCGGCTCGGTAGTGTGGGGCGAACTCGACTATCTGGTTGTGGATTTGCCTCCGGGCACGGGAGACGTAGCGCTTTCGTTGATTCAGACCGTGCCGCTTACCGGCGCGATCGTAGTATCCACTCCCTCGGACGTTTCGCTGCAGGATGGGCGCAAAGCCATCGAGATGTTCCGCCAGATGAAAGTGGACCTGGTGGGCATGGTCGAAAACATGAGCTACTTCCTCTGCCCGCATTGCAAGCAGGAGACTGATATCTTTTCTCGCGGTGGGGCGGAGAAGACAGCCCGCCAGTTTGGGGTGGCATACCTCGGCGCCGTCCAGCTCGATCCCGATATCCGCAAAGCCGGCGACACCGGTCAGCCCATGGTCCTCGCAGGAGAAAATTCCGCGCCCGCCAAATCTCTCTATGAATTCGCCCGCAAAGTGGTGTCGCGGGTAGATGAGATTAAGTCCACCACCAGAGAAAGCGTAATCCAGATTCAGTAAGCTGCCAGCCGACCCCACGCTGTCATCCGGGCGCAGCGAAGGACCCATGCATTTAGAAGCATGCACTTCCTTCGCCGCATCGTTCTTCCAAGAAGATGCAACGGCCGGGACGGCCGAGCCTACATCGTTAAGGTGACAAGGCGGAACTACTTTCCAAAGCGCTCCAACCTGAACAATGCATCCGGAATCTTCTGCTCAAGCACCAACTCCGCCATCATCTCACCCAACGCCGGACCGTGCTTAAACCCGTGACCGGAGCCTCCGCCCAACAGCCAAACGTTCGCGTGTCCCGAATGACGGTCGATGATGAAGTTATTATCGGGGCTATTCTCATACTGGCAAACGCGCGACTCAAGCAGGGGTGCATCTTTCAGTGCGGGAAAGCGGAAGCCGACATACTCCCGGACGGTCCTGAGCCCCTCAGCACTCACCATTCTTTCCCCCGATGTCGGATTAAGTTCCGGGCCACGTGTGTCGTCAGCAACCTTGAATCCTCGCCCCTGATTGCCAGGAATGCCGTACATGAAGCTGTCGTGATGGTCGGCCCAGACCGGCAGTTTCGCTTCCGTGAAGCGGTCGTCTCCGGCGGGAGTGCCGAAGAAAAATACTTCCTGCCGGGTCGGGCGAATGCGTTGGCCAATAGTCTCGGGAAACAGTTCTCCCAGCCACGGCCCACAGGCAAACACATACTGATCGGCGTGAAGCTTTGAGCCATCCGAAAGAGACAAGCTGTCCCACTTATCGCCGTCGAGATCACGAGGCAAGACGGCAGCTTGCCTGTATTCGCCGCCTTCCGCCAGAAATCCGTCCAGCACGCCCTGGCATGCAATTCGCGCCGTAAGAAAACCGCCTTCCGGTTCGTAAATTCCCCAATGCACCGCTTCCAGATTAATCTGCGGCCAGCGTGCCCCGAGTTCCTGAACCGAGAGCTCCTGGTAGGCGATACCGGCCTCGCGCAGTAGCGGCAAAGATTCGCGTTCGAAGTGTCCGTCTCCCGCCGTCACCATCCACAACACCCCGGTCTGGTGCAGAAGCTTGAGCTTCCAGCGCCTCTCGTGCTCTTGCCACAATTGTGTGGCCCGCGCCGCCATCTTGGTATAGGGCTGATTGGAGCCATAGGTCCCACGCATCACCCGGGTTTCACCACCCGAGGACGCGCGGGAGTTGCCAGGGCCCCAGGCGTCCAGCAGAGTCACTCGCACACCGCGGCGCAGCAGATACAAGGCTGTCCATCCGCCGAACGCGCCTGCTCCAATTACCGCAATATGAGTTCTTACTTGCATTTTCAGCTTTTGCTTGCACCATGGCGCCCGGTGCACCGTCGTCCGCCTGCTTGAGCATATTCGCCGAGTTCAATTTCAAGAAAGGCAACCCGCCGGCCAGAGTTTCGACCCGCCAAGGTTGGCAAAGACCTTGAGCGGCCATAGGCGAGTGACGGAACCATCACCTTGGGTTACGTCTGGCCTGAATCGAGGTCGCACCAGGCTAAGTCAGGGCAAGAACCGCGTCAAGAATTAGCATTCTTAAGACGAGAGTGCTAATGCTTGACAGGGTGAGTGCCCCTTCCTAGAATGAAAATTGGGGCACTCTAGGGTGCTCCAATCTAAGTTTTTGGATCATAAGTACTTAATATGCCATCTGGCCAACCGATTGGGGAGCGGGAGAGAGAGATCCTGACCGCCATTGTGGAGACCTTTATCGCCACCGGAGACCCGGTAGGCTCGCGCACCCTGGCGCGCTCCAATCGTGAAGGTTTGAGTTCTGCTAGCATTCGCAACGTGATGGCTGATCTGGCCGAGGCTGGCTACTTGGAGCAGCCGCACACCTCCGCGGGCCGGGTGCCGAGTACCGAAGCATATCGCTATTACGTTGAGCAGCTTACCGGAAAGGCGCGTCTTTCGCCGGAGGACGAGGGCATCATTCAGGAATCGTTGTACGGCATCTCCGACGTCCAGGAATTCATGGAGCGTACTTCGCATGTGCTTTCCCTGATCTCGCGCAATGTTGGCGTCACCATCGCCGTAGGCGGGCCCAAGAACGCGCTCGAGCATGTGTATTTCTCCCGGCTCGGGGATCAGAAGGTTTTGGCGGTACTCGTTACGCGATCAGGCTTGGTGCGGGATCGTGTGTTGCGTCTGGATCTGCCGCAAGCAGACTTGGATGCGGCAGCCCGCTTTATCAATGATAATTTTCGCGGCTGGACCATGGAGGCAATGCGGACCGAACTGGCGCGCCGCCTCGAGCAGGAATCGAGCGAATACGATCGGCTTATGGCCTCGGTCCAACGGCTCTACCGGCAGGGAGCACTGGCTGCAGACGAAACTGCGCAAGTCGTTTTCGTGGAGGGTGCATCCAATCTCGTAACCGGCGAGCAGGACCGCAAGCGCTTGCAGGAACTGCTGCAGACTTTGGAAGAGAAGCAAAAGATAGTCGAATTGCTGGGAGCCTATCTCGACGCGAAACAGGAAGCCGTAAGGGTGGTGATCGGGCTGGACGAAGCTTTGCCGTCCATGCGTAACTTCGTGCTCATCGGAGCTCCCGCCCGGGTGGGCGATGATGTCATGGGATCGCTGGCCGTGATCGGACCCACGCGCATCGATTATCAGCACACCATGACTGCGGTCTCCTACATCGCGCGTCTGTTTGACAAGATCCTGAACGAATCTGAGTGACGAGTGCTATGGCAAGAAACGGAAAACCAGACGTAGACCCCACGCAATTGGACGCGGAGCGTGAATTGCCCGCAGCCGAAGCGACGCGCGAGCAAAGCACTGTAAACGAACCTCCGCAAGTGGTTCGGGAAAGGCGCGAGGCCGAGGGGCGAGACCCTGAGTTCGACAAGCTGAAAACCGAACGTGATATGCTGCTCGACCGCTTGGCGCGATTGCAGGCGGAGTTCGAGAATGCGCGGAAGCGCACCACCCGCGAGCAACAGGAGTTCCGTGAGTATGCGGTAGCCGAAGCGGTGAAGGCGCTACTGCCCACGCTGGATAGCTTCGAGCGCGCCCTGCAGACTAGTGCCGCGGATAAGACAGAATTTCGCAGCGGAGTGGAACTCATCTACAAGCAATTGCAAGATGTGCTGATCAAGCTGGGGCTGCGCCCAATCCCGGCCACGGGTGAGCCCTTCGATCCGCATCTTCACCAGGCCATTGAGATGGTGGACACGAGAGAGGCCACCGATCAGCAGGTGCTCGAAGAGCTCCAGCGCGGCTACAAGTTGAAGGACCGTCTGCTACGTCCATCGATGGTGAAGGTCGCACGTAACTCCAAGCATTGAACTCATTGGAACCCCGGAAAGGATTTGGGAAAGGCCATTCTGACTAGCAACGGAAAACGCGACTATTATGAGGTTCTGGGAGTAGCCCGCGCCGCCACCGAGCAGGAGATCAAGAGCGCCTATCGCAAGCTGGCGCTGCAGTTCCATCCCGACCGCAATCCCAACAACCCCGACGCAGAAGAAAAATTCAAAGAAGCGAGCGAGGCCTACGCGGTGTTAGCGGACGGCGAAAAGCGTGCCCTCTACGACCGTTTCGGCCACGCCGGGTTAGGTGGAGGTGGGGCACCAGGCTTTGACGCCACCGTCTTCCAGGACTTTGGTGATATTTTCGGTGACTTTTTTGGCCTAGGCGACATTTTTGGCGGTGGGGGCACCAGGAGGCGCAGTCGTACTCAGCGAGGCGCCGATCTGCGGGAAGATATGAGCCTGGAATTCGAAGAAGCCAGCTTTGGCACCGAGGCCAAGGTCACGGTGCGCCGCCATGAAACCTGCGAAGAGTGCAGGGGCTCGGGTGCGGCACCGGGCAAAGCGCCGGTGACTTGCCGTTCTTGTAGTGGCCGGGGGCAAGTGCGCTACCAACAAGGCTTCTTCAGTATTGCGCGCACCTGTCCCACCTGCCAGGGTGCGGGCAGTGTAGTCACCGATCCTTGCTTGAAGTGCAAAGGGGAAGGTCGCGTCCTGCGGCAGCGGGTGGTGGACGCGAAAATTCCAGCCGGAGTCGAGGATGGAACGCGCATTCGTTTCACCGGATACGGCGAAGGAGGTCTCCACGGCGGCCCTGCGGGCGACCTCTATGTTGTTCTGCATGTGAAAGAGCACCCCTTCTTCGAGCGGGAGGGAAACGACCTGCATTGCGTTATCCCGATTTCGTTTACCCAGGCCGCCCTGGGCGCGGAAATCAGCGTTCCGACCCTGGAAGGCGAGCATGTTCTGAAAGTGCCGGACGGCACGCAGTCAGGCACGACGCTCCGCATCCGCGGCAAAGGCGTGCCGGTGCTCAATGGACACGGCAAGGGCGATCTGTTCGTCGAAGTGCGGGTGCAGACTCCGGGCAAGCTCAACAAACGTCAGCGCGAGTTGTTGCAGGAACTCGAAGGAATGACCCCGGTAGAAAATCGGCCCCAACGCCGCACCCTGCTGGGCAAGGTCAAAGACATCTTCGGATAGTGGACCACAGTCCAAATTTGTCATCCTGTCTATAACAGCGAGGGCGATGTCATGACAGAAAAGCATCGTGGGGCGTCCAGAAGGGTGCCATTTCGCTCTCGTGGAACCGCTGTGGCCGACCAGGGCGGCACGGTAATCACTCAGGGTGAAACCGATGGTGGTTCCAGCAACCATCTATTCGATCGCACCTTGGGGCGAGCGCTGTTTGCGCGCTCCCATCACCTTGGCCGGCGCAGGATGTTTCTTGTGAGCCAGACCCAGATCATAATCTGGTAAAGAGACAGCCAATACCCGCATGACTCGCCGCCGCTGGATCGCCGACCAAGTCTACAGCAATCGCGCTGCTCTGGTAGGTGCCCACGCCGAGCACCTCGCGCGGGTCCTTCGCGGTCAGATTGGCCAGGAATTTGACATCGCGACCGGTGAGAATGTCCGCCAAGGGCGCATCACCAGCGTCACCGAGGAGCGAGTTGAATTCGAATTAGGCGAGGTTATTCCCGCCGCCGCCACGCCCAACCTGATTCTCTTACTCTCCATCTTCAAATTCGACCGCATGGAATGGGCCATCGAGAAGTGCGTGGAATTGGGTGCAGCCCGCGTCGTCCCGGTAGTAGCTCAACGCACCGAGCGCCATCTCGCCACCGCGGCGGTGAAGCGTGTGGAGCGTTGGCAGCGCATTGCGCGCCAGGCTTCTGAACAATCGCGGCGAGTCTCCCCACCGGAAATCTCCCAACTGATGAAGCTTAAGGGAGCTGTGGCGATGGCAAGCGGTACCCGAATCGTGCTGGCCGAATCGGAAGCGCAGGTGAGGTTGAAAGACGCTCTGCAAACGCAGACCCCGACAAGTGAAATAGCGCTCGCGTTTGGCCCGGAAGGCGGCTGGACGGAGGCGGAGATGAAGCTCTTCCGTGACGCAGGCTGGACTACCGCTTCTTTGGGCAGCACGATCCTGCGCGCGGAAACCGCGGCGATTGCGGCGACCGCCGTGGCTCTCGCGGAACTGCAGTAAAAATTCTCCTCAGAAACTTCCTCGCGCTTCTCTGGTATGCTCCTGCCCAGTGGCAGTTGCAAAACCTATTTTTCGTCCCCGGGCGTTCGAACCTGACCAACGCCAGCGGCAGGCTATCGAACACGTCCACGGGCCCATGCTGGTTATTGCTGGCGCGGGTACTGGGAAAACGACTGTCCTCACCAGGCGAATCGCCTATTTGATCCGCGAGGGGCATGCTCGACCCGACGAAGTCTTCGCCGTCACATATACAAAGAATGCGGCTCAGGAGATGCGTGAACGGGTGCGAGACGAGCTTCGCGGAACCGACCTGTCTGGCCTCCGTATCGCGACCTTTCATGAGTATTGCAGTGATCTCCTTCGGCAATGCGGCAAGCAGTTTGGCGTGCTCGACGATCAGGATCTTTGGATTTATCTCCGCAGGCGCATCCGCGAACTGAATCTAAACTACTTCGTTCGCGCCGCACGAGTCAGCAAGTTTCTCGAGGACTTGCTCGGCTTCATCCGCCGCTGCCACGACGAACTGGTCAGCCCGGAGAAATACGATGAATATGTTCAGAGGCTAGAACGTGGCGAATTGCCCGTTCCACGCGTGAGCAAGTCGAAGGATGCGGGCAACCTCTCCGCCGCGGAGGTCGTCGGCCATTGCCGTGAGATCGCCAGCGTGTTTGCCACGGTGGAACGTATGCTGCGGGAAGACAACCTGGGCACGTTCGGTCACATGATCACCCACGCTTACCGGCTATTGCCGCAGAACCAGGAAAGCCGCCCGCGCACCCGGTTCATCCTGGTGGACGAGTTTCAGGACGTAAATTTCGCACAGATAAAGGTCCTGCAAAAACTCGCGGCAGAGGAAGGGAACCTCTTTGCGGTTGGCGATCCGGATCAAGCGATCTATCGCTTCCGCGGAGCCTCGAGTGCGGCATTCGCGCTCTTTCGGCATCACTTCCCCCGGGCGAAGGTTGTTGCCCTGGAGAAAAATCGCCGCTCTACCACCCCTATTCTCAGATGCGCCTTCGCGCTGATCTCGGAAAATCCGGAGGTTTTTTCCGGAAGCTCTGGCTCGGTGTTTTCCTACCGCCGTTCTCCGCTCGTCTCCGCCCGCGAAGAAGAATGCCGGGAGTCCGGCCGGGATTTGCCGAGCGATCCTGTTAAGGCAGTGATTCTCACTGCCACGCAAGTGGAGGGCTCGGATCTCGTAGCGGCGATGCGCCAGTGTCGAAGCCAGAAGCGTTGCAAGTGGAAGGATTTCGCCATTCTTTACCGTACCCACTCTCATCGCGATCAGCTGGCCACGGAACTGGCGGAACAGGGTATTCCGTTCTCGATCGAGAACATGGATGTGATGGATACGCCCGAAGCCCGCGATCTGTTCGCTTGCCTCGGAGCCATTGTCTCGACTACTGATAGCGCCAGCCTGTTCCGGGTTGCCGCCCTCCCGCAGTTCGCAATTAATCCGGAAAACCTGCGTAATCGCATCCGAGTAATTCCGAGAGATGCGAAAAACGTCAGCCTGGCATCCGTCCTCACCGAGGTCGAAGGCGGAGCCTCGGTGCTGGAGATGTTGGAACAGGCCCGGAACGCCATAAACCGTGCCCAAGCCAAGAGTCGCGATGCCCTCGACATCATCATTCGTCAATTCGCCCTCAACGCCGACTTACCAGCGCTGAAGGCAATTCTTGAGTTCGTGGAAAATTGGGAAAAGAAGGCGATTACAAAAACCGGAGAGCTGGCCGAGCTCTTGGAGTATCTGGGACTGTTCCGCGAGGCTAGGGGAGGGATCGGCTTGGCCTCAGCGGATGAGGACGCCGTGCACATGATGACTGCCCATGCTGCCAAGGGACTCGAATTCAATCATGTGTTCATAATTCGGGCTCATTCGCCTTCGTTTCCGTCGACCTTTAAGGAACCACTAGTCGAGTTTCCCTCCGAGTTGCGCGATGCCGATTCGATTGCCCAGGAGGATAACAAGGTCTTGAACGAACAGGAAGAACGACGGCTGTTCTACGTGGCCATGACTCGGGCGCGCGATTCGCTCACGATTTATGCAAAACAGGGTACCGGGAAAAAGGATTCAACCCCTCCCGGCTTCCTGCGCGATCTGCTGAAAGACTCAAGTCTTCGCGGCGGGCTGGTGCACACACGGTCGCGCGGGTTCCAGACCGATATGTTTGCCGAGACCGCGCCGACGGTCGTCCCCTCACGCACCCGGGAATGGCTGTCCCTACCGACAGTTTCTAATCTGCACGCCAGATTGAGCGCCACCGCAGTGCAAACCTACGAGACCTGTCCCCTGCAATTCAAACTGGAGCGGGATTGGAGAATCCCGGGCGAAGTCCCCGCGGCTATGCAGTACGGCGCAACCATGCATCGTGTCCTGCGCGCCTACTATGACTCGGTAAGAGCACAACGTCCGATTGAAGAGAACGTGTTGATCGAGCTGTTCCTGGCCGATCTCACTGAGGCCGGAATTCAGGACCGCTATCAGCATGATCTCTACGAAAGACAAGGGATCGAACAGTTAGAAGCGCTTGTGGTCAGTCACCTGGGCAAGCCAACTCCCGAGGTTCTCCACACCGAAGAGCCATTCGAAGTAAAGATCGGCGACGTCATCGTCGTAGGGCGTATTGACCGCATGGATCGCGCTGGCGACGGGAATGTCGTGATCATCGATTACAAGACGGGCAAGCCCCAATCCCAAGAGGACGCCGATGAGAGTTTGCAGCTTTCCATCTACGCTTTGGCTGCGCGCCAAAAGTGGGGATATCGCACCGACCAACTTGCCTTCCATAACCTCGAAGGCAACAGCGCGATCATAACTCGCCGCAGCGAAATTCAGTTAGAGAAAGCCAAACTGAAAGTGCAGGATACCGCGCAACGGATCGCCGCTGGAGAGTTCAAACCGAACCCCGGCTTTCATTGCAGTTTCTGCCACTACCGGAATCTCTGCCCTGCCACCGAAAAGCGTCTGTATTCCATCACAGCGGTAGGCAAATCGTGAATGCCAGGTTCTCTCCGAGTGCACATCGTTGCCCCAAAAACTTAGGGGACGCTTCCGCGTCCCCGGTTTGCTGCTTGCTGATACTTCTCTTAGTGCTTCTTTTTCTTCTTTGCCTTTTTCTTGGTTGCCATGGTTCTATTCTCCCTTCCATTTTTCATGAACTACTATAGCAACGGTCGTCTGTTGCAACTGATTGAATGTATAGAGTCAATAAAAAGTGATGTCAAGAAAAAAATGATGCTCAGACGAGCATGCGACCGGTACACCAAAGTCACCAGAGATGGTCACGGAAGAAATTTTCTCGAACCAGGCAGCATCTTGGAAGTTATCTCGTCCCAAAATTCCTTCGGCATTCGCGATTCCTCGCTTCGCTGGCATCGAAAAATACACCATCTTCTGTTCCTGACGTGGGTGCAGCGCATTCGCGAATTCCGATCTTTTCCCGCCGCGCGCATCTATAATTAGAATCCAGAAATCATTGCGGGAGCGTATAAATGGCTGCTTTTGACGATGTTGTCATCATTTCCGGTTGTCGCACGCCGGTGGGGAAATTCCAGGGAAGCCTCTCCGATCTGAGCGCTACACAACTGGGCGCTATCGTGGTGCGCGAGGCAGTGAGGCGCGCGAGTCTCGATCCCAAGCAGGTAGATGAATGCATCATGGGCAACGTGGTCTCCGCTGGCCTGGGACAAAATCCCGCGCGCCAGGCAGCGATATTCGGGGGATTGCCGCCGGAAGTGGGTGCCATGACCGTCAACAAGGTTTGTGGCTCCGGACTGAAAGCGGTGGCACTCGCAGCACAAGCGATCCAGACGGGAAACAGTTCCATTGTCGTCGCCGGCGGCATGGAATCAATGACCAACGCTCCTTATCTTCTGCCGCAGGCGCGCAAGGGATATCGCCTGGGCAACGCGCAGATCGTCGATTCCATGGTGAATGATGGCCTATGGGACATTTACAACAACTACCACATGGGCGTCACGGGCGAGAACGTGGCGGAAAAATACGGCATCACGCGTGAGGAGCAGGATCAGTTCGCGGTGAACTCTCATCGTAAAGCGTTGTCAGCGATCAAAGAATGCCGCTTCAAATCGCAGATCCTCCCGGTCGAACTGGCCCCGAAGAAAAAGGGGGAGGCTCCTGTGGTTTTCGACAAGGACGAATCCCCGCGCGAAGACACAACCATTGAAGTGCTGCGTTCGCTGAAGCCCGCATTCAAAAAGGATGGCACAGTGACGGCCGGGAATGCCCCGGGTGTGAACGATGGTGCTGCCGCGGTCGTGGTTACCGGCGCGCATCGCGCAAAGGAGCTGGGCGCGCAACCTATGGTGCGCATCGTAGCCCAGGCAACCAGCGGTCTCGATCCCAAGTGGGTGATGATGGCGCCCGTGGGTGCGGTCCGTAAGATTTGGGAAAAGACAGGCTGGAAGAATGAGGACGTTGACCTCTATGAGCTCAACGAGGCTTTTTCCGTGCAGGCGCTGGGGGTGATGCGCGAGCTTGCTCTCGACCCGAGCAAGGTCAACGTGAACGGCGGGGCCGTCGCCATCGGACATCCCATCGGAGCCAGCGGCGCGCGCGTGCTCGTCACCCTCATCTACGAGATGACTCGCCGCAACGTCCATCGCGGCATTGCAGCGCTTTGCCTGGGCGGGGGGAATGCAGTGGCGATGGCTGTGGAACGCTAGCGCTCACAAATCTTGCAACGCGGAGAACGCAGAGAGTCTCTGTAGAGTGCGCCGAGCCATACCCAATTGCTGCGGTCTCTGCGAAGAAGCTCAGCAACCTCTGGGTTAAGCTTTTGACTGAACTAAACGTTCCCCCCGGTAGGTAAAGCTGGCCCCTGCACAGGCAAGGTCACCGTAAACACCGCGCCGCCCCCTGCACTGGAACCGGCTTCTATTTCTCCCCCGTGCTCTCGCAAGATCGCTTTACAGATGCTCAGGCCGAGACCCGTGCCGCGCCCGGGCCGCTTGGTTGTATAGAAAGGATCGAAGATATTGGGCAGCACCTCGGCCGGAATTCCAGGCCCGTCATCCTGAAACGTGGCCACAACCGAGTTGCTTTTCTTTTCCAGGCGGATCCTCAGCGTGCCACGGTCACGTGCCTCGCGCACCGCCTGTTCGGCGTTTAGAATCAAGTTCAGAAAAATCTGCATCAGCTGATGCGAATCGCCGGTGACGTTCGGGAGGGATGACTCGGAAAGAAAATCCACCGTGATATTATTCTTGCGTAGGGAGTATGCGTGCAGATGCAGAGTGCGCTGCACCAGATCATTGAGATTGATCGGACCTTTCCCCGGAGCAGGTGGACGCGAGAAGTACATAAGATTCTGGACAATGTCG
>Ga0209526_10000902_pt1 | contig 19556 bp, 20 predicted proteins | sample JacPinW_OM2H0_M1_FD_188566 | JGI IMG/M metagenome (GOLD analysis project Ga0209526, IMG submission 188566) | Forest soil microbial communities from Algoma, Ontario, Canada - Jack Pine, Ontario site 1_JW_OM2H0_M1 (SPAdes) (version 2) | ecosystem: Environmental > Terrestrial > Soil > Boreal... | reverse complement strand
GGAAGAGAGATGCTGCCATAGTGACGAGGTCCGTGCAGACACCGCCACCCATGCCGATTAGTACCGACTTTCGCCCCAAACCATGTGCGTAGGCTTGTGAGCAGATGTGCTCAACTTGGCTCAACGTCTTGGAAATCTCGGAGGAGCGGATTAGCATCATCGGTACTGAGATTCCACGTAACTTTAATTCACGCTGCAAAGTCGAGCCGTAGAGCTCGGCGACGGTCGGGGTCGTGACCAGAAGAGTGGCGCGCGAACCAATGCATTCAGCCAATTTGTGTAGGGTGTTTTGGAACAAATTTTCCGTGAGCGCAACTTGGTAGTGCCGCTGAAGATCGGCGCCAACCACAAGGACTCGATCAGGTCCAACCGAGTTGTCGTGAGAGGGCCCCATGCTGAATGACGAACGTCAGCGTTAGCATACAATATGCTCGGATATGCTCCAATATCTGTGGGCAAGAAGTCCGGCATTTTGCGCAGCTTGATATGCAAATAATTTGCACTTAAGGTTGCTAGTTACGTTCCCCCCGTCGTTATTCTGCGGACTGTGCAACTTCCTGCAGATAGTAATTGAGTAAAGTGCCCACACTCTGCTTCAAATCATACTTACCCTCGAATCCCAAAGCGCGAAGCCTGTCGATCGCCGCGAAGTGCCGAGGTATAGTGGGGTGCTGTTCCTCTACGCGTTCGATCCGTACTCTTGACAACCCGGCGACACTGAAAAAGGTTTCCAGGACCGCGCCTATTGAAGTCTCCTGCCCACTGCCTAAGTTGTAGGTCTCGCCGGAACTTCCCTCACGGGTGAGGAGCTCCAAACCGGCAGCAACGTCGCGAATATCGACGAAGTCACGTGTGGCCTCTAGCGATCCAACGCGAACCAGGGGAGGCGACGTCCCAGAAATGATTGCTGAGATTTGGGTCGCCAGCCTACCGCAGACGTGGATCTCCTGCTGGCCGGCGCCGACCAGATTGAAGAGCCTGGCCCAGACGGTTGGGATCTGATGCTGTTTCACCAATATTCGCGAAACGTGCTCCGCTGCGAGTTTACTCACCGCGTAAAGGTCCACCGGCGTGCAGGCGGTTGTTTCCTTCAACGGCAGATCGGCGTCCGCTGGGGCTCCGTACACCCCACCAGTCGAGGCGATGAGCAGCTTCTTCACCTCAACGCTCGATTCGACGATAGCTTCTACAACTGCAACAATTCCCTCCACGTTCGTCTGTAAGTACTGTTCTATACTTCCGCCTCGCAGAAAAGATGCCAGATGCACAACTACGTCGGGGCGAAATTCGTTTAGAACCCGTCTAATGTCTGCCTTTCGTCGAATGTCTAGGGAGAGGTAATGGTAGCGATCGCCATTACCTGTCCTGAGATTTTGGGGCAGCGGAGCACGAACTTCACAGTCTCCGCGATGGACCGTATGCGTAAACGCCTCCGGCATGAATGCGGAGCGGCCGACACCGAGAATTTCGGTCTCTGGGGCGGCCTTGAGCCAATGCGCAACTAGGTAACGTCCCACGAAACCTTGCGCTCCCGAAATGAATACTCGATTCTTCATGCGGCAGAGGAGTGAATCGTTTTTTTGATTCCTAAGCGCAGCGGAGTCTTTGCATCCCAACCAAGGACCTGACGAGCTAGGCTGGGATCGGCGACGAGCCGATCCAGATCGGGCGCGACGCTCTTTTGCTTGACTTCCCGGATAGGAAGATCAAGCCCAAAACGCTCGACCACGAGTCTTGCAAGTTGACCCACGCTAGTTCCTATCCCCGTGCCGATGTTCATTGTGCAACTGCCTTCAAAGCTCGCCGTACACGAAAGGATAATCGCGTCCGCCAGATCTTCCACATAGCAATAATCCCGGACTGGTCCTAGATCTTGAAGTTCCACGCAATCACTGCTCTGAACCTGACGCAGAATGGTGCCCAGGACAGATTGGGAGGACAGCCCAGGACCATAGATGGAAAAAGCGCGCAAAACAGCGGCCCGCATCCCAGCACCATAAGCAACGGCTTCGACTAGCTTTTCCGCGGCAATTTTGGCCGCTCCATAAGGCGATCGTGCTTCAAGTCGGTTGTCCTCACGAACCAACTCGGTCTGCGGCCGTCCGTACACTTGCGCTGATGACACGTAAACAAACCTCTTCACGCCTCTCTTGCGACACGCTTCCAGGACAGTCGCCGTCCCGCAGACGTGAACTCGGGCATATTCATTTGACTGGGCAAAAGACTCTCTTACGGAGGCCTGTCCAGCCAGATGGACGACAAGATCCGAGCCATCCACTAAATCGCTGATCACCGCCGCGTCGGTGATGTCACCAATGACTGGAACGACTTCCGGTAATGGTGGACATGTCGTCTGCCCTGGCGCGCCCATCAAGGCGAGGACTCTGGCCTGCTGCATGAGCAGAGCGTGGACGACAAAAGGACCGATAAAGCCTCCCGCTCCCGTGACTACGACGGTTTTGCCCTCAAGAAGGGGTGGCATATTTCTCCGTCGGGCGACTACAAAAACAGTTTGGGTCCGATTCGTGGGGCGAAATATCCGAAGAGTTACTGGGGACAGTACTCATTTGCAATTTCTGCACCCTTCCGGCGGAGGGAGAATTCAAGACCCCCTACGCCCAGAGCAACTCCGCTCCACCACCAGAGTGGAGAAAAGATTTTCCAAGGCATGGGTCATGATTCCAGCCTGGAAGTGGCCGTTGAAGCGTACACGTGCTTGCTCGCCTAATGATCGAGCCAGCGCCGGGTCACGCACAACCCGCAGAAGCGCCCTCGCCAAGGCCCCAACGTCGCCTGGCGGCACCACCAGAGCAGTCTCATCGTCTTGCACCAACTCGCGGATGCCCCCGACGTCCGTGACCACTGCAGGCAGACCCAGCGCCATGCTTTCGTGGATCGCGATGGGCGAGGAGTCGTGCAGGCTCGCGTGGACGTGGATGTCTATCGCGCTCCACACGTCCCCGATTGAGCCCGGATAGCCCTTTATTCGGACCCGATTCGCGATTCCGAGTCGCGCGGCCTGGCGCCGCAACTCGTCCAGGTACTGGGGTGGCTGGGGGTAGCCGCAGAGCAAGAATGCAGTCGCCGGCTCCTGCTCCAGTACTTGGCGAGCTGCATCAAGCAGTACGCGGTGCCCCTTGTAAGAAACCAACCGGCTCACCTGGCCGAAAACTCGGATGCTCGGATCCTCCGGAAGGTCGAAGAAGCGTCGCATTTCCGCTCGCCCCCTTTCAGCCGTGGGAGGAAAGATGCCATTGGGAACGACCATGGCCCGTCGAAGCGGACGAAGCAGCCAACGCTGGAGTTCCTTAATGCCGTAGAGGGAATCCGAGATGTTCGCATCCAGTTGGGAAAATATTACTTGCGCAATTGCGAATCGTGCCGGAGAGTGCCAGAACTCGTCCAGCCCATAAGAGGTCGAAACGACAGCAGGGACGCCGGCCAGGCGACCGGCCAGCAGACCGAGGAGAGTGGCATGATTCGGGCGGGCGTCGACGATATCGATCTCGTGCTGGCGCAGATAGCGAGCCAGGCGATGCAGCACGCGTGAAAAGGACTGGACGTCACCCCACAGTAGCGACAAACCATGCTGGCCCAGGCGCCGCTGGCTGCGCGGCTCCTCCTCAAGGTGCTCCAGGGGGATCTGATAGCGATCGAAATGCGGCTTCATTAATCCAAGCGGAGAGAGCGCTTTGTGATCCGGCGGGGTCAGGCTCAAGACCGTATGCTCGAAGCGAGTACGGTCCAACGCGCGAGAGAAGCTGAGAAGCCGGTTTTCATCGCCGCCCATCACCAAGTTTGTTACCAGTGACAAGATCCGGACTCTCGGACGGACCATTGGAGGGTCCCTTAGCGGTTCATGTTGCTTGGCAAGGGGCATATGTACTACCAATAAGCGGCAACGGGTTGACTAAAGACTGAACGGCCTTGCCTTCAAGCAGGGATGGCATATTTCTCCGGCCGGGCTACCACAAAAAGAGTCTGGGGACCGATTCGCGGGGCGAAATATCCAACCTTGTATCTCAAGAAATTGAGCGTACTCATTTGCAGTTTCTGCACCCACTCTGGTGGGGGGAAAATTCCTACCGGGCGGGCCAAATTCAATAAGGGTCTGAGCACTCGGTTGTTGACCATGCCCGAGACCTTCCCAAACACTACTTCTGGCGCCAGGCCGAAGTATTGAATTTTCTCAACCACCAAACCCGATTTTGCGAACAGGGTTTTCACGGCCCGGTTTGAATAGAGCCAGAGATGTTGTCCCAAGCCTATTTCACCGATCAGCTTGTACCAGGTCGGCGATACTCCGCCCAATATGCCGACTTCAAAACAGAGCACGCCGCCTGGCCGGAGGAAAGCAGCCATCCTGCTGAGCTGAGAGATAGGGTCAGGAAAGTGCACCAGCAGGTCACAGTGATAAACCACATCAAAGCTTGCCGGGGGCAATCGACTGTCCTCCAGGAAAGCTTGCTCGATCTGGACGCCAAGCTGCTCTCTTACTTGCTGGGCACGGTGGGGATTGGGTTCAATGCCATACACGTCGTAGCCATGTGTGCGCGCTGCTTTCAGGAAAAACCCTTCACCACAACCAACTTCGAGCAGGCGTCCTGGAGGACAATTACGAGCCGTCCAAGCGGCTTTCAGTCCCGCCGGCGCGGAATAGAACTCACGGTTGTGGTGATCGAGAGTAGGGTCGACCTGAACGTTCGTACCATGCCGATTGGTGTAGAGTAGCCCGCATCGGCAAAGACGGCCTTCGAAGCCTTTCTCGCGCCACACAATATTTTCTGACACCTCGTTGCATAGAAAGCATTTTGACGCCTTCGGTGCGGTCTCAGCCATAATCCAGGCCACTTTCGGGCCCATAATCGTACTACATAGTTCGAAGATTGTCGTACCGCTTGGATGAGATCGGGTTTTCTAAACAGTGCTGGGCGGCAATCCGTTGAAGTAGAATGGCCGCCGGACATGGCAGGATGGTTCCAAAGGCCGCTCTTCGATGAAACGAGCAATCGGGAACGAATAGCCCGACTTCGCGAGCGTGGTGTCGAGGTCTGGGGGCCAGAACGTGTCTACATAGGCCCCGATGTGCCTCTCGAAGCCGTTGAACCGGGTGCTGTTCTGATCAATGCCATTATCACCGGCGAACACGTAGGCATCGGGACGCGCTCGCGCATTGGAATTTCCGGGAACGCGACCATTCATAACTGTCAGCTCGGAGAAAGAGTCGAGATTGGCGCTGGCCTCTTCGACAGTGCCACCCTGCTCGATGACGCAAAAGTGCGGGGCTTCGCGGAATTTCGCGAAGGAACCCTGCTGGAGGAGCAGGCGGAGGTCGGCCACAATGTGGGCTTGAAGAAAACGGTACTAACCGTCGCAGTTGTTGCTGGATCTCTGATCAATTTCTGCGACGTGTTCATGACTGGAGGCACATCACGCCTCGATCACAGCGAGATCGGATCTGGTACCGTGCATTTCAATTTCGATCCGCGCGGCGACAAATTCGGCAGCCTAATCGGCGATGCCACGGGTATTCTGTTGAGGTCAAGCAGGATATTTGTCGGCGGCAATTGCGGGCTGGTGGCGCCATTGCATCTGGGCTTCGGATCGGTGCTTGCGGCAGGTTCTACTCTCAGAAGAGACCTAGCCCAGAGCCAACTGTCGTATGGTGAAACATCCTTCGATAAAACGGGGCACTTCGATCCCGAGGTTTATTACGATCTTCGCCACAAGGTCTTCACCACAGCGAAGCTTATTGGCGCGATGCACGCTGTGCGCGCGTGGTACCGCATGGTGCGTATCGCTTTCGCTGATACTGGACGGACCACGCTCTACCAGTCTGCGGAACAGCGGATCGCGACGCATATGCGCCATCGCGTTAACGAACTCAAGAAAGTGATCCTGAAACTGGATCGCTCCCTGTCAAAGCAAGCCGCAAGAGGCTTAGATAACCCGTTCGAAAAGCAACACCGCCTGCTTCTCGAAAAAGAGGAAAAAATATGTCAATTTCTCAGCAAGGAGGACGAGTCAGATTTTCCCCCGCTGCCGCACGTCTTTGTGGAAGATTATGGACATCAAAGGCTCACTTTGAGCCACGTGGATGCGCTCCGCAACTTGACCAAAGAAAGCGCAAGCCAAGCCGCGGGTTGGATCCAGGAAATTGCGGCAAACCCATTGCGCAAAATGGAGGACATCTTCCATAACCTTCAATCCTGACGGTCCCTGGGGTCTCAGAAGGTCGATTCCAATAGCCTCACTTCATCTTCGGATACATCGCCCCTGTGTCTCTACGAGTGGACCTATCGAGGGGGCTGCATCCCTGCTCGAGAGCGCGATCACCCCACCTACCGTGCCAGGTTGAACGAATGTCTTATCTTGTCGACCACTTGTTGGGTTCGGTAGGCTTGCGCCAAGTCACATTCAACGAGGGATTGATCTCCACTCCGAATCGCATTCAGGAAGGCCCGCGTTTCTTTGACAAAGATCTCGTCCTGCTCCGCCTTGGGTAGCTTCCCATCAATCGTATTCCGAGTCATTGCGAGATCCCAACCCTCGAAGTCAAGAGTGCCATCTTCGCAGAAAACGTGGAGCCGAATGTCTTTTTCCTTTGCTTCGCAGTTGTAGAAGACTGTTCCCACTGGGCCGTTCAAGAACCCCATTGCAACCGCGACACCGAATTCAGGATCCGAACTGTTCTGGGAAGGAGCGATGACCGACGTTGTAGCCCCTATCTCTCCCACGAGGCACCGACACAGATCCACAGCATGCGTCGCCTGCTCGTTAAACGGTCCGCCGGAAAGATTACTGTCAGTCCACCACGGGACGCGATACTTCCTGCCCACCCATACACACGTGATGCCCAGTATGTTCCGGCCCGACAAAATATCTCGCGCCAGACGGACCGAATTTCGATAACGGTTCATGTAGCCTACCGCGTTGATGACCACACTGCGCTTGGATTGCTCCAACAATGGAAAAGCATGTTCGGCACTCAACCCGATCGGCTTTTCGACAAACAGTGGGACCGAACTGGCAAGGCACCGTAACTCAATCGGACCACGGTACGCAGGAGGTACACACACAAACACGGCGTCCACGGAGTGCAGATCGAGTTCTTCGGGTTTTGCCGTCAACGTGTCGCTGAATCTGCTGGCAAGGGCCTCTGCGCGCGCAGGATCTATGTCACAGAACCAGACGATACGGGCGCCGACCTTGATCACAGCATCAGCTCGCTCTGTCCCCATCCTGCCGCAGCCAACAATTCCTACCTTTAGCGGTTGCATAGTCGCCTTAAGCTACGCAGATATCCGGCCCCGGAAGAAGGAGCGAACACAGTCTGTGACGTAGTCCACCTCGTCCACCGTCATGTCGGGCCGAATCGGCAAGCACAACAACTCCTTGGCCAGTCGCTCGGCAACCGGAAATTGTCCTGGACACCAATGATAGTCGGCGAACGCCGGTTGCAAGTGGATTGGCACCGGATACCGCACGACCGCGTCTACTTCCAAACGCTGAAGGTGGGCAAGAAGCTCAGCGCGGCGGTCAGTTCGAATCGTAAATAGATGGTATACGTGCAATTCGTCAGGGTGGGTACTCTGGAACGATACAGGCAGTTGTTCGAGCCTTTCGCGATAACGTGCCGCGACCCTTCTTCTGGACTCGTTCCACGCATTCAACTTCGACAGTTTCCAATGGAGGATCTGTGCCTGTATTGCGTCAAGCTTGGTGTTGTAGCCCAGAACTACATGGTGGTTCTGACTAGCTTGCCCTAGGGCGCGATGCTGTTGGAGCCTATCGGCGAGCCCGGAATCGTCGGTAGCAATCGCTCCGCCGTCTCCCGCTGCGGCGAGATTCTTGCTCGGGTGGAAACTGAAACATCCAAGCAAGCCGACGCTGCCCATGGTCTTGTCCCCCAACTTGGCGCCGTGTGCCTGGGCCGCATCTTCGATAAGAGCAACCGCACTATTGCCGGCGATTTCTAGGATGCGAGCCATCGGTGTGGGCTTACCGTAAAGATGAACGGCGATAAGAGCGCGTGTTTTGGACGTTATGGTGCAAGCGATCTGGGCTTCGTTAATCAGATAGCTATGCTCGTCGGCATCTGTTAGCACGGGAGTTGCTCCCGCGAGCGCGATCGCCGCCACTGTTGCATGGAAAGTGTTGGCCTGGGTTATGACCTCGTCGCCTCGCCCGATGCCCAAGACCCGGAGCGCAAGGGTCAGCGCGTCTGTCCCAGAATTGACTCCGCGCACATGTTTCACGCCCAGATACTCTGCGAATGCATTTTCGAAGTTTGTCACCTCTTCTGCAAGAATGTAGTGCCCGGCGAGAAGCATCTTCCCCAGCCGTTCGGTCAAATCTTGTGAGTTCTCAAATTGCGCAGGATAGTTATAGCGAGGAACTTTCATGAAATCGCTGGCCTCCAAGGGGCGCAACCTCGACTATCTGGCAAGGTTGTTATCGGTGATGTCTTGCATCATTGCTTGAATCATTCTTGTGTCTTCGATCCACGGATGCGACGCCATCGCTACCTCCAGCTGATGAAGGTCGCGCCGCCGAATCGCGTCGGCAGCCACTCGTTCGAATCGAACGAACTTCGTGAGTGTCTCATGAATGTGAGCCGGTGGCGGTACTTTGATTGGCTGACGGACCGGCTTCTTTTCTTCAAATCGATGCGGGATCTCAAGCACGTCGTCGCTCAGAAAAGCTGGATTGTACCCGGCATTCCTCACCGTCAGAAAGAGAGGTATGCAGGAGGGCCGGCCAGCGTACCGGGCCATGATCAATGGTCCAACAACGTCGGCGTACCAAGGAGCTGGACGCAAGTCTAAAGAGGCGATTATCTGCTGGCGTGTGCCGCGCTGATAGATCGCTGGGATCCTCTCGCTGAGCTCCTGCAGTTGCTCTCCTCTCGATTTCACCTCCCGTCCCTTTTCCGAGAGAGTCTCATGCGGAAAATAATGCAATCGCAAGTAAGCGGTTGGAATCGCCGAGAGCGATCGGACCAGCACTGCTGGCGGAAATGAATCCTGTAGTTCTGTCCGGGCAACGTATTCATCAACTAAGTCCCGCGAACCGCTGTCTATCCGGTAGAACCAGCCCAGGTGGTTCACGCCGACGTAATCGAAATCCAGTTCTTCCGCGTTAACCCCAGCCTTGCTAGAAAGTTTTTTCAGCGTGGTCCAAGGCAGCTCGCATACTCCAACCAGATCCATGCTTGGGAAACAGTAGTGCGCGAGGCGAACGACAAGGCTCAGCGGAGCCGTCAACAGGACCACCAGCGCATCCGGACATGCCTCGGTAACAACGTTTAGCAATTGCCGTACCGTAGGCCATACTCTCCACGCGGCACGCAATCCACCGATGCCAAGGCCTTCGTCCCCGCACAGATGGTATCTACGGGGAAACACCTCATCAACCGCTCTTTCCATGTGCCCCCCGGGCCTAACTTGCACCAATACCAATCCTGCCCCCTTAAGCGCGTTCACGAGCATCTCGGCAGACATCGTGGATGACGTAACCGCGATGGCATTCCTCTCACAGATCAGTTTGGCGGCTCGTTCCACGCCGAGTACTCTTTCGCGTGAGCGTCCGACGAGGGTGACAGTAAGGCCATCGACACCGGGCTGGCAAGCCAAGTATGCGAACAACGCAGGGGTGCTGAAAGCGCTGCCACCGAGAATGACTGTCTTCATAGCGTCCCCTGCGTGATACGCCGTGCGTAGGCAGCGGTGCCTTTCAAACATGCTTCGTCGTTGACATCCCCTAGTCTAATTAACTCAGGCAGATAGCTACTCAGAACCGGGTAGTCGCAACATTCCACCATTAAGTCACATACAAGATCAAGGTAGACCGAACCGAGGCTGAGTGCGAATCCGCCAATAATCACGATTCCATCTAGTCCCATACCCAGCACCATGCAGTTCAAAATCCGGGCCAGAGGTCGGGTGGATTCACGTATCACTCTTAGCGCCCACTCGTCTCCTGCCTTTGCAGCAGGCACAAGGTGTTGTTCGTTGCTCAGGCTTGTAAGAGAGGCATTAAAATCACGCACGCACGCTGACCTCTCGAAACTTGGCATGTCCAGCCGCGCACAATGAAGGGCGCGACGCTCGACTCCGCGGCCAGAGGCGATAGCGCCCAGATGGCCAATCCCACCACAATCACATCTGGGCGCGTCCGGGTTCTCATCTACAATGAAGTGACCGATTTCGCCTGCGTAGGGCAAGCGGTCGAGCACTCCTTCAGGGTGTCGTCGATCGAAAATCTTGCTCCCAATACCACTGCTGACCGTAATCACCATGAACCGTCCGATCGTAAGCCTCTCGCCGAAGTACCAGGCGGCGGCTGAAACATCATTGAGGATGTAGACATCACGTGCCGTGAGGCTCATTAGTTCCGCCCGCAAGTCAGGAACGGCATGGCTGCCCGTTACGGTTGGGGCATGCATGATCCGCTGATGCGCATCAATGGGGCCCGGAAATGCCAGGAAAACGGGTGTTCTATAATCGAGCCGGCCAGTCACACTCTCGATATAGTCAGTCATTTCGGACAGGATATTGTCCCAGACCACTCGGGCTTCGTGCCCGTCAAGAAAAGTCCGAATTCTGCTCCTGTAATAATTGGTAAGGCTGCCGTGTTCGCCCGAGACAGCACAGCGCAAGTGTGTCCCGCCCAGATCAAAAAGAATCGCCGACATTCGTGACCTCACTTACGCGAGCCACCGGTACAGCGACTTGCCTTCCGTCTCGGTAACTCCCGCACGGCCGATTGTACTGTACCCGAAACGGGCTGTCAGAGCAGTGAATCAACCAGTGACAAACCGTAAGACCAGTACCTCTATGTATAGGGAAAACAAAAACGCCTTTCGAAGGCAAATAAAGTTGAGAGGGCGCGGCGGACACAACCCCCAGCTGGAACTTTCGTTTCTAGTGTTACAAGATGTTTGTGGAACGCGTGCGGGAACCCGAACACTATCCTTGGGCATTGCTCGCGGGACCAATTGCACCCATCGGCCACTCAAGGATCGCGCAGAGATTCATACCGCATTTCCCTCGTCGTCCGCTGCTCTTCGGACTTGTCCTGCGATTTCTAAGTCCGCAAACTATCTTCGGCGGCCGCGTCCTTCCATGCTGATTTTTGCTGTGGAGCAAGGACAGGCGGGTAGATACCTTCCAGAATGGCCGTGACAAAGTGCTCCTCTTGCCCGGACTAGCCGCCACACGGATGACGACAACAAGGACGACATTGAGGTACTAAACCTACAGCGCCTCATCCAAAGAGGAACTTAGCATTCGGCGGCAAGACTGAAGAACACGCACCTCGACTTCTTTCTAATGGTGGCCGCCAAGGAGTGAATACTAATGACAAAGCAGGAAGGTTCTAGCTCTCCGAGTGACCTGAAGCGGGTCTTCGAGGTCTCTATTAGCGCCCTACACGAAGAAAGCAAATCAGTGGAGCCTACGGTCCGAAGCAATCGCGCACTAGTCCAGAGAGCCGTGACGGATGAGACTCTAAAGAAGCGGGCCGTGGCTGACGCTGCAAGAGCCTTAACCGCATTATGGAAAATGCACACTTAAATAGGGTGACATGAAAGTTCGAACCGGTCGCTTGCCCGGAAGTGCATTATGGATCCCCTCTAGAAACGCCGCTGATGGCAACACCTTTAATCTCTTTCTTGCTCGTGCGAAGAGCATTTCGCGGCCTTTCTGTACTCTCTAAACAGGGATAGTTCTATCGAGAGTCGTAGCGAGAAGTTTTTGGAGGTTACAGTTCTCACCGGCAATGTACAGCGTTGCTGGGTCACACCAGTCCTCCCCTCTAAGCGCCCAGAACTAATTGCGAAGACGCCAACCGATGGTCACCGAAACTTGTCCAGAATCATGATGTTGGACTCGCTTCTGTCGAATTGCGCATAGACCATCGATCGCCCATTGGAAGATATGGTGATACCTCTCTCCCAAGCGGGGCGTGCATTGAATTTCTTGTCCAATGTGACCACCGTAGTGAGCCGCTGTTGCCGAAATAGGAAAACTGTAGCGCCGGGGTTGGTTTCGCATCCGGGTGAATAAGAGAGATTCACCTTGCGACACAATCCAGTCATTCCAAAATCCGGTCTGACAAGATTTAAGACAGGAGTTTCCGTCCCGCGAGGTAATGTGCGATTCGTCGCCTTCGGATTGCGCGTGATGTGCTGGAGCACGATCCGCGCTGCCGCCTTGCTCGAGAAATGCCGGGGGATCAGTCCCGCCGCGAGTCCAATCTCCCAGTCGGAGATCCCAATTCTGGCAGTGTTCCCGCCCTGGACGCCCGCACTCAGCACGCGAGCGTATTTTCAAAAGTGGCCTTGCGTACCCAGCCCCTCGATGGCCAACATCCAACGCCCTTCCCATCGGTCAGCCGCTTGACCTCCGCTACTGCCGACGATCTGCGAGGGGTTACTGGCTTAGTGAGCCGATAGGCCTACTGGACAGGACCTTTGGATCTTTGGATTATACCTGCGATGTTTCGCAGAGAGCCAGATCCCCAGAAAACTCGAGCCGCTAAGTAGTTGAGCTTTCAACAGCTGGAACCCCTCGCTTCTAGTGTTACGAAAACACTCGAAGATGCTTGGCCACAGTTTTCCAATGACAAACAGGTGCTTTCGAACTAAAACCCACATCGCAGGTTTTGAGCAGCTGGATAGGATGGTCATGAGTGCCTGTAGTCATTTTTGCCACCGGACTGTATTTCATTGGGTGCAACCTGCCGAGTCCATGCGATTCCCCAAAAGTTGTTCTGCAGCTGCAAGGATTCGACGCCGGCCTGTAGTTCAGACGGGGCAACCTGCCGAGTCCATGCGATTCGGAAGTTCGCTTTGTTCGAGCCGCGCTGCAAACTTATGATCATTCCGGATCGCAATTCTGCGCGGAGGCCACCAATCCGTGCCCCAGTATGCGTGATGTCAATCGTATGCGCCAGGTGAGTGACTTCATCGATCAAGACCTTGACAGCCAACACCATTTTTGTGCGTGGCGATTTACGTTTTTCCAGCATTGATAACCATTATCGTTTGACTGCCAGTCGCGGAAAAGTTACCGGAGTCATTGCCTCACTCGCTACACGTGCTGCCAGTCCAGATTGAACGTTGTTTCTTGGTTTTTTTGAACCGCGGCTCTTGGGACCTCGTCCTGCTGTGCTTGCTCCGGGTCTCGCGGCTCCGAAGGCAGCGGTCTGATAGCGAACATGTGGCCCCAAATCGGAGGGCTATAGTTCACTCGACAACCTCTGATGAAACACCTGAACATCCCCTGGACTCCCGCTATGAAGGGAAGGTTCTGCGCAAAATGTGGGCGCACCTCCGACCACGCCAACGTGCATGACGCGCACAAAGAGTTGGATCAATACGAGTGCCAGGCCCCGTCAGCAGAGAGTCCCAGAGCTGCGCCAGGGACTGAAACTACACGGCTCATAAGGAAGCCCTTTAACATGACACTGAGAACAGAACGGAGCGGCTGCCGGTTTGTAAGTCGACCAAAACAAACGAAGGCAAGTCCGTGATCAAATTGGAGCCGTTTCATGACACCGGGTCGCACCTGAGATCATTGACAGTAGGATTTGAAGTGCTCGGCGGCGTGACCCTAGAGCAAGCGAGAACACTCGTAAATTCGATGAATGAAAAAATCGTCGAGGTTATCGTCACACCAAAGTGAGTACACCGCCGGCTCCCATAGTGACGATGACAAACGGGTATTCCAAAATCCCGATACGTTGGTACAGTAGCGCCTAGGTGGCTCACCCGAAATGTCGGCCAGAGGGCTTACGCTGCTGATTCCGACCGGGGCGGAACGTCAGGCATGAACAACGCTTGAATGCTGCTGATGAGAGTAATGGCGCCTTCGGACTTGGCAATGACTGCATTCACACCAGCGGCGAGTGCTTCCTTTTTAAGGTAGGGATCGGTGAAGGTCGTAAACATCAGAAGCGGGATTGCGGGCATAAGTCGTTTGAGCACACGGCTTGCTTCAATACCATTCAGCACAGGCATAACTAGGTCCAGCACAATTACGTCGGGATGAAGTTGTTGGGCCTTGTCAATTCCGTCGCGACCGTTTCCGGCCTCTCCATAGACTATCCATTCGCTCTGTTGTTCCAGCAAAGCGCGCAAGGTACGCCGTACGAGCGGACTGTCATCGACGATTAGAATAGATTTCATATATGCCAGATTTCCGGTCGAACAGGGACATTTTGTCGTATTCACAGATTTCTACAATCGGGTTGAACCTGTACGCCAGAGTACGTCGAATGGTTCGGTAGAGAAAACTCCGAATCTTCATTGAGGCTTTGAAGAAGTAGGATGGAACTGTCTCACCCAGTGGCGGTTGGGCCTAGAAGGACTCGAGTTCGCACAGTTGAATGTATTGTAACCCGAGTGCGCCGCACGCCCGCCCGGATGTGGCAGTGGAAAACATTTGCAGCGACTGCTGAGGTACAGAGGAGAGCTAACACCGGCGCACCAGCGTCGGCCTGCCGAGCCCGAATCTCCGATGAGCCCACTCGCCTGCCGTTGCTTTAAGTCTGTATTTGCTGATTTTTGCCATGGAGCAATGACAGCCGGGTACATCGCTTCCAGAATGGTTGTGACAAGGTGCCCTCCCCCCCGGGATTAGCCGCCACAGGGATACGCCAAGAGTGTCGTCAAGTGGCACAAGACTCGATGTTCCGGTCAACTCCCACCAGGTTGAAGGAGTTGGTGCTATAGCGCATGCGGCCCACGCTGCCCAAGGACGCATGCAACAGTTGGAGCGCCGGCTGACTGGGAAGTGAAACGGGCGAGAAACAGATTCCTGCTAAATATATCGATGCCGCTGGAGGTTTGGCTTTGGCCAATTTCGGCTACGGTCAGCTGGCGTCCGAAAGGGTAAGCCACTCGGTTGCCGGTAAATGTTCCTGAGTTTGCGGGTATTTCCCCAATGCGCTGCCGACAAACAGGCGCGCACTTCGACTTCTTTGTAATGGAGGCCGCCAAGGACGAATGGGACGCCCACAGATACCTCAAATTGTGCGAGTGCGTCTGTAATGGCTGCGGAAGCCCGTTCCGTCCGAAGCGGCCTGGCAAACGCAGATCACTTAATGAGCATTGATCTGGATCGTCGCCGACGCACCGCTGCCGGGCATTACCGACACGTTAAACAGACCGGTGGAACTAGTGTAATTAACCGTCCCAACACTGCCATGGGTTGCGGTAATGGCGGGCTTGCTAGGGGAATACCCGAAGACGCTTCGCGCGCTCTCTGCAGAGGCAAATGCGATGCTAGCGGTAATGGTTCCATTGTCCGTCAGCGCGGTAATTCTTTTCTGGCCCAATGAAACATAATGCCCGGTATCACCCAGGAAGGCCATTCCAGAAGGTCCAACTGGCATTACGATGTAATAAGCGATTCCATTCGCGATAGTGTCACTAAAAGTGTCTTGCGGCGGCACGATCTTGCCCGCCTTCGTAAAATAATTGTAGATATAGGCTGGCTGCGTCATTCTCAACGCCGACGGACTGAAAGCCAGCTTCAAGTCAGACGTCCGATTGTATCCAGCGACGTAGTGAGCCGTTATCGCCCCGAAGTTCGTCGACGTCGACGCCACCATTGGGTGGGTGAGCCCGGCGGAATCGTTAATGATGGTCTGGTCGAGCGGGACGAGAGGCATATCCGGCTTCACGATGATACCGTCCACACGAACCGCGAGCAGCAGGTTGTTGGCGTTGAGCGCACCGATGGGGTCTCCCACGCCCACCGGGCCGGCTGAAAGGGTTGAGAACAGCAGATTGTTGTTCTGAGTACTCATAAATACGTCTGACCAGGGCCACACACCCAAAGCTCCTGCCAGTTGCGAACCATACAGAAATTGGTCCCAATTGGATTGCTGAAAGATATCATTGCTGGTGCGAATGGTCGTGATATTGCTGTACAGCGAACTTTGCAAATAGTGGCGTGGGAGCGGCATGCAATATTGCATGTTCAATCCCTGGGCCGACATCCCTGCAGCCATATCGTCCATGAACGCCTTCGGATCGGTGAGATTGAAGTTGGCTTGCGTCTCTGTGGCTAGCCAGTCCTGCTCGTAGACATTGCCCCCGGCATCATGAAGGTAGCTGCCGATATTGCTCCAATACAGCGGATCGATAATCACCTTTCCCGACATTTTGTAGGTCTGATGGTAGGGGCTGCTCGGGTCGATCCACCGTGCATGGGTGATCAACGGAACCCCGAGCTGCCGTTGAAATGACTTCAGGCCATCCAGAAACAGCGCAGATGCGGCGACATACTCATAGATCCCCCCGGATTTATCCTGCCAATCTGCCATCGCTCCTTTGGGATAAAACCAACTGTCGAGTTGCATGTATCCGAGCTTGAGACCCTGCTGGGCAAAGTGGTCTCGTACTGCCAATAGCGTCTGTTCGTAGCTGCCTTTAGTGGAATCAAACTTGTAATAGTAAGCGGCGCCGTGATCGGTCCAATAACCCAGGTATTTCAGGCTTGGGTCAGCGTCGTTTGCGGGGCGAACTTTAGCCTGCAGTTTCGTCATGGCCTGACCCCAGGTCTCGTATGTGCTGTTGATCCCTTTCCCCATCACCAACAGCGTCTGATGACTGAAGCCGGCGGGCAGACTGGTTATTTGCGAACTGATTCCACTGCTGATGCTGCCTCCCGTCCCCTGCTTGGTACTGGCAACCATGAAATCCGAAGCCGGAGAGAGAACGAAAGTGTTGCCCCTGGAATCAAAAAATACCCATGGGCTATCGGATGCCAACGAACTGAATGTAAAGAGTCCAAAAGTTCCCTGATACGCCAAGTGTTGGAACTTTTGTGGATAGGTAGTTAAGGTTGGAAATGGAGAACTATTGTTCGCCGCTTGAACATAATCGATCTTGAAAAGCACCGTCAACTCATTTTGGTAAACGCGAATGCCGCCCGTGCGCTGGCCCCCCTGGGAATAATCAAAGTCAATCTCGCTGTACGTTCCAACATCATCGGTTCCCGTATTCACGAGTATGTTGCTCGGTGTTTGACCGAGGTTCCCGCCGAATGACCAGGCAAAACTCGGCACGCTGATTTGATACCCGCCACAGGAATCGAGACTGGCGTTAATTCCGGAAGGAGATGGTACAGCCGTCGTACTGCAGGAGCCGGCGGCACTTACCGTGAGCGTGGCTGCATTGCTGGTCACGACTCCTGCAGAATCGCTGACCGTCACACGGAATTGTGAACCGTTATCCGCTGCTGTCGTGGCTGGCGTGGTATAAGTCGCAGACGTCGCACCCGCAATTGCCGTATTGTTCTTTTGCCACTGGTAGCCCAGCGGAGCTGTACCGTTTGCCACTACGGTGAAGGTTGCCATCTGCCCTGGCGTCACAGTCCGGTTTGCCGGCTGACCCGCGATCGAGGGGGCCACCGAGTTGATAGATTGTGAGCCCATCAGCCCCGAACAACTGGTTAGAGTCAAACCTAAGGCTGAGAATGTCAGCAATAGCCCCAACACCTTGGACGCACATGAGCATTGCCTCACTGGGGTTTCCTGGGCCGGCGCACCCGGAAATACCGCAATTTCGGCGGATGCTGCTGCATGCCAGGGTATGCGGTCCGACAACGTGCCAGAGGTCATCACAAGGAAGCTGCCTGGGCAAGTGGATGTCACAAGTGGGAGCCGGAACCGGAAAGGGAATTTCCTTTTGGACTCCCAAACTAGTCGGCATTGTACACCGAGGCGCCTTCTTTCCGGCCACCGGCGCGTTTCTCGTCCGAGTCGTATCTGTCGTCCTCGTAACCGTGAAACCGCTCCTCTCTCAAGCCTCAGTCCGCCGTTATGTTGCTGACAGGTTTCCCTTCGCTATTCGTCCCCTCGCCGGACTGCACGACTTGGATGAATTTTCCGTTCCACAAACGATAGGATCACAGCCGAACAACCCCTCCCTTTAGTCGGAATACAGCGTTTACACGGAGGAGCGCCTCGGTTGATCGGTGTTCCACAAAAAAGTGTTTAAGACAAGGCAGGAAAGTGATTTTCGAGCATTGCAGGGAAAGCTTTTAGAAGATTGAAATTTCAGGGGATTTTGGTACACCGACAGGTGGGCCACAATCGAATCAACCAACCTCCGAAGGCGCTAGCATTACTAGCAGTCTTTTTGAAGGAAGCTCAAAGTCGAAGGAAGCTCAAAGCGCTGCCCTCGCCGTCTCGTTCGTGCGACCAGCACAGCCGCGGAAATCAGCCGTTAACCTCCCGTCCCACCAGAGCGGCGATGTACTATGTAAACTGGTTGGTTCGACCTCTTCGGCACGCTGTTTTAGGTCCCCGTCGTCCTCTGTTCGCTAATCTCGCGCCATCGTTCGCAGCCTGCTCAGCATTTCTCTAAAGCATTGCGCAGCGCTACTTGTTCCGCATTTGATGGCAAATCAGAGATTGGCCCACGAAGCGCCTTACGGGTAGTTGCGTTGCTAATCTTCATCGGTCGATCGTCGTCCGCTCTGCCCGGTTGGAGAGCTCCGCAAGCCGCTTCCTGGTGCGTTGTGTGTGCTCACTGAGGGCAGCTTGCAATTGCTGAAGAATTCGTTCCAACTCGGGGGACTCTGGGGTGGCCGTAGCTTGGGCGCAAAATTCTTTGATCCGATCTTCCAATCCCACGAGGGTAACTCCGAGGGAAACGGCTTAGATTTTCTGCGACGGCCGATCGAGGCTGGGCCGCACCAGGCCGAGGGGGCGCCAGGAAAACAGCTTGCGGCGAGAATTGGCCGTGGGAATACGGGGATGGCGCTGGATTACTTGGTCCACCAGGTCAATCAGTCGGTCCGAGGCTACGATCAAGGCGGGCTGGGTGCATTTGAGCATTTGTTCCATTGGGGGAAGCCTTTCTCTCTCTAAGTGAACTCGAATGTCTGCCCATGATTACAGTCTAACTGTGGCAATAGTGCACATCGGGGAGTTACTGTACGGGCTGGTTACTAAAGTTCATCAGACGACTGCGCAAGCTAAATCGCAGGTGTGCCAACCGGGGACGGACTCACGGTGGCATTCGCGCTCGAAAAGTTCTTCCCGTCCTTGCGGCGATTCCGAATTTTGAACCACGTGCTGTGCTCCCGACCCGTAACGTAGGGGTCCCCGGCTGCGCTTGGCTACGATGCCCTCTAGCTCCATGTCGCAGACACGCTGAAACAACGCAGTACCGCGTTGCTCAAGATGGTCAGCATACCGCAGCCTGGATAACGTGGAAGGCCAGAGAGTAGGCGTCTATTTTGCTTTCGATCTGTAAGCCTTTCCGAGCGCAAATCCTGGCCGCCACGCATCAGCAAATCGAAGGCACAGAAGCACGGTTCGGCACGATGACGGAGCAGGTCGCGGAACTGCGGTCTTCCGTACTTGTCTAGGCACACAATTAGGGCTTGGCGGAGGTCGGTGAACGAATTGAAACTGCGTGAGATCAACTGACTTCGGCCATGCTCGATAATGGCGAGCGGACCGAAAGCCGTCGTACTTCAGCTGCCGGGTAAGAGACTGGCGCGCTACGTAAGTCGTGGCTCGTCCGTTTCCAG
>Ga0209526_10000901_pt1 | contig 19572 bp, 19 predicted proteins | sample JacPinW_OM2H0_M1_FD_188566 | JGI IMG/M metagenome (GOLD analysis project Ga0209526, IMG submission 188566) | Forest soil microbial communities from Algoma, Ontario, Canada - Jack Pine, Ontario site 1_JW_OM2H0_M1 (SPAdes) (version 2) | ecosystem: Environmental > Terrestrial > Soil > Boreal... | reverse complement strand
GATTACAGGCCAGCCCCGCGTGTTTGCCCTCGAGCACATATCCCGTTTGCTTGTGATCGAAGGTCCTGATATCCCACTTAATGAGGGGGAAATCCTCGCCGTTGTGTTCCGAATGGCATTTTACGCATTCCTGACTGGAACCCGCTTTCAGGTTGTAAGAGGCGTGTAGGCCTCGCCGCGCCGCGATGCGGGCCGAAATCTCGGTATGACACTCCACACATTTGAAAGTGGCTTGGCCGGCCGCTAACTTATGGCAGGTGGTGCAGTTGGTCGTGCCATTGAGCGATTGATGGGCTCGCGAAAGGGCCCCGGGAGAAATTTGTGCGACTGCGGGATATAGAAGTCCCAGTAGAAAGATTGGCCAAAAAATGTGAGGCAAGAGCAATGCCAACCCGCGCGGTGAGAAAAGTCGCTGGTTGCCGGCAGGGGCTGCTTGTATTGCTGCAGAGACGTGGCCCAGCTTTTCCTGCTGCGACAGGCCACGGCTCTTAATCAAAGAAAGCAGTTTCATGTTCCCGATTGCCAGCATGAAGTGAACTCCCGGGAGTCTAGCATGAAAAATCAAATGCAAGAGTCACCAGAAGGGCAACGCCGAGACAATCAAATTCGTGCGGTGAACCCGAATACAGTTGTCGCGATGCCCCGAAGCGAGAGGCCACTACAAAGGCCAATCCCTTGCCCGGTGGGCTTTCGTGACCTGCCCTCGAAAAACTCCACCGGCTCGAATTGGAGACCTCGCGTCGGAGTGGTAGCGATAAAGGAGGACCAGGAACAAAAAGGACAATTCAGCGAACAGCAGAGAGGGACCTCGAGTGGGCAGGTTGGCGGCGGTGTTCGTCGCCTTCGGTGCCATTCATGGACTGAGGCGAGTGCCGCCGGCAGTTCCGTAGAAATGTCCATAGAAGTGCCACGATCCGTGCTGGTAACGGTTCCAGACGCCGCAAGGCATAATGACAAAGCACGATGGGTTGGCCATTTATCGTGATTCCGCACTGGGGGCTTTACGTGTGCTAAGTGGGCTCTCCGCCGCCGAAACTTCGCGATCATCTATTCGGACGTTCACAGCGCGAGACGCAAGAATACTCAGCCTACTCGTCTTATCGGTGTAAACAGGCTTGCATCACACCGGTAAAGATTGGGCACCTCGGGATCTGTCCCAAGCGGTTTGTGACGAAACGCTTTGGATCGTTGCCCATGCGGCAGACCCAAAAACCATGGCGTGGAGAAGGAATGTGCCCGCATCACAGTCATGGTGCCGTTTGCCGCAAGAAATGGCATGGTGGGTGCTCTCCATGTGCTGGCGATGCGATCTGGAAATAAGGTTCAAACCTTGTGGCGCCGAGGACATCAGTCTCTATACAATTGCTCTCAGTTTCATCAACTCAACTTGATGGTGGGGATGCGCTCCTTTACGTCGGGCAGAGCTGGCAAATCCGTAAACGGCTCGGATTGGTACCAAAAACCAACCGAATAAAAACAGTCGCCACGATCGTTGGCGTGGCCATGCTCGATGGTGTGCCGCAGGGCGGTCCTGAACGTTACTGGATTGTCGGCGTGCCAGCGGTAAAGACAATAACGACCGCCAATGCGTTCCGGAGACGAAATTGAAGGCGCGCCGTTGTACATGTGTGCGAATGGCGTTGCCAGATCCGTGCCAGCCAGAGTGCCACCGAAGTCCCAAGCACCGCAAAAGTAGTCCTCTGAGCCGGTGCCGGTGATGAGCGGTTGGGCGTCATTGTCGACGAAGATCATCTCGTCACCTTCGCCCATCCAGCTTTCACCATTTTGAACCACGCCCAGAGTAACGCCCATCAGGTGACCGCTGCCCTTGGTGTCTATGAATACGTAGTTGTTCTTGCCGTCGAGATTGAGTTTGTCCCCCTCCGATGCAAATTGCGCCGCGTGATTAGGCGTGGCCTGCCGGTATTGCGCATGGAAGTAGAGGCTTCGCTCCGGCAGCGACGAAACCATTTGGTAGTCGATGTTGTAATAGAACGCGTCAACCGGCTTGCCGCCTTCATTAGAGATCGTGATCCGTGCGGATTTCTGGAAGGGCATGGCAAAGTAACAGTTAAGTGCCTTGATGGACGAACAATTCAGGAACGCGGACTGGTAGACGTAGTACTGTCCAAGATTCAAGCCAAAAAAGTCTCCTACGGGCGTCTCCACGCTGGGCTTCGTGTTACCATCCCAGAAAATTCGCAGAACAATTTCCTTTAGATGGTAGGGTGCCAAAGTGGCCATTGTGAACCAGATATGAGTGATGACTCCCGGGCCCGGAGAGTTGAAGACTTCTATAGTCTCCCCGGCCTTGATCGCACGATAATCCTTGTTTCCGCCAGTTCGATCGTAGCTGGACTGCTTGAGCGACCGGTAACTCTGCGCGCAAGCATATTCAGGCAGGAGGTATGTACCCTTTGGCGGACCCTGTTTCGTGGCCAGGGTCTGTGCTCTTGCTGACGCACCACCCATCAAACACGCGCCCATGGCGCCAATAAAATCTCTGCGAAGAAGTCTGGGTGGGTTCATGTGAGCCTTTCCAAAACCTTGAAAAACAATTTGCCGACAGGTAGTCGCCAAAAACAACGTGGCACGTTACAGCACACAATTATGACAAGTCCAACCAATTTCGTCAGGTGGTGTCGTCAAGTGCCTGTGTGAACACGGAGAGGATGCGGATTTTCGATTCCGGATTAAATCTCTGGAAAGTGTTAGATGATGCGGTCTACACTCTCAACATTTGGGCAACCTTCTCGGCTTACCGTTATGCTAGTTTGCTTCGAGGCGAGATTACATGACCCAGGTTTTTAAGAACTACATCGCTGGGCAATGGGTGGATTGCCAATCGGGAAAGACATTCCAAGACATTAATCCTGCCAATATCGGCGAGGTTGTGGGTGAGTTTCAGTCCTCTGGGCGAGAGGACGTGCAGACTGCGTCCAAAACAGCAGTCGATGCGCAAGCAGCATGGAGCGAGATCCCGGCGCCCCGGCGGGGGGAGTTTTTGTTCAAGGCAGCGGAAATTCTGGAGAGTCGTCTCGACAAGCTCGGCGAGGACATGACGCGCGAGGAAGGCAAGACCCTGCCGGAGGCAAAAGCCGAGGTCAAACGCGCGATCAACATCTTCCGATACTTTGCCGGAGAAGGCGCTCGCCAGTTCTCCTACCAGATCCCCTCCGAGCGGGAAAATGTGTTTGCCTATACGCTCCGAAAACCGCTCGGAGTGGTAGGCCTCATCACGCCCTGGAACTTCCCCAGCGCGATTCCCGCTTGGAAGATGGCCCCCGCTTTGGTGGCAGGAAACACGGTGGTGATCAAACCTGCCTCGCAAGCCCCCTTGAGCGCGTTTCGCCTGGTAGAAGCGCTGCATGAAGCAAAGCTTCCGGCCGGTGTCCTCAACTACGTCTCCGGAGAAGGGTCCGCCGTAGGCTCGCCTCTTGTAGCCAACGATTCGATTCGTGCAATTTCGTTTACAGGATCTTGCGAGGTCGGGGGGCAAGTCTATGAGACTGCCACTCGCAGAAGAATTCGCGTGCAACTCGAGATGGGCGGAAAGAACCCAACAGTCGTGCTTCGCGATGCTGATTTAGACTACGCAGCGGATGTCTTGGTGAACGGCGCGTTTTTCTCAACCGGTCAGAAATGCACCGCCACAAGTCGCGCTATCGTCGAAAAGTCGATTTATGAGCCTCTGATGGAAAAACTTGTGGAGAAGACTCGCGCGCTGAAGGTCGGAAATGGCCTCGAAGCCGGTATTCAGATCGGACCTGCGATAGATGAAGGCCAGCTGCATACAGACTTAAAATACATCGAGATCGCGAGGGAGGAAGGCGCCAAGCTGGTCTGCGGCGGGAATCGCCTGACCGGGGAGATCTATGATCGCGGCTACTTCGTAGAGCCGACGATCTTTACTAATGTCACTTCCGAAATGCGTATTGCACAGGAGGAAGTGTTCGGTCCCGTGTTGGCAGTTATGGTTGCGAACGACTTCGACGACGCCATGCGGCTTGCCAACTGTGTAAGGTTCGGACTATCGGCTGCGATTGTTTCGCGAGATCTTGCTCGCGTGCATCAGTTCATCAACCGGATCCAGGCCGGACTTATCACGGTCAATCTGCCGACGGCAGGGGTGGAATATCAGTTGCCTTTCGGCGGAACCAAGGAGTCGAGTTTCGGCATGCGTGAACAGGGACCCCTGGCGCTGGATTTTTACACCGAAAGTAGAACCGTTTACTTGAAATACGCTCAATAGAATTGCGTGAGGTTGAGAATTGTTCCCCTGGATCCCTGTCAGTCCTGAAGGCGTTGCAATTGTCGGCCGTCCCAAGTCCGACAACGTAGCAGTCGTCGCCGTCGATTTCTGGAGCAGGGTGTTCAGCTTCGTTATTTGGAACTCTATTATTATGGGCCAAAGTGCCCAGCGAGACCAAAGCTTCGCGCTGGGGCAACCCCTCATCACGCTGGGCGAATGTAAGTGCAAGGAGTGTGTACGTTGCCGACATTTCCCCTACGATGAAGCGGTTCATGAGAGCAACGTGCCTAACTCATGGCACATGGCGCAGTTGCGAGAACCTTGCCGATAACACTCGATTCGGTCTGCGATAATCCGGTGATCTTCGGCCAGTGGCCGCTACAAACCTGAGAGCAGAAGACGATGCAAAACAAGACGAGGCCTACGGCCACATGCCCTATCCTTAACCCCCAGCTCCCACGTATGCACAAGTTCGCAGGCCAATCAAAGCTGACTAGGAATTGCCGATTAGCAAGATGATGTAGAAGCATTACGGAGGCCAAGGAAATGGCAGGTTCCGAAGCAAAGGATTGCCTGAGCTACGCTCGTGGAACGTCCGAAGTGTCCTTACTGGGAATGTGCATAGGTGAGGTGCTTGACGATACAGCCAAGAAGTATCCCGAACAGGATTGTCTAATAGTACGGCACGGGAACCAGCGCTATTCCTACCGGCAATTCCGGGAGCAGGTCGAACTTGCCGCCCGAGGCTTCCTGCATCTCGGGGTGAAGCAAGGTGATCGTGTCGGAATCTGGTCAACCAACTCCGCCGAGTGGGTTATCACCCAGTTTGCTACTGCGAAGATCGGCGCCATACTCGTCAACATCAATCCCTTGAACCGCGCTTTCGAGTTGGAGTATGTCCTGCGTCAGTCGGAATGCCAGACTCTTCTGCTGGCAGAGGGCTTTCGGGACATTGACTATGTTTCTACGCTGCAGCAGATTTGTGGAGATGGAGCACTTCGGCAGTCTGGAACCATGCACGCGAGTAGCTTGGCGGACCTCAAGAACCTCATATTTTTGGGGAATTCGGCCGTCCCTGGGACCATACTTTGGTCGGATTTTGTGGCGGCTGGGGAGCAGGTTTCGCTCGATTGCCTGGGAGATCGCGAATCTGAACTAGATTTCGACGACCCAGTGAACATCCAATACACTTCCGGCACCACCGGCTTTCCCAAGGGCGCAACGCTCTCCCACTACAACATTGTCAACAACGGTCTGTTGATTGCCAATGCGATGCGGTTTACTCATAACGATCGTCTGTGTATCCCCGTACCCTTCTACCACTGTTTCGGTATGGTGCTGGCAAACATGGCTTGTGTGGTCAGCGGCGCCACCATGGTGGTTCCGGCACCCTCGTTCGACCCGGAATTGACGCTGCTGGCGGTGCAGGAGGAGCGCTGTACCGCGTTGCACGGTGTGCCCACCATGTTTATTGCGGAACTCGAACATCCCAAGTTCACTCAATTCGATTTGCGAAGCCTGCGTACCGGAATCATGGCGGGCGCCCCGTGCCCCGTAGAAATCATGAAGCGTGTGGTCGGCGAGATGCATTGCCGCGAACTGACGATAGTTTATGGTCTGACGGAAGCCTCTCCCGCCATTACGCAGACCACACCGGATGATCCGATCGAGCTCAGAGTGACGACCGTGGGCAAGGTCCTACCCCATACGGAAGTTAAGATTATTGATCCCGCGACAGGAAAAACAGTTCCCGTGGGCATTGCCGGCGAACTGTGTACGCGCGGATACCATGTCATGAAGGGTTATTACAAGAACGTCGAGGCGACCAAAGCTGCAATCGAAGAGGATGGTTGGCTGCATACCGGCGATCTGGCCGTCCTCGACGCGGGCGGGTATTTCAAGATTACGGGCCGCGCCAAAGACGTAATCATTCGCGGAGGTGAAAACATTTACCCGCGGGAAGTCGAGGAATTCCTGTACACCCACCCGTCTATTGTGGCCGTACAGGTCGTCGGTGTGCCCGACCGGAAATTTGGAGAGGCGGTAGCGGCCTGGGTCAAATTGAAGCCAGGTTCCACTCTAACCATGGACCAGCTCAAAAGCTTTTGCAAAGGAAAGATTGCCGACTTCAAAATTCCGCGCTATCTGAAGATCACTGACGATTTTCCGATGACCGTTACCGGAAAAATTCAGAAATTCAGGATGAGAGAGATTTCCATCGAAGAGTTTGGGCTCCAGGAATCCGCAATGATAGGCGCGGCCCGTGGCCTGCCGACGGATGCGAAAGCCTGAGCAATCGACATTTATCTTCACCTGCGGCGCCGCCGTGTCGGTAGAGCGCAACTAACGACGAACCCTGGACAACTACTCTAGTTTGCCTCAGGACCCGCTTGCACCGGAACGTTATTCACAAGGGTGCGTTTTCTCTACGATGATGCGAACGATCACAACCTACCCCAAAGGGGCGCCCTTTTATAATGCGTTTTCGACAGCTACAACGCGAAATGTGGGCGCGTGTCCCTTTTGTGAGGTGTTGCTGCTACCCGCTTCAGCTCATCCCCATGCGCCATAAGACACGTTGCGCGACACGTCATCGCGGACGTTCATCGTGATCGGAACAGCTTCGCGGGGTGTCAATCCATAAAAATTGAAGTCAAACTTGAGCGATACTCAACAAAAAAAAGCCAACGGAACGTGGAGCTTTGGCCTATTCTTTTGTCGCACAGAATCGCGGTGGCCAAAGGCGACTCGGTATCGCTGACGATTGGCGGAGGACGATCGCCGCAAGAAGGTCCACCCAATGAGGAAAGCAATGAAAATCTTTCGACATGCCCCGATTGCACCCAGTTTTGTACTACTCCTTGCTGCATTGTGCAACATTGCGGTCGGGCAGTCTGCGAGCGGTGCTTTATCTCACCAGTTGGCGCAGACTCCGCCCATGGGCTGGAACAGTTGGAACAAGTTCGGTTGCAATGTGAGCGAGCAACTGATCCGGGAAACGGCCGACGCGATGGTCAGCAGCGGAATGCAGGCTGCCGGCTATCAGTACGTGAACATTGACGACTGCTGGCAAGTCAGCCGCGACGCCCAGGGCACAATTGTTGCGGACCCTACCCGCTTTCCTGCTGGAATCAAAGCGCTCGCCGATTACGTGCACAGCAAAGGACTGAAGCTTGGGCTCTATACCGACGCTGGCACGCTTACGTGCGAAAAACGCCCCGGAAGCTTGGATCACGAGGTTCAGGATGCTAAGACGTATGCCTCCTGGGAAATCGATTACGTCAAAGTGGATTGGTGCCACGCAGAAGGGCTTGATCCGAAAGTGCAATACGCAAAGTTTCGCGACGCCCTGGCGCAAGCCGGACGGCCGATCGTCTTCAGCATTTGTAACTGGGGGGTCATGGCGCCGTGGACATGGGGGCCAGCTACGGGTAATCTCTGGCGCACGACGGGAGACATCAAAGACAACTACGATCGGATGTCGGTGATTGGGTTCAGCCAGAACGGTCTCGAGCAATTCGCCGGACCAGGACACTGGAACGACCCGGACATGCTCGAGGTGGGCAACGGCGGCATGAATCGTGACGAATACCAGACTCACCTGGCGTTGTGGGCCTTGCTTGCCGCACCGTTGCTGGCCGGAAATGATGTGCGCAGCATGACTCCCAGGACCACCGAAATGCTCGCCAATGCTGAGGTCATTGCCGTCGATCAGGACTCGAAAGGCGTACAGGGTCACCGGATCTGGCAAGAAGGTCCGCTGGAAATCTGGGTAAAACCTCTCGCTGATCAGAATCAAGCCGTGGGCCTATTCAATCGCAGTGAATCGGACATGAAGATCACCCTGGATTTCAAGGCTCTCGGCATCCCCGGTTCCGTGAAGCTGCGCGATCTATTCCAGCATGCGGATCTCGGTGTGACGCAGGGTTCTTACACAGCCGAAGTGGCAAAGCATGGTGTCGTGATGCTCAAAGTGTCGAGGTGATTCGCGGGCAACTGGCGGGCACATGAAGGCTCTGTTACTTTCCAAATCTCGGCATCTTCACAGGTTGTTTCATGTAGATAAATTCCATCTTCATTTCGTGGGCGCGGCGGGAGTGCAGCACTTTCGCCCACTTTCGCCACCGATACGTGTTTTGAGTGTAACTGACTTTATCAGGACGTGGGGAGCAAACCGGCTTCTCCCAAGATAAGGGCCCGCTGGAAGTTGTCTGAGGACAGGCGGCCAGTTTTGGGTGAGAGTGCTGTTTTGGGTGATAGTGCTTGCGAAAGGTCGAATGTTGCTCCAACCTGGCTGCCCCCGCTCGCGCCCGCGGCAGCATGGGCTGTTGTTCCTGAATTTATCTTCTTTGTCTTTGGCGGATGTGCGGCGGCGTCAGGTGCAAGTTCGGCTCGATGCTGTGCTGAATTGAATGATGGCGACCAGATCTGGGCATTTTTGTCCTGTGCGAGAATATCAATAGTTCCCGCAGGCGAGGCTCCCAGGTTTACGCCAAGACGGGCTTCCACCGTTCCAGCATTGTCTGGAGCTCCACGATTTCTTCCCGGCGCAGTTGGGGAAGCGGCGGTCGGACTGGCCCGGCCGCCAGGCCGATCAGGTTCATCATTTCTTTCAGGACTGAAACTTCATACCCCTTGCGCCGCGAGCGGAGTGCATACAGCGGAATAAGCGGCTTTCACCACCTCGAGGTGCTCTGCGGGCGTCAGCGAATACATCTCGCCTGTGCCGCCCGCAGCGACAATAGCAGCGATCGGATGGCGGACGAGCTCACCAAGGTTTCTTCGGAGACCGGAAATATCCAGAGAGAGATCGGGCTTGAAGGGCGTGACAGGAAAAGCGATCACGCCGCGTAGCTTATCGCGGAGCTCTTCTGGTTTCATTCCCTTACTCGCATAGAACGTGCTCGCAATTCTTAGTAATCAATTGCTGTTCTCACCCATCTGACCTTGGCGGTTGGCGCAGGAAAGTGAAGGAACTGCGCTGCGATGCTCGGTGGACCCGCGGTAACGCCGTTGGGCGAGATCGCGAACCGCCTTTGCATTGCGGATAACATCGTAATGTTAAGTCTAGCTGAATCTCGATTTCCATTATTATGGTTTGACAGCCCTGAAACCGCTTTTTATAGTCGGCGCTTTGTGCGCCTGAGCCTATAATGTGCTGCGCCGCAGTTCGCAGCCGCAGTGCCGCTCCGCTCGCCGATTACGTCGCTTGGGCCAAGGCCAGGTGACCGACAATCTGCCTCTGGCAGGCCGAGCGACTGGACGTATTGACCTGAACTGTTCTACGAGAGCATGAACCGTTATCAACCTGCAGCATTGACGGACCGCTTGCGGGCGCTGCCCGGATAGAGTGTTCGAGTGCCAAGTTCCGTCGCTTCAAAAGGAAATTCCATGTCACCAAAGAATTCTAAGTCATTGAGAAGTTACCGTTGGTACGGCCCCGATGATCTACGTTCATTCGTGCACCGTTCGCGGGCTGCCTCCATGGGGTGCACGCAAGCAGATTATTCTGGCAAGCCCGTTATCGCGGTAATTAACACCTGGAGCGAGATCAATCCGTGTCACAGTCATCTCCGGGAACGCGCGAATGATGTAAAGCGCGGCGTGTGGCAGGCCGGCGGTTTTCCTGTGGAAATGCCTGCCATCACGCTCGGTGAGACTTTTCAAAAGCCGACCACAATGATGTATCGCAACCTGCTAGCGATGGAGACGGAAGAGTTGCTGCGCTCCTATCCTGCCGATGGCTGCGTACTGCTGGGCGGCTGCGACAAGACGACGCCTGCACTCTTGATGGGTGCCATCAGCATGAATGTCCCCACCGTCTTTGTTCCAGCCGGACCCATGCTTCGGGGTAACTGGCGTGGACAAATTTTGGGCAGTGGATCCGATGTCTCGAAATACTGGGCAGAGCGGCGTGCAGGCAACATCGATCTGCAGGCATGGAAAGAGATAGAAGAGGGCATCGCGCGGTCGGCAGGAACTTGCATGACCATGGGCACGGCGTCAACCATGACCAGCGTGGCAGAAGTTCTCGGTTTATCTCTGTCCGGTGCCAGCGCGATTCCTGCGGTGGATTCGAACCATGTCAAAATGGCCAATCTATCTGGCCGCCGCATCGTCGAAATGGTATGGGATGATCTCAAGCCGCGGGATATTTTGTGTAACTCTTCATTCGACAACGCGATCACGACGGTGCTTGCATTAGGAGGTTCGACAAACGCCGTGATCCACTTGCTGGCACTGGCTGGGCGAGCGGGAATCAAGCTCGCGCTCGACCGGTTCGACGAGCTTTCCAGAATAACCCCTGTGCTGGCCAATTTGCGTCCCGGAGGCAAGCATCTGATGGAAGACTTCTATTACGCCGGCGGATTGCCGGCGCTATTGACAGCTCTAGCGCCTCGCTTGGACCTAAGCTGTCTAACCGTCAGCGGAAAGACCCTGGGCGAAAATATTGCCGGAGCGGAAATTTACAATGCGGACGTTATTCGCGCGCTGAATGATCCCGTGTATGAATCAGGAGGATTGGCGATTCTGCATGGGAATCTTGCCCTCAACGGTGCTGTAATCAAACCTGTCGCCGCGGAACCGAGATTATTGAAGCACACCGGGCCGGCCCTAGTCTTCGACAGCTATGACGAGATGAGTGCGCGCGTTGATGATCCAGCTCTTAATGTAGACGGCGACAGCGTTCTTGTGCTGCGCAATGCGGGGCCGAAGGGTGCTCCGGGAATGCCTGAATGGGGCCAACTCCCCATTCCGCAAAAGCTGCTCAAAGCCGGAATCCGGGACATGGTTCGGATTTCCGACGGCAGAATGAGCGGCACAAGTTATGGAGCTTGTGTTCTTCATGTCTCGCCTGAATCGTTTGTCGGTGGGCCTCTTGCCCTGTTGAAAGAGGGAGACATGATCGACCTCGACGTGGCCGCCCGTCAATTGAACATGCGGGTGAGTGAAGAAGAGCTGGGACGCCGCCGGGCAACTTGGCGCCCTAAACCGGGGATTTACCCACGCGGATACGGGAATTTATTCATGCGCCACATCAAGCAGGCTGATGAGGGATGCGATTTCGACTTCTTGGAAGGAACCGCTCCCATCCCTGAACCTGAGATTCATTGATGTGCACTAAGGCGTGCCGCGCCAATCCCGAAACCATTTGTAACGCCTCTGGAGCGCTCCGGTCATAAAAACTCTAGAGTGCTCCCGCCTTTTTCAGGGCGTCTTTCATTCCTGCCCAGCTTTCAACGGTTGAAGCTTCGGGCGTCCCGGCACCGCGCCAATGCGTTTCCAGGCTCACGACGTGGTGATAGCCATCCCGCTTGAGGGCTTCGAACTGACCCACCCAGTTGATCATGCCCTTGCCCATCGCGGCCCATTCGTAACCATCCGCTGTCTTGACCGCGTCTTTGCAATGGCAGTGACCAATCCGATGTTTCGGCAAAAAATTGTAGCCATCGGGATAAGGTGTTTCGCCAAGAGTGGCGGCGTTGCCGGGATCCCAATTGAGCATGAAAAAGCGGGACGGCACGGCGCCAAGGACCTTGGCCGCCTCCGCTCCTGTGGCGGTATTGCATGCGTCTTCATTCTCCAGAATCAGGATTAGCCCATTCTTGCCCAGCTTCTCGGCTGCCTGTTGCAGTGTGTTATTGATTGCCTGACGATAAGGCGCCTGGTCGTCGAGCCGCCAGAAATCAAAGCAGCGCACGCGATCGGCAGAGAATGCCTTGGCCAAAGCAATACTGCGTTCCAGAACATCACCCTGCTGTTCATAAGTAAAGTTCGCGTTGAATTGATCGTGTTTCGGGCTGAATTTCGATTTGGGCGCGCCCGGCCAGTCGGCCTTGAACAACGGACTGGCGATGTCGGTGACGCGTAGCTTGTTCTTCTTAAGGATGCGTTGCGCTTCCGCAATTTCGTTGGCATCCAGATTGGCTACGTTCTTGTCCCACATGCTCCGCAGTTCCATCCATTCCATTCCGAACTGTTGCGCAGCGACTTCACAGGCGTGACCGAAATCCTGTGAAATCTCGTCGTTAATTACCGCGATCTTGAACGGCGACTTTGGCAGACGGGAAGGCCCGGGAATGGAGGACGATTCAAAAGGGGCTGCCGAAAGTTTGGTATTGGCGGCCGCTAGTACCCCCAAGCCCGCAATAAACTCACGACGCGAAAACTCTGATCGCATAGGTGTCTTCTCCTCGAGGCTGCAACGATGCCGAAAGCGCCCGCTCGCTGCCGTGTTTGAATTACCAAGACGGTTGTTCCTGTGCAACTACTGTTAGGATCTTAAATACAACCACTATCCGTCCGAATCAATCCACCGACCTTCCTTTCGCCCTTTCCCGCCCGGACTAGCGAGAAGCCGGAAGCGCCGGGTTGAGTCTTATGGCGATTTGCAGCTCATGCGCAGCTTCTTCAATTTGGCCGCGAGCCTTCAACGCGATGGCCAGATCGTAGTGAGCCTCGGGCGTCATCGGGATTCCAGGCAAGTACAGCTTGAAACTCGCGCATTGCCGTTGCCCAATCCCGGGAGTCTTTCGCCAGTCGCTCTAGCTGAAGGTGAGCTTCCGCGAGCCCCGGGCCAATTGTGCTCCTCTTTCAAACTGGCTGTAACACGCGCTGGAAAGCTGTTTCGGCCTTGGTCAAACTGTCATTGGCTGACCGTCGTTTGGTCGATCCATCTGCGGATTGCAGCAACGGCAAGCCTAGCTGGTAGCGCGCTTCGGTAAAATCTGGGCTAAGGGTAACGGGCTCTTGCAGCTCGCCGACGGCCGCGGTAACTTCCCCTTTCTTCATGTGGCCTGCGGCGGTCTCCACCAGAATCATGGCTCGTCCGACGTTGGCTTTTGTGGCATCAATTCCCCGACGTCAACTATCAGCGCATTGAAGTGCAGTGGCCCGGCGGCCAGCGAGAGGTTCCGTCTCTGTTTCAGGACGACAATCTGGTTTGCCTTGCCAGTGCGTGGTTCCGGGCCAATTTAAGCGCCTCCCGAAAATTGCGCCCGTCAGGTCGTTCAATTTGAGCAGCACGGTCCCCAGGAGTTGAAGTTCCTGTTCAGGTGTCTCCAGGCTCACCGCCACGACTAAAGCTTTGCTCCTTGCAGCCCACACGCTCTTCGTCCACCTCACGCTAACGCCTCGGTTCAAGAATTAGTTTTTGCACGCGCCAGTTCAACAACTCGCTCACAAAGAGCTGGTTTTCCGACGGGCACGCGATCTCGTGAATCCAACCAAACTGTTTGAGCTGCTTACCGGACTCGCCGAGCGCGCCCAGGACCTTGCCCTCCAGGTTCAGCTTGTAGATCCGGCCCGGGTAGCCGTCAGAGCTGTACAGCACTTGGTTTGGCGGAGGTGTAATGCATATTGTCCAAGGAGCACCGGGAGCCATCGTCTGGCTGCCGATTATCGGTAGGTTCGGCTTGCTGCCAATCGCCGGGCGAGCGTTGGAGTCAAAGGGCACGTCGATCACCATCTGCCGCAGGAACTTGCCCTCGCCGTCGAACACCTGGATGCGGCGATTGCCGCGATCCGCCACATATACGTTGCCCTCGGCATCGACGGCAATGCTGTGTGGAGTATTGAACTGCCCAGGCTGGTCGCCGGGTTCGCCCCACGACTTGAGCCAGTTGCCGTTCTTGTCGACCTTCGCGATTCGCGAATTGATATAGCCGTCGCTGATGTAGGTGTTGCCCGCCGCATCCCACGCCATGTCGGTCACCTGCCGAAACATTCCGTCGACTGGTGGCAGCGGCGGCTGGGGATGTTTCAACGGCGCGGTTCCCTCGTCCGAGGCTTCCTGCTTGCGTCCGAACACCATGGCCACACGGCCCTCAGGGTCGAACTTTACGACCATGTCCGAACCCTTGTCTGCAACCCAGATGTTGTCATCCTTGTCGACCTTCACTGAGTGCGCGAAGGACCAGGCATAAAGGTGATGGCCGATCTCTCGCAGAAACTTGCCGTCCGCATTGAACTCCAGGAGTTGCGCCGCGCTGGCCCCATAGGCGGGACCACTTGTACTGGCCCGCGAGAAAACGAATACGTGCCCCTTGGAATTGACCCCGACGCCAGCAGCTTCCCCCAAATACAAATCGGGGGGTAGCTTCAGAAATCCGGGAACGGATTGATATGGGATCTGAGGCACGGGCGCCTGTTGAGCGAGCAGAGGGCCTGTCAGCGAAAGGAGCAAGAGAACGGCGCAGCGTCTCATTGAAGCCTCCAGATCAAGGGTTACCAGCTAGACTGCCGCGCGTGAATTCGACCTGCTCGAACCCCATTGGGCGATAAAACTCCCGCGATTTCTGAAGTTCATTCACGCGAAAGGCTACATGCGCGATGCCGGCCAGGCCGTGGGATTGCGCGTATACATCCGGCACGCACGGGATTCCGAGGATCACGATCGGGAAAGCTTGGCGCGTGAGCATTGATTCGTCGGTCAGAAAGTGTGTCGATTTACCGCACTAGTCGGCGATCGGAAACACAGCCTACACCAACACTGCCTCCACTGACTAGCGCTCCACCTGGCTTACCTCGAATCAACCGTCAACAAAAGTGCCAACTGAATTTCAATTCTCACATCCACCATTGCAACTTTGCCGAGATGCTCTGGTATGATGCCGACCGGAATGTGGCATGCACCCCGGAGTTTGCCGCGGATTCGAATTTGCGATCGTCAGTGGACCACAAATCCTATCTTCCACAGGAGATGCATGGGTGTCCATACCCGACGTGCGATGTGTTTGTTGCTCCCCGGCCTTCTTCCGGTCGCGGCTGAACCCACCTTTGCGCGAGATAACTTTTTGCCCTCAGGAGCGTTTCAGTTCGACAAAGCGCCGATGCACGTGGCCAACAACAATGCCCAAATTCGCCTGATGATGCGGGGCAAGCTGGCCACGGGCGACGGATTAGAAGTACACGAATTCACTTTGCCTTCGGTGGCGCGGACCGCCACTACGCATCATCATCCCCACTCCGAGATGTGTCTCAGACGGGAAGGGATAATTGAACTTGCCGTCAATGGCAAAAGCTATCGCCTGGAGCCAGGCTCGGTCGGGTTTGGGTCGGGTTTGTTCGGTCAAGAGCACGGAATCAGGAATGTTGGCACAGCGCCAGCCCTGTACTTTGTCATCGCCGTCGGACCAGGCGCGGAGTTGCAGGAGTAGGCTTCGGCGGGCTTTCACCGACCTGACAACTCGAGTGCCGTAGAAAACCGGCGAGTTCGAAGCCCGATATTAAGAAAGCAACATGGCCATCCATATCGGTTTGATCGGGGGCGGGAGCATCACGGATACGCATGCGCGCGCCGCCCGTGCGATTCCCGGAGTTGAAATCGCGGCAATCTACGGCACGAACCTGGGGAAGCTCGCTGCTCTGTGCCGCGAGCACGGGGGAAAGCCGTATCAGGACTTCGATGCATTCTTGGAGCACCGCCCGATGGACCTGGTCGCCATCGGAAGTCCATCCGGGCTGCACGCCGCTCATGGCATTGCCGCGGTCCGGAAGGGCCTTCACGTGCTGACCGAAAAGCCAATCGAGATCAACACGAAGCGCGCAGACGCTCTCATTGAAGCGGCGGAAGATTCTGGCGTGAAACTCGGCGTCATTTTTCAGGACCGAGTTAAACCGGAAATTCGCGAAATCAGAGAGTGGATCAGCAGGGGGATCATTGGCAGGCCACTGTTAGTTGATGCGCGCGTGAAATGGTATCGGCCTCCGGAATACTACGGCCAGTCGCGATGGCGTGGGACGTTGGCGCTGGACGGCGGCGGCGCGTTGATCAATCAAGCAGTGCATACCGTAGATTTGCTGCTTTGGCTGCTCGGTGAAGTCGTACATGTGCAGTCACGCACGGCAACGGCCCTTCACGCGATCGAAGGGGAAGATACTGCGATCGCAATTCTCGAGTTCGCCAGCGGTGCGCTCGGCGTTCTCGCAGCGACTACCGCCGCGTATCCGGGATATCCGCGACGGCTGGAAATTACCGGATCGGAGGGCACCGTGATTCTTGAACAAGATCGTATTCTCGCTGCCCACTTGCGCAACGCTCCAGCCGCCCTCCGCCAAGGCATCGCGCCCGATGAAAACCAGAGTGCGTCATCTGCGGTGGTGAGTGACGTCCGGGGACACCAGGCGCTGTTTGAGGATTTTCTTCATGCCATCGAGAACGATACAACGCCGATCTGCGACGGACGCGATGGCCGGCGAAGCATCGCTCTGGTCGAGACAATTTATCGTGCCGCGCGGAAACCGGAGAGTAGGTCTGTCACCTCTCCGGACCGACGTCTTCCCGAGAGGCCTTAAGGAAAGAAGGATCTCTCGCGCGCATCGCTTACAGTGCTTGTGCAAATCGCGAACCCGCTCCACGAGACCCCTTCGACTTCGCCCAGCGCGGGCTCTTCGCAAGCTCAGGGGCTTCGCATAAGAATCAGTCTTGGTCTCATCCACAACCCAGCCGGCGGGCGCAATCCCGCAATATTTCTGACTCCCACGCGGGACGTTTTGGATTTCTTGGGTGCACCAAGTCCGAAGGTATTCGTCCGCCCAAATGCAGGAACACTGCGGCGGAGTGTTTGTACGCCGGAACTGGCTCGCGAAAGGCCACATTCCCTAGATACTGCAAGGCATCAGCAACAGCGTAGTACCCAGGATCGGCGCTCTCCCATAGCCGGTCCCGCTCGGCGAATGTTTCCGGTGCGAAGGTTGCCAGCCCCAGCAAGTAATCCGACCCGTACTCGATCATGTTGATCCCCAGATCGTTCCCCGTATAGATACGAAAGTCCGGCCGATGCGCGTCGCGTAGAGCAAGCCGCTCGATTTCGACAAGTCGATCAAGTGAAGAATGCTTCATTCCCTTGATCTCGGGAATATCCATCAGGCGGCGGACCGTCTCTTCATCGAAGATTTCGCCGTTCGGCGCAAACATGGTGCCCAATTCAAAAGCCAACACGTGTGGGTATCCCTGGCACACGGCATGGTATTTTGCTGCCTTTTCTTTGGCTGATTTGCTGTGCAGTCGAGCTGTCTGAAACATGATCGGGATACCGCCGGCATGAACGATCGAGTCAATCTGCTGCCGGTAAAGGGTGACGATGTCACCGGTCTGGTTCTCGATATAGGCCCCGGCCACGAACGGCACGTCTTTCCCCAGGGCCTCACGGGTCCAACGCAGCACGTCTTGCTTTTCGGCATCACTCAAATAGTTCACGTAGCCTGTGTCCATATTGACCGCGTTTATCAATCCGGCGTGACAAGTCGCAGCCAAATGTTTCTTAAAGGCATCGACCGCCACCTTTCCATCAGACTCGTACGGCAACAAAGCCGCTGCGATACCTTGCACCTTGCGGCGAAGCTGCCGCCGCTCAATCAGCGCCTCGATTATCATCCTTGAATCTCCAGCTGGAAAGTTCGTGTCGAATTCCCCGTACTCCACTTCCTGGCACTGCGGGCGTGGCTCTTGCGTCAGTGCTTCTTGGCGATGCTTAGCTGTTCCGCCAGTTCTGAATCTTTGTAGTAGCTGTCCAGTGGATAGCATCCAGACGGCAATCCGTTTCGCGGCGCCGTTGTACAATCGCTGAAAGTTCTACAAATTCGCTTGCGTTGAATCGCCTGTCCTCCCGAAGCATCCCAAAGCAGTTCCGGATAGGTCAACACTATTCGCCCCAGTCCAACCAGGTCCGCCCACTGCTCACACACGGCGGCCTGCGCCACGTGTGGGAGAAAGTCCTGCAAGTAGCTGTATCCTGTTCCCACGAATATCAGATTTGGAAATTGCTCCTTCAATCGCAACGCGGCTTCCATATGTCGTGCCACACCTATGAGAGGGTCCTCCGGCGGGAGATATCCATCCGAGGGTGGATACAGAGCCGGCCGTTGAATGTGAGGATTGTAGTAAGGACTTCCGGCGGTGATATTTACCAGCCGAATGCCAAGGGTTTCGAGGAGGGATAGAAATCGAATTGGCTCGCTCAGGTCTGCCTCGGTTGGGTTGAGCGGATTCACCCCGAATCCCCAACGGTACGGAGTCAAGGTGTCGTGCATCTCAGGAATTCCCGGCCCAGGCTTTCCGTCGGACGATCGCTCCGGATCGGGATGGAACGGCACACTGTCGAACGCAGAAAACCGGACCGCGATATGAAGTCCGGGAGCGATGGAGCGTATGCCCTGCACAACTTCTCGCAGGAACCGTGTGCGGTTTTCAAAGCTGCCGCCATAACGTCCCGACCGCGTGCGGGCGCTAAGAAACTCGTGCCCCAAGTAGCCGTGGCAATGTTTTATGTCCACGAAGTCGAAGCCCAGCTTCCAAGCCATAAGTGCGGCGCGATGAAAGTGTTCAATGATGGCCTCAACTTCTGCGTCAGTGAGCAGAGGGTGGTCAGCAGGTAACTTTAACCGTCGATCCAAGAAAGGGTGGCGATAAAGAATGCGCGGCTCGGGATGGCCATGTGCATTGGGACGGCTGTATCGTCCGGAATCAGTTAGTTGCAAACCGATCAGCAACCCGTCGTCGGAGCCGGTCGTGATCCGATGTTGTTCAATCAAGGTCGTCCGTAGTTTGGCCAGGCCTTCCTGTGTATGCGGTGCGGCTAGAAGTTGATTCGGATTGGCGCGTCCTTCGTGCGAGACCGCTACCGCTTCTCCACCCCAGATTAGCTTTGCGCCGCTGCGGCCGAAGCGCTGCCAGCGCCGGATGGTATGTTCGCTCGGGTTGCCGTCCGGCGAGCCGTCCCAGCCTTCCATGGGCTGCACCGCGATCCTGTTGCCAATTCTGATTTCGCCGCGGACCAGCGGCCAGCGTAGCGGCGACTGCTCTCCACTCACCAGGTCGCCATCACAGGGGATGACCAAGTGGAGCAGATGTAGATGCTCCTGAAAATCCGCCACGTTCTTCACGGTTCCCAGTCGCAGGATCGGTTGTGTGCTCATGCTGGCTTTCTCCGTTCGGGCAAACCTAGCACTGCCAGCGCGCCCAGCAATGCCACGCCGACCAGCAGAAAACAGCTTCCGGAATAATTTCCCGTCGCATCCCGCAGTCTGCCCGTCAACCACGGGGACAAAGCCTCCGCGACGCCGCCTGCGGTCAGGATTACTCCTAGCAATCTTCCCAGAACCTGCACGCCGAAGATTTCCGCGGTTATCAGAGGGATGATCATGTAGTCGCCGCCCAGTCCGACTCCGAACACAGCCGAAGACGCATAGAGGGCGAATCGAGTCTCTCCCAGGAACAAGAAAGGAATGCCAGCGGCGACCAGCAAGTAGGTCAACAGCATGACGTATTTCTTCGAAAAGCGATCGGCCAGCCACCCCGTCAGCAAGCGCCCGACGAT
>Ga0209526_10000900_pt1 | contig 19581 bp, 17 predicted proteins | sample JacPinW_OM2H0_M1_FD_188566 | JGI IMG/M metagenome (GOLD analysis project Ga0209526, IMG submission 188566) | Forest soil microbial communities from Algoma, Ontario, Canada - Jack Pine, Ontario site 1_JW_OM2H0_M1 (SPAdes) (version 2) | ecosystem: Environmental > Terrestrial > Soil > Boreal... | reverse complement strand
CGGGCACCTGCCCTGAACTCCTCATGCCCGGAGCACTCAACCCGCTATCAGCGGACACAGTTACGTCCGGTTCGAACGCAAACAGAAGACCTCGAAAACTGGGGTCTGTGACACCAACAATCGTGTAAGGACGCCCCTCAATCGCAATGCGATCACCTACCGCGGCGGGCGACTGCCCAAATTTTTTCGCCCACAGGTTGTATGAGATAACCGCAGAATCCGGTGAGAGGGCGGAACCCGATATCAGTCGGCCGATGTACGGCTCCTGGCGCAATAAGGGAAAATACTCTTTCAGGACAAATGCCACGGTCGCGCCGGACGGCTGTCCGGACACCTCGGCGGTCAGCAGGCGCGTTGAGAACCCCGACACAGATTCGAATAGCCCGGTTGCCTGCAATGCGTCCTGCATGCCCGGAGGCAATTGCGTGGTATCGCCGCGATCCTTCAGATGGACAAGATAAAGATCGCGGGCATCGGACACACCTGGGTCGGACGTAAGGATTGCGCGGTACAGCTCTACAGAGGTCGCGATCGAGCATAGGAGCATGCCCATGGTGAGGACCGTGAGGAGAGAAAAGCCTTTGGCCCTTGTCAGCGCTCGCAGTGTACTGCCCATCCACTCTACAAGTTTCATTCAGCCCTCTGCACTCGATTTCGCGAAGCCAGCCACAACATTTATGAAGTGGATCCGTATTCAAGTTGTAAGTAACAACAGGCAATAAAGTACGAGTTTCAACAGGAAAACCTCCATGGAGGGTTCTTGCAGTCCTCCATGGAGGAATCAGTTATGAACCCCACTTGCAATCGCAGCAGTCATGGCTATACTTGGAACCGCCGAGGATAAGCTCTGATGCTGTTCCCAGCAACACAGCTACCGGGCGCTCGTACTGCACTTTGGGCTGTTTTCCCGTCTGACCGTTCATGGTTATCACCTCCTTCTTTTTCAGATTTGACTCCTGCCCAACCGGCCACAACAAACGATGGCGCTCTTTCATGCGCTGTGTGGAATGAAGAAATCAGTTACGAACCCCACTTACAGTCACAACAGTCATGGGTGTACAAAGAACCGCCGAGAATAAGCTCCGAACGCTGTTCCCAGCACAACAGCCACAGGCCGCTCGTATTGCACTTTGCGCTGTTTTTGTGCTTGACCGCCCATACTAATCACCTGTGCTTTCAGACTTGACTCCATACAACTCTCCTAAATCGTTACCAGCCCGTTCCCGCGGATGCTTCTAAGCCAGTGTTCAAGACAGATCAAGCGGAAGAAATCGGCGCTGTAGTTTGAGAGTCCCTGTGCCATCTGCTTGACGACGTTCTGGATGACAGCCTCCGTCACGATTCCGAGCGAAGCACAGATCGGATCCCGAAACAGGAGTGAGATCGCCTGACACTCTCGACGCATGGCCCTCCATGTGGACTCCGCTGGTCCATTCTTATTGATTCTGGTCCGGACAATCTCCGGCAGGACGGACTTCATCGCCCGCCGCTGAATGGATCTATCTTCGTTCGGGCGAAACAATTGATCGGGAGGTATCAGAAGCAAGAAGTCAACCAAGGGGCTGTGAAGGTAGGGATAAGCCACCTCGACACGAAGGTGCTCCCGATAGCGCTGCGCCGACGCCGCGGATATGGCATGATGAACTAACGTTCGTCTGTGCCTTGCGCAGGGATTTGCGACCGATCCAACCTCCTGTTGGCCCCACACCCTCTCTGCACAGGATGTGCTGGTCACAAACGACTTATCCAACCACGGTGCAAACCTGAGGCGCGGCGGAGATAGACTGTGGCGTATGCGAAGCGGTAGCCACGGCCACAAGGCCCCGAGCCACAACACCTCAAGATACGACGTTCGTGCGTACTTCGCTGAGAGCCACGCCAACTTATGCAATGTTAGCCACCGTCCCCTGACGAGATGATCTGACAGGATGGACAGGTAACTTTGATCATGCATGAAGACGTGGTCGCCACACATCCCTGATAAAAGAATGGGTGCGTTCGCATCGCGCATCTGAAGCGCTACTTGCTTGTAGGTGTGCGAGAAGAGGCGGTGTGGATTGGGTATCCAATAACCTTCTTGTTCATCCGCCAGGTCCAGAATCCGATCATCGCGGATGACCCTGTGGTCCATCCCGGTTTGTTCCACTACCGCTTGGAAATAGCGGCTCTCATCCACCGTATCTGAGCCGTCGTAGACAAATGATACCGCGGTGAACCTCGTCGGTAGTACGGCGCCGCTCCTAAGGAGATCGTGCGTCACGCACACTATGGATGACGAATCGAGCCCCCCACTGAGTTCCGCGACAGCGCTGGAAACGCCCCGCAGCCGGGCGCGGATGGAATCAGTGAACAACGCCCGAAAGTGCTCTTCATAGTGCTGGTCATCTTTGTACCGAATTCGCCTGCCCGCGCCAGGAGTCCAATATCGGCGCGTCACTCGCTTTTCTGGCGTTACGACCGACAGCGTTCCAGGTTTAATGGCGTAAATTCCACGATAGGGGGTTTCATCCGCGCAGTCGGTGTAAGTTAGAAATCCTGCGATATAGTCCAGATTTAGGTGATTGCTCTTGGTTACTCTGGCCGACAGGATGTAATCGATTTCTGACGACCATAGATAGACGCCATCTTCATGAGCGATATAGAGCGGCCGGACTCCGAATCGATCGCGAGCTAACAACAGGCGTTGCTCGCGCGAATCCCACAGTGCGAAGGCAAAGTCACCCACGAGGCGTTCAACACACCTGTCGGCCCACTTAAGGTAAGCAGCGCATACATATTGGGCGTCGTCGCAGAAAGGATGATCGGAGGCAGACTCGGCGTTGCCTAATTCCGATGCAAGATCCCGCGTATTGTCCAGGCGCCCATCCCACGCCAATAGCACGCCAGTTGTTGCCGTAAGTGAGGAGTTTGTCGTGGCGTGGCTTCCTGAGCTACAAAGAGAGGCCATCACGACCCGACCCAGCCGTGCCTGGTCGTTGAGTTGCCACCGGCCAAATGGCGCCAGGAGCCTCTTGCGTGAGTCGTCACGACTGACTTCCGCATCACCCACGTACATGCCCGCAAATGACGCCATGCTGGTTCGCTTCGATGTTGCAGTGCAAGCGCAACGAATCATTTTCTGTTCCTCCGGCCAAAATACTCACTAAGACGGAGTTCGCGCCTGATAATCCATCGCGGGAATGGGCTCACGGCCTGCAGCGGTCCGACTCCGCAGGATCCTCGGGCTAAGGAGTTATCATCCCGACGCTTGGAGGCTCACCAGGCCCACGTCACACAACTCTGCGACCATTTTCTTAACATCGTCCTTCGATAGAGATCCCTCAGTCATATCCAGTAAGTCGCGGAAGGTACACGAGCGATGCGCTCTCAGCGCCAGCAGCACCGGAGCCCCAGATCGCGAGCAAAGGATGCGTCTGCCCTCATCTGTAATGATCAGATACTCGGCGTTGTCTTGGTTGACGCGGCTCGAGCAGTCCGGCAGATAGCGTATTCGTATGCTATCCTCAAGATCTTTATCGCTGCCGCATTCGACATGTTTCAGCTGTATGTGACGCCGGCGCTTATTTAGTCTCCTTCGCTCCCGCGTGAAAGACTCCAGAAAGCCTGCCCTCGTGAGTTGTCCGACTGCTGCGCGATATTCCGAAATGTACTGCTCTGACTCGGACGATGGCGCATGGAGAACCGGAATGTCTGATCGGCCGAATTCTGTCTGTGCCAGCCGGTCCGCCAGCCATCGGGCGAGATCAACCCCGCAGCTTGTGTGAACTCCGAAGGTCAAATGTATTGTCGGAGTGCCTAGCGGATGCACCGAATGCCATTCCCCTCTCGGAAGGTACAAAACATCCCCTTCGCGCATCACGACCCGCAATAAAGGCACCTTAGGGGCCGTTTGATTTCGATTCACGGAACGTAACGGATGAGGACAGGTGCGTCCATACAGGCGCCATTCCTTGGATCCTTTCACCTGCAGAATGAATACCTCCTGCTCATCCCAGTGAACGTCAAAACCGGGTAAGTCACGCCAGCTGGCATAGAGGTTCACCTGCACCCTATCTCCGAATAGCGTCTCGAGATCATTCGCGAGCGTTCCGGCCGGCTCATGAATCTCGTCGAGGGCATTGACTATCAGCGTCGCACCGCTTTTTAGCAATTCTTCGACCTTCAACGCATTGAAGTTCGCTGGACGAAGGCCGCCATCCAGGGGGCTGCAATCGCAGAGGATTCCTCTATCGACGTACCGTCCTTCCAGAGCGAACTGCAAGCGGTCGCTCGCGGGAGAAGTGAGCCGCAATATCTGCTCTATATCTGTGTAGTGAACCAAGTCGCGGAATCGATCCGGAGAGCCTGTCAAGTGCAGATGTTTCTTTGTCCAGACATCCTTTCTGAACTCCTCGGTCCATACCTGCTCTACCAGACTCCTGCTAGCTTCGCTTGAAGGAAGAGGCTGTTGAGTATCCGGGCCCTCGATTACTACCTCCGGCTCCGCTGGAACGGATGAGGTACACTGGGTGGTTACTGCCAGGACGAATCTTCGAGACAATCGATTCTGATGCGGTATATCACTCACTTTGTCCATGTCTCATCCCTCGCGCAGGCGTCGCTTAGGCGCCGATCTCATCCCCGCCGCGCATCAACTACTTGTACTTGAGCCTGACATGCGCACATCATTGAACTATCCGTGTTCACTTCTTTGTTGGCGGCGAAGAGGCGGGCAAACCGGACTCTGAGCGAGAGCCACGTTCCCCTGATACTCCAAGTCTCGTATCCCGATCTGACTGGTAAAGAACGCGCTCAGCACGTCCTTGCGCAGCGCAGCAAAGAAAGTGATGCCATGCCCCAGCTCCTCTGTGGGGCTCTCGGAACGCACAGCAATTTCGGTCAGAATCGCACGCTGTGAGCTGCAAGGCGCTTCAATGAATCGTCGGCCAGTTTTTTTAAGACAATATGTGTCGAGCCACGCCAGTCCCTCGTGAAGATAATCACGATACGCCGTGCTGTTGCTATGTAGGAACCGTAAGAATTCCGGCACGCCGGCTTCTCTCGCAGAGCATGACCTCTCGTCTGCAGGCAGAATATATTCGCTAAGTGAACAAAGCGTCTCATACTGAGCCGTCGACATTGTCGGATGGTTATGAGTCATACACTAGAATCTCCGAAGGGCTTGCAGTGGTTCCACAAGAGAAGTCGACGTCAGTCAAGTCATCGTTAACGGATAGGCCTTGCGACATCACGTAATGCTCCGAAGCCATCCATGAGACGGCCATGATCGTGAGAGTGGGAGGCTTCTCCGGGCTGGTCACGAAGCATGCCGCGTCGACCACATATAAGTTCGGAATATCATGAGACTGACAAAATCGGTTGAGAACAGATCGTTTCGGATCCGTGCCCATGCGGGCGACGCCCGATTCGCGGAAGTTTTGACCGGGCAGGGTCATGCTATTCTGATCCCCTGAATAACAACTTAGTACTCTTCCCCCAATTCTCCCGATGATCGCGTGCGCAGTCTGGAGCATGTGCCGCGACATCGTGATCTCGTTCTCACCCCATCGAAAATGAAAGCGAAGAACGGGGGTGCCCCACTCATCTCGCACCTGAGGGTCTAATTCGCAGAAAGAGTCCGCGTTGGAGATCATTTCACCTGTAAAGATGAAGAAGACCTCGCTTCCATAGCGTCGCCGGCACACACGTTTGAGATCGAGCCCGAAACCCTGAACCTCATCGCTCAGCGCATCGAAGATACCCATCGAGGGCATCTGCAGCCCGCCAGCAACCAAAAACTCATATCCCTTGGTAAAGTCGACGTCGGTTGGTCGCCACCACGGAACCATGACGTGGGGCCTGCCAATGCCATCGCAATTGTGGGGTTCCATACCTTCAAGTGCGGGTATGTGTGCGTGGACTCGAACGCCAACGTTGTCGCGGAGATTCCTGCCCACCAGGCCCGAGGAGTTACCCAGCCCACGCGCGTGCTCGGCCGTAGCCGAATTCAGAAGGATCCGCGCCGATTCACAGGCGCTGGCGGCGAGAAACACCGCATGACATTTTATTTGTCTCCGGACGCGTGTGGCCTTATCGATGTAGGACACCGCCGAAACGAGGTTGCCATCTGCATGAAGCTGATCGACCATCGCATTAGTGAGCACCCGTAGATTGCCGGTTGCCAGACCATCTGGGATTGCAGTCTGCCCAATACTGAATCCCGCGCTCGTCTTGCATCCTCGCGGACATTGTGCGCAGAAGTGACACGGAGGGCGCCCGCGGTGAGGTCGCATGAGGACAGCCGTTGCCGTCGGAATCACCGGTATTCCTAACTCTTCACAGCCTTGCGCAACTACTCTTTCATAGCACTTAGGCTCGAGAGTAAGTCCCTGATATTCACATGCTGTGTGATAGCATGTTGGGCCTGTTATTCCCATGTACGACTCAACTCTCTCGTAGTACGGAATCAAGTCAGAGTAGCCAAAGGGCCAACCGTCATCTGACGCTACTTTATCGTCCCGCTCGAAGTCCTCCGGTAAGAAGCGGGCTACTCCTCTTCCCCAGTGATTTGTGCGACCGCCTACGAGCCGGGACCGAAACCAGCAGAACTGAGAGCCGGTAGCGACTGTGAATGGCTCCCCCGGTATACGCCATAGCCCATCGGCCATGAAGTTCACTCCGGTGCCGCGGATGTCGAGGCCGCGATCATCCAGCTCATAAGGCCACATATGCTGCTTATATTGTCTGGTAACATCCAACTGCTTCCCCGCCTCGAGCAGCACCACCTTTAGCCCCGCTTCTGCCAACTTCAGCGCTGCAATTCCACCCGAGGCGCCAGATCCCACAACACACACATCGCACTCGTCGAGATGAAGTTGGCTGTTTTCAAATGTCGTTCGCATCGAGGTCATATTTGTTGCCCAGGCCCGCAGCCATCCAGCTCTCAACAGCGATCCAGTTCTCTCAGAGATTCAACAAGTTGCTGATCAACCTCCAACGAGATACCCCCGACTTCAACCCACGAATGTGAGTAGAAGGGAAAGCTCCTAGTGCCGACGATAAGGCTCGCCGGGTATCCGTACAGCCGCAGGGTTAGTGCCAAGGTAGCCGCACGTTGGAGGCACCGGATCGATCTGAAATACGCGATGAATGAGTATTCACACAGCCGAGCTATCTCCGCGGGCGTATAGCGCGACGAAAACAGCGCGATCGGCCGTACGCGAACGAGCAGGCGTCTTAGAGATGGAAAGCCCTTCAATGAAACAACAAGGTCCACCACCCAGAGAATGACGAGCGCCCTCAGCACCAGGGCAGTGGACTCGAACATAGAAACAACTCTTCCGGCCAGATTCATTGCATTCGCCCCGTACTACGGCTGTGGGTATAGAAGGCCTGAGGTCACCGCGTAACGGATAAATTTATTTACGTCGTCGGCAAGCTCTTCGCCATACCCGTCAGTTGTCTGCTTGAGCTCATCAATTACCCCTTGAATGTCAGCACCGCGGCTAAGTGACTGCCAGATTATTGTGGCAGTCGGATTCAAAGACATAATCGCGTCGTTTTGGGTGTTCATGAGGATAGTTCCGTCAGGATCCGAGACAGAACGCACATAGTCTGCAATTCTGAAGCTTCCGGCATGACCGGGAGCGCCTGTAATCACTGCTTTGTCGCCATTCATCGTGGACCTTCTTCCTACATTAGTTACAGTAACTCGGCGATTAGTGTTGTAGTCGGCTACTTTGTGAACTGCCGCTTATTACTGCAAGCGAAGAGAAAGTGACGCTGGTACCGAAGAGAAAGTGACGCTGGTACTGCACCAGAGAGAAGTGACGCTTGCTACTGCGGCGCTGAGGAAGTAACACTTAACCTGGCAGAATTGACAACAATTATTATCAGACGTTTTTGTAAAGTCAAGTAGAAAACGAGTGAATTTACAAAATCCGAACACACACAGAGAAGCAGGATGCTTTTCAACTAAGTCCGCCGACTGAATTGTGGTTCTGTCAACAACTGACGGGCTCTCGCGCAGCCCGCATTACCACTCGTGTTCGGCGGTCGAAACGCATGCAAGGAAGACAACTCCTTGCGTTAGTTGATCATATCGATGAGTTGTGCCGACGATGCTTGAATAAGTGGCCAGCAAGTCAAAGTTCCGCCGAACGTCTTGAGCCATCGTTGCATATCCGATGGTGCATGCGAACCTCGTGGCCGCTCCACAAGACTGTTCTGCAGGTGCTGCTTTCTCGCCAAAAGGGGCACGAGTGTGGATTCGTCCGTGTCGCTGACCGGCGCTTCGATCACGGCGGATATCTCTGCGACCTCGCGCTCCGTCAACACTCTCCATAGATTGTCGAGTAGGTCGTTGAATGAGATGGGAGGTAGAGAGCCAATAGCTTCCAGTCGGTTGCCCAGATAGTTCACATCCATTTGTCTTGGACCTTTGCTTTCAGAAGCGATCTGATTGATCAGCCCACAAAACAGATCGCTCGCTGTCGGGTCTCGAAATGAGTCATAGTGCAATCGTGATGGCGTTGGCAGGTGCAGTATGACCACTGGAAGGTGGCATGTGTACAGACTGCCACAGAGGGCGGACAGCAGTGTGGAGAATATACTGTCTTCACCTCGAAGGATGGGAAAAAACGGTGGCAGCGAATGGGCATTATCGATTGCAAAGGAGGTCGCCATGAAGAGTCCTCCGTGGGCTATGGTAACTGTGCGTGGTTGACGAAGGATGGGGGGCCAATCGAACTCGGACGAACGGAAGGCCCGCCACGCGCTATAGCTTCTCCTCGTGTTCGGATCCGGGTGATACATGTACTGCCCCGTACAGCCTGTTCCGGGATGGCCAAGAATGCCACCCATGGTAATGCCGATCCTGCCATCTCCTTGGATAAGGCCACGGGAGAGGTGTGGGCACAACGCCGGCGGAAGACGTAAGTCTTGCGCGACCATTCCCGCAAGGCAGGCCTGTAAGCTTCGTCCGAGCCAGCGAGAATGAATCGATAAGACCGATTCGGGGAAGGCGTAAGTCGCGGTATATGCCTGAGAAAAAGAGCTATGAAATCTGATCCCGCTAGGATCGCAATGGCTTGTTAGCGTAACTCGGAGCGATGGATCCGCGTCGGCCGCTTGCCTGCAAATCGGAATCGTATCATCGTCGACGTATAGAACTCGGCTCTTCTGGGTTAGTACCTGTAAGACGTTGCGAGCCGCCCCGATGCTAACGTCGGCATTCTCCGGACACAGCGCAAAGGAAGTTACGTTGGACGGGAGACCACAGTGCTTGATAAGCCTCTGAATCAGCGACATTTGTACGTCGCGCGTAATGTGAACGACACGGGTATTCAAGTCGGCCGCCGCCAGCTCCGTAACCGTGCGGTAGTCATTCTGCATTTGAATACTGCGTGAGTCGTCGAGAACTAAGATGACGGGTAAGGGCATGCCAGGAACCGGCGATCGTTTCAGGCATTTCAGCAATCGCCTGAGCATGGAAGGTCGGTCTCTTGTGACGATAGCTATGTAGTCGAATGGCGGCAAGCGCGCGTTATCGACATTGGGGATCGGGAACCGACGCAACAACTCATCGAGGGTCACCATCCAACCCTCCGTCACGAGCCGTTGCACGAGCGCATCTGCAGTCGACGGAGGGACTCTAAGTGCATCGGTAATTACGCGCCTGTGCTCGTCCGCCGTCCTAAGCGCCTCACAAAGACCAAGCAGTACGAGTTCTATCGGGGCCGGTCTTCTTGCACAATTGTCAGTGGATGTCAAAGCAGCCGCTTTATGCTCGGCGTTGCCATTGGAGCACATTAAAGGTTGTTGTAAGGGCATGGATACGCTCTCCAATTCCATGGATGCATTCGTGTCGAAGCGGCAGAGAGGTCAAATTTCCCACACAGCGCTTCGCGGAGTAACCCTTTGACGCCCTCATTGGCCTGGGTGAAGTACCCAGGGCGTGGACATACCAAATGATACTCGACCGATCAAGCTTCAAAGGCCGCGTTCACAGCGATCAAGGATGTTCGCTATGGTGGATGGCGCTGTCGCTACCCGAGGGCGTGTTCCGGCCAGCCCCAACAGAGTTTTTCGCCGCAATGGATTATGGGATTCCCTTTGCCGCGAGTCGCCGGATGGCGATTCCAGCGACGCGTTGCGAAGGCCAGACGGCCGTTACCGCGAGCTAAAGCGGCCGTCTGGGCCTTCTCCAACAGCTACTGCCCTTTCAGTGCAGCGTAGATCTCGCGCACAAATGCATCGGGTGGCGCGCGACCATGTCCCCATTGGGCGTCGAAATCGGCCGTGGGATGATCCACCAGCACTTGGCTCTCGGAGCGTCCTTCGTCAATCATATGCTGCACGCGATCGCGAACGGCGCCAATCATATCCCGAAAAGACTTGACACGTGCGCCATTGGTGACTGGTCCGCGCGCTGGAACCACCGTGAACGTGCTGTCCGTCCACGCATCCAACGTTTTCATGAGGCCATCGAGCGTACCGCCCTGGGAAGGATCGATTGTTGGATAGCCATCGCCCGGGAACACTTCGCCGAGATACACCAGCTTGGCTACGTGAAAATGCGCAATCGCGTCCGCGTTGCTGAATCCCGGCTTCTGACGAACAATGTGGATAGACTCCCCATTGAGATCGAAGGCCAACACTTCAGAGAATGCAATACGAGGGCGGTCGACCCCGAGCTCACCGAGATGCCGTGACAGCGGGGGTGGCGGTCCCATTTCGTTTCCTCCAAGTCTCCGCAGGGCGTTCTCCTGCATCGCGACGAACGCCCCAAGTCGTCCCCACCCCGCGTCCCCCTCCGAATGATCCGCGTCCTGCGGGAAAATAATCACGTACCGGAGGGCAGAATTGGTCCGCCCGGAAAGGACGCTGCTGATGCGAGCTGTGCTAGATTTCGACGGCGTTCCTATCAGCAAAGCGCCATCGGGTCCAACCGAGACGACGACATTGCCTGCCACAGTCTCAAATACCAGCAAATTGGGCGCGATCTCCGCCATCTTGACAGCTTCTTTCGCAGCGATCGTAAATTTGCACATTACGCCCAGGACCAACGGCATTAGCAAGATCGCACGAAGACGGAAACGGCTTCGAGGGTCAAGCATACGAGTTTGCCTCCTGTACGCTTGCAAAGGGTAGGCCAGCTTGAGCAGATGGACTATTGCTAGTAATACTCCAAGAACTCATCCGGTGACAAACCGGGGCCATGGAGCGACAAGCCCATGATGATTTATCATCCAATTTCCACGCCGTATCCTTACGGCCAGTTGGCAATCTCTTGTTCTTCGCCTCTCCGTCGAGTATTGAACGAGCAGATCCTATCTGCCGGAAATCGGTTCCAGAGATGCATCCCGAGTTGATTTGTTGATTAGAAGCGAGGACTCTTTCAATGACACGTGCATGCGTAAACGATCATGTTGCATCCCCACGAGTCTTTCTCTTTCTCCTGCTGACTGCGTTTGTATTCCCTGGCCTGATGATCGAGAGTGGCGCAGGTCAGACTTCTTCCGACGCGTCACCGATTCGGTTCGGAGCCACAATCCTCATCGAACCTCAAGGGACCGGTGAGACATTCGTCGAACCGTACTTGGCCGTCGATCCGCAGAATCAGTCGCACTTGGTGGCGGCAGCGATGAAGCTGCCGACGGGCATTGCCGTATTCAGCTCCATAGATGGTGGTAAGCATTGGTCGCGTCACGACATTGACCGCAGTGAGGGCGACCCGTCGGTGGCAATTGCACGAAATGGGACCGTCTACGTCGCATATATCGGGCCAAGAGAGGAGGGACACCTCACCAATGTAATTAAATCTGAAGATGGCGGACTCACCTGGAAGGCTCCCATCGTGGTCTGCGGAGCGAAAAACGATCCTCAGGACCATCCCGTCCTAGCGCTTGAAACGACTGACAGCAAAGTGGAGAATACAATCTACCTTGGTGTGTCGCTGAGCGCCTCCGACAACTATGGTGAAAGGGTGTCCCCGGTCGGTTTATTCAAATCGAGCGACGGAGGGCATTCTTTTTCAGGTCCCACGGAGATTCTGCCCAACAATTTCGACAACCAAAATGGAAGCATCGCAGTCTCATCGAACGGACGCGTCATCCTGCCATTCTATGAGCTCGACATTATTGATGATGCTGGAAGTAGCCGCCCGCTTGCGCATACCCGTCTCTGGACCAGTCGATCTGAAGATGATGGACAGAAGTTGTCCAGTCCTTTTTTTGTAGCCGAAGCAGCCGTCCCCGGTCCTCCGCCGACAGCTCAAGCTATGACGAACCCTGAACGCATACTCCTCACCTGGGTAGGGGATCGTCGCGTCGGATTGTGGTACTCGGCGAATGCCGGCCGGACTTGGGCCGAATCCGCTTGGGAAGATTCGACCGACGTTCGCTCGGGCGCAGAAATGTCAACAGTGGCGGTAACCAGGGGCGGAATCGTGGGCCTTGCCTGGATAAAGAGAACAGCCATGTCGGAATCGGGGGCTTGTTACCAGCTTCTTTTTACAGCCTCCTTCGACGGAGGGAAAACGTTGCGTACATCCAAAGCGGTTCCAGACGCCTCCTGGTGCGCTCGTGGGCGCTGGTCGGCCGGCGGGGATTACTTCGGCTTAACCTCATCGCAGGATGGTATTTTCGAACTAATGTGGGCCGACGCACGCGACGGCTCCTTTCGGCTTCGCTTTACCACTATTCGCGTTACTGACCGGCAGCAATGAGCGGGATTCCAGCGAAGGAAGAATTCTGACATACAGAGTCGGAGTGGACATCGAGACGCTACGGCCTCTACTAAGTCTTCTCGGCAACGATCCAGGTAACCACCGGATACTGCATATCCGTTTCTTCGAGATCCTTCTGGTGCAGATCCTCCGCAGCCATTCCGCTCAGGGAAGCAGCACATGCCAGCAAGTTACCGAAACTGCCAATCCGGATCACTCTATAAGACTCGAATAATAAGGTCATGGCATCTGGCAGAATCCGCCAGTAGTCTCTTGGGTCCCGGTGAATTCGTTGAGCGTTCGGCACAAGACAGAATACCTTGCCTCCAACACGTAACCACCTTCTGACATTCTCGACTACGACCCAGGGTCGACCACAATGTTCCAAAATATTGAACATCACGACTGAGTCGAGTGAGCTTTCGTTTAGTGCTGCCGGATCGTGCGCATCGGCGCGAATGTCAATGCCGGAGCACCGAAAGAGGTCCCTGACGCGGTAACTGGCGGCCCTCGTAAAACCGTAACGTCGTTGGTTTTCCTTTTGTCCCCCGATTTCCAGGGTTTCGCCGACCACCTCATCCTTGGTCTGTGAGGTGAATTGATGAAGATAGTATCGATCGATCGGCGTCCCCCGCGAGAATCCGTAGTCTGGACAGAATGGTCTGACACGACCCAAGTCTCCCAAATCGATCTGGCGGAGAGGGACGGTCAGCAAGCCTTGGGCGCAGAGACGATCTGCAAGTAGACCGCAGGCTGTCACGGTAAAGCTGGGGAAACTGTTCGTAGCCATTCCATATTTTTCCGCGAGCACTCGCGCCGAGATGGCCGCTCCCACCTTGGTCTGCAGTTTCCGGGGCATGCGGGCTACCCGCCTCGCTCCCTGGGGAAGCGGCCCCCGCGGGCCCGGCTGCTGGCGATCACGACAAGACTCCCGGTCGGTCGCGATGAATCCTTCGATCTTTCTCTTCTCCAGATACTTCAGATTGGCCCGAACCGCAGTGTTTCCGCGCCTGGCCGGAAGACGCTGGTTCAAATCGTACTCCAACCAGGAAGGCTCGCTTTCAGTGAAGGTTCCCGCAATTCGTAGAATACAAAAACCTCGTTTGACGGAAAGAACACAGAGAGTGCCGAGACAGTCGCAGACTCAGCTTCTTCTCGTACAACTTGCTTGGCTTCCCGTGGTTCTTCGTACACAAAGGCACAAGCGCCAATGGAAAGCGACAAAGAGCCGCCCGACCCCTCCAACACAACCGTTCCCGCTTTTTTCCCCTCTGTATTAGGATCAACTGAGACCTGCGACACTTTCCCCTGCAGGCCTATGGCCCAATCGATGCCTTGCTCCAGGATACCCCGACGGGATTGCTGGAAAGGGCTTTCAGAGACTACGAGGATATGAGCAGAGTCGTCCTTCCACTTGCTCAGTATGGTGACTGCGTCCCCTAGAGACAAGACCATTTTCTTCTCTCCCACCTCGTCTTGAACCGATGATTGATGAAAGAAACTATCAGACCTGGATTGCGCTTTTCCAGGCTCTTCGCGGCCAGGTGTGATCACTTTGCAAATGTGCGGCCGAATTCTTGCCTTGCATGATCATCGAACATAATCGGCAGCGGCCACAGCGCCAAAATCAACCGCCTCGCCATTTCGTGCCCTCAGCTCCTTGAAACAAACGCGGGCACTGCTACCGTGAATTATGCGGCCGAGAAATCCAATCCAAACCTCTTTTCAGCATTCTCGCGATTCTGGCGAATGTCATCTTTCGACGCCTTCGTATAATCTCTTAGAAAACCCTCCATGGTTCGTGTTCCCGCAAACGATTAGGGCAGCGAGGTAGCGTTGCCTACCTAGCTCACCTAGAGGAGCGTCTCCAACATCACCGTTTCCTCCAAGTCAAAAATATACTCGTCGAGGAACAGATGCGCGCGACGCAGAGTTCGCGGTCAGGCCTCGACCTGTGCGAGAACGGCAATGGCGTTACAATAGCGGTGAGTCACAAGTGCTCTTCGCCCCGGAGGTACAAGCCATGCAGATTCTCGTTCCGTGGAAACCAGTCGTTCTCGTGTGGGGCCTGATGAGCGGACTGGTACTGGTTGGTTTTCGTGGATCGTCGCTGCTTGAAGGAAGGAACCCTTTCGCGCCATCCGCAACCAATATGCGGCCCGTCGTTGTGAAACCTGCTGTCGCGCCCGCCGTTCCGCAACCTAAGCACCCCCACAAGGCGGCTCCAACGTCAGGTCGGTGAAACACTTGCCCTCGCGGCGACTGAGTGAGAACTTCTCATACCGCTGTGGGTTTCCTGTCCAGCTCGGAAGGTAATGTGGTGGATCGGCACTGCTCGATTACAAAGCTTTCGCCACCTGGACTGCGGTTTCGAGCTGGGTGTCTCTTCCTACCCTTAAAGCGTCTCGCGAAAGTTCAATAGAAAACTTTGGGACGATGCCGTTGTTCTCTAGCATCCGTCCTTGCCACGTCAGGTAGGCGGCAACTGGCAGGCCAAGAATGTATCCGTGGCCGACCTTGTATGCGCTGCCGCTGAGGAGACGCCCCGGTGTCTTCGTTCCCACGATGGTTGCAAGGCTATTTTCTTCTGCAAATGCTGAGACCATCTCCCCTGCACTCGCGGTGTGCTCGTTAACCAGGAGTACAACTCGACCCTGGAAACGGCGCTCGCCAAGTCCTTCGGTGACCACGAGGATGGATTTTTCAACGAAGGCATATCTAGCCGCCAGCCATATGAGAGTCGCTTTGTGCGATGGAATCCGTCCGAATCGGGTCAGTTCCTCGCGCCGATAGCCGCGTTCACGACGTTTCCGGGTGAGGCTGTAGCCCACTTCGAGTTTTCCAGGCGTCAAATAGCTCATCAGACGCAACCCGCCGATTCCTCCACCAGTGTTGCCCCGCAAATCCACAATGAGTCGACTGCATCCGTCGAGCGCTACGATACCTCGGTCGATGTCCTTCGCTACGTCGATACCGATGGCGCCTGGAAACATCGCGACTCTCAGCAGTCCGATTTCATCACTGAGCCTCTCGTAGCTAACGGCCTGCGGCGCTGTAACCGGATGCTTTTGGGACTTGGGCATCGGCAATTGAACCTTGACCTTCTGTTGTCCGCCGTGGAGCTTTTCAATCAGAAGACTTGCCGATTCCCCGACGGAGAACGTCAGGTCGTTTGGCGGTCGAACTTCTCGTCCACCACATGCGAGAAGAAGATCACCGGGACGAATGCCAGCCACGAACGCTGGACCGCCTCGATGCACGTCTTGAAACATCCAGCGCTCGCTTCCATTTACACTGATCCGCAGCAGAGTCGCGTTGATGGCGTGGCGTGCGGAGATATTCCGCATCCCGGCATGGCGGAAGCCGGTGTGGCTGGTCTTAAGCTCCGCCACTAATTTGTGGACCTCTTTCTCGAAGGCTTCTGGTTCGGTACACGCCAGGATCTGATCCCGACGATCCTGAGCCAACGTATTCCAATCCACGCCGTTCATTCCAGGATCAACATGCTTGGTTGCTACAAGTCGGCAGACCTTGTCGAAAATCTTTGTGCGCTCGTCGAGAGTTAAATTCATTGCCGTTTGATTCCAATCGGGGTTGAAGTCTCTCCAACGGTGATAAACGCCGCCCAATAGAATGGGCTCAACTGATCTCCATATTTCGCCAGCAAATCCAGCTTAGCGTGCCGTAGAGCCGAACTGGTGTTTTCACCTTCGGCCAATCGCTCGTAGAAGCGTTGCATCAGTGCGCTCGCGAAGGTGTCATCAGCACTCCACAGGCTTGCAACAACTGACTTTGAACCTGCTGCCAAAAATGCTTCCACCAGATTGCTGACACCTTCCTGTCCCTGCAGCTTGCCGACTCCCGTGTCACATGCCGACAGGGTCGTCAGGTCCGCGTTCAGTCGCAACCTTATGATCTCCCGCACCTGCAGCAAACCGTCGTCACCAGATTTCGCGTCAGTCCCCAGGACCAGTGCAGATCGCTCCGGGTACTGCGTGTCTGCAAACCCGTGGACGGCCAAATGCAAAACGCGAAACTGATCCAGGGGCTCCTTCTTGAACTTAGTTTCTGTGGCGTCCCTTCCAAGCAAGACGATCGAGTCCGATCCGACAATTTTACCGATTTCCTCGACCTCTTCACGCGTCTGAGGAAGATCGTGAAGCCGCAACCCGGATAGGTCTGCCATGCCACGGAGAACTCGTCCGCGGATCGTCTCTGGAGCCGGTATCCGTCGCCCGGCTCCGCCTTGATTCTCGTAGGCAACGTCGCCCACGGCCAGAAGCGGACGCGGCGCACTTCCGACCGTCTTCCCTCGTCGCAGTACATCAAGAATCGTGCCCGAGGGCACGTAGCTTATAACGCGAGACTTCAATAAATACTCGCCCTGGAGATCTCGCAGGGCCTCAAATGGAAGCAGGTTTAACACTCCGTCCGGCGCAATGATGAGCCTGGTTGCTGTCTTTGCTTCTGGGATCGAATCTACGAGCGATTGAAAGAGCTGCTTTGAAACTCCTATCCCAGCACCCTTTGCGCGCACGTCGTCGACAAATTGCTGTACAAGTTTTTCGACTTCCTTGCGCCTAACCGGCAGCGCGTAGACTTGTGCACCTCGCCGCGTTACCGAAATGCAGAAGGAAGTTGGATCGTCCAGCACGTACTCCAGAAATGCTTCATCCGGACTTAGGTCGTTTTCCAAATTCGCCAAAGCTGCTGGCCTTACCGGAAGACCTCGATTCGGGCCGTCTTCTGTCCGCGCTAGCCCCAGGCGTCGCTCATATTCAACGAGGTTGTCCAGCAATTGTGCGCGTTCAGGTGCACTGTTGGTCTGCATCAGCCGGGACTGCAGAGATGCAACATCGCCTTCCAGCGCTCCAGTCTCGCCTGATTCCGTTGGCGGGAACGCTTTTCTGTCTCTAAGAGCCCAAGTCAGAGTCCGCCCTCGAACACGTTCCAGAACCGTGAACGCTCCGGGAGTATCGCTGTTCTTCGTGAGGAGTTCAAAGTGTTCCAGGTAGGTCTGGCTCATCGCTGCAGCAACAGAGCTGTTCCAATATGGCTCATCGACGCTGATGAGCATTCCCTCAATCACATCTTCCGCCTCTTCGTAGAGAGCGTCTGCTTCGGCATAGCGACCGCGACGTGCCTTCAAATCGGCGAGCATCGTCAAGTTGCGAGGCACGTAATAACGATCACCGACCCGCTGGCTTGCGGTCAGGCCCTGAGTGGCACGGGCGTCCGCCGTGGCGAGATCTCCGGCATCACGATAAAGTTGAGCTAGTTCGAACATGGCGTCGGCTTCCATCCGGTAAGACTGAGCTCGGGTCGCGAATTCACCGGCATCTTCCAAATACACGACTGCTTGTTGTCGGTCCCCCTTTTGTACCGCCAGCTTTCCGAGAAGAATGAGCAATTGCGCCTCATGGCCTCGCTTCTCTTGCGACCGCGCTTTGGTGAGTGCGCCCTCAAGACCCGACTTCGCCTCTCCGGTTCTGCCGAGTGAGATCAGAGCTTGCGCTTCTCCTTCATACCCCATGAATGGAAGTCCAGAGTCAGGATCAGCCTCCGCCAGCTTGATGGCTCTTTCGAAGAATTTCAGAGCTTCCGCGTGGCGATTGACTTCTTCGAAACCTCTTCCGAGCAGTTCTAGAAAGCGAACCTGACCCGCCGTGTCGCCGTTCGCCATGGTCGAAAGGAGGGCACCGCCCAGAAGTCGGGCCGCCCGTCCGGGGTTACCTTCTAGGAAAGCAATGAGGCCCAATTCGCCAGACGTCCTTGTTACCCATTGGTCCTCGCCTAAGCTCTTTGCGATGTCCTGTGCTTCCAGCCAGTCGCGCTTTGCGGCTCGATAGTCAATTTCAATGTCGGTGTAGCCCTTTGCGATGAGACACCACAGGCGCAGCCGAGGGTCGTTTCGGACGAGCGGGCTCCGGAGCTGTTCATTCAGGACTCGCGAAAGCTCAACAAACGACATTGTTTCGGCTTCTGATCTGAGGCGTCCTACTTTGGCGTAAAGCTCATTCCGGCTGTCGCCCTTGTCGGCGAATAGCTTCTCGGCCCTGGCAAAGAGCGGCGCGGCTTTCGGGCCGTTGTACAGCCAATAAAGGTGGTTAGCTTTGGCGAGAAGCTCCTGCGGATCAGTCGATCGTTCATTAACTCCGGACTCCAGTTGCCTGTCTGCGATCGGGATGCTGTGAATCCGGATAGAGCAGTAGCTCGAGAAAGCAAGAAGGCCCACTAAGGCAAGGACGCCAGTGATCACTACTCGCTTTGAGACACGTATGTTCACTCAAAACCACGCAAATAGGAAATCTACGAAGTGCTAGCGACGTTGCGGCGCAGACGGCAGCGATACTGTTAGAATCCTAGACCTTCCCGCAAGTTGCTCACCTACACTCAAACAAGAGAAGAGGGGAGGCCAAAGTCCCCGTCAGTCGAGCCTTGTGACAACAGGTGAATCCGATGAGCCGCGCGCGACTAGACCAGCCCAATCCCATGATGCCCTGCTAAGATTGGCTCCCGAGGGGGTAATACATGCCAAATCTGTCACCGATAGTAGGTCAGCTACAAGCCCATCGCAAGCAGGTTAAAAGTGAACTCGGTCGCCTGGACGCGGCAATCGGTGTGCTCCAGGGATCAGACAGCAGCAACGGGTCGGGTACAATTGGACTCGCTTCTCGCAATCCACGCCGCACGCTATCCAGCGGCAGGCCGTAGGGCGATTAGTCTCGCACAGAAAGCGCGCTGGGCGAAGCAGTCTACAAATGACCACGCAGGCACAGCGAAGCCCAAGCGCACTATGTCAGCAGCGGCTCGGCGGAAGATTGCAGCCGCTCAGAGAGCACGATGGGCAGCATGGAAGGCGAAGCAGAAGAAAG
>Ga0209526_10000899_pt1 | contig 19598 bp, 15 predicted proteins | sample JacPinW_OM2H0_M1_FD_188566 | JGI IMG/M metagenome (GOLD analysis project Ga0209526, IMG submission 188566) | Forest soil microbial communities from Algoma, Ontario, Canada - Jack Pine, Ontario site 1_JW_OM2H0_M1 (SPAdes) (version 2) | ecosystem: Environmental > Terrestrial > Soil > Boreal... | reverse complement strand
GAGATACGCGAATCCGGGGACGAACCCCAAAAAATAAACAAGGTAGGTGACAGAAGAGTGCAGCTCGATCACTCGTTCGGGGGCAATACCGAGTATCGAACCCACATCGATTAGGTCAGGGCCGTGCTCTCCGCCGTAACACACTGGAATTTCCACCTGACGCGGCTCAGGCAGACTGACATCCGCCAGCCGCCCAATGTAGCGCGCCAGAATTTCCGCCAGTTCTTCGTACCGCCACTTCAGCGGATCGAACTTGACTAGCACGGAGCAATAGGCGGGATGAAGATTGCGCACGCCCGCAATTGGCTCTATCTCGAGCAGCCGCAGCAATTTTCGGATGCGGTGGTGAGCGTCGAGCGTGATTTGATGGCCGAAGTAAATCAAAAGCGATTGATCGCTTGCGCGTTGGAACCGCGCGCCTTCGGCTGCGGAAGTGAGCATGCGCGAAAAGTATACCGCCTCGCCGTCTGCAGATTGACACAGAAAGCCCCGCCTTATGGGGGCAAGCGAGGCGGGGCCGTCTATCGGGTCAGTGTTCGTCTTATTTTTGTTGTTTGAAGGAAAGTGGAAATTCAAGCATCTGGTCTTCGACCGGAATGCGAAGCATCAGTTGCTGCGGATTCTTCCCGCGCTCGAACCATACCGCGCCGGAGACTTTGTCGCTTGCCTCGACGGTGCCAGGTTTCAGCGCTAAGGCCCGAATTTGCTGAGCCGTCTTGACCAAAGTTTGTTTACCTTGCTTGCGCACGGCGTCTTCTTCTGCAGATTGATGTTGTATCAAGTAATTCGGTGCGGTGTCAGACGGGAGTAGCGTATTTCTATAGCCGACTGGCGTCGCGCTGGGTGCTGCCGCGGATTGCTGGAATTTCGGCTCAGCGGAGCCTGCACTCGTCTCGGTCCACAAGACCTGATGCGTCACATTCTTTGCGAGCTCTTCCGGATCCTGGTAAAACAGCGGCCTGCCATGGGTGCCAACTTCGTCCAAAATAAATTTAGATGGGTCAATGCTGATGGACGCGGAGCTTCCGTTCGCAATGGCGATATTGGCGCGTAGCTTCCATCCGGTGTCGTGCAGTGAAACTTGCACGGTGACTCCGTTTACGGACAGCGACTCAACCAATCGGCCATTGCTGATGATCTGATCGCAGCCTGGCGCGCCTTCCTGCCACCGCGCAACGCCATTTTTTGTGAGCGAAGCTGAGGTGGCGCGTGGTGTGGGTCTCGAGCCTGAAATCTTTTTGAGGTACATCGCCGCGACATAACCGGTTTGGCCGTCCGCATTCTTGATCCTTACGGTGTAGCCTTCTTCATTGTCGAGCACGGCGACTTCTTCGCCGCACTTTAGAGTGGCAACAATTTGCAATGGCAGGGACTGCTCAGGGTCGGAAGTCATAGGCACATTCGGAACGCCGGGGCAGTTGACCTTCCACAACGGAGCTATAACGTGTTCGTCTTGAGCGACGTTCTCGGCATGGGAAGTTGGAAGCAGAAGCAATGCAATGATGGCCAGCGAAGCGATTTTCGGTAAGGTTGCTGTGCGCACTGAATCCCCCCTCCGGGTTTCAGGTAAGAAATCCCCAATTCGGCTATACACGGAATCGTGGCGGCGTCCGTAGTTCGCGTCCATAGAACGCGCGTACAGCTTTCTGTGGTCTGTTGGACAGCCGTTCGAGAACGGGTGCTTCCGCGCTTCTTGAGAGGGAAGCGAGTTTCCTATAGGCTCACACGCGGAGAACCTGATGAAAATGAATCCGAAGTTACTGCGAAGAACGGCAGTTGCACTCTTTCTTGCGACCGGACAAGCCAGCGCTCAGGCCCCCAGCAGCGCGCCGAGCGCCGCCCCAAATGGCGCGTCTGCGGATTGCGCGGAGCTACCGGTACTGACCGAGAGACTCGGGAGAGCGGATAAGATTTTGCACGATTGGCCGAACCTTGCCCGATATGCGGAAGCAAATGCGGCTCTAGTGGCGCCAGCGAAATTCGAGTTGCGCGTGGTGTTCATGGGGGATTCGATTACGGATGCGTGGGTCAGCCCGGAGTACGGAGGATTTTTTCCAGGGAAGCCGTACGTCGACCGCGGAATCAGCGGGCAGACTACGCCGCAAATGCTGATCCGCTTTCGTCCGGACGTAATTGCCCTGCAGCCGAAGGCTGTCGTGATCTTGGCCGGAACGAACGACATTGCGGGGAATACCGGGCCGATGACGGTGGGGCAAATTGAAGCGAACTTGGCGTCCATGGCGGAGCTGGCAAAAGCGAATAAGATTCGCGTGGTGCTGGCCTCGGTGCTGCCGGTGAGCAATTACGGGCACGACCGGCAGGGAAATCCGCTCGATATGCGCATCAACCGGCCCCCGGAGAAAATTCTGCAGCTGAATACGTGGATCAAGAAATACGTCGCGGACAACGGGCACACCTATCTGGACTATTTCTCGGCCATGGTCGATGACCAGGGACTGCTGCAGCGGGATTTGAGCGAGGATGGACTCCATCCCAACGCCAAAGGATACGCGGTGATGTCGCCGCTTGCCGAAGGCGCGATTCGCTCGGCGATCAAGAAGCGACACTAAGGGTTTGCACTAGAGAGTTGCTGCTACTTTCGGGTCTGTCCCCAGCCCGAATTCTATTTGCTGGCCACTTCGAGGCGCTTCTCCAGCCTCTCGAGAGCGCTTCTTGTCTTGCCGTAGTCTACGAAATCTTTCACCATACTGGAGAGTGCTCTGGCCGCATCGGCATTCGACTTCAAATACTCTTGGTACTGCGGGTCTTGCAGGTGCGAGCGATTGCGATTGAGGCGTTCAATCGCAGCATTGGTATTCGAGGCGAGCTTTTGCGCAACGGGAATAATGCGGTCAATGGCTTCCTGCTGCCACGGGGAGGCGCTGCCGCGCATGCTCTGCAGCTTCTGAATAGTCGCGCCAATTTTGTTGATGCGCTCCTTGATCGCTTCCAATTCCGTGGCGTGGCTCTCCCAGGACACCTGGGAACGCGAGAACGACTCGAGTTCGTCGGAATCCCGCTGTAGGTCGGCGGCTTGCGCTTGGATATCCTCCAGCAATTGGGTAACTTCCCGGTTGTCTTCGGGAGGCCTCGCGGCTTTGGTTTGCAGGCAAGTGGTAAGCAGTGCGGCCAACAGCAATGCTACGGAGAACGAGCAACTAGCATGAACTCTGTATTTCATTCCTGACCCCCATTCGTTTTCTGGTCGCCGGTGAAGCGGTACCCGAGTTATCGCTGGGGACACAAGCCGAGTTACGCACAGGACGTCCTGGCGTGTTGGTGTGCACGCCGTTCTCCAAAGCTGGATTCGGGCAGCGACGCGGCAGATGCTACGAAACTAAGTCAGTTAGCGGCCGGTGAGGATCCGAGTATGCGAGCTCCGCTGAGGTTGCTGGCAGTAATTTGACATGGGTTCGTCACATTTAAAGTTCGGTGTGGGCTTATTGACATTTTGAGGCTTCGTCTGTCTTGACCCCGCAACACGGGTAAGCTAGGGTGTAAGAAGTTTCTCCGTGAGTTGGCCGCGCTACTGAACACTGAAAGACGGCCAAACGAAAGCAGGAGGAATCCACCATCGGCCACCCAGTCTCTGTAGAAGCAAAACCCTCCAATTGGATGCGACGCACCGTTCACATTTCCGGACAAATTGAACCTCTCTTTGGCACTCTCGATGAAAACGTGCGCCTGCTCGAGGACGCGCTGCAAGTCCGTACGCACTTGAACGACACGCGGCTGACGATTGAAGGCAAGCAAGACAGTGTCGACCAAGCTGTGAAAATCATCGAGGAATACAACCATCTGACGCGCCACGGGCGCCTGCTCTCCAGCGCGGAAGTGAAATCGCTGATGCGCGTCGCCACGGAGGAGCCGCACGAATCGCCGCGGGGAATGTTTGAGCATTCGCGCGCGCGCTCGTTTGGCAAAAAGGTCGTTACGCCCAAGAATGCTAGCCAGCGGCGCTACATGGAGGAGATCGAGAAGCACGACATGATGTTTGCCGTGGGGCCGGGCGGCACGGGGAAGACGTACATCGCGGTAGCGATGGCGGTCAGTGCGCTGCTGACGAAGCAAGTGAACCGTATTATTCTCGCGCGGCCGGCGGTGGAGGCTGGGGAACGGCTGGGTTTCTTGCCGGGCACGCTGCAACAGAAAATTGATCCCTACATGCGGCCCTTGTATGACGCGCTATACGACATGCTGGACGCGGACAAATTGGATCGCTTTCTCGAGAAGGGAATTATTGAAGTTGCGCCGCTGGCTTTCATGCGCGGGCGGACGCTGAACGATTCGTTCGTGATTCTGGACGAGGCGCAGAACACCACGAGCGAGCAGATGAAAATGTTCCTGACACGGCTGGGCTTCAATTCGAAAGCGGTGGTGACCGGCGACGTCACGCAGATCGATTTGCCGCCCGGGAAGAAGTCGGGCTTGGTGGAGGCGTTGGAAGTCTGCGGCAAAATCGAAGGCATCGGTATCGCGCAGTTCAACGAAAAAGACGTGGTGCGGCACAACCTGGTGCAGCAGATCATCCGCGCCTACGAAGAGTATGATGGCTCGCAACCGCAACGCAGCAGCGGCGGAAACGGGAAACCCGAGCCGCGCGGCGAGTCCGGCAAAGAGCAGGCCAAAGAATCTCTGCGAGGATGATCCTGAACCGCCAGCGGGCTGTGCGGGTAGCACAGCAGCCACTGGAGCTATTTCTGGCTCGAGTGCGGCGGGAACTGGGAATTAGCGAAGCGGACGTCACCATTTGTCTCGTTAGCGATGCGGAGATCGCACGGATGAATCAGGTGTTTCGCAAGAAGAAGGGACCCACCGACGTCCTGTCGTTTCCAGCGATGGAGCACGGCAAAGCTGCGGCGTTGCCGGGGAAGAGCGCGCGAGGAACGAGACGAAGCAGGCGCGGGTCGCGGCTTCGATATTTTCTGGGCGATATCGCAATTTCGCCTTCCACCGCGCGGCGCAACTCCAAAAAGCTTGGCCGTACGTTGCCGAGCGAGCTCCAGATCCTAATTCTCCACGGGGTGCTGCATCTGCTGGGTTACGACCACGAAACGGATCGCGGGGAAATGGATCGCGTGGAAGAGCGATTGCGGCGAAAACTGGAACTCACGTGAAGTACTTCTTCTGGGCCTATCTGATTGCCACGATATTGTTGGCGCTGGGTTTGCCGATATTTTCCTACCTGACGCTGATCTATCGCGAACTTGGCCGTATGACCACCGGGCGCATCCACGAGCACCTGGAAATCTTCGAAGCGGAAATCGAGCCGAAGCTCAAAATCAACCGGCGTAGCGGCGGCCGCACATTTCGCATCCTTGGGCACTTCTGGCTGGCCTTTCTAGTTCTGGAGACAACGCGCGGCGTAGTTTATTTCGTTCCGGGAACTTGGGAATCGTTCCTTGAATTCATTGTTTTCCTGACACTCGAAGTCGTGATCTTGATGCACTTTCTGCCGGACATGCTTTTGTATCGCACGACCGGTAGATGGCTGCTTCCCTTGTTGCCGTTGATTCGCGCGGCGATGTGGCTGGTCTGGCCGGTGCGGGTTTTCCTGGAAGGCGCAGAGTCGCTGGCCAGAATTTCCGAATACGAGGAGACGCGCACCGAAGAGCAACGCACGGAAGAAGGGATCGAAGCATTGGTCGAAGCGGCGGAAGAAGAGGGAATCATTGAGCCGGAGCAGGGTGACTTGATCGAGCAGGTGGTGGAGTTCAGCGACAAGCGCGTGCGCGAAGTGATGACGCCGCGGCCGGACATCGTAGCGATTGCAGCGGACGCCACGCTGGAGGAACTGCACGCGAAAGTCGTGGGGACGCGATTCGCGCGGGTGCCGATTTACGAAAAATCGCTCGACGATATCTTCGGCGTGGCCTTTGCCCAGGACTTATTGCACATTGCCGACCAGGATTTGCCCAGGCGAAAGGTGCGCGAGTTGGCGCATCCCGTGATGTTCATTCCGGAGACCAAGCCGGGCTCCGAGTTGTTGCGCGAGATGCGGCAGAAAAATCATCCCATGGCCATCGTGATCGACGAGCATGGGCTAGTGGCAGGACTCGCGACCGTAGAAGATCTCGTCGAAGAAATTGTCGGCGAGAGTGGACGCGATTCCAAGCAGCCCGCGCCGGACGTTGTGCGCGAGCCGGACGGCGGATTAGTAATGCGCGGAAGCATGTCGATCGGCGAGGTGGAGGATCTCCTTGGGGTGCATTTTGGAGACAAGGCGGACGAAGCGGTGACCACCGTAGCAGGACTGCTCAGTCACGTATCTGGAAAAGTTCCCGCACCGGGCGACAAGGTGGATATCGAGGGTTATCGATTTGAAGTGCTGGAAGCGAACCAGCGAAAGGTTTTGCGTCTGCGCATTCGAAAGCGTCCGGCGGCTACGGTGTCCGCGAAGTAGATTCGCAATTCATTCCGCATTGTCCTCTGGGGCTTCTTCCTCTTGGCCGGCTTGCGCCGCGCTCAAGCCCTCAAGCTGAAAGTGCCAGTCGAGCTCGCGAACGCGCTGAGGATTTTCGCGCCAATCCGGTGCAACTTTGACGAACAAGCCGAGAAACACTTTCGCGTCCAGGAGAGCTTCGAGTTCCTTACGCGCTTCCGTTCCAATCTTTTTCAGCATCGCCCCTTTGTGCCCGATGAGAATTTTCTTCTGTGTGTCGCGCTCGACATTCAGCGTAGCCTCGATGCGCACTAGCCTGGGTGTTTCTTCAAACTTTTCGACGAAAACGGCGACGGCGTAAGGAAGTTCGTGATGCAGGGCTTTAATCGCCTTCTCGCGGATAATCTCCGCGGCGAGAAATCGCTCGGGCTGGTCGGTGATCTGATCTTCCGGAAAATACGGCTGGCCCTCGGGGAGCAGGCGGAAGATTTCGTGGAGCAATGCGTCCAGCCCTGTTCCCTTGAGCGCTGAGACGGGAACGATGGCGGCGAAGTCCAATTCTTTCTGGAAGCGGTCGATCAGAGGCAGGAGCTGTGGTTTCGAAACAGCGTCAACTTTGTTCAACACGAGAATTGTTTTGCCGGGGAAGCGCTGGGCTTTTTCGAGGAGCATGGAGTCCGTCTGCGCCGACACGCGACTCGCGTCCACGATAAGGAGGAGGACGTCGATGCCCTCAATGGCCGCGGCAACTTCATGCATCATCTGGCGGCCAAGCGCGGAGTCGGCATCGTGCAGTCCCGGCGTATCGATGAACACAATCTGTCCGCGCTCTTGCGTAACGATACCTTGAATGCGATTGCGCGTCGTCTGTGGCTTGGAACTGACGATGGCGATCTTTTGGCCGACAACGCGATTGAGGAGCGTCGATTTTCCCGCGTTGGGGCGGCCCAGAATGGCCACGAAGCCAGCGCGGGCGCTGTCCTTCTTTGGCTCGATTTTGTCGTTTGGCTGCGTCAAGGTTGAAGGAGACCCACTAGTCCGGTGCAGCGATGCCGAGAGATTTCATCTTGCGATAGAGGTGGCTGCGCTCGAGGCCCAACGCCGTCGCCGTCTGCGTCATATTCCAGCGATTTTCCTGCAGTTTACGCAAAATAAATTCGCGCTCATAGGCGCTGCGCGCTTCGTGTAACGTCGAATATGGCTGCTGAGGGCTTTCCGCCACTCCACGAAAGATTTCGGGTGGCAGATGATGCGGCTCAATGCGTGCTTGCGGGCAAACGATAACTAGGCGCTCGACCAAATTACGAAGCTCGCGAACGTTTCCCGGCCACGGATGCCGCAGTAAGATCTCCATTGCCGTGTCGCTCAGCTCGCGCGTCTTCTTTCCGTAAGCAGCGCTGAACTCGTTCAAAAAATGCCTGGCCAGTATGGGGATGTCCTCTTTGCGGTCACGAAGTGGCGGCACGAAGAAGGGAATTACATTGAGCCGGTAGAAAAGATCCTGGCGGAAAGCGCCTCGCGTAATCTCCTGCTCGAGATGTTTGTTAGTGGCCGCGAGTACGCGGACATCCACCGTGAGAGTTTGGCTGGAGCCGACGGGCTCGAAACGCTGCTCTTCCAGCACGCGCAGCACTTTGGACTGCGTGCGCAGGCTCATGTCTCCGACCTCGTCGAGAAAGAGAGTGCCGCCATCGGCTTTCTTGAATTTACCGATTTTGTCTTCACCTGCGCCCGCGAAGCTGCCCTTTACATGCCCAAAAAGTTCGGACTCGATCAATTCCTCGGGAATCGCGGCGCAATTGACTTCAACGAATAGACCTTTGCTACGCAAACTGCCGGCGTGCAGAGCGCGCGCCACGAGCTCCTTACCCGTGCCGCTTTCGCCATAAATCAGCACGCGGCCGTTGGTTGGCGCGGTCACAGCAATTTGCTGTCGCAGCGCCTTCATCGGGACGCTTTCGCCAATGACCTGATAGCGATGGCCCAGTTCGGTGCGCAAAACCTGATTTTCTTCCTGCAGGCGGCGCTGCTGAAGCGCGTTGCGAACAAGCACAATGATCTTTTCGAGAGAGAGAGGTTTTTCGATGAAATCGAAAGCACCGAGTTTTGTGGCGCGCACGGCGGTCTCGATGGTGCCATGCCCGGAGATCATGATTACCGTGGGTGGCCGCTGCGAAGCTTGCAGACGGCTCAGAGCCTCGAGCCCGTCCATCCCCGGCAGCCACACATCAAGCAAAATCACTTCAACTTCGCCGCTCGATGCGCGCTCCAGCGCTTCCTCGGCGGAAGCCACGGAGTCGACGTCGTAGCCCTCGTCTTGCAAAATCGACGACAGGGATTCGCGGATGCCGGGTTCATCGTCAACGACCAGCAAATGCGGGCGATTGGTCACGTGGCGCTTTCTACTCCGGTGCGTTCTGCGGCTGCCGGTGCAGGCTCCGCTACCGGCAGTTCGATGACAAAGCGCGAGCCAACCGGAAAATTGTCTTCGACGCGGATATTGCCGCCGTGCTCGGCCACAATGCGAGCGGCAATGGCCAAGCCTAAACCCGTACCGCGATCCTTCGTCGAGAATTGAGGCAGGAAGAGCTTGTCCTTATCCTCGGGGGAGATCCCGTGCCCGGTATCCTGCACGCAGATCTCGACGCTTTCGGAGTCTTCATGCGCGCGGGTGATGACCGTGATCTCGCGCAGCGAACAAGTTTCCAGCGCCTCCGCGGCGTTGTCGATCAGGTTGACGATGACGCTGCGCAATAGACCGGCGTCCGCGCGTACGGTTAGGAGATTTTCCGCCAGTGACGTTTTCAGGGTGACACCGTCGAGGCGTCCCGAAAAAACCTCCACAGCTTCCTGCACGATCGTGTTGGCGCTGGTCGGCGCCAGCTTTGCCGCCGGGAACCGCACAAATTGCGAGAACTCATTGACCAGCGCGGCCAGTGCGGAGACCTCGCGCTCAATCAGCCGGGAGCATTCCTGCACGAGCCGGGTAAGCTCGGGATCCCGCGGCGGCGCAAGCGGGTCCGATGTGTCGCGGCGATCCAGAAAGCGCGCGAGGCGTTGGGAGGAAAGCTGAATGGGCGTGAGCGGGTTCTTGATTTCGTGAGCGATCCGGCGAGCCACTTCCTGCCACGCTGCGGACTTTTGCGCGCGCAGCATTTCGGTCAGATCATCGAGCACGAGAACGAAGCCGGTGTTGGCACGGCGCGGACCGAGCGAGCTGACGGTGACCGCCGCGTGCAGGACGCGCCCGGCAACAACAGTTTCAATTTCCCGCGAAACCACGCCCATACGAAGCGATCGGCCCATCAGGTGTTGCACCGTGCGCGTCGCTTCCGCTCCCAGGAGTTCCTCGAGCGAATGCGCATCGCGGGCAGCGGTGCCGAACATGCGCGCCACGGCGGTATTCCCCCGCAAAATGGCGCCCTCAGCATCAAGCGAAATCACGCTAGTGGGAATGTTCTCCAGCACCGTTTCCATCAATTGCCGTCGGCGCTCCAATTCCTGCACCGCTTGTTGGAGGTTGCGCGTGAATTGGTCGATCTGTGAGCGGTTGTCGCGCAACTGCGTGGTCATGGCATTGAAGGAGCGCACCAGAACGCCCAGCTCGTCCTGCGCCTGCTCGGGAACCTGATAGTCAAAGTTTCCGGCGGAAACTTCGCGAGTGCCTTCGGCCAATGCCTGAATCGGGACGGTAACCTGCTTGGCCAGAAATAGCGCGATCCACATCACGGAAAAAAGCAACAGGATGGTGAAGAAGGCGAGAATGAGCAGCATCTGGCGTTTCAGCGCGCGCAAGTTCTGCTTCTCGGTCTCGTACTCTCGTGTTTGTGTCTGAATTAAAGTGAATCGGTTCAGAAAATCAGGGCTCGTGCGATAACCAGCGGCCACATACCCTGAGGTCTTTCCGCCATCCACAGTAGGAATGCGCGCAACGAAGTAGCTCTTTCCTTGCGCTTGCCATACTTCCACGCCGCTAGGCAGCGTGCGCAGTGGGTTGCCAAGAACCCCGGCATGCTGGCAAACAGCGCTACTGCGGTCTTCAGGTTGGTCCTCGCATACCACCCCGCCGCGCAGTGGCTGACCATCTTTGTCGAGCAACCAAACCGCGTCAAGGCCGGAGGCGAAAGCGCGTCGCAGAAATTCGTCCGTAGGGAGCGACGCGTTTGTTTGTGCCTGCCGGGCTTGCGCGCGGAGCCGTGGGAGGGTCGTGCTGCGCCCCAGATCATTCAGCAAGGCTTGCGTCTGCTCCGACGCGATTTCAAGGGGGCGGGGAAACCACCGGCCCAGCGTGCGGTTCAGCAGCGAATAGCTGACAAAAAACATGAAGAGCACGGGCAACAGCGACAAGGCCATCGCGCCCACAACCATCTTCGTTTTGAAGCGCGCGCCGAGCTGCTCTTTACTGCGTTCCGCCCATAGCCGCAACACTGTGCGTGTAAGAATCAGAAGAAAGACGAGAAGGGCCGCGGTGGTAAAGCTGGAGACCGCGTAGAGGGCCATGGCCTCACGCCAATTCTTAGGCTCGAAGGGGACGTCCAGCGAGCCAAATGTAAACACCGCGGAGAGCAGCAGCGTGAGAAGCGCGGCGCCGATGCCCAAGGTCCAGCGTTGTTTTGGCTCAAGCGAACTCATAAAGAGGCCTGCATCGCCTGCGGCAGAAAGGACTGCAGCGGGCACTCACTGCAACGCGGATTGCGTGTGCGGCAATACTCCTTGCCGGTGCGAACGATTAGTGCGTGGAATTCATTATACAGCGGTGCGTCGCTGGGAAGGCTGCGTTCAAAGAGCTGGCGGATTTCTTCGTAGCTCTGAGTCGGCGCGGCGAGGTCATGTCTCTCGAGCATGCGCCGCGTATAGGCGTCGATCACGAACACAGGGTGCTTGCCCGCATAGAGCAGGATGGAGTCCGCCGTTTCGGGCCCAATGCCGTGGACCGCGAGAAGTTTTTCGCGCAGCACCGCGGTCGGCGTGCGAAGCATCTTCGTCAGCGAACCGGCATACTCAGATCGAAGAAAGCGGACGAAGCATTTCAATTTTTTGGCCTTCTGGCGGAAATAACCGGAGGAATGAATAAGCCTGGCGAGCCGCGCGAAGGAAACATCTTCCATGGCGCCAGGCGTCAATAATCTCTCGCGGCGCAGATTCCGGATGGCGATCTCGACATTGCTCCAGGAAGTGTTTTGCGTAAGGATGGCGCCGACGATGATCTCGAATGCCGTCCGCCCAGGCCACCAAAGCTGCGGCCCATGAGCGGCGAACAGGGCATCGTAATAGGTGCGGAGGGCCGCCCTAGGTGCGAGCGACGCCCCGTGCGCCGAACCGTTACCCGCAGGCTCGACTTGCGAAGCAATAGGCATCTCTTTGCACGATAGCGGCGCCTACCAAGCAAGTCAACAAATCCGCAAAGACGACACAATGCATGCCACACTCGCATGTGCCGTACTTGGCGATGGCGAACCTGCCCAGGAGGACAGGTATTAGCCACTTCAGAACGGACTAGCAATTTCTGTCAGCCTCCGCCCCTTGCTTTTGCTAAGGTGAGCGATAGTTGCTGTTCTGGTTGGGAGCGCACGGATGTCCGTCCGGCTCGGCGAAATTTTGCTCAAAGAAAGCCTGATTACTCAGGAGCAGCTCCAGAAGGCGCTGGATTTTCAACGCGCCAATGGGGGCAAGCTGGGAAGCTGCCTGACCAAGATGGGCTTCATCACCGACGACGACATTACGGGCGTCTTATCCCGTCAGTACGGCGTTCCCTCTATCAACCTCAAGTTCTACGAAATTGATCCCAATGTAATCAAGCTGATCCCGCAGGATACGGCGCTGCGATACCAGGTGATCCCGCTTTCGCGAGTTGGCTCAGTTCTAACCATTGCGATGACGGACCCGACCAACGTCTTCGCCATGGACGACATCAAGTTCATGACCGGCTTCAACGTGGAACCGGTCGTCGCGTCGGAATCGGCGATCGGCGAAGCCATTACGCGTTTCTATGGCGGTTCCGACGGCGACTCCGAAGAGCTCAGCAAGATGATGAAGGACCTCGTCGACGACGAGGAACTGGAATTGGCTGCCGAAGAAGCGGAGCTGGATGCTGCGTCGCTCGAAAAAGCGGCTGAAGAAGCGCCGATTATCAAGCTCGTGAACTTGGTGCTGACGGATTCGGTAAAGCGCGGCGCCAGCGATATTCACCTCGAGCCCTACGAGACGGAGATGCGCGTGCGTTTCCGCGTGGACGGCGTGCTGCAGACCGTGATGAGTCCGCCGCTGCGCTTGAAAGACGCGATGACCAGCCGCTTGAAGATCATGGCCAAGCTGGACATCGCGGAAAAGCGCTTGCCGCAAGACGGCCGCATCATGATCAAGTACCGCGCGGACGGGAAGAAAAAGGAGCTCGACTTCCGTGTTTCCACGGTCCCGACGCTGTACGGCGAAAAAATTGTCATGCGGTTGTTGGACAAAGAGAACCTGCGGCTGGACATGACCAAGCTGGGTTTCGAGCCGGAATCGCTGAAGAAATTCGAGCGCAACATCTTGAAGCCTTACGGCATGGTGCTGGTCACGGGCCCGACCGGTTCTGGTAAGACCAACACGCTGTATTCATCCGTCTCGCGGCTGAACACCGTTGATACCAACATCATGACCGCGGAAGATCCCGTTGAGTTTCAGTTGAGTGGAATCAACCAGGTCCAGATGAAGGAACAGATCGGCTTGAATTTCGCGGCCGCCCTGCGTGCCTTCTTGCGGCAGGACCCCAATATTATTCTGGTCGGCGAAATCCGCGACTTTGAAACAGCGGAAATCGCAGTCAAGGCTGCACTAACCGGACACCTGGTGCTGTCTACGCTGCACACCAACGATGCGCCTTCGACCATCAGCCGTTTGATGAATATGGGCATCGAGCCGTTCCTGGTAGCCACTTCGGTGAACCTGATTTGCGCGCAGCGTCTGGTGCGCCGCATCTGCTCCAACTGCAAGGAAGAACTGGAAGTCCCGGAACAGGCGCTGGTCGACGCTGGGTATTCGCCGGAAGAAGCCAAGAAGACCAAGATCTATCACGGCAAAGGCTGCTCCACGTGCAACAAGGGCGGATATAAGGGCCGCACGGGATTGTACGAAGTCATGGAAATTAATGACGAATTGCGCGAGTTGATTCTTGTCGGCGCGTCAGCGTTGGAATTGAAGAAGAAAGCCATCGAGCAGGGAATGATCACGTTGCGGCGCAGCGGCTTGATTAAGGTCGCCTTGGGGCAGACCACTATGGAAGAAGTACTGCGCGAAACGGTTCTGTAGAAAAGGTGCGAGATGCCGGGAATTACACTCAGTGAATTGCTCAAGAAAATGATCGAGATGGGCGGCAGCGACCTGCATGTCACCACCAATAGTGCGCCACGTGTTCGCGTCCACGGCAAATTGCGGCCGCTGGACATGCCTCCGCTTACCGCCTCGGATACGAAGTCGCTTGCCTACAGCGTGCTCACGGACGCGCAGAAGCATCGCTTTGAAGAAAATCTGGAGCTGGACTTCTCATTCGGCTTGAAGAACCTGGCTCGTTTTCGCGGTAACGTCTTTAATCAACGCGGTGCAGTAGGAGCGGTATTCCGCACCATTCCGTGGGAAATCAAAGGCTTCGACGCGTTGGGCTTGCCACTCGTGGTGAAGGGGCTCTGCGAAAAACCGCGCGGATTAGTGCTCGTCACGGGCCCCACCGGTTCCGGTAAGTCGACCACGCTCGCCGCCATGCTGGACAAGATCAACAGCGAGCGCGAAGAGCACATGATCACCATCGAAGATCCCATTGAGTTTTTGCATAATCACAAAAAGTGCCTGGTGAATCAGCGCGAGGTGCATGCGGATACGCATTCTTTCTCGAACTCGCTGCGCGCGGCGTTGCGCGAAGATCCCGACGTGGTGCTCATCGGCGAAATGCGCGATCTTGAAACCATCGAGTCTGCCCTGCGCATTGCGGAAACCGGCCACTTGACGTTCGCAACGTTGCACACGAATTCTGCGTCCTCCACCATCAACCGCATCATCGACGTTTTTCCTTCGCATCAACAGCCGCAAATTCGCGCGCAGCTTTCCATGGTCGTCGAGGGAATTCTTTGTCAGGCGCTTTTGCCGCGCACGGACGGACGCGGCCGCGCCATGGTAATGGAAGTGCTCATTCCCACGCCAGCGATCCGCAACCTGATTCGCGAAGACAAGATTCACCAGATCTATTCGGCAATGCAGACCGGCACCGGCCAAACGGGCATGCAGACCTTCAACCAGGGTTTGGCGAATGCCTACTTCCAAAAGCTGATTAGCCTGGACATGGCATTGTCGCGCTCGTCGAATCCCGATGAGCTGCAGGACATGATTAACCGCGGTGTCTCGTCGCCTGCGGGAGGGGCAAAGACACCGGTGGCATCGAAACGATAGGGCCCAGGTTAGCGAGAGTTAGCGACATTACGGCAAGCTGTCAGGCCGAGTGACTGAGGAGGCGTGAAATGCCAGTCTACACATATCGGGGAACGAATCGAGGCGGGGGCGCCGTCAGCGGCGAAGTGACGGCGACCAGCAAGGCGGAGCTTCAGAACATTCTGCGGCGGCAACAAATTACCGCCACGAAAATGTCGGAGAAGGGCAAGGAATTCAACCTGCCCACGTTTGGGGGCTCGGTAAATGCAAAGGAGCTGGCAGTCTTCACGCGCCAGTTCTCAGTGATGATCGACGCCGGCCTGCCATTGGTGCAATGTCTGGAAATTTTGGCCGGACAGCAGGAAAACAAGGTTTTTCAGAAGGTGCTGACCGGAACGAGATCTGCGGTTGAGGCCGGCGCGACGCTTTCTGCGGCCATGCGTCAGTTTCCGAAGGTCTTTGATACGCTTTACGTCAACATGGTGGAAGCTGGCGAGACAGGCGGTATCCTCGACACGATTCTGCAGCGCCTTTCGCAATACATTGAAAAAAACGTCAAGCTCCAGCGCGCCGTGAAATCCGCCCTTGTTTACCCAGTCGGCGTGCTAACCGTCGCCGCGGGCGTGATTATCTTATTGCTATGGAAAGTCGTGCCCGTCTTTGCAACGTTATTTGCCGGCTTGGGCGTGACTCTGCCCCTGCCCACCAGAATCGTCATTGGCCTCAGCAACTTCATCGGGAGTTATTTCGGGCTTGCCATGCTCGTCGGGTTCGTGGCCGCGATTTTTGGAATCAAGATTTGGTACGGCACACCTCAGGGGCGTTACATTTTAGATGCGGGTATTCTCAAAGCGCCGCTGGTCGGCCTTTTGATGCGGAAAATTGCGGTGGCGCGCTTCACGCGCACGCTCGGCACTCTCATCGCCAGTGGCGTGCCCATCCTCGAAGGTCTGGACATAACGGCGAAAACTGCAGGAAATGCGGTCGTGGAGAGGGCGCTACTAAAGGTCCGCAGAGCCCTCGAAGAAGGCAAATCGCTCACTGAGCCGCTGCGCGAAACTGCGGTGTTTCCCGGCATGGTCACCCAGATGATCGGCGTGGGTGAACAAACCGGCGCGATGGACGCCATGTTGCAAAAGATAGCGGATTTCTATGAAGACGAGGTGGACGCGGCCGTCAAGGACTTACTGACCGCCCTGGAGCCCGTCATGATCGTTTTCTTGGGCGTCGTAGTCGGCGGCGTGGTCATATCTATGTATTTGCCGCTGTTCTCGCTCATCGGCCAATTGAGCTCGATGCACTAAGTTTCCCGCGGAAGCGGACAGGGCATCTAAACTGTACGTGAAGGCCGGATGGGCTCTGCCGGCCTTCACGCATTCAATATCGAACCGGTATTATCCGGAAGCCGCAAGCGTAAGCGCCAAATCAGCATGGAACAGGGTTACACAACGCGGGAATGGCTCGATTGGCTGACGCGCGTGCGCCTGCTGATGATCGTCCTGATCCTCAGCGCAGGCATAGCTTGGCCCGCTTATCTGCCGCTGGCCGGCTCCACCCGCTATTTCTTGCCGTTGATGATCTTCTGGATCACCCTGGGAACTCTCCACATCATATTGGTCCGCTGGCTGCCCAAGGCGCGGTGGCACGGCCCATCTCAGATCGGCAGCGATGTAGTCATGATCTCCGTGCTCGTGTACGCCACTGGTCTGCAGGAAAGCTATTTCATCTCGCTCTATCTGCTTGTGATCATAGTCGCCAGCATTCTATTCTCCCGAAATGCAGCGTTTCTTACCGCTGCCGTTTGCGTCGCCCTCCTCGGCAGCCTGACACTGCTGGCCTATGTCGGCAAGATTCCGCGAACTTACGTGGGAAGCCCAACCACCGAGCTGCTGCGTTTATGGTTTCTGAGCAACCTGCTCGGATTTCTGGCCGTCGCCTACCTTGCGGGGCTCCTGGCGCAATCGCTTCGCAGCAAGGGCCGCGAACTCGAAGAAAAGCGCGAGGAACTGCTGGACCTGCAGGACTTCACCGAAGACATTATTCACTCCATGCGCGGTGGCTTGATCACCACGGATACCGCAGGGCGCGTGGTGCTGCTGAACCGTACTGGCGAGGAGATTTTGGGCTATCGCTTCGCCGATATTCGCGGACGCAAGCTTGCGGAGATCAACGAGGAGTTCTGGACGGCAGGATCTCCCAGTATGAATGAACGTCTTTCGCTGCGTCGCGAAATTGAGTTTCGCACTCCAGATGGCCAGCAGCGGTATCTTGGGATTAGTGTCTCTCCGCTCCGCTCGCGCGACACCCAGCGCAGTGGCTACGTTTTTAACTTTCAAGACCTCACCGATTTCCGCAGGCTCGAGCAGGAACTCGCTACTAAGGACCGCATGGCCGCGCTTGGACGCCTTTCCGCCGCGATTGCGCACGAGATCCGGCAGCCGTTGACGGCCATGGCCGGAGCGGTCGGAGAGCTGGCGCGCATGGTTCCCCTCGAAGAAGATGAAAAGCACCTCGTGAGCATCGTGAACCGCGAGTCGGAGCGCCTGAACCGCATCATCACGGAATTCCTCAATTATTCGCGGGAGAAGACCTACGAATTTCAAGACGCCGACGTGCGTGCCCTTTTGGATGAAACGCTCATGCTCGTCGAGAAAAAGCCGGAGGTCGGCTCCAAGTATCAAATCGTGCGTTCGTTCAATGGCCACGAGCTGCACGCGCGCGTGGATTCCAACAAGATCAAGCAGGTCTTCTGGAATCTTTGCGACAACGCGCTACGCGCCATGCCGGAAGGCGGCACGCTGACGGTCGGCCTGGAGGAACACCCGTTTTGGCTGCACATCGTATTTCGAGACACCGGCGTCGGCTTGAATCCAAAGCAGCGGGCCAAAATTTTCGAGCCTTTGCAATCGAATTTCGAGGGTGGAACAGGCTTGGGACTCTCCATCGTGTATCAGATCGTGCAGGCGCACAGCGGGCGCATCCGCGTCATTTCTGAGAAGGACTGCGGTGCCGAGTTTATTATCGAGCTGCCGAGAATGGCCTGAAGACTATGCAAGCGACAAAAGCAGCCGCCAAGGGACCAAGCAAGCACCCGGTGCACATTCTCGTGGTCGACGACGAGCGCTCCATTTGTGAGCTGCTGGAGATCACCTTCCGCAAGGAGGGCCATCGTGTCGAGGTGGCTCACGATGTCCCTGCCGCCAAGCGAAAACTGGAATCGCAAATCTTCGATATTGTTGTTTCCGATGTGCGCATGCCCGGCGAGAGCGGCGTAGACCTTCTCAAGCTCACCAAGGAGATCGCTCCGGAGTGCTTCTTTCTGCTGATCACCGGCGTCCCGACCGTGGAAACAGCCATCGCCGCTATAAATTCCGGTGCTGACCGCTATGTGATCAAAGACCACGAATTGGTCGACCAGCTTCGCCGCGCCGTCCGCGAGGTGTCCGAGAGCCTAAAGTGGAAAAAGGAAGCAGGTTATCTACGGCGCGAGCTTCGGCGGCTGACGGGCCTCGACAATATTATCGGCCAAAGCCCAAAGATGCGCGAAATCTTCGACATGATCCAGACCGTCGCGCCGCAGACCAGCCGCGTCTTGATCACTGGTGAAAGTGGCACCGGTAAAGAGTTGGTCGCGCGAGCCATTCATGAAAACAGCCAACGGGCACAGGCTCCTTTCATAACTATCAATTGCGGCGCCTTTCCTGAAACTTTGCTGGAATCGGAATTATTTGGCTACATGAAAGGCGCTTTCACAGGCGCCGCTGAGAATCGGCAGGGTCTTTTCCAGGCCGCTCACGGCGGGACGCTATTCATGGACGAAATTGGCAACATGAGCTTGACCATGCAGGTCAAGCTTTACCGCGTACTGCAGGAGGGCAAGGTCCGGCCCGTTGGGAGCAACGAAGAAAGCGACGTCGACGTCCGAATCATTGCAGCCACCAACAAGAATTTCGAGAGAGAGATTGCCGAAGGCCGCTTCCGTGAGGATCTCTACTATCGGCTTAGCGTTATCCCCATCCAGTTGCCGCCTTTGCGCGAGCGCCGCCAAGACATTCCTTTGCTAACCAGGTATTTTCTTGAGAGTTTCCGGAAGACTATGGAGAAGCCGATCAACGGAATCTCGCCTGAGGCCATGCGCCAGCTCGAGTCGTACGATTGGCCCGGCAACGTCCGCGAACTGGAAAATACCATGGAACGCGCCGTCGCCCTGGAGAGTGGCTCTGAAATCTCTCTTCCTGTGTTGCCGGATCGCATCGCAGGGTACTCCGGTGTGGGTGCGTCTGCTGTATCGACTGGACGGCTCGCCATACCCGCCGAGGGCGTAGATTTCGAAAAAGAAATGGCTGACGCCGAAAGGCGCTATTTGCAAGCGGCCTTGGAAAAAACGGATGGTGTTCGCACGCGTGCTGCGGAGATGCTAAAAATTACGTACCGCTCGTTCCGGCACTACGCCAAGAAGCATAACGTTTGACAACCCGGTGACGTTAAATGTTGCTACGCGTAGACACAAATTGTCGACAGAAGCGCCCAAGTGGCTTTGTCCTTGCCAATGGTAAAGCCCTTTTGTCGTTCCAGTACTACATAAAGGGCTGTATTATGAATGAGATACGGAAATATTCAGTCGCGATGCCTAGTCGATTCTGAGTTGGTACTAGGCCTGCAGGTATACGCGTCGTGCTCTGGCAACACCTATTCTCAAGGAGAGATGCAAGACATTATGCGTAACAAACAAAAGGGTTTCTCGCTTATCGAGTTGCTGATCGTCGTGGCGATCATTTTGATCATCGCGGCCATCGCAATTCCAAACTTGATCCGC
>Ga0209526_10000898_pt1 | contig 19599 bp, 19 predicted proteins | sample JacPinW_OM2H0_M1_FD_188566 | JGI IMG/M metagenome (GOLD analysis project Ga0209526, IMG submission 188566) | Forest soil microbial communities from Algoma, Ontario, Canada - Jack Pine, Ontario site 1_JW_OM2H0_M1 (SPAdes) (version 2) | ecosystem: Environmental > Terrestrial > Soil > Boreal... | reverse complement strand
TCGACGACGTCTGCATCGCCTACAAGGATCGGCAGTACGTCACCCAGCGACCCCACCCCTGGATTCCGTTCCATACCACCCACGACGGGTCGGCGATGGGCGGCGGATTCGGGCTGGGCGTCGGGGCGAAGCTCGCCGACCCGAGCCTCCACACCTTCGTCTTCTCGGGCGACGGCTGCTGGCGTCTCTTCGGGGGCGCGCTGGCCGACGCCGCCAACCTCGACCTGCGGCTGTTCATCATCAACAACGGCGTCTATGGAATCGTCGACAAGGGCCTCGAGGTCGTCATTCCCGACGTCGAGAAGCGGCGCTACCATTCGACGCTGCCGTCGATCGACTTCGTCGGCGCGGCCCGCGCCCACGGTTGGGACGGCTACCGGGTGAAGCCGGATCTCAGCAACCTCAAGGAGATCATGGACGCCTGCTACGAGACCACGGGCCAGTCGATCGTGGTCGATGTCCCGGTCGATGCCGACCAGGTCATCGGTCTCAACCCGCGCCTGAACAACCTCACCACCAAGACCTACCTCTAGTGGCTAAGGTCTATCACGACGACGACGCGGACCTGTCGGCGCTGGCGGGCCAGCGCGTGGCCGTCATCGGCTACGGCAGCCAGGGTCACGCCCATGCGTTGAACCTGCAGGACAGCGGTGTCGATGTGGTCGTCGGCCTCTACAAGGGCAGCAAGTCGTGGGAAGCCGCGGAGCAGGAAGACCTCCGGGTCGAGACGGTCGACAAGGCGGTCGAGATGGGCAATGTGGTCATGCTGCTCGTGCCGGACCAGACCCAGAAGCGGCTCTACGACGAGGCGGTCAAGCCGAACCTCAAGCCGGGAAGCACGCTGATGTTCGCCCACGGCTTCAACATCCATTTCAGCCAGATCGTTCCTGGGGATGACGTCGACGTGGCGATGGTGGCACCCAAGGGCCCCGGCCATATCGTCCGGCGTATGTTCAAGGAAGGCATCGGCGTGCCGGCGCTGTTCGCGATCCACCAGGACACCACCGGGAAGGCGCGCGCCCGCACGCTGGCTTATGCCCGGGGCATCGGGTCCACCATGGCCGGGGTGCTCGAGACGACCTTCAAAGAGGAAACGGAGACCGACCTCTTCGGCGAGCAGACGGTCCTCTGCGGGGGCATCAGCCACCTGATGAAAGCCGGCTTCGACACCCTGGTCGAGGCTGGTTACCAGCCGGAGCTGGCCTACTTCGAGTGCATCCACGAGATGAAGCTGATCGTCGACCTGATCTACCAGGGCGGCCTCAGCTACATGCGATACAGCGTCAGCGATACGGCGGAGTTCGGTGACTATGCCAGCGGGCCGCGCGTCATCAGCCCGGCGGTTCGCGACGAGATGCGGCAAATCCTGCGGGAGATCCAGGATGGGACGTTCGCCCGGACCTGGATCCTGGAGAACCAGGCCGGCCGCCCCGCCTTCAACAACTACCGGAGGCAAGCCAAAGAGGCGCTGGTCGAAAAAGTCGGTGCCGAGCTGCGCTCGATGATGCCCTGGCTCAAGCCGAACGGCCAGAAGCCGGGGTCTCCCTCCCCCTTGCGGGGAGGGACGGGGAGGGGGTCTCAATGATGGACCAGAGGGTCTACATCTTCGACACGACCCTGCGCGACGGAGAGCAATCGCCGGGCGCCTCGCTGACCCCGGATCAGAAACTGGTGATCGCCTGGCAGCTGGCCCGCCTGGGCGTCGACGTCATCGAGGCCGGCTTCCCGTTGTCATCGCCCGGCGACTTCGAAGCGGTACAACGGATCGCGCGGCAGGTCGAAGGCCCCATGATCACGGCCCTCGCCCGGGCGGCGCGGCCGGACATCGATGCGGTCTGGCAGGCCGTCCAGGATGCGGCGCGCAAGCAGATCCACATGGTGCTGTCGGTGTCGGACATCCACATCGAACGGAAACTACGCTCGAACCGGCGCGACGTGCTCCGCCGGGGCGTCGAGGCGGTCGAGTACGCGCGGTCCCTGTGCGACGAGGTCCAGTACTCGCCGGAAGATGCCGGCCGCGCCGATCCCGAGTACCTCTTCGAGACGCTCGAGGCGGTCATCGATGCCGGCGCCACCGTGGTCAACATCCCGGACACGACGGGCTACACGCTTCCCAACGAGTTCGGCGCGCTGATCGCGGCGATCCACGAAAACGTCCGCAACATCGACCGGGCCTTGATCAGCGTCCACTGCCACAACGACCTCGGGTTGTCGACGGCGAACAGCGTCGCCGCCGTCTTGAACGGAGCCCGCCGGGTCGAATGCACGATCAACGGCATCGGCGAGCGGGCCGGCAACGCGTCGCTCGAGGAGGTCGTCATGATCCTTCGCACCCGCGAGAAATCGCTCGGGCTGCGGACCGGCATCGACACCACCCGGTTGGCGGAGGTCAGCGCCCTGGTCGCCCGGCAGACCGGCATCCCGGTGCAGCCCAACAAGGCGGTGGTCGGCGGCAATGCCTTCGCCCATGCCTCGGGCATTCACCAGGACGGCGTTCTCAAGGACAAACTGAACTACGAGATCATGCGGCCCGAAGACGTGGGGATGGGCGAGAGTCGCATCGTGCTCTCGCCCCGGTCGGGCCGGCACGCCTTCCAGTTCCGGCTCGGCGAGCTCGGCTATCACCTCTCGGAGGCCGACTTTGGCCGCGCCTGGGAGCTGTTTCTGGCGCTGGCCGACCGCAAGAAAGACATCCTCGATCGGGACCTGGAGGATATCGTGCGCAACACCCAGACCCTGGCATTTTCCCCTCCGCCGCTTGCGGGGGAGGGTAGGGTGGGGGCCGTTCGCTGATGGCGGTCGAGCCACTGCTGCCGGCGGAAGCGCCGCCCCCACCAACCAAGGCCGTCTACGGCGGCTTTGCCTACTTCCAGGGCGCGATCGTCCCCTTCGACCAGGCGAAGGTCAGCATCGGGACGCACGCGCTGAACTACGGGACAGCCTGCTTTGAGGGGATCCGCGGGTACTGGAACGCCGACCAGCAGGAGATCTACCTGCTCAAGCTGGCGGAGCACTACCAGCGCTTTCTCAAGTCGGCGGCGCTGCTGAAGATCAAGCTCGACGAAACGGTCGAGCGGCTCTGCGAGCTGACCCGCGAGGTGGTCCGCCGCGACGGCTACCGGACCGACGTGTACGTGCGGCCACTCGCCTATAAAGCCTCCGCCATGATCAAGGTCGACCTGCACTCGCCGGAAGATGCGGTCGCCATCTTCGCCATGCCGATGGGCGCCTATGCCCGCATCGACGGGCTACGAGTCACGATTTCCTCCTGGCGGCGGGTCAGCGACAACAGCATCCCGGCGCGGGCCAAGATCACCGGAGCGTACATCAACACCGCGCTGGCCGCCGAAGACGCCAATGCCGCCGGCTATGACGATTGCCTGATGCTGACCGAGGACGGTCACATCGCCGAAGGAAGCGCCGCCAACTTCTTCATGGTCCAGGGTCGGACGCTGATCACGCCCCCGGTCACCGACGATATCCTGGTCGGGATCACGCGCGCCGCCGTGATGCGGCTGGCCCTCGACTTCGAGCTCGACGTGGTCGAGCGAAGCGTCGATCGCACCGAGGTCTACCAGGCGGACGAAGCCTTCCTCTGCGGCACGGGTGTCCAGGTGGCACCGATCGTCGAGGTGGATGGGCGCCCAGTCGGCTCAGGTCGGCCCGGCGCGATCACCCTTGGCCTCCAGGACGCCTATTTCCGCGCCGTCCGGGGCAGCGACCCGCGTTATCGCCAGTGGTGCACGCCCGTCTATGGGGGGATGCCGCGAATTAGCTAGTCGAGTTGCAAGGCGGAGGCAGGGACTGTTACTCTTTTCCGACAACTGAATATCGACCCGTTATCAAGAGTGGCAGAGGGGCCGGCCCAGTGAAGCCTGCCAACCTACCGGGGTTCCCGGCAAGGTGGAAAGTCCGTCAGACGAGAGTCTGAAAGATGATGTAGTCACGGACAATACGGCCCCTGTCACCAGGGGTTTTTTTATTTGTGATCACAGTTCGAGGAGGCAATCGGTGAAGACGCTGCGATGTCGGGAGTGCGGCCGAGTGCGCGACTTCGAGCCGGCCTACGTCTGCGACGAGTGTTTCGGGCCCCTCGAAGTCGGCTACGACCTGCCGGCGCTGCGACAACGGATCAGCCGGCAATCGATCGCGGCCGGCCCCAACACGATCTGGCGCTACCACGAGCTGTTACCGGCCCCGGCGGGAGCCCCGATCGACCTGGGAACCGGCTTCACCCCGCTCGTCGAGGCCAGGAACCTCGGCAGGCTACTCGGGCTCGATCACCTCTACGTGAAGAACGACACGCTGAACCCCACCGGCTCGTTCAAGGATCGCAACGTCGCCGTCGCGACCAACTTCGCCCTTTCCTATGGCTTCGACACCCTCTCCTGTTCCTCGACCGGGAACCTGGCGGGCTCGGTGGCCGCCTACGCAGCGCGGGCGGGGCTGCGCGGCCTCGTCTTCATTCCGGCGGGGCTCGAGCCCGGCAAAGTCGGGGCGGCGAGCGCCTACGGGGCGACCATCGTCGAGGTCGAGGGTACGTATGACGACGTCAACCGGCTGTGCGCCGAGTTGGCCGACCTGTACCGGTGGGCGATCGTCAACGTCAACCTGCGCCCCTTCTATTCGGAGGGCAGCAAGACGTTGGCGTTCGAGGTCGTGGAGCAACTCGGCTGGCGGGCGCCGGACCACATCGTGGTACCGGTCGCGGCTGGGTCGCTGCTCGCCAAGACGGCGAAGGCCTTCCAGGAACTGGTTGGCGTTGGCCTTCTCGACCAGGTCGGAACGCGAATCCACGCGGCCCAGGCGCAAGGTTGCGCGCCGGTCAGCACGGCCGTTCAGCAAGGACTCGACCGCATCACCCCAGTGCGACCGAACAGTATCGCCAAGTCGCTCGCGATCGGGAACCCGGCCGATGGACGCTACGCCGCCCGCGCCGTGCGGGCCTCCGGTGGGTGGGCCACCGCCTGTCCCGAGGGGTCGGTCCAGGATGGCATGGCGTTACTCGCCGAGACCGAGGGCATCCTGAGCGAGCCGGCCGGCGGGGTGGTGGTCGCCGGCCTGCGGCAGCTGGTCGAAGAAGGCCGGGTTCGCCGCGACGAGACCGTGGTCATCTGCATCACCGGCAGCGGATTGAAAACAACTGAACTCTTCGAGCCGCTCAATGGCCGCCGGCTCCGGCTGGCCAGGGCCCGCGCCTCGGAATTCGCGCAGGCATTGTCAGAGGCGGAACGAGCCCCAGCCGGGGTCGCATGACGAAGGCAATTTTCCCTCCCCCGCTCGCGGGGGAGGGCCAGGGTGGGGGCCCATGCGGGTAGGCGTCCTCGGCGCGACCGGTATCGCCGGCCAGCAGGTGCTGGCCGCACTCGAGCGCCACCCCTGGTTCAGTGTGACCGCGGTGGCGGCTTCGGCACACTCCGCGGGCAAGCCACTGCGGCAGGCGTTGCGCGACCCCTCCGGGGGCAGCCGTTGGTTCGCCGAGGGCCGCCCCGATCCGGCGTTGCTGGATCTCCCCTGCCTCACCGATCAGCAACTGCTCGAGCAATCCCTCGACCTGGTGTTCAGCGCCGTCTCGAAGGAGGTGGCCCAGGAATGGGAGCCGCGCTTTGCGGAACGCGTCCCGGTCATCAGCACCGCCTCGGCCTTTCGCTACGAACCGGACGTCCCGATCCTGATCCCGGGAATCAACGACGCGCACGCCGAAGCGCTCCACGATCAGCGGCGCCGTCGCGGTTGGCGCGGCTTCATCGCGCCGATCCCCAACTGCACCACCACCGGGCTGGCCGTCTCGCTGAAGCCGCTTCATGATGCCTTCGGCGTCCGCACCGTGATGATGACCTCGCTGCAAGCCGTCTCCGGGGCTGGGCGGCAGGGGGGTGTGCTCGCCCTCGACGTGATCGACAACGTCATCCCCTTCATCCCCGGCGAAGAGGAGAAGGTCGAACGCGAGACGAAGAAGATCCTGGGCCACTGGGACGAACCCGCCACCTTCGCCCTGTCCTGTACCTGTACCCGGGTCAATGTCCAGGACGGACATCTCGAAGCCGTCTTCGTCGGTACCGAGCGGCCCACCGATGCCAAGGCGGCCACGGCCGCCATGGAGCGCTTCGGCGTCGACGGGCTGAAGGGTCTGCCCTCGGCGCCCGACCGGTTGCTGCGTGTCGATCCCGACCCCTTTCGTCCACAGCCGCGCCGCGACCGCAATGCCGGCGACGGCATGACGGTCACCGTCGGCCGGGTGCGTGACGAGCCGGCGCTCCAGGGGGTGAAGTACGTCGTGCTGTCGCACAACACCAAACTCGGCGCGGGCAAAGGCGCGGTTCTCCTGGCGGAATGGCTGACGCGGGAGGGCTACATTGTCGGCGCTGCCTGAAGCTGTGACACGGCCCGTCCTCGTCCAGAAATTCGGCGGCAGCTCACTGGGTACGCCGGGGCGGATCAAGCGAGCGGCCAGGCGGGTCGCCGCCAGCCAGCGCGCGGGTTACGACGTCGTCGTTGTCGTGAGCGCCATGGGCGACTCGACCGACCGGCTGATCAGCCTGGCATCCCGGGTCGCCAAAGATCCGGCTGCCCGCGAACTGGACCAGCTGCTCTCGACGGGCGAGGGCGTTTCGGCTCCGCTGATGTCGATGGCCCTGAACGAGCTCGGCGTCGCAGCCGTCTCGCTGCTCGGCTTCCAGGCCGGCATCCAGACCGACCGGCGGCACGCCAAAGCCCGGATCGTCGGCCTGACACCGGGCCGGATCGAGCGCGAGCTCGCCGCTGGACGGGTCGTGGTGGTGGCCGGCTTTCAGGGGATGGGCGATGAGATGGACGTGACGACGCTTGGACGAGGCGGCTCAGACACGACAGCGGTGGCGCTGGCCGCCGCCCTGAAGGCGCAGGCCTGCGAGATCTTCACCGACGTGCGCGGCATCTACACCGCCGATCCACGCTTCGTGCCGTCGGCCCGCCTGCTCACGCGGATCGCCTACCCGGAGATGCTCGAGCTCGCCAGCTCCGGTGCCCGGGTGATGCATCCGCGGGCCATCGAGATCGCCGAGGTTTATGGCATGGAGCTGCATGTGCGGTCGAGCTTTCATGCCGGGCCCGGTAGCATCATTTGTTCGGAGGAGGCGATCATGGAGGACCGAAATCGAGTCCGCGGCATCGCGCACGAGGAGCACGTGGCCCGGCTCTCCGTGGTCGGGGTGCCGGATCGTCCGGGCATCGCGGCTTCGATCTTCGCCCCCCTGGCGGAGGCCGATATTGCCGCCGATGTGATCGTCCAGACGGCGAGCCACGAAGGCGTGACCGATATGTCGTTCACCGTGTCAACGGCGGACGGGCGAGAGGCGCAGCGGATCGTCGAGAACATCGCCAAGGAGATCGGCGCGCGCACCGTGCTGGCACAGAACGGCCTCGCCAAGGTCTCCGTGGTCGGCAGCGGAATTCGCGGCCAGCCGGGCGTGGCGGCCACCATGTTTCGCACCCTGTCCGACCGCCGGATCAACATCGAGATGATCTCGACCTCGGAAGTCCGCATCACCTGCATCATCCAGGCGGATCGGGTGAAAGACGCGGTCGCCGCCCTGCACGAGGCATTCAAGCTATAAGCGTCGCCAAGGCTGCCGCGGTCCGGGTACCGGCGTCGTCGGCCAACCTCGGACCGGGCTTCGATGTCCTCGCCCTGGCCCTGGACCTCCGCCTCACGGTTGAGGCGCGCGAATCGGCGAAGACCGCGATCGCCTGGGCGGGAGAGGGCGCTAAAGAGGTGCCACTCGACCGCCGGAACCTGCTGGTGCGAGCCGCCCAGGAGCCGTTCAGCGGCTGGAGCCGGCCCCTCGACGGCCTCGAGCTCCGAGTGAAAAACGATATCCCCATCGGCCGAGGCCTCGGTAGCAGCGCGGCCGCGATCGTGGCGGGCATCATCCTCGGGGCGAGCCTCCGCGGTCTTCGAATGCCGGCGCAGCGGATTCTCGAGCTGGCTTTTCCCCTCGAGGGGCACGGCGACAACCTGGCCGCCGCCCTCTACGGTGGGTTTTGCATCGCCGCAGTGGGCAATGGCGGCGTCCGGGTGCATCGCCTCGATTGGCCACCGCGTTGGCGAGCCGTGCTCCTCATCCCGAGCCAGCTGTCCCCCACCCACGAAGCTCGGCGCCTCGTGCCGCGCCGCCCCACACGAGAGGACGCCGTTTTCAATCTCGGACGGGTCGCGGAGTGGGTCCTCGCCTGCACGACCCGGGATCGCTCGCTGCTGGCCAGCGCGATGCAGGATCGCCTCCACCAACCGGGGCGCGCCCGCGCGTACCCCTACCTCGAGGACACGATCGACGCTGCCATCGGGGCAGGGGCCCTGGGCGCCGCGCTGAGCGGCGCGGGGGGCAGCGTGATAGCGATCGCCGATCGTAACCCGGCGGAGGTTGGCAAGGCCATGACCCGAGCGGCCGGCTCACACCGAATCAAGGGAAAGCTGGCGATACTGAAGGCCGCGGCCACCGGCCCGACCCTGAACGCGGGGAGGCGTTGATGGAACGCATCGATGACCTGGACCGCTCAGCGACGATGCCGAACGGGAGCGCTATGGAAGCGCAAATCGAGTTGAGGATTCGGCCTCGCTAGTCCTCGCGAAGTCGTTGCGGACTCTCGCCTCCGCCTCGAGGATTCGCGCCCGGTATGCTACCTTGCCTCGTCCGAACTCGTTGAGCGGGTCGAGCGTCGCGAACGATTCGACCACGACCGAAGCTGCCGCCGACGCCCAGGCCATCGCCCGGGGCAGATCCCGGTCGGCCGCGAACATGGCCGAAAATGCCCCGGCGTAAGCATCGCCGCCTCCCGTGGTCCCGCTGGCGGTGACCGGGTAGGCCGGCATCGACGTGATCGCGCCGTCGTGGATTCCCATCGAGCCACTGGTGCCAAGCTTGATCACCGCTGTGCGCACGCCGCGCCGGACTAACCCGCGCAGCGCGTCCTGCGGCGGTATCCCCGGCCAGAGCGGCGCCAGGTCCCTCTGGCCCGGCAGGAACGCGTCGGCGGAGGCAGCCAACTCGACGGCGGGCTCAACCTTGCCGGAACGCTGGCCGGTATCCAGCGTGATCAGCGCGACTCGCTGGTTGACGGCCCGCAGAATCTCGCGCTGGCGAACCGGCGTAAGGCCGCAGATATGGACCGACCAGCGAGGGCCGAGACTGGCCAACTGCTCCGGCAGCGGCTCCCGGTCGGCTCCGAGAACGGCATCTGGATCCGGCGCCAGCCGTACGCGGCTCACGTCGACGCCGGCTCGAGTAACGCCAACGATCAGTTCGGTCGGGAAATCCGACCCGATGACCGCGCAGACGGCGGCGTCGACGCCCACCAGCCATGCTCCGACAGCGGCGCGGAGGGCACTCCCGTCGGCGCCGGAACTCGGGTCGTATCGGGCGCGCACGCGGTCGAACGAGAGGCCCCCAACGGCGACGACCCCTCGCGATGGCTTCCCCACCGTATCCTGCTGCGTGTCATTATTTGTTAGGGCGATCTAAGCGGCAAATAGATTTGCTGGAGATTCAGAACCGGGTTCGAGGGGCAGTGTGACAGGCGTCTACAAAATCGGCGTAGTCAGTGAGAAAGTCGGACTGAGTCCGAGCACCCTACGCCTGTGGGAAGACCAATTCGGCCTGCTGACCCCCGAGCGCTCCAATGGCGGGACCCGTCTCTACTCCGACGCAGAAGTCGAGCGCGTACATCAAATCCGCGAGCTGCACCGCGATCGCGGCTACAGCCTCGAGGCGATTGCCCGGATTTTGGAAGAGGCGCGGCAGGCGGCCCCATGGACGCCCGATCGGGCAGCGATCGAGAACATCTATCTGCGCGAGACAGCCAACCGCGAGCAGATCGAGGAAGGCCGCCGTATGGCGGACATCCATGCGGTGGGCGTCCGGCTCGTCCGATCACAATCAGCCCGACGTGCGGCCGAAGAGCTCGTCTATGGTGTCGCGACGCTTGGCTCCGCCGAAATCGTTACCCTCGGGCTCTACCAGCGCAAACCGAACACGCTGACGTTTGTTGCCCTGGCACGCGGCAACAAGACCGAGGTCCATCACTGGCCGGCACAGAATGTCTCGAACTTTCCCGCGCCATGGCAGGAGGCGATTCGCGCCCGCGAGCCCTATTGGTGTTCGGATCTCCTGCGCCTGGACCTGCCGGACGAAGTGAGCACATACATGCGACAGGATCCATCGCGAAGCTTCCATGCCGAGCCGTTGTCGATCGGCAAGGAATTGGTTGGCGTGCTGGTGCTGGCCAGCCGGCAGCCTGGCGGCATCGCCCGGGAAGCGCGTCGGGTGGCGGCACGAGTGGCCGTGGCCGCCGGACCGGCGATTCACTACTTCGCCCCACGCCTGTAGCCGGCTGTAATGCTTCTGAAAGGTTCGCGGGCGCAGACTGGCTCGCGGTGGAGATGGCTTCTCCATGCTTACCAGTCCAGATGAGAAGGAGGTGAGAAGCATTACTCCAACGCAACGCATCATTACGATTGCCGGCGTCGCCGGATCACTGATCGCGGGCGGCGTGATCGGGGCCACTCTGGCCGGTCCGCTCGCGGCCACGGCGGCGAACAACAGCAGCGCGTCGACGCAGCTGACGGCGGCATCGGCGAGTCCGAGCGCGGCCGCGGGGACCTTCAAGTCCAACGAAGCGGCCACCCACGAGTCCGGTGAGAGCGCCACCGTCGAGGCCCAGGAGAATTCCGGCCAGCGACCGGGTGGTGGAAGCGGGAAGTTCACGCCCAACGAAAACGCCACCCATGAGTCGACCGAGAGCGCCGCACGTGAGGCGCAGGAGAACGCGGGCCAGCGCCCGACCGTCCCCTAACTGACTGAAAATTCCCTCCCCCGCCTTGGGCGGGGGAGGGTCAGGGTGGGGGCTGGTGCCCCCAAACTCACTCGAAATCTAAGCGCGTCAGCAGCCTGAGCCCGGGCGGGAAGGCGGCTAGCTGGCCTGGCGCAGTTCTTGCAGCATCGGCGAGCTGATCAGCACGTCGGCCGTGGCGATATTGGTGGCCAGCGGAACGTTGCGCACGTTGCAGATGCGGAGCAGCGTCTGGATGTCCGGATCGTGCGGGTGTTTGTCGAGCGGATCAACGAGGAAGATCACAGCGTCCACCTCGCCCTCGACCACCCGGCTGGCAATCTGAACGTCGCCCCCGTGTGGACCCGCGGTGACACCCTCGACCTCGAGGCCGACCTTGTCCCGCAGCAGATCACCGGTGGCGCCGGTGGCGATCAGCTCGTATTCGGCGAGCCGGCTTCGGTTGAACGTGGCAAACGCCACCAGATCGGCTTTCTTGCCGTCGTGGGCGATGATCGCCAGGCGCGGCCGATCACTCTGTGATCTCAACATGTCGGTCGTCAGCATACCCGCCCACCCTTTCGAACGCATCGGATGGACGCTACAAAACCGTGACGGTACGTTTGAACATGATGCACAGTAGGAGTCAACTCATTTGTCATTGGTTATATTCCGCCAGGCCCGCGCATCCTGCATGAAATTCGCCAGCAGTTCGTGTCCATGTTCGGTCAGGATTGCCTCGGGATGGAACTGCACGCCGGCGAGTGGATGCTGGCGATGGCGCAGCCCCATCACAATGCCGTCCTCGGTCCAGGCGGTGACCTCGAGTTCAGACGGTAGTCCATCACGCTCCACCACCAACGAGTGATAGCGGGTGGCGGCGAACGGGCTCGGGATGCCGCGAAAGACGGATTGCTGCTCGTGAAGGACGCGTGAGACCTTCCCATGCATCACGTGCGGGGCCTTCCGCACCTGGCCGCCGTACACCTCACCGAGACACTGGTGGCCCAGGCAGACGCCCAGCGTCGGGAGGGTCGGGCCGAGCTCGCGCAGGAGGTCCCTACAGATCCCGGCGTCGCCAGGGGTTCCGGGACCGGGTGAGAGGACGGCGGCCAGCGGACTCAGCATCGTGATTTCGTCGAGCGTAATCTCGTCGTTCCGGTTGACGACGACCCGCTCACCCAACTCACCCAGGTACTGCACGAGGTTGTAAGTGAACGAGTCGTAGTTGTCGATCACCAGCACGACCTCTTTGCGATCCACGTCAGCTCCCTCCCCGACCCTCGCCCGGAGGGGACTGATCCGGGCCGGAACCGGCGATCGCCTGCAGCAGCGCGGAGGCTTTGTTGCGCGTCTCGAGGAATTCCTCCGCCGGGACTGAGTCGGCCACGATACCCGCCGCGGCCTGAACCGTGGCGAGGCCATCTTTGATCACCATGGTCCGAATCGCGATGCAGGTGTCGAGGTCACCGGTGAAGCTCAGGTAGCCGATCGCTCCCGCGTAGACGCCGCGCCGCTCGCGTTCGAGCTCGGCGATGATCTCCATCGCCCGGATCTTCGGTGCCCCGGTCACGGTACCCGCGGGGAAACACGCTCGCAGCGCATCCATCGGCGTGAGCTCCGGACGGAGCCGCCCGGTGATGTTCGAGACCAGGTGCATGACGTGTGAGTAGCGTTCGACCATCATGAGCTCGGTCACCTTGATACTCCCGACCTCGCAGACGCGCCCCAGGTCGTTGCGGCCCAGATCGACGAGCATCACGTGCTCGGCTCGCTCCTTCTCGCTGGAGCGGAGCTCCTCCTCCATCCGCCGATCGGCGGCCTCGTCACGACCTCGGCGTCGTGTGCCGGCGATCGGCCGGTAGCGCACGTTCCGGCCCTGGACGGTCACGAGAATCTCCGGCGAGGTGCCGACGATGGTGACGGATGGCAGCTTGAGGAAATACATGTAGGGCGACGGATTCAACGCCCGCAGCAGCCGGTAGACATCGAAGGGATCCGCATCGAGCGGCGCGCTGAAGCGCTGCGCGAGCTGCACCTGGTAGATGTCGCCGGCGAGGATGTGCGATTTTGCCTGCTCGACCGCCTGGAAAAAATCCGGCTGAGAGACGTGGCCTTCGGCGCCCACGTCGGAAGGCCGGTCGGCCGGCTCCAGCGCCCGCAGGCGGACCGTACGGTTCAGCCGGCGGGCCAGGTCGTCGATCCGCGCGACCGCCTCCGCATAGCGCGACTCGATCGGGGGACGCTGGGTGCGAACGTGCGTGACGAGCTTCAACCGGTGCCGCACATGGTCGAAGCAGGCGAGCGTGTCGGTGATGACGAAAACGCCATCCGGCACCTCGAGCGGATCCGTTTCAGGCACCGGGAGACGTTCGAGATAGCGAGCCGCCTCGTAGCCGAGGTATCCGACGGCGCCGCCGCAAAACCCGACCGGGAGACCGTCGGCCGGTTCAGCGTTAAACGTCTGGAGATAGGCTTGCAGGGCGCGCAATGGGTCGGTTCCCTCGAGGTCGCGCCGGCCACTCGCATCCTGGACGGTGGCGCGACCATCGGCGATGGTGACGATGGCCATCGGGTCGGTCGCCACGAACGAGTAGCGGCCGAGCTGCTCGCCGCGCTCGACGCTCTCGAGCAGGTAGGCGGGGCCATCGCCCGCCAGCGCCGCGAATGCCGTGACCGGCGTAAGTGCGTCCGACAGCACGTCCCGGAAGATCGGCACCATCGGGGCTCGGCGCGCCCGATCCTTGACCTGGTCGAGGGTCAGCGAAACTGACACGAAGGCTCCGTTCTCATTCCACGCCAGGCAAGGGGGCGTCCGATCCGAGCGGCGCAACCGTCGCCAGGGGCTGATCGGCCAGACGGGCCATCAGCAAGCCGGCTGAGGCGGGGATGTCGCGGGCCGCACGAACCAGGTCGGCGAGCACCGCGCTGGCCGCGGGATCGGGCCCGGCCCCAGGTCCCTGCAGGAGCAGCGCCCCGGCATAGGTGGCGTCGATCGCGATCGCGTTCATGGCGCCGTCGACGCGTGCCATCGGCGCATCGCGCGGGATCAGTCGCGGACGAACATCGGCCTCGATGCCCGAGCCAGCGGTGCTCCGGGCCGCGGCGATCAACTTGATGGTGCAGCCCCGTTCGCGCGCCTCGAGAAGCTGAGCGTGAACCAGGTCGCGGATCCCCGTCCGCGCGATATGGGCAGGATCGATTCTTCGTCGGAAGGCAAGCATCGCCAGGATGGCAAGCTTTGCCGCCGGATCGTGTGCATCGACGTCTGCGCTCGGGTCCGCCTCGGCCAGCCCACGGCGTTGCGCATCCGCCAGCGCCTCCGGATACGCGGCACCCTCACCCATCGCTTGCAGCATGGCGTTCGTGGTGCCGTTCAGGATCCCGGTGAGCGCCCGGATCCGGTCCGATGCCAGGGTCTCGGCGAGCGTTTCCACGATCGGAATCGCGCTTGCGACCGACGCTTCGAACCGGAGCGGACCGAGCCTGGCGAGCGCCGGGCCCTGGGCGGCGATCAGCTGCTTGTTGGCCGTGATCACCTGGCGGCCGGCCTGGAGCGCCGTACTTATATAGGTACGGGCAGGTTCCAGGCCGCCCATCAGCTCGACGATGGCATCGAGCTGCGGATCCGCCAGCAGCTCGGTGGCGGGAATCAGCGGGGCGGGTGCGCGGCGGCCCTGCGGATGGGCCACGGCGATGGCGTGCAGGGTGATGGGCCGGCCGGCGGCACTCGCGACCAGATCGGCATCGTCGACCAGTCGCCGTGCCAGCGCCCCGCCGACATTGCCAAGGCCGAGCAAACCGACCCGGTACGGTGCATGCATTCGGGAACGCTACCATCACCGCCATGACCGCCGGAATCATCGAGCGCTACGCGCGGTACCTCCCGGTGACAGCCGCGACCCCGAGGGTCACCCTGGGCGAGGGGTCGACGCCGTTGGTGCGCTCTGCCCGGATCGGACCGGCAATTGGGCTCGACCAGTTGTATTTCAAGTACGAGGGACTGAATCCCAGCGGGTCGTTCAAGGACCGGGGCATGGCCCTGGCCACCGCCCGGGCGGTCGAGGCCGGGGTTCGCACGCTGCTATGCGCCTCGACCGGCAACACCAGCGCCTCGGCGTCGGCGTATGCCGCGCGCTGTGGTCTTCGCGCGGTTGTCGTCGTGCCCGCAGGCGGCGTGGCGGCTGGGAAGCTGGCGCAGGCGCTCGCCTACGGCGCGGCCATCGTCATCGTCAATGGATCGTTCGACCGGGCGCTGAAACTCGTCCGGCAGCTGGCAGACGCGCCGGGCATAGCCCTCGTGAATTCCGTCAACCCCTACCGGATCGAGGGGCAGAAGACCGCGGCCTTCGAGATCGTCGAGCAGCTGGGGCGCGCGCCGGCGGCGCTCTACATCCCTGTCGGGAACGCCGGCAACATCACCGCGTACTGGCGCGGCTTCTGCGAGCTCGCCGCCCGCACCGGCGCGTCCCTCCCGACGATGCATGGCGCCCAGGCCGAGGGGGCCGCGCCGCTGGTTCGTGGCCGGCCGGTCACACGGCCGAGTACGGTGGCGTCGGCGATTCGGATCGGTAATCCGGCCTCGTGGGGCGGCGCGATTGCGGCGCGTGACGAGTCAGGCGGCACCATCGAAGCCGTCAGCGACGCGGAAATCATGGCGGCCCACCGACGGCTGGCCCGCGAGGAAGGTCTGCTGGTCGAGCCGGCATCCGCTGCCGGGGTGGCGCTCCTGCTGAAAAGGGCGGCGGCCCGAAGGGTTGGCGCGGCGGAGCCGATCGTTTGCGTCCTTACGGGTCATGGGCTGAAGGATCCGCAGGCCCTCACGCGGGGGTTGAGAGTTCCTCGCCCAGTCGCGCCGACGATCAAAGCCCTCCGCGCGGCGATCGGCTAGTGAAGCGCATCCACGATCGCGTCGGCCATCGCGTTCGTCCCTGCCGGCGCCTGCCCGTCGGTGGCGATGTCGGCGGTCCGCAGGCCGGCAGCCAGCACCTGGGAGACGGCGCGCTCGATCGCCTGAGCGGCATCTTCCCGGTTGAGCGACCAGCGGAGTAAGAGCGCGGCGCTCAGGATGGCGCCGATCGGATTCGCGATGCCCTTTCCGGCGATGTCGGGTGCGGACCCGTGGATCGGTTCGTACAACCCGAGTGTCCCTGCGCCCAGGCTTGCCGACGGCAGCATGCCGAGTGCGCCGGCGAGCATCGACGCCTCGTCCGTGAGGATGTCGCCAAAGAGGTTCTCGGTGACGACCACATCGAAGGCCTGCGGCCGCCGGAGTAACTCCATGGCGAACGCATCGACCAGCATGTGGGTGCAGGCGACGTCCGGATAGCGCTCGGCGACGCGCGTCACCACGGCCCGCCAGAGACGAGACGTCTCGAGCACGTTGGCCTTGTCAACGGAGCAGACGCGGGAGCGCCGCATCCGCGCCAGCTCGAACGCCCGCACGGCCACCCGCTCGATTTCCGGCGTGCTGTAGCGCATCGTGTCGACCGCAGCCTCGCCCCGTGGTGTCATGTAACGCCGCTTCGGCCGGCTGAAATAGAGCCCACCGGTGAGCTCGCGAACCACCAGCAGGTCGACGTCGCGGACGCGTTCCGGACGCAAGGCCGAGGTGGCTACCATTGCCTGGTCGACTCGCACCGGCCGAAGGTTGGCGAAGAGGCCGAGACCTTTGCGGAGCCCGAGCAGCGCCGAACCGGGTCGGATGGTGCTGTTCGGTGCCGCGTCATCCCATTTTGGTCCGCCCACCGAGCCGAACAGGATTGCGTCCGCGGTTTTGCACAGCCGGAGCGTTTGCGGACGCAGCGCGACGCCATACGCATCGACGGCGGCGCCTCCCACGACATCGTCCACATAATCGAGCCGGAGACCGGCCCCGCTCGCGGCGGCGTCCAGCACCCGGCGGGCCGCGGCGATGACCTCGGGCCCGATACCGTCCCCTGGAAGCACGACGATGCGGGCCGCTAAGGCCACCTAGATCCCCATTCCTTCCATGGTCCGCACGATTCTAGGGGGAGGGACGGCGGCGAAGCCTGGGCAATCCTACTTCGCGACGGGCAGCGTGAAGCGAATCTCGGTCCCCTGGCCCGGTTCGCTGCTCGCCTCGATCGTGCCGCCGTGTGCGCTCACCACGTCTTTTGCGATTGCCAGGCCAAGCCCCGAGCCGGGCGAACCAGGACCCTTGATGAAGCGCTCGAAGATGCGAGGCTGAAGCTCCTTCGGGATTCCCGCGCCGGTGTCGCGGACGGCGAAGGTCACGCTCCCACCCGATCGCGCCGCGCTGGCGGTCACCGTCCCGCCCGGCGGCGTATGCCGAATGGCATTCGAGAGCAGATTGCCGAGCACACCACGGATCCGCGCCGGATCGGCGTCGACCGTGGGCAGATCCGGCCCGACCTCCGCAATTAGCCGCACGCCCCCAGCGTCGGCCACGCTTTGAAAAGCCGCCAGGCTGCTGGTCACGAGGACTGGCACCTCAACGGCCTCCCGATGCAGCGTCAGGCTCCCCACGTCGGCCAGCGTCATGGTGCCCAGGGCATCGACGAGTGCATCCAGTGTTGCGGTCGCGTCGAGGATCGGCGTCAGGTGGGCCTGGTCGCCGGGGTAAACCCCGTCGCCGATGCCCTCCGCCTGCCCGCGGATGATGGCTAGCGGCGTCCGCAGCTCGTGCGTCAGATCCGCGACAAACGCACGCCGGTTGCGGTCGGCGGCCGCGAGACGCGCGCTCATCGCATTGAAGGCCCGAGCCAGCGTTCGCAGTTCGCCCGGCCCGCGCTCCGTCACCTGGATACCGTAGTCTCCGGCCTCGATCCGTCCGGCGGCCTCGACCAGTTCACCCAGATTTCCCGCCATCCGTCGAAACCGCCTGCCGGCTCGCATGATGACGAGCACGAACAGGACGAGGGCGGCGATCGCGACGAACCGGACGAAGGGTTGGGCGCCGATCAGGCCGACGGCCGTGCCCACCAGGACGACACCAATGGTCAAGGTCACTGCGACCAGCAGAAATGCGGCGGCGACGAAGCCGGCAATCCGCCACATGAATCGCCGTCCCATCCGGCGCCACGGTGGTCGCCCCGCCGGTGGCCACGGTTCACCTTGCGGCCACCAGGGTGGTTGTCCACCGCCGCGCCAACCAGGTGGGCCCCAGCGACGGCCGCGCCAGCCCGAGCCGCTCATCGGCGTGCGTCCGCGAAACGGTACCCGACGCCGAAGACCGTCAACAGGTACCGGGGATTATGGGGATCCGGCTCGATCTTCCGGCGCAGGTTCTTGACGTGGGCGTCGATCGCCCGCTCGTATGAGTCGAACGCGACACCGTGGACAGCGTTGAGTAACTGGGCGCGGCTGAAGACGCGGCCCGGCTGGCGCGCCATCGTCACCAGCAGCTGGAATTCCGTCGGGGTCAACTCGATACGCCGGCCCGCGATCGTCAGCTCCATGCTCGGCAGGTTGAGCTCGGCGTCCCCGACGCGAATCATGTCGCCCGGAGTCTTTGCGGCTTCGCTGCGGCGCAGGACCGAGCGGACGCGGGCGACCAGCTCCTTCGGGCTGAACGGCTTGGTCAGGTAGTCATCCGCCCCCAACTCGAGGCCGACGAGCTTGTCCGATTCATCGGTGCGAGCGGTCAGCATGATGATGGGTACGGTCCCGTTGCGCCGCAGGGAACGCGTCACATCGAGACCATCGATGCCCGGTAGCCCGAGGTCGAGGATGACAAGATCCGGATGCTGGGTCGCGGCGATCCGCAGCGCGCTCGGTCCGTCGGCCGCGGTCAACACCGAAAAGCCCCCGTGCTCGAGGTAGTCGCGCACGAGCTTGACGATCTGCGGTTCGTCGTCCACCACCAGGATCGTCTTCATCAGCGCCATCCTATGCCGAGGGATGAGGCGGAGCCGTGCTCCGCCTCAGTCGGGAGGGAGGGGGAAAATCAGACCTGCGCGGTTCCCGATCCAGCCGGCGGCACCGTTCCGTGCGCCCGGTCATGCCAGGCTTTGAGGGTCGCCTCGATGAACGGCGGCAGCGTAAACGCCTGCTGCGGTCCACCGCCATGTCCGTAACCGCCAAAGCGGCTCCAGGGTCCGTACCCGCCGCCCATCATCTGGCCCATCGCGTAACGGCGCCAGCGGCGCTTGCGGCCCAGCATCGCCAGGCCGAGGCCGAGCCCGCCCAGCATCGCCAGCTTCCTGTTCCTGTCTTTCGTCGTGTGGTCGTTCATCTCGTCTCCTTGGTGAATAGCGGCCTCCGGCATCAGCGGCCTCCGGCGTGGAAAAGGCCGCGTGATGGAAAAGGCCGCGTGTGAAATTGGTGATGTACCTCATCCTGCCCGAGAGTTGTGAATCACCTGTGAACCACTGAGGAGTGCCGTGCGGCAACCTGGGCGACCCGGGCACAGCGCGACAGACAGCTGTCAAAAGCCGCATCCAGACTGGCATCCACGCGTTCGGCGCCGGCGGCCGTGGGACCCGGAGACCATTGGCCGCCGGCACGGGCGCGACACCGGTCGTGGATCAGGGAAGGCCGGCGGCGATCCGCATCGCGTCAGCCTTCGACAGGCCCGACTCAATCCGGTAGGTGACGCCGCTGTGCCCCCAGATCAGCGTGTTGGCCGCGAGCCGGAGGATCTCTGGCTGACTGTCACCGGTGCCGCTGCGAATGACGATCGTATGCGGCTCTCCGGCGATCCACCAGCCAGCATCGCCATTCACCGAGGTTTGCTCCACGGTGGTCCCGGGTCCCACCTCCTTGGTGATGAAGTCAGGGATGAGGTCGCCACGGAACTCCGTGATGAGC
>Ga0209526_10000897_pt1 | contig 19619 bp, 16 predicted proteins | sample JacPinW_OM2H0_M1_FD_188566 | JGI IMG/M metagenome (GOLD analysis project Ga0209526, IMG submission 188566) | Forest soil microbial communities from Algoma, Ontario, Canada - Jack Pine, Ontario site 1_JW_OM2H0_M1 (SPAdes) (version 2) | ecosystem: Environmental > Terrestrial > Soil > Boreal... | reverse complement strand
TGTCGCGACCAAGGATTACATCACGCAGAACGCGCAGGTGATCGAGAAATTTGCACGCGCCTTTGCACACGGCACCGACTGGGTGCTCAAGAACAAGGGGACACCGGAGTGGGAGCAGGCGGTCTCCGCTTATACAAAGATCGCTCCCGACCGGCTGCGCGGCATCGCGCTTCCGGTTTATGACCGGGTCATCGATCCGCAGAAGATCGAGGATATGATCAACCTCATGCGCAAGTACAAAATACTGAAGGCCAACCTGAACGTGGCTGACCTGATCTACCCGACAGCATTTAAGCGATACACTTTCTGATCGATCTAGGTCGCAGGTATCAAAAAGAGCCGACCTTGATCACAGGCAGAGCAATACGTGGGGACGTCGTGGTCGCACCAGGCGAGCCATGGTCCGACATCATTCGCAAGGGCGAAATTCTGCGGATCGTAGACATGGAGGGTCAGCAGGCGGTCGATTTCATCTGCTTCAATGCGAAAAACGTCAACGAAACCTACGACAATACCGTCACGGTGCGGCTTGCTTCGCGTCCTTTTCTGCGCAAGGGCGATGTCCTCTACTCGAACCTTGCCAACCCGATGTTCACGATGATCGAAGACACCATCGGCAATCACGACACCATATGCGGTTGCTGCAGCGCGGAAATCAATTTCCTGCGCTATCAGGTCAAAAACACGCCGAGCTGTCGCGCTAATTTCTTGCGTGAATTATCCAAGCACGGGCTCGATTCCCGCAGCCTCGTTCCCAACGTCAATTTCTTCATGAACATTCCGTTCGATGCAAATGGCGAATTCCAGTTCAAGGCGCCGCTGTCGCGACCCGGAGATCATGTCGATCTCGCGGCCGAGATGGACTGCCTCGCCATGATCTCCAATTGCCCGCAGATTCTCAATCCGGCGAACAATTTCAATCCGACGCCGGTGCGTATGGTTACGTTTGCAGGGTAGCAACAGGTCATCATGATGGCTCTCCTCCACGGTTCACTGCAATTAGCGCAAGAGGCAAGGTATCCGGACTGCAACATTTGCCGCCGTCCCTCAGCAACGAAAGGAAACCAGGCCTTGTAGTTGGCAAGTCACGTCATACGCGCTACGGCACCAATATCATGGAACCGACCGTAAGCCGGCCTTCCAAGTCCCGATGCGCTTGAGCAACGTCGTACAGAGGGTAGTGCCGGATATTTTCGACGCTGACGATGCCCTCAGCCAAAGCGTGGAACAGTTCCGCAGCGGTCTCGTCAAGTATTGCGCGGTCCGCTACGTAATGGAAACACATGGGTCGTGTCACGGTCGTTGATTTGGTGCTGAGCAGAGAAACGGGAAACGGATCGACCGGACCGGACGATTGCCCAAAATGCACAAGGTGCCCAAAGAAGGCCAGTGCATCGAGCGAGCCAAAGAAGGTATCCTTGCCGACTGAATCATAGGCAACATCGACGCCTCGACCGCTGGTGAATTCAAGAACTCTGTCCACGAAGTTCTCCCGACGATAGTGAATGACGAAGTGGCAGCCGCAGCGTCGCGCTACTTCTGCCTTTTCGTCGCTCCCCACCGTGCCGACCACGGTCGCTCCGAGATGTCGTCCCCACTGGCATAACAAGCGCCCCACACCGCCAGCAGCCGCATGCACGAGCATCCACTCGCCGCGTCGAACCGGGTGCACACGTCGAACGAGCAACTGTGCTGTCATCCCTTTGACCATGACAGCAGCCGCAAGCCGGTCGCCCACCGCGTCCGGCAGGACGACCGCGTCCTTGGCCGAAATCAGACGCTCTTGCGCATAGGCGCCGTAGTTTGGCGTGGTGTAAGCCACCCGGTCTCCGGGTGAAAAACCTGTCACGCAAGTGCCGATTTCCTCCACTATGCCGGTGGCTTCCACACCGGGAATTCCTGGCAGCGTCAAAGTCCGGTACAGACCGGAGCGCACGTAGATGTCATGAAAATTCACCCCAATTGCGGTCTGGCGTATCCGCAGTTCGCCCGCCTTAGGGCGTCCGATCTCAACCGGCTCGAGCTTGAGTACTTCCGGTCCGCCGGTCTCGTGGATGACGACTGCTGTCGGCGGCATAATGTGCGCTTGTGCTCGTGGTTGCTACCGGTTGGGCTAGTATGTACGCCCTGCGGCGTTGGCGGCATTGTACAATTTATCCAACATTCGAACGATGATGAAAGACGCACGCCGCGACTGCGAGGTAGGGGTCACCCGCGCTTTGACCATCAAGCATCCTCTGCGCGACACAACCCGCAACGCGGATCGCTGATCGCATGCCCGCAATGACAGCGCCCCTTCCCGAGCACAACTCTTCGGGGGCGGTGCATAGTGCAACTGGCGTCACCACCGACATTACATCATATCTGCAGCTGTCACCTCTTGTCATCTTGATGTTCGTCTTCGCTGTCGTTCCCCTTCTTGGAATGCTCGCAATCACATTCTTCAAATCGGGGATTTTTGGACTCGAGCCTCACCTGACCGTGGCCAACTATCTTAAATTTCTCGGCGAAGGCACCTACATCCGCGTATTGATCAAGTCGATGCGCATCGCTTTCATCGTCACCGCGACGACCATTGTGATCAGCTATCCGGTGGCATTCTGGCTCGCCAAAGTCGTTACCCGGCACAAGCTCCTTTTCCTTATTATCCTGTTCGTGCCTTATTGGGTCAATTATGTCATCCGCAGCTATGCCTGGCTGCCGCTTCTCGGCAATTCCGGGATCATCAACACTTTTCTCATTGCGAGCGGCATTATCGATCAGCCGCTGTCATGGATGCTGTACAACGAGTTTTCCGTCATTCTTGTGCTGGTATACGTATTCCTGCCTTTTGGAATCGTGCCGCTCTATCTGTCGATTGACCGCATCAGCAATGACCTGCTCCAAGCCTCTGCTGACCTTGATGCCACACCGATTATGACCTTTGTGCACGTGATACTGCCGCTGTCGATGCCCGGATTGGCAGGCAGCTTTCTGACAGTATTCGTGCTGACGATCGGCGCCTACGTCACGCCGAAGCTCGTTGGAGGAACAAGCGGGATCATGTTCGGCAACCTGATCGCCGATCAATTTGGCATAACGTATAATTGGACTTGGGGCGCGACGCTCGCGGTAATCCTGGCTTGTGTCACCGGAGCCGTCGTGTGGCTCGTGTCACGCCGAGTTCCGATCACCAAGGTATTCGCCCAAGAATAACGGCAATGACGGCGCAGCAAAACCTCACACGCATCGTGTTCACTATCGTTGCCGCGGTCGTCTTGTCGTTTCTCTACGTGCCCGTCTTGACCCTCATCATACTCTCCTTCAACGATTCCGTCGGCATATCCTTGCCGTGGGTCGGTTTCACGCTGCGATGGTACGGCGAAGCTCTGGCGAATTTTGGTGCTTTCAATGCGTTTGTAAACAGCGTGAAGCTCGGCATCTGTGTCGGCATTATTTCCACGCTCATCGGGTTGCTGACGGCGCTCGCATTCCGACGCGCGATCGCGGGAAAGTCGCTCGTCCTTGCAAGCCTGCTGATACCGCTGCTGATTCCGGGAATCGTATTGGCGGTCGCCCAAGCCGTGCTGTGGAACGTTGCTGGCTGGACCATGAACTTATGGACGTCCACCCTCATTGGCCATCTGATCTATACTTCCCCATTCGCGTTCCTCACCATCTTTCCGCGCGTGCACCGGTTCGATCCGAATATTGAGGCGGCCGCCATGGATTTGGGCGCTTTGCCTCTCGTCGCGTTCTGGACCATCGTCCTGCCGCAGATTGCGCCAGGCCTCGTCGCAAGCTTCCTGTTCTGCTTCACCTTGAGCTTCGATGAATTTGTACGAACCCTGTTCCTGATCGGCTCGCAGAACACGCTGCCGATTTATCTATGGTCCATCATTCTCAACAATCCGTCTCCGCAAACCAGCGCCATTGCGATTCTGTCCATGACGTTCTCGCTCGTCATGGTTGCCACCGGCTCAATGCTGCTGCGGCAGCGTCGATTGATCGGCCACAGCTCCATCACCGAGGCCGAATCATGACCGCGGTGCCGACGAAACCCACTGAACAGACCGATCTCGAGCTGATCGGCGTACATAAGCGGTTCGGCACAAAACCGGTGCTCACAGACATAAATGTTGCGGTCCGGCAGGGAGAGTTTCTTGCGATCCTCGGCCCCAGCGGATCTGGGAAGTCAACGCTTCTCAAGATTGTTGCAGGGTTTGAGCGCCAGAGCACAGGCATCGTGACCCTGCGCGGCGCCGACGTGAGCGACCTGCCGCCCTATCGGCGCAACGTCAATACGGTGTTTCAGAGCTATGCGCTGTTTCCGCACATGTCCGTGTTCGAAAACGTTGCCTATGGCTTGCGACGCAAAGGCGTGAAGAGCACCGTGCTGCGGACGCGTGTGGATGAAGCGCTGGAGCTCGTCAATCTTAGCCGCTTTGCCGAGCGTGCTCCGGAGACTTTGAGTGGCGGCGAGCAGCAACGTGTCGCGATCGCCCGGGCTCTCGTGAACCGGCCTGCTGTTCTCCTTCTCGATGAACCGCTTTCTGCGCTCGATCTCAAGATCAGGCGCCGCATGCAGCAGGAGCTCAAGCGCATCCACGAGGATGTCGGCACGACATTTCTGTATGTCACCCACGATCAGGAGGAGGCGCTTGTGCTCGCCGATCGCATTGCGGTGATGCGGTCCGGCCATTGCGAGCAGATCGGGACCGGTGCTGAAATCTATCACCACCCGGCCACTCGGTTCGTGGCTGACTTCATCGGAGAAACAAACTGGTTTTCGGGCGTATTCGATAATGGCGCCGGTATCATCATGAGAGACGGGACTAGGCTCAGGACAAGAGCCACTCAGGGGGTTGCGAACAACACAAGAGTAGCAGTCGGGGTGCGGCCCGAGCGCATTCGGATTGCGACCGACCGAGAATCCTGCCGGCCTGACGAGAATCGCATCTCGGCGATGATAAACAAGATTGTGTTCCAAGGGTCGAGTTTGCGGATTGAGGGACGCACATCGTGGGGTGACCCGATCGAGCTGATGCAGCAGACCGACAGAGATGCTGCCGCCGAACCCGGCAAATCGGCGACCTTGGCGTGGGATGTATCGGCCATGCTGTTGTTTCAGGTGACAGATGAGCGTTCTGCGTCATAGACACATGTTATGATGACCATCTATCAACACGGAGGATACGCCATGAATAATTCATCTCGGCGCGATGCAATCAAAGTCGGGCTCGGAGGTGCGGCGCTCGCCATGTTGCCTCTGCCCAGTGGACCAGCACGTGCGCAGGTGGGGCAGACGCTGAAAGGTCCCCTTAACGTCATCATTCATTGCCACACGGTCGGCAAAGCGGAGGATATCGCGCTTTTCAAGGAATCAGCGGGCATCGAGACCAATGTCTCCTGTTTCACCACCAACACGGACGTGCTGACCAGGATGGTGGCAGGCGCCGGACGGCAGTTCGACGCATACACAATGAATATTCAATTCCTCAAGCCGGTGATCCAGCGTGGGCTGGCCGCGCCGCAGGACTGGTCGAAAATTCCGAACACCAAGAACATGCTGCCAATGTTCAAAAATCCTCTCAACTCGACCATAGACGGAAAGCACTATTCGCTACCCTGGATGTTCGGCTACGACAGCGTCATCTACAACCGCGATGTGATCCCGGAATGCGATAGCTACGCTGTTCTGTTCGATGACAAATATGCCGGGCGCGTGACGATGCGCGACGACCCGCAGTTCTCGATCATCATTGTGGCGCTCTACATGCAAAAGCCTAATCCGCTGTCGCTGAATTCCAAGGACCTCAAGGAGATCAGCGATTTTCTCATTAAGAAAAAGAAGAATTTCCGCAGCCTGTGGTCGGGGTTCGCTGAGCCGGTATCGCTTATGAAGAGCGGTGAAGTGGTCGCGGTAGGACAGGGCTGGATTCCGATTTATCGTGAACTCAAGAAAAGCGGGATGAATGTAGGCTTCGCCCTGCTTAAGGAGAAGGTCACGTCATGGACCCAGGATCTGGTCATACCCCCGCAGGCCATGGAGCGGGGCATGGCGGACTCGGTTTACGCCTTCATGAATTGGGTTATTGGTCCGGAAATGGGCGCTCGCATGGGGCGTTCAGTCGGATATGTATCACCAAGCGGCGCTGCGCTTTCTCTTTTGTCTCCGGCTGAGGCGCAGGAGATTGGCTACGATGATATCGAAAAGGTCTGGCGAAACAGCCTGCCGGTCACGGAATTTCCGGACAATCTGCAAGAATGGAACGACGCATGGAGTCGTTTCAAGGCGGCCTGATATTCGATTGGGGATTCACCCGTAGGGTGGGGCAAAGGCGCCGTCAACCAGAAGTGATGTCCAACAAATACTCCTTCGGCCCACGCAGCCGAAGAGAACGCAGTCAGCTATAACCGCGTGGGCAGGGCGCGAATACTGAGTGACGGGTATTGAGGCACGGCTTTCGGGTGCGCGCCTTTAACCCACCCGCATCAGGAAGTAGTCTAGTGCCGTCCCTCGAATTGGGCGAACTCGCTCATGAAGGGCGCGGCGACATCTGCATTGATCTTGCAGTCAAGAAAGATTGGACCCTCGGGCTTGCCAAGCTTCGCAGCAACCTTGTGCAAGTCCGCGACCGTGCGGATGGTCGCAGCCTCAAAACCAAAGGTCTCTGCAATAGGCGCAAAGTCCACGTCCGGGAACATCGATTTTGCCACCGGCTGCTGCCGCAGCCTCAGAAAATGCAGTTCTGCGCCATAGGCGCAGTCGTTCATCAGAACGATGACGATCGGCAGGTCCTCGCGCACTACCGTCTCGAGTTCTCCCATCGTCATCAGGAATGCACCGTCGCCGATCACCAGCACTGTCGTCTTGTTTGGCCTTGCCTTCGCGACCCCGAGAGCAGCACCGAACCCGAGGCCGATGGAGGCGAAGTCGCCGATCATCTTGAAGCAGCCCGGATCGGGAACGCTCAAATACGGCACGACGCCGAGAAAATTGCCGCCATCCACAACGATGTTGCGGTCTTGCGGTAATATTTTGTCGAGCTCGAGAGCGAGCGTGCGCGGATCAAGGGTACGGGCGGTGTTTGCGGCTTGAAAATCCCGCGCCGGATCGAAGCTCCCGATGAGCTTGCGCGTACCCTCGGCATGGAACGGTTTCGCGCTCGCCGATCGCTGGGGCAGCGCCTCGATAAGCTGCTCGGCGACGATACGCGCATCCCCGACCAGGCCCACGTCGGCGGCAAACCAGCGGCCGATATTGGTGCGCACCGCATCGACTTGGATCAGCGGCACTTGCGGGAGCGATGTACCAAAGCTCGTGGTCAGAAAATTAAGGCTCGCGCCAAACACCAGTACACAGTCGGCCTGCTCCGCCATGCGACGCGCAATCGAATGCGAGAAGGAGCCGATAATACCGAGGTTGTTGGGATTGCCGCGGAACAGGTCCTTGCCACGGGCCGTCGTAAGGAGGAGCGCGCCTATCTTCTCGGCGAGCGCTTCGATCGCCTTGGCGGCGCCGGCGCGGTGAGCTCCGAGTCCCGCCACGATGAGCGGTCGGCTGGCGTTCGTCAGTACCGCGGCTGCCGACGCAATGGATTGCGGCGTGGCCGTAGCTGCCTTTCGCTCGATCTGCCGAATGCGTAGCGGTTGCTTGGGCCGCTCGATCTCGGCAAGCTGCACGTTGGTCGGCAAGTGCAAGCTCACGGTGGTGCCGGACATCGCAGCCGCCGCGGCATCTGCAAGCACCGCGCGCACCGACTGTGGACTGGTGGCCGAGAACGTGCGTAATCCGGCTGCGCTCAGCACACCAACCCCGTCGATGGCCTTGTAATCCGGGCCGAACCCGTTGGGCTGGGCTACGGTCGCCGCCTCGCCATAGATAAGGAGCACCGGCGAACCCGCGCGACTCGCATAGATCGCGCCATGCAGGCCGTTGGCTAGCGCGGGTCCCCGTCCGATCACGGCCACGCCCAACCGGCCCGAGGCATAGGCATATCCGTCAGCCATTGCGATGGCGGAGTTCTCGTGTCGCGCGCCGTAGAAGCGTGCCCCAGCGGTGTCGAGCGCAGTAACGAGTAGAGCAGTGTCGTCGCTCATAAGACCAAACGCGGCCTCAACGCCCATTGCCGTGATATCCTCGGCGAGCACTTGATAGAGGGGAAACGTGCTCATCCTATCAGCGCCTGCCTGCTGCTGAGCCACCGTCTCCATCTCACTCTCCTGTCGCGGCAATTTTGGCGGGCACAGCGTATTCCTGGTCGCGCAACTGACGACGGCGAATCTTACCAGTTGGCGTCTTCGGCAGGCTGTCAATGAACTCTATTCGCCGCGGGTACTTGTAGGGCGCCGTCACCCGTTTGACATGCTCCTGGATTTCCTTGGCAAGCGCTTCGCTGCCCACCACTCCCGGGCGCAGCACGACGAAGACCTTGACTAACTCGCCGCGCTCGGCATCCGGGCTGGCGACCGCGGCGCATTCCTGCACGGCTGGGTGCTCGCTCACTGCGTTCTCCACCTCGGCCGGGCCGATGCGATAACCGCCCGAGTTGATCAGGTCGTCAGCGCGGCCCAGGTAGAAAAGGTAACCGTCGACGTCCAACCGCACGAGATCGCCGCTGTCGAACCAAGTCGCACCGCAGGCCTCGACCATCGCCGCCCGCGTGAGTTCGGCATCGTTCCAGTAACCGAGCATCATCTGCGGGTTGGGCAATCGGATCATCAGCCGGCCCGCCTCGCCCGGCGCCACCGGGCGATTGGCGGTATCGAACACGGCGGTCGCAGTGCCCGGCAGCGGGCGACCCATCGAGCCGGGCTTCACCGCCATCGCGGGGTAGTTGAGCACCGTCATCAGCGTCTCCGTCTGACCATAGCCGTCGAGCAGCTTAAGGCCGGTGCGGGCGCGCCAGCGCTCGATAATCTCCGGGTTGACCGTCTCGCCAGCCGAGATTGCAAGCCGCAGGGATGAGAGGTCGCGGCCGCGTATGTCCTGTAGCACCAGCTGGCGCAACTCGGTTGCGGCCGCGCAGAACACGCTGACGCGGTACTTTTCGAGGAGCTCAAAGCGCTTCTGCGCGTCGAAGCGGCCGTTATAGAAGAGCACCGCGCTGCCGCAACTCCAGGGCCCGAACAGGATGCTGGTGCCGGCCTTGCTCCAACCGGTGTCGGTGGTGCACCATATGAGGTCCGACGCGGTGAGCGCCGGCCAATACCACGCGGAAACGCGCCACGCAAAAAGTGCGCGGCTCGCATGTGTCACCCCCTTTGGTTTTCCCGTCGAGCCGGAGGTGTAATAGATGATCGCCGGCTCGTCGGCGGCGAGCGGGGCAGGCGCAAAACTCTCAGGCTGTCCGTCGACGCCAGTGCCGAAGTCGACCCAGCCGGGCGCGGCGCCAACGCTGACGCGCGCCGCAAGCTTGGAAGCCCCTTCAAACTTGCCGACGTTCGCTGAAGTGGTCACGGCGCCGCGCGCCCCAGAATGGGCGATGCGGTAGGCAACATCGCTTGGGGTGAGCATATCGATGCAGGGGATCGGAATCGCACCTAGCTTGAGCGCACCGACCATGGTGATCTGCCACTCCGGCAGGCGCGGCAGCATGATCAGGATGCGGTCGCCGCGACGCAGCCCAAGCGCCGCCAGCAGATTGGCGCAGCGGTTCGACAGCCGGCTAATGTCGCCAAAGGTGAAGCGACGCTCGGCCCCGGTCTCGTCGCACCAGATCAACGCAAGATGATCAGAATTCTCAGCCCAGTGGTCAACGACGTCACCGCCGAAGTTGAAGTGCGTCGGAACCTCCAACCGGAACGATCGGTAGGTCTCGTGATAATCGCGCATCGAGACTCTCATGCGTTTTCAACTCAGGGCGCCTGATGTAACCTTTGGCCGAGCTGTGCGTCCGCGCAGCGGCAGATCGACGACAGCGCGGCGGGGGGCACAAGATCAAGGGAGAGAATTGACATGGTCTACGTCAACAAGGGCCTTCGCATTCTTGCAGCGGGTATTACAGCAACTCTTACGATCTGGGTCGCAGGTGCGGCGGCGCAGAGCACGGTCGACGTCGGCCTTCTCGGGCCATTCAGCGGCCCGTGGGCCGAGCACGGCAAGTTGATGCGCATCGGCGCCGAAATGGCGGTCGAGGAGATCAACAGCCAGGGCGGCATCAAAGCGCTCGGCGGCGCCAAGATCAACCTAGTGGTCGCCGACACCGGGCCGTCGGTCGAGACCGCCACCAACGCTGCGCAGCGGCTGCTGAGCGGAGGCAAGCTCGCTGCCTTCAGCTGCTGCTTCCTCAGCTCCTTCTCGCTCGCCGCGAGCGAGATCGGGGAGCGGCTCCAGGTGCCAATGCTCACTTTCAGCTACAGCGACGTACTGGTGGAGCGCGGTTACAAGTACACTTTCCGCGACAGCAGCGGTGCCGATTTCCAGGTGCGTGCGGCTGCAGAGCTGCTCAAGCGCGAAGGGGCGAAGCTCGGCAAGATCATCCGCACCGCCGCGCTCGTCGGCGACAATACCGCCGCTTCGGTCGCTTACTTCAAGAGTCTCGCCGAGGTGCTGCCGAAGAACGACATGAAGATCGTCGTCAATCGGGTGTGGACGCCGCCGCTCTCCGACGCGATTCCGGTCGCGCTCGGGATCCGCGACGCCAATCCCGACCTCGTCTTCCTCGGCGCGACCACCTTCGACGACAGTGTTGGCATCGTGCGCGCCTTCAACGCCACCGGGGTCAAGAAGCTTGCGCTCGGCAACGGCGCACAGTTCGTCACCCCGGAATTCCTCGACGCGCTCGGCCCGCAACAGGCGGAAGGCGTGATGACCACCCAGGGCACGGCGATCACCAAGGACCCCTACGCCGCTGAATTCCTTAAGCGCTTCCGCGAGCGCAGCAACATTCGCTGGACCGGGCATGACACCACCTCAGAATATTCGCACCTGTGGATTCTCAAGGCTGCGCTGGAGAAGGCCGCAACGGCTGATTCGAAGAAGGTGCGCGACGCACTTGCCTCTACCCACATCACGACGCCGCCGCCGACCGCCTTCAACGGCGTCGACATCCAATACGATGCGAACGGCCAGAACCCGAAAGCGCCGACCTTCATCGTGCAATGGCAGAACGGCTTACCAGTGCTGGTAGCCCCCGGCGAGTTCGCGGTCGCTCCGCTGAAGTGGCCATCGTGATCGATCTTCTCCTCTCATGAGCCTGACCGCCATATTCCAGGCGATAGCGGGAGGGCTGCTTCTCGGAGGGGTTTACGCGCTGCTCGGCGCCGGGCTTACGCTGATCTTCGGCGTCATGCGGGTGATCAACTTCGCCCAGGCCGAGTTCATGATGCTCGGCATGTTCGCCGCCTATTTTCTGTCAACAGCGCTCAACCTCGATCCGCTGCTGCTGGCGCTGCCGGTCGGCATTGGCATCGGCCTTATCGGCCTTGGCATCGCGCGGGGTCTGCTCGAACGGGTGCCGCGCGGCGACCACAACGCCCAACTCATTCTGACGCTTGGCGTCTCGCTCATCTTGCAAAACCTCGCTCTCGTCGCCCTTGGCCCAACCCCGCGCGTGGTGGTGCGCTCCTACACCAACGCGTACTGGTCGCCCGTAGGCCTGTTCATTAATCACGCGCGACTCTATGCGTGCATCGCCTCGCTGTTCATCATGGGGGCGCTCTATCTGTTCCTGACCCGGACCTGGACCGGCCGCGCCATGCGCGCGACCGCCGACGACCCCTTGTCGGCCGGAGGTGTTGGCATCAACGTACGGCGCATGCACGTAATCGCATTCATGATCGGATCCGGCCTCGCCGGTCTTGCCGGCACGCTGATGGTCACGTTCATCGCTGCCGCGCCTCTGATCGGCAACGATTTCATTGTTATCATATTTCTCGCCATCGTGCTCGGCGGGCTTGGCAGCGTCGCCGGGGCGACGTTTGGCGCGTTCGTGGTCGGCCTGGTGCAGTCTCTCTCGGGTCTCTTACTTCCACTGCAACTCCAGAACGTCACTCTCTTCGTCGCGTTCGTGGCGATCCTCCTCGTCCGCCCGCAAGGGTTGTTCGGATTCCGGCAGCGGGTCTAAGCGTGGCTGCCCATCGCGCAGCGCTGATGGCAGTTCGCAGCTTCCTTCGCGACAACGCTGCGCCGCTCGTGGTCTATGCGCTGTTCCTGCTGATCGTCAGCCAGCTCACGGACTTCTATCTCAGCCGGCTTGCGGCGCTGGTCGCGTTCTGGGCCGGCATCGGCATGAGTTGGAATCTGATAGGCGGCTATGCCGGCCAGCTTTCGCTCGGCCATGCCGCCTTCGTCGGGCTCGGCGGCTACGTCGCGCTGGCGCTGCAGCAAAGTTTCGGCATCGCGCCGTGGTTTGGTCTGCCCGTAAGCACCGCGGTCGCGGCGCTCGCGGCGCTCGCAGTCGGCGTCCCGACGCTGCGCCTGTCGGGCATCTATTTCGCGCTCGCGACGCTTGCCTACCCGCTGATCCTGCAGTTGCTGTTCACCTACTGGGGCTACCAGGAAGCCCTCATTCCCGCGCATCCGGAAAGCCCATTCCTCTACATGCAGTGGCGCGACAACCGGTGGTACGCGGTGATTTTCGGTACCATTGTGGTGCTGTGCTGGATCGGCACGCTTAAGCTTGAACGCTCGCGCTTGCGCTATCATCTCACCGCCGTTCGCGACGACGAGGCGGCAGCGAGCGCCGTCGGCATCAACACCTGGCTGGTCAAGCTGCAGGCATTCGTGGTGAGCGCGGCGATCGCCGGACTGCTTGGCGTCGTCTACGCCCAGATGCTGTTCGTGGTGACGCCGGACACCATGTTCGGTATCGGCGTCTCAGTGCAGGCGCTGGTGGTCACGCTTGTGGGCGGTATCGGCCATCCAGCCGGCCCGCTGCTGGGCACTCTTATTACTGTGCCGATAGCCCAAGCGCTTGAAGCGCAGTTCAGCTCGATCTCCGGCGCGGCGCAGCTGGTGTATGGAGTGGTTCTGATTGTTGTGATCTTGCTCATCCCGCGCGGCCTGATCGAGGCGCTCAGGGGCGTCAACGCGGCATCGCTCAAGCGGCTCGGGGGGTTTTTCGCGGGCAGTGTGGGCAGAGAGATCGTTGTGCCGCCGGCGACCGCGGCTGCGAACCGCACTGCCCCGGGCGCGGCACCCGTGCCGGCGAATCGCGGAGTCCTCCTGCGCGCCGAGAATCTCAGCAAGCGCTACGGTGGCGTGGTTGCGCTGAAATCCTTCAGTCTAGACGTTCGCGAGCACGAGTTCATCGGCATTGTCGGGCCGAACGGCGCCGGCAAAACTACGTTGTTTGATCTCCTCACTGGTTTCCAGCGGCCCTCCGCGGGGCGCCTCTTGCTGCGCGGAGAGGACGTGATCGGCTGGCCGCCCTATCGGCTGGCGCGCGTCGGCATGCGCCGCACGTTCCAGATTCCCCGCCCGTTCGGACGCCTCAGCGTCTACGAAAACGTCATGCTGGGTGGCATCATCGGCGTGGCGGACGAAGGGGCGCTGAGAGAGGCGGTGTGGACCTCGCTGCACGCCGTCGAGCTAGCGCATCTCGCCAACCGGACGGCTGATTCGCTCGGACCCTCGCAGATTCGGCTGCTCGAAGTCGCCCGTGCCTTGGTCGCGCGACCAACCCTGCTGCTGCTCGACGAGCCGCTCGCGGGACTCGACCCGTCGGAGGTAAACGAGCTGATAGAGATTCTGCAGCGCCAGCGGACCGCGGGCGCCACGATCGTGCTGGTCGACCATGCCATCAACACGGTGGCGAAAATCGTCGAGCGGATGGTGGTGATCGACAATGGCCTCCTTATCGGCGACGGCCAGCCGCACGAGGTCACCCGCACGCCGCAGGTGATCGAAGCCTATCTGGGCTCGAAGTGGGATCATGCTCTCCATTGACCATGTCGATGCGGGCTACCGTCACGTGCGGGTGCTGCACGATGTGAGTCTCACGGCCGCTCCCGGCGCGGCGGTGGGCGTGCTCGGCCCGAACGGTGCGGGAAAGACCACGCTGCTGCGCGCAATCGCTGGCACCTGCAATGTTTACGGCGGCCGCATCGTTTTTGCCGGACAGCCGCTCAACGGAAAGCCGGATCACGCCCGCGCCGCGCTCGGCATCGCCCACGTCCCGGAAGGTCGGCACATCTGGCCTTCGCTCACGGTTGAGGAGAATCTGCTGGTTGGCGCCTGGCGGCTGCCGCGGGCGGCGCGCAAGCGCGAGGCGCCACGGCTGCTTGACTACGTGATCGATCTATTCCCGCGGCTGCGCGAGCGGCTGCGGGTGCGCGCCGCAGTGCTGAGCGGCGGCGAACAGCAGATGCTGGCGATTGGCCGCGGGCTCATGGCGAAGCCCAGGCTGATGCTGATCGACGAGCCGTCGATCGGGCTTGCTCCGATCATGGTCGAGGTGGTGATGGCTGCGCTGCAGCGCCTGCGGCAGAACCAGGATCTGGCGATCATCCTGGTCGAGCAGCGCATCCAGGAAGTGCTCGAGCTTTGCGACCGTATCTACATCCTCAACCGCGGTCGCATGCTGGACAGCGGGCAGCGCCGCGAGCTGTTAACGCGCGAGGCGATCGAGGCCGCCTATTTCGAAGGCCCCTGACAGGCGCCTTTTTGGTGCGACTCAGGAAGCAAGGACGAGCCGGCCGGTCGCCTCTGCCGTCATCACCCGCCGGTGCGCAGCCGCTGCCTCCTCGAGCGGCATGGTGCAGTCGAGCACCGGCTTGATGAGGCCGCGAACAACCAGCTTCACGACGTCGTCGAGTTCTTTGCGGGTGCTCGAGTTCGAGCCGAGCAGGGAGGTGTTACGCAGCAAAAGCCAAGCCGGATTAAACGAGATTGAGCGGTCGTTGAGTTGGCCGACAACCACGTAGCGGCCGCCGATCGCCAGGGTACGGAAGCAGGAGGCAAACACCGGCTCGCCGACGTTGTCGCAGATCACGTCGAAACCGCTGGGCGCGACGGCGCGCAGCTTGTCATCGAAGCGCTCGCCGCGCGTGATGGTCACCACCGCATCAGCGCCCGCGGTGCGGATTTCCGACGCCTTGCCCGGCGTGCTGGTGAGCCCGACGACGAAGGCGCCGGCAAGTTTCGCCACCTGCACGCCGTGGATCCCAAGCCCGCCGCCGGCCCCGGTCACTAGCACGGTGTCGCCTGTCTTGACGCGACCGACCTCACGAATAGCGTGGAGTTCTGTGCCGATTGCGCAAGAGAGCATGCAGGCTGCCTCGGGCGGAATCGTGCGTGGTACCACCGAAAGGGCGTTTTCACGCACCAGCGCAAACTCGGCATACGCGCCGGGGCCGTTGTGGCCGAAGAACCGCTGATTTGGGCAGATGCCCTCTTGCCCGGAGCGACAAAGGTCGCAGTGGCCGCAGGTCTCGCGATTGGTGCTCGCCACCTGGTCGCCCACCTTGATGCGCGTGACTCTCTCGCCGACGGCGAGCACATCGCCGGCCATCTCGTGGCCGGGCACGAGAGGAAACTGTACCAGTTGGCGATAGGTGCCCTCGCGCACCAGGAGATCGTGGTAGCACACGCCGGCAGCGCGCACGCGGATGAGCACCTCATCGCTGGTCGGCTCCCTCGGCACCGGAACGCTGCGCACTTGCAAAATCTCCGGCGGCCCAATGCCGTCCTGAATCACCGCGCGCATAGAGGTCTCGCTCCTCATCACCGTTCCTTTTGTTCGACGGCCTCCCAGAATGCATCCTCCCCGTCGCGCAGTAGGTCGGTGTCCTGCCCCGGCCTCGGGGCGCGGCCGGTGACCTGATCGATTCCCTCGAAGTCCCACGGCGGAGCGGCCGCCCGCAATGTGCCAGCACCGGTAACCTCGACGTCGCGCAGATTGCCACGGCGCCACATATCGACGTGGGCGGAGACCTCGTGATCGAGATGTGCGCGCGCACACGGCACGCCGGCCCGACGCAGCGCGACCAACCACCAGTCGCACGGGGCGGTCGCAAGCCTGCGAGCGAGCTCCTCGTCGAGCGCCGCCATGTTGGCAAGGCGTGCCGGGGCCGTGACAAAGCGGGAATCCGCACGTAGGTCCTCGTGCTCGATCGCTTGGCAGAGTGCGCCGAACTGCGCGTTGCTTTCGACAGTCACCGCAATCGGGTGGTCGGCGGTCGGATAGAGTCCGTCGGGGGCGGTGTGGCGCGCGGTGCGATGGGTGGGCGGCGGTCCGCCGCAGAGATAGCCGGCGAACTGAGTGAGCAGCAGGGCGGTCGCGGCGCCAAGCATAGTCATCTCGACATATTGTGGGCGGGCGCGGCGCCGGCGTGCGATGAGCGCGGCGAGCACCGCCTCACAAATGCGCTGGCCTGTATAGAGGTCGATCATCCCATAGTAGCGCACCCGCTCGCCGCCCTGGCTGCGGCCGTTAAGGGCGGCAAAGCCCGAAAAGGCCTGGATGTGCGGATCGGTGCAGGGCAGGCCAGCCATCTCGCCTTCGCGCCCAAAGCCGCTTGACGAGCAGAAGACGATGCGCGGGTTACGCACGGCGACTGCGGCGAAGCCGAATCCCATGCGGTCGATCGCGCCTGAACGGAAATTCTCCAGTATCACATCGGCGGTCTCGACCAGCCGCCAGGCATGGGCGCGATCGGCTTCGTCCTTGAGATTGAGGGTGACCGAACGGCAGTTGGCGTTGAGCGCCGCGTAGGTGGTGGTGAGCCCGCGCCAGGGCGGCAGCGTGTACATGATGAACTCGTTCGGCGCCTCGACCTTGACCACGGTGGCGCCGAGCTGAGCGAGTTGCGACGCAGCGAACGGCGCGACACCGCCAATGCCAAAATTGATTACGCGGACGCCGGTTAGCGGCAGTGCCCGGCTCATGACGCCTCTGCTCGTGACACCTCTGCTCATGCCTCCTCTCTTGCCGCGAGCGCTGCCAATACGTCCCGCGTATGCGCACCCACTGGCGGCGCCATGGCGCAAGAATGGGTCACCTGCGGCGCGCCGTCGATCCGCCACGGCAGCCGCACGAGCGTTTGCCCGTCGGCGAAGAAAGCGGAGGAATAGAGTTGCGACTGCGGATGAGCGAGCACCTCCGACGGGCCCTGGAACGGCACCGACCAGCCGCCGTGTCGGCGGATCAGCATCACCGCCTCGGCGCGGTTGAAGCCGGCGAGCGCCCGCTCGTAATGCGGCCGCGCCCAGTCGATCCGGTCCTCCATGCCGATCGTGCTGAACCAGTCGTCGCCGACGGCGTCGGCGAACTCATCGAGTCCGAGCTCCGCGCACAAAGCGCGCCATGCCGCGCGCTGGTCGGGCAAGAAATCGAGGGATACGAAGCCGTCGCTCACGCGGTAGCCGCGGTCGGGCGCGCGTGTGATCGCCCTTACGTGGTAGCCGGCCCAGCGGTCGGGATCGGAGCGCGCCGCCCAGTGGATCGTCTTGAGCGCGGCGGCGGCGCGGTCGATCGAAACGCGCGCTTGTAGAGCAGGAGCGCCGTCATCCGCAAGCAAGCCGGCGAGCGCCGCTTGCACGGCGGTTGTCGCGGCCGAGGCGGAGGCCACATCGGCGCCGAGCCGTTCCGGCGGCCCGCCTTGCTCGCCGATATACGGGGTGATCGCCAGCGCCGCCTGGGCTAGGGTTTCGCTGCTGCCGCAGCCCCCCGGCACAGCGCCATCGTCGATGATCACCACCACCCGTGTGCGCGCGCCGGCGCGTCCGATACCGGCGATCGCGGACTGCTCGCTCCACGTCGCATCGGCAAGCACGATGTCGGCGGCCGCGCACAGGCGCTCGAACACGGCGCGTCCGGCCGGCTCGCCGAGATCAACCGCTGCGCAGCGCTTGTGCGCGTTCATGAGGTCGAACACTGCACCGAAGCCGCGGGCGATGTCGCCCGCCGGCGGCTCGACCTTGGTGACCTCGGCGCCGAGGAGCGAGAGCTGCCAAGCTGCAAGCGGCCCGACCAGTCGCTGGCAGCCCTCAACCACTGACATGCCGGCGAGGGGCGCCCAGCTGCTCATGTCAGCAAACCGTTGTCCCGGATCACGCGCATTGCCTCAAAGGAGGCGCGGCAAGCGGTCTCGATCTGGTCGTCGTCGTGCACCGTCGACACGTACATCTTGCTCGCCGGATGGACGAACAGATCGCGCTTGAGCAGCTCGATTCCGAACAGACGCGACGCGACGCGGTTGCTAGCCGCGTAACTGCGATAATTCCAGACATCGCCCTCACCGAACACCGGCTCGCTGAAGGCTGGCGGCCCGATCATCTGTAGCGGCACACCTAGCTTGCGTGCACACTCGGCAAATCCCTGCGCGAGCTTGCCGCCGATCTCGACAAGGCGCCTTGGCCCGTCCTCCTCGACGAGCACGTCGAGGGTCGCAAGGCCGGCAGCGGCGGCGATCGCGTTACCGTTCAAGGTGCCGCTCAGGTAGACCGAACGGCCATCGTCGGCCCGGTCGGGAACGGTAAGCTCGAGCACGTCGCGCCGGCCTGCCACCGCGGCGAGCGGCAACCCGCCGCCTATCACCTTGCCCAGCGCGCAGAGATCGGGCGTGACGCCGAACGCCTCCTGCGCGCCGCCGAGCGCGAGACGGAAGCCGGTCACTACCTCGTCGAACACCAGGAGCGCGCCAGTGCGGTCGCAAAGCGCGCGCAGCCCGGCGAGAAAGCCGGGTCTCGGTGTCAGCGACCGCTGCACCGGCTCCACGATGATCGCGGCGAGGCGCTCGGCTACCGGCTGAACGAGCTGCGCGGTGGTATCGAGATCGTTGTAGGGGGCGATCAGCACAGTCTCGCTGACGCTCACCGGAATGCCTGCCGAGTCTGGCTGCGCCACCGGGTAATTGGCGCCGCGGGCGGCTTTCAGCCCATGTAGCGCGTAGTCGTGGTGGCCATGATAGGCACCCTCAAACTTGAGTACCAGTTCGCGCCCGGTGAAGGCGCGAGCAAGGCGCAGCGAATAGAAAGTTGCCTCAGCGCCGTCTCCGACGAATTTCACCGCCTCGGCGCAGGGGACGAGGTCGACGATGCGCGCGGCAAGGCGGGGCGCCACGTCGTTCATGGCGTAGAAGGTAGTGCCGCGCGCCGCCTGCTCCTGCACGGCGGCGACGACCCGCGGATGGGCGTGCCCGATCACCATAGGTCCGGAGCCGAGCACGAAATCGATCAGCTCACGGCCGTCCGTGGTGATGACTCGGCTTCCCTCGCCGCGGCTGGCGATGAAGGCGACTTCGTCTGGCAGCTTGAAGGTGCCGAAGCAGTCGCCGGGAATGGCGTGGGTAGCTCGATCGCGTGCGAATGCGGTCATTGCGCGCTCTCGGGTTGGCGCCCGGTCACCACCCACGAGCCCTCGGCCCGGTTCGGGTCGTGCTTGACCGCTACGCCATAATATTCGCGCGCCGCGGTCGGGCTGATATAGCCGTCGTCGAGGTCGGCTTGGATCGCGGCAAAGTCGCGCTCGGCGGGCGGCCCGTAACCGCCGCCGCCGGCGGCACGAAAGTGGATGATGGTGCCTTTCGGGAAATGAATCGGTGCCGTCTTCGAATTTAGGACCTTCCGCGTGCCGTCGGGAAGATCGGCCCAGAACTCCGCCTTTGGCGCCGGCAATCCCCCGAAAAGCCCGTAGGGCGCAAATTTTGCCCGATCGGCGGTCAGCGTGACGATGGCGTCGTGATCGAGCCTG
>Ga0209526_10000896_pt1 | contig 19624 bp, 17 predicted proteins | sample JacPinW_OM2H0_M1_FD_188566 | JGI IMG/M metagenome (GOLD analysis project Ga0209526, IMG submission 188566) | Forest soil microbial communities from Algoma, Ontario, Canada - Jack Pine, Ontario site 1_JW_OM2H0_M1 (SPAdes) (version 2) | ecosystem: Environmental > Terrestrial > Soil > Boreal... | reverse complement strand
CGCGCCAGCTCGACGACCAGCGGCAGGTGCGCCACCGCGACGCTCATCGTCAACGGCATCAGCCGCGCATCGTCGGAGATCGTCAGCTCGACCGGGCGCGGCGCGTTGTCCGGGTCACCGTCGTCGCTGCTTTCGCCCTTGAAGCCGGCGATCGGCGCCAGCGTCAGTTCGAGGTGCAGCACCGGTTCGGTGCCGGCTTTCTTAGGCAGCACGCGCACCCGGACGTCGAACCGGCGCGCGCCGTCATAGACCGGTACCGTGAAGTCGCCGCGATTGCCGCGGCGCAATTCCTGGCGGATCGCGGTCACCGTGCTCAACGGGTCGAGCACATTCTTGCGAAAACCCTCGGCCAGCAGCGGTTTCTTGCTGCTGTCGTCCGCGCCGCGCTCCGCGACCGCCGCCCCGTCGCGGTCGGCAAAGCGCATGCTGAGTCGGCGGTCGCGCCCTTTGCGCAGATCGTACAGCGCGTCGTAACGCGCCGGTGCCGGCGGCCGGCCGGCGGCGAGCCGGCCTTCGCTGCACGAGGCGCTGGTCGAGCTCGCGCTCGACCCCCCGGTCTCCAGCTCCGACCTGGCCGGGCCGCCGCGCCTGGATGAGGATTACCTGGTCATCTCCACCGTGCACTCGGCCAAGGGCCTGGAATGGCCGGTGGTGCACCTGCCCCACCTGGTCGACGGCGCGGTCCCCAGCGACATGGCGCTGGCCACTCCGCACGGGCTGGCCGAGGAGCGCCGGCTGTTCTACGTCGCCGTCACCCGGGCCCGCGACGAGCTCTTCCTGTACGCGCCGCTGCGGATGCACCATCACCGGATGGCCCGGGACGACCGGCACAGCTACGGGCAGCTGAGCCGCTTCCTCGACGCGGCGGCCCTCGCCGAGTGCGAGGTTACCGAGGCCGACCCGCCGCCCCGGCTGATACCCCAGCTCGCGCCCCTCACCGCCGGGATCGACGAGGCGCTCGACTCACTGTGGGGACCGGGATGATCAGGCCGGCGGTCACCGGGCCCGCCATTCGTCTTCGAGCATGGCGAAGACAATTTCGTCGGTCCACTCGCCTTTGACTATTTCGTTCTGTATGAAATGGGCTTCGAGGCGCATGCCAAGGCGTTCCAGGACCCGAGCGGATGCCGTGTTCCGGGCGTCAACGCGGCCGATGATGCGGTGCAGTCCGAGCTCGTCAAAACCCAGCCGCAGCATCACCTGAGCCGCCTCCGTGGCGTACCCCTGGCCGCCATGGTCGGGATGGAAGATGTAGCCGATCTCGCCCAGCCGGTGCTCCCGGCTCCGCCAGAACAGCACGACGTCCCCGATCACGGCGCCCGTTTCCGGTAGCACCACAGCGAGGACCAGGCTGCCGCCCTCGTCGTCCAGTTCCGTCGCCGCGACCCGCTGCCTTAGCGACTTCCGTACCTCGTCGCGGTTGCGAGCGCCGAAGAGGAGATAACGGGTCACTTCGGGCCGCGACTGGATGTCGTACAGGGCGTCGAAGTCGTCGGCCCGGTAAGGGCGGAGGGTGAGCCGGGGCGTCCTGATCGGATAGTCAGGCCTGATCATCACTCGATGGTATTAAAGAGCGCCCGGCAATAGGGCGCTCTAACTCCCACCGCGCTGGTCACTCTGGTGGGCCGTCCTCGGCCAGCGGCTCCGGGACCTTGGGCAGCACCGTGTCGAAGTATGCGCTCGCCGCGGCGGTGGTGCCCACATCCCGGCCCGCGCTCTCGGACAGGTACCAGCGATGCTCCAGGATCTCGTGGAAGATCTCGGCCGGGGCCAGCCTGCCGCGCAGGCTCTCCGGGGTCGCCGCCTGCACCGCGTCGTACACCTCCTCCAGCCAGCGGCTGGCCGCCAGGGTCACGGAGACCGGGTGGCCGGCCTTCTGCTCCAGGTAGCCGCGGAAGCTGGCGATGTCGTTGAGCAGGCGGCGGGCCTGGTTCTCCTCGGCGTCGATCCCGGTGCGCATGAAGAGCTCGCGGCGGTGCTGCCCGGATTCGGCGACCCGGGTCCGCACCCGCAGCCGGTTCCCTTCGCCGGTGCTGACGAGTTCCACTTCGTCGGCGTCGAAGCCAAGCTCGTTGAGGCGGCGCAGTCGCTCGGCGATGCGGTACCGCTGCTCTTCCGGGCGCAGGATCTCCTCCCGGGTCAACTCGTCCCACAGCCGCTCATACCGGCGCGGCAGCTCGTCGGCCACCTCGAACGGATCGACCTCGGGCGGCAGCAGTTCGCCGGCCTGCAGGTCCATCAGCTCGCCACCGACCCGTTCCCAGGCCAGCTCGAGGTCCCAGCTGCGCTGGCCCGCCGTGAGCGTCGGGTGCTGCTCACTGGTCTCCGCGTCGACCAGGTAGGCCTCCAGCGCTCCCGCATCGAGGCGGAAGAGCGTGTTCGACAGGGAGCAGTCCCCCCAGAAGAAACCGGACAGGTGCAACCGGACCAGAAGCTCCACCAGGGCGTCGAGCAGCCTTTCGGTCGGCTGGCCGCCCCGCGGGTTGGAGAACAGCGCGCGATAGGTAGTGGAGTAGTCGAGGTAGCGGGTGACCAGGATCGCGTCGGCGTCCCGGCCACGGTCAACGACGATTCCCACGACGTCGACAGCTGGCACGCTGGCTTCGGCCAGGCCGCGTAGTAGCCGGTACTCGCGCCGCGCAAGGTTCTCGTTGATGGATTTCAGCGCGTACAGTTCACCACCCTCCGCGACGAAGCGGACGATGTGACGGGAGATCCCGCGCATCCGGATCTCGACCAGCCGCTCGTCCTGCCAGTCCTCCAGCGGCTCGGACCAGGGCAGGGTCAGGAGTCCCGATGCCTCGCCGGCGGGCGGGCTGAAGACGAACCTCACGAAGCCGCTCCGGTCAGGCCGGCGAGTGGGGCGCGGAACTTGTCCGCGTCGGCATGCTGCACGTCCGCAAGGATAGCCAGCGCCTCCGGCCAGGCATGGCCCGCCGCATGTGCGGCACACAGTGAACCAACGCGAGACGTGCCTGGCTCGGCCGGGTTGCGGTCCCCTTGGCCGGGGCGGGTCGTTATGGCCGGTGTTCGGCCGCCTCGACCCGGTAGGTTCGGCTCTCAGGAACGCGCATAAGCGGCTCAGGACCTGAGCACCGGGTGACCGGTCTGCCCAGCGGACGGAGGGGGCATGACGGCCGTTGATCCCGGCCCGCCTGGTGAGGCACCGCCTTCCCCGTCGTTCCTGCTGCACGATCCGGCGGCTGCGCCACGCACCGGCCTGGTCGTGGCGCCGCACGGTGACATCATGCCGGCCGCGGTGTGGGTCGGCCCGGTGCCCGCGGGCGGCCTCGACCCAGCTATGGTCGCCGCCCTCGCTGACCGCACATGGCAGTGCGCGCTGCTCCCTGAGCACGCGACGGGCTGGTTCGGCAGGCCAGGATTGTCCGGCCACCGGCTGAGCAGCGCTGGCCGGCACCCGGCAGCGGGCCGCGACTGGTCCCCGCACTTCCGCCCATCCCGCGTCGTCCACGGGGGCAGCCAGGCCCGCGTCGTCCACGAGGGCAGCCAGGCCCGCGTCGAGGCCGTGGATGAGGTGGCCGGCCTGGCGCTGGTCACCGAGATCGAGGCGGTGCCCGGAGGCGCGATCCGCGGCCGGCACACCCTGACCAACACCGGGGAGCAGCCCTATGTGCTGGACTCGCTGGAGGTCGTCTTCCCGCTGCCGGGCGAGGTCGCCGAGACCCTGGATTTCACCGGCCGGCAGATGCATGAGCGAGTACCGCAGCGGCGCGTCATCGCCGACGGCCTGTGGCTGCGCGAGGGGCGCCGCGGCCACACCGGCCACGACAGCGCCACCGTGCTGGTGGCCGGGACAGCAGGCTTCGGCTTCGGCGCTGGCCGGGTGTGGGGCCTGCATGTCGCCTGGAGCGGCAACACGGTGCACCGGGTCGAGCGCCTGCCCTCGGGCCTGACCACCATCGGCGGCGGCGAACTGCTGCTGCCCGGTGAGGTCACGCTGGACGGCGGTCAGTCATACGCCACGCCGTGGGTCTACCTGGCGGCGGCCGCCGACGGCCTCGACAGCCTGGCGTCGATGTTCCACGGTTACCTGCGGTCCTTGCCAGCCCACCCACGCTCGCCCCGCCCGGTCAACCTCAACGTGTGGGAGGCCGTCACCTTCGATCACGACCGAGGCCGGCTGACCGCCCTGGCCGATGTCGCCGCGGACCTCGGAGTGGAGCGTTTCGTGCTGGACGACGGGTGGTTCCACAGCCGCAGGGACGCAACGGCGGGGCTCGGCGACTGGTGGGTCGACGAGACGGTCTGGCCCGGCGGCCTCCATGCGCTCGTCGACCATGTCCGGGCCCGGGGCATGCAGTTCGGGCTCTGGTTCGAGCCGGAGATGGTCAACCCGGACTCCGATCTGTACCGCGCGCATCCGGACTGGATTCTGTCCACCGGGAACCGGGTGCCGCCGCTCCAGCGCGACCAGCTGGTCCTCGACCTGACCCGCCCGGAAGTCGCTGGCTACCTGCTGGAGCGGCTCGACAGGCTGCTGTCCGAGTACGACATCTCGTGCGTTAAGTGGGACCACAACCGGTCGCTCGTCGACGCCGGGTCGGCGGCCCGGGCCGGGGCTCCGGCGGTGCATGCCCAGACCCTGGCCTTCTATGCCCTGCTCGACGAGCTTCGGCGGCGGCATCCGGACGTGGAATGGGAGTCCTGCGCATCCGGCGGCGGCCGGGTGGACCTGGGCATCCTCGAGCGAGCCGAGCGCATCTGGGTCTCCGACATGACCGACGCGCTGGCCAGGCAGTCCATCCAGCGGTGGACCGGGCAGCTTGTGCCACCTGAGTACTGTGGCGCGCACGTGTCGGCGCCGGTCGCCCACCAGACCGGCCGCCACCTGCCGCTCGCCCTGCGCGCCGCGACGGCCCTGTTCGGGCACTTTGGTATCGAGTGGGACCTGACCACCGCGGACCCGGCGTCGCTGGCCGAGCTAGCCGCGTGGGTCCGGCTGTACAAGGCGCAGCGGGCGCTGATCCACTCCGGCCGGGTCACCAGGGCCGACACCCCCGACGGCACCGCGCTGGTCCACGGCGTCGTGGCAGCCGACGGCGGCGCGGCCTTGATGAGCTACGTTCAGCTGGACGAGCCCGTGCAGAGCCTGGCGGTGGCGCTGCGCGTGCCGGGGCTCGACCCGGCGCGCCTGTACCGCGTCACCGATGTGACCCCGGAAAGTAGCGCGCCGGTGCGCGCCGCCGCTCCCGTGATCACCGGCAGCGCGGTGTCAGGCGTCCTGCTCGGCGAGGTAGGCATAGCCATTCCCGTCCAGCGCCCGCACACCCCGATCATCCTGCTCATCGAAGCCACCTGACCCTATGGCGCCCGCGAGCGCCTGGCGCGGCCGTCGAGCTCGATGTCCTTCGCGATCGAGACACCGTCGTTGGTGATCGTCGGCGGGCCCCACTTCTTGTCCAGTACGACGTTGCGGCCCTTCGGGCCGAGGGTGACCCGGACGGCGTCGGCGAGCTTGTTCATGCCCGTCTCCAGGCTGCGCCGGGCCTGCTCATCGAACGCGATCATCTTGGGCATGTGCTGCTTCCTCCCAGTGCTGGCGCGGTTTCTCCCGGTGGCAGGGGCGCAGTCATGAGTGGTCCTCCGGCTGAGTTGCTGGGTGGCATGCGGTGGCGGACGGCGGCCCGGCGTCGCCAGCGGCCGGAGATCCCAGGATCACGACGCCGCTGAGCGCCAGCAGCCGGCCCAGCCGGTCATGTCCCGGCCCGGACACCCACCGCAGCCCGTCGTCTCGTTTCTCCAGGAGGTTCGCGGCGTAATAGCCGGCCATGCCGCGCGGGTCCATGCCAGCGCGCTGCGCGATCTCGCGCATCTCCTCGTCGCTGGCACCGCGGTGCTGGATGTCGTTGATCTCGGCCACCGAGCGGAGGACCTCGACCATGCTCTGCGAGCTCCCGGGGACCGGGGTGCCGGCTGAGCGCCCTGAGGCGGGCGGGAGGTCACGCTCTATCTCGTCTGCGAATGCCCGCGCCGCGGCAGCCAGCGCTCGCACCAACGTGATGTCCAATGAACTCTCCATTTACTATGTGATTAAGCGTGAACACACGCTATCACGCTTAAAACTGGCTAAGTCAAGTCGCGCCTGCCAGCTTTCCGGAGCACGGGACGCGCACGCCCCGATCGGCAGCCGACCCGTGGCGCGCAAGTCCGATCGGCAGGCAGGATCAAGGTCTTGACAGGTACTCGGCTAAAAGGTCTAATACCCCTACCTTTAGACGTATGGGAAGACTGTGCCGAATCCTCTTGACCCGGCCAGCACCACGGACGCGCGCCTGTACCTCAACCAGTTCGGGATCCCGGCCGTCGCCTACGGCCCGCGGGCCCGCAACATCCACGCCGCCGACGAGTCGGTCGAACTCGCCAGCATCGTGGCCGGGGCGCGCACCCTGGCCCGCTTCCTGGCCGGGTACTACGCCGCCGGCGGCCTGCGCACCGGAGGCGCGCCATGACCGATCGGCGGGCCGGCTCCCGCGGCCCCCGTCCCGGCGCCCCCCCGCCGTCACCCGCCCAGGGCGTGCTCGCTCCCATGACCGTCCGTACCACCGGAGAACGTATAGCCGAACGTTTCGTCACAGCTATTGCCCTCGGCCAGTTCGTGCCTGGCCAGCGGCTGCCCACCGAGCGTGAGCTGGCCACCATGCTCGGCGTGAGCCGGGCGACGGTCCGTGAGGCGATCGCGAGGCTGGCCGAGTCCGGGTATGTCACGGTCCGCCGGGGCCGGGCGGGCGGCACGTTCGTGGTCGCCGGGTGGGGTCCTGAGTCGGCGGAGATGATCCGCCGCACGCTCAGCCCTGAGTGGCTGGAACTCGAGCAACTGCTGGACTTCCGCCAGGTCATCGAGCAGCAGATCGCCCGCACGGCCGCCCTGCGCCGCAGTGAGGCGGACGTCAAGGCGATCCGCGGCGCGCTGCGCGACTATGAGCAGGCCGGTGAGGACCGCGACTCCTCGCGGATGGCCGATCTCGCGCTGCACCGGGCGATCGCGGACGCGACGCACAACCCACACTTGCTGAACCTGAGCCTGAGTATCCGGCACGACATCAGCTTCGGCTTCGAGGCGGAGCCCTACAGCCCCGAGGTGCGCGGGCGGGCCCTGCACCAGCATCCGCGGCTGGCCCAGGCGGTCATCGACGGCCACCCGGTCCGGGCGGCGGAACTCGCCGCTGACCACTTCTCCCTGACCGAGTCCATGCTCCGCGAACTGCACGCGCGCGTGATGCTGCGCAGCGGACCACCCCAGGCTGGACCACCCCAGGCCGGACCACCCGAGGCCAGACCACCCCAGGACGGACTACCCGAGGCCGGACAACCCCAGGACGGACAACCCCAGGAGTAGCCAATGCCATTCGCCGCAGTCAACGGCATCGACATCCACTACCGGCTCGCCGGCCATGGCGAGGAGACCATCGTCCTGGTCAACGGGCTCGCCGACGACCTGGAGACCTGGGCGTACCAGGAAGACGCCCTGACCGCCGCCGGGTACCGGCTGCTGCTCTTCGACAACCGCGGGATCGGCAAGACCAGCAGGCCCGCCGGGCCGTACTCGAGCCGGATGATGGCCGACGACGCCAAGGCGCTCGTCGATCAGCTGGGCATCAGCCGATTCCATCTGGTCGGCGTGTCCATGGGCGGAATGATCGTTCAGGAGTATGGCCTTGCTTATCCGAACGATCTGCGTTCGCTGACGCTGGCCTGCACCTATGCGGCGCCCGGGCCGTTCTGCTCGCGCATGTTCGCCATGTGGGCCGACGCCGCCCCGGTGCTCGGCATCCCGTTCGTGATGCGCGACGTGATGCTGTGGGCGTTCACCACGATGTTCTTCGCCGACCGGCCGGATGAGCTCGCGGAGTTCGAGACCGCCATGAAGTACATGGACCAGCCGGTGCCCGCCTACCTCGCGCAACTGGCCGTCATCCAGGCCCACGACACCACGGCCCGGCTGGGCGAGATCGCCGTGCCGACCCTGGTGCTCGCCGGTGAGCAGGACATCCTCATCCCGGTCGCGCTGTCCCGAGCGCTGCACGAGGGCATTCCCGGGTCCCAGTGGCAGACCGTGCGGGGTGGTCACGCCTGCTTGTGGGAGCACCCGGAGAGCTTCAACAACGCCGTCCTCGACTTCATCCGCGGCCACGGAAAGGGTGACTAATGTCCACCAAGCAGGAAAGTGGGGCGATGGCCGCGCAGGCCGGGACCCTCCGGCATGGCGAGATAGGCCTGCTCGGGGTGCTCATGCCCGGGCTGGCCCAGGTCGCGCCCGCGTTCAACCTGTTCTTCACCGCCGGAGTGATGGCCGGACTGGCCGGAGCCTCGGTCCCGCTGGTGTTCCTGATCAGCCTCGTCGGGCTGGTCTGCACGGCGGCCAGCCTCGCGCTGTTCTCCGGCGTCTACCCGAGCGCCGGGTCGTTCCTCACCTACATCGCCCGGGCCATCGGCCCGCGCACCTCGGTCGCGGTCGGGGTGATCACCCTGCTCGGCTACATCATCGCGTTCGGCGGCATCTACATCTTCGTGGGCCAGTACATCGTGGTGAACGTGCTGAACAGCCCGCACATCTGGGGGATCACGCAGATCGTCACGATCGCCTACGGCGTGCTCGTGGTCCTGCCCGTGATCCTCGGGCTCAAGTTCGGGGTGCGCACCACAGTGGTGCTCTACCTGTTCGAGGTCGTGCTGCTGATGGTGCTGGCCGTCACCATCCTGGCCAAGGGCGGCGCTCACGGCCTGTCCGCGGCGCCGTTCCGCTGGCCATCGGGGGCAGGCACCAAGGACATCTTCGTCGCGTTCTCCTTCGCGGTGCTCGCCTTCGGAGGCTTCGAGGCGGCCGCCCCGCTGGCCGAGGAGACCCGCAATCCGCGGCGTAACGTCCCATTCGGTGTCATCGGCACCGTCGTGGTCAGCGGGTTCCTGTACGTGTTCTGCTCCTACGCGCTCATCGTCGCGTTCGGCACTGACCACATAGCCCAGCTCGCGGCCAACCCGAACCCGTTCCAGGCCGCGGCGAAGACGTTCATCCCCGCGCTCGCCCCGCTGATCACCTGGATCTTCCTGTCCAGTGTGACGAGCTCGTACGTGGCCGCGAACACGCAGACCTCGCGGGTGATCTTCGCCGGTGCCCGCGGCGGCCTCTGGTCGCGGACGCTCGCGGCGGTGAGCCCCCGGTTCCGCACCCCGTGGGCCGCGGCCATCGCGTTCGTCGCGCCCAGCATCGCGATCGGAGTCGTCTCTACCGCGTTCACCGATCCCGGGACGGCAGTCGGCCTGCTCAGCACGTTCGGGATTCTTGGGCTGGTCCTCATGTACCTGGTGGCTAACGTCGCGCTCATCGTTCAGTGGGCCAAGTTCCGCCGCGCGGGTGTCCGCAAGAACGTGTGGACCTGGGTCGTCACCCCGGTGATCGGAGTACTCGTGCTCGCCATCCCGGTCTGGGGCGATCTGCGCCCGGGCCAGCCGACGCCATACAGCTACCTGCCCTGGCTGACGCTCGCGCTGATCGCGGCGGGAGTCGTCTACATGCTGGTGCTGCAGGCGGCCCGGCCCCGGGTGATCGAGCAGGCCACATCCCTCCTCGAAGGCGACGCCGACCTCCCCGCGAGCACATAACCCTCCATGATCACCGCTCCCAGCAAAAAGCAACCCCCACCTCGTCCTATTACTACGGTATTTCTTCAGTGAATATGACTGAAGAAATACCGAGATCATGGAGATCCCTCCCGGCTGAGTAGGCGTGAACGCGCTAGTTGAGCACAAGTACTCATGACGGCGGCACAGCTCCGGCCAAGTATGGAGATGTGCGGAAGCCGTGTAAGGCAGGCCGCCTCATGGAAATGGCGGTTGACATGCCTGAATCTGTTTCTGGGATCGCAGCGGCCGAAGCTGCTCGCACGACAGCTCCGGCCCCGGCTGGCCCGGCTGGCCCGGCCGACCTTGTTGGCGCGGGCGGCCCGGCAGGCCCGGCAGGCCCGGCACCCGGCGCCGCGCCGCGCCGGCTGCCGCTGGTGGTGGAGGCGCTCGGCTACCTGGGCGCCGTATTCGCCCTCGTGGCCGGGTTCATCGCCGTACGGCAAATCTGGCCGGCCATTCCCGCCAGCGCTGAGCTTGCCTTCACCGGGGTCGCCGCCATCGCGCTGCTACTGGCCGGCATCATGCTGCGGACCCTTGACCACGAGGCGTTCGGGCGGCTCCGCAGCGTTATGTGGCTCATGTCGACAGCCAGCCTCGCTGCGGCGGTTGGGCTGCTCACAGGTCCCCAGTTCTGGGATCTGGGCCCCGCCGGCCGGCCCCTGGTGACGGAAGCAGTCGTCACCGCGTATGCGGTCATGCTGTGGTGGCGTTACCGCGCGACGCTTCAGCACCTAGCGATGTTCGCTGCCACGGCCGCGCTGCTCGGGACGGGCATCGCGCAGGTCTGGCCCGGCATCATCCTGCCGTGGGGCTCTGGCTTTGGCCTGTGGGCGCTGTCACTGCTGTGGGGAATTGGGGCGCACCGCGGTTACCTGGTCCCGCGAACCGCGGGCTATGCCGCGGCCGGGATCGGACTCCTGGTTGGCGCGCAGCTGACGATGGACCTGCCAGCAGGGCAGGCGCTCGCCGTCATGACCGTCGCCGGCCTGCTCGCGGCCGGAGTGGCGCTGCGCCGGGTACTCCTGCTCGGCCTCGGTGCTTCCGGCGCCATCGTGATCCTGCCGCAGATCGCCATCCGGTACCTGGCCCGAGGGGCCGGGGCAGCGGCGGCCATCTTCGCGGTAGGCCTGGTCATGCTCGGCGTCGCACTCTGGCTCGCCAGGACACGCACGAAGGCCTAGCGCGCCGGTCAGTAGTCGTCAGGCGGCCAGCCGGTGAGTTGCCGCCGGTGGATAGGCCAGGTCGTGAGCGCGGTGCACGGGACCTGCAGGACCGGGGGCGGTCCTGCAGGTCCCGTGCCTGGTTGCCGGCGGCGCTGCCGGTGACCTAGGCCTTGGGCAGGTGGTTCGTCCACCAGCCGATTTCCGAGACGCTGCTCGGGCCCTGGGCCGTGCCGGAAGCGGTGAGCGTGTAGCGTACCTGCGAGGTCGCTGGATCGACGACGAGCGTAGCGTGCAGGTGTCTGTCGAGGGAGACCAGCAGGCCCTGGCCGCCGTTGACCGCGCCGAGGCTCGTGACGTTGGGCAGCGAGGCGATGACGCGGAAGGCGGCAGCGCGGACCCGCGGCGGGGCCGGCAGCTCGGCGACCAGGATGGTCAGCGAATCGAAGACTCCCCAATGATGGGGATCGGGCGTGCCGTTCAGGCTGTCGAAGTTGCGGTTGAAGGCGACGAGCCACGCCTTCAGACCGGCCGCGCTGGTCGGCAGGTGCTGGAGTTGGCGGAAGGTCACATCGCCAACCCGCCAGGCATAGGGCACCGATGGATACGTCTCCGTCGGCACGCCCTCGAGCGAGCTGAAGGCCCCGGGGTTGCCAGCCAGCGTGAACGGGGTCGCCCCGCGCGGAAGCTGATCGGAGTACTTGAGGAGCTTGCCGCCCGACTTTCCTCCCAAGACCCAGGCCTGGCCGTCTGGCCGCATCCATTTTTCCTCGCTGTAGTAGAAGCCCGGCTCCGACGTGGTCGTCCTGACGTACCAGTAGGTGCCGGAGCCAGCCGGCCTCGCCGCCGCGGTCGTGGCGGCCGCGAGCAGAATCTGCCGGGCCGATAGCTGGGATGTGGCAGCGCCGCGGCCCTGGGACGCGGCCGGGGCCTTCGCGCCCGAGCCGACCGTGAAGCTCACCCCGGCCACGATCGCCGCGGCCGTGGCACCGGCCACGACAAGCCGCATCCCCATCCCGGGCAGCCGGAACCGGCGCACGCGCCCAGGCACCTGGGCATTGCCGCCAGCAGCGGTCAGCTCAAGCAGGCCCGCCCTCGCAGCGGAGCAGGCGGCCGGCGAGGGCGGTTCAGGCTGGCCCCACGCGTCACGCAGGGTCTCAAGGTCGTTCATCGTCTGTGGTCCTTTCCTAGGGTCGTCGAGCCGTCCTGGCCCAGCGCGGCGCGGATCTGCTGGCGGGCCCGGTGCAACCGTGAGCGCGCCGTGCCAGCCGGGATACCGAGCGCCTCGCCCACCTCCTCAGAGGTCAGCTCGGCCCAGGCGACCAGCAGCAGCACATCCCGGTCGGCATCGGAAACCCCGGCCAGCGCCGCCGCCAGCGGTGCGCGGTGAGCCTGGGCGTCGATCCGGACCGCGACCCGGTCGGCATGACCCTCGCTGACCTCATCCGCGCCCGTACGTGCCAAAGCCCGGAACCGGCGGACCTCCGCCCGGTGATGTCTGGCGATCAGGTTCGAGGCGATCCCGTACAACCAGGGCCTGGCGTCCGGCCGGGACAGGTCATAACGCTCCCGCCCCGCGAACGCGACCAGGAACGTCTCCGCGGCCACATCGTCAGCCAGGCTGCGGCCCAGCCGCCGCACGGCATAACCATGGATCTGGGCGTAGTACAGATCGAAGACCACGGCGAAACGCTCGGGCTCACGCCAGGACTGCTCGATAATCAGCGCATCGCCGGCCATCTCGGCCGGGAGCGCCCGCATCATCGCAGCCATTTCCAGATCATTCGTGTCGTCGCCTGCCTTCCACTGCCCGGGATGAGTCGGTCACCACTCCTTCGCCGATCGGCCCGGGACTGTTCGGGGCCGACGCGTGAGCCTGTCCGCGAGTTCATACCTCGCCCAGGCCAGGCATCCATCCAGTGCCCGCCGGCTGGCACAGGTTTGCTCGGCTTCCGATGTTGCGCACGAGTCGCCCTTGGCGCTGGGTTCCCGCGCGCAACGGTTACGCCTGCCGGCACTGCATGGACGCCTAAACGCACCGGGCGACCAGGCTGGTTCTTGGCCGGAAGCAGGCTCTCAGTGGTGGCCGTGCGGGGATCAGGCCGTGATCCAGGTCTGGCTGTGCTCCCACAGGGCGCTGGCCAGGTCCGGGGTGGCGACCTGGCTGGGCTCGCGCTCGCGCGAGTTGTCGTAGAAACGGCCGCTGGTCGCCGCCACCGAACCCGACGTGGCGCAGTAGAGCGACGTCTGGGCGCCCTCCTCGGGCGAGATCATCCGCAGCTTGATCAGCGGGCGGATCGGCCACGGAACCCGCCGCCAGATGTCGGAGGCCACCACCCCCGGGTGCAGGGCGTAGGTCGTGATGCCCCGACCCTGCACGCGCCGGGCGAGTTCATGGGAGAACAGCACGTTGCACAACTTGGACACGGCGTACTCGGGCAAGCCGGTGACGCTGGCGGTGGGCCGGCGCACCGCGTCGAAATCCACTCCCCGGGCCTGGTAATGGGAATCGCTGGCGACGGTGACCACCCTGGCCGGGGTGCTGGAGGCGAGCCGGTCGAGCAGGGCGGTCGTCAGCGCGAAGTGCCCGACGTGGTTGACGCCGAACGCCAGCTCAAAGCCGTCCTTGGTGATGCCGCGCCGCCCGCCCACGCCAGCGTTGTTGATCAGCACGTGCAGCGGTTCCCCCAGCGCCAGGAACGCCTCGGCGCACCTGCGCACCGACGCGAGGTCAGCCAGGTCAAGGGGCAAGAACGCGACCGCGTCGCTCCCGGTGGCGGCCACGATGTCCGCGACCGCCCGGCGGCCTTTCTCCGGCGAGCGGCAGGCCACGTAAACTCGGCCGCCCCGCCTCGCCAGCCCGGCCACCGTGGCACGGCCGATCCCGGTATTGCCACCGGTGACCATGAACGTGCGCCCCGCCAGTTCAGCCGATACTGCAGACATGGTGACTTCTTACCGCATGCCCCGCGATGACGCCCAGGTGATGTCCTTACCCCAGCCGACCAAGGACCTGGCGAGCTGAAGAGCCCGCGTCGATACTGGGTTAACGGCACTTTGCTGATCAGGGGTGCACACTTCGGGGGGCGGCATGACCACATCAGGCGTGGATCCGATGCCAGGGTCGCAGACCGGGGATAGCCCTGAGCCCTCGGCTGTCGAGAGCCGGCGTGAACGTTCGGGCGGCGTTGCGGCGTCACTCGTCATCACTGGCGTAATACTCGTTCTTGGGTTCGCTCCGTTATCCCGTCTCGTTGCCCACGATCTACCGCGGTCGCCGGGCAGCGTTGCGCCGGTTGTGACGGGATTGCCACACGGGAAGACCACTGCCATCCAGAACGTTCCAGTTGAACTGCCCAAAGGTGCCTACATCCGGACATCCAGAGATGTGCTTCCTTTTGCCGTCGCGGCGTTGGGGCAGTCGGATGCCCTGGCGTTTATGGCTATTCTCAAGTCCTCGTCTTACCTGGCGGGCTATCCCGTTGGCTACATCTCCGGTCATGCCGAGTACCCGTACCGGTACCCGGCTCTCGACGCGGTGCTCAACAAGGCGTCACCAGGCAGCTTCGCTTCCGGCGCGACGGCGCTCGGGGCTGTGTTAACCGTGCTGGCCGCGCGACCGCAGACCGGCGTCCCCGGACAAACCGACGACCAGGCCATCGTGAACGCGGGGGCGGCTGCGTACGGCGTCCTGAATCGCGCTCGCGCCGCGGGCGGATGCGCTCCGCAACTGGACCTTCTGCTCTTGCTCGCGTCTGACCACCTCACGACCTCGGACATCCTCGGCCGGGAGGAGCAGCGCACAGAGTCAGCGTGCCCGCACGACCCGACACCGGGGTGGCTCGTCGGTCAAACACTGCTGAGAAGGGTCCCGCGGTTCATACCGGCAACGTGGGTCGACGTGAAGACAATCTCCGTGCTGCAATCCGCCATCGCGACCTTCCGACGCTTGGCCGCCGAGCACCCCGATGACGCGGGTGTCCTGACCGGGCTGGGTGATGGCTATCTGCGCGCCGGAACCCATCTGAGGTTTAGCCAGCCCTTTACCGCACGGCGGGATTTCACATCAGCGATCGTCGAGTACAACCGTGCGTCGGCACTGGGTGACAAACGCGATGCGGCGCCGGGCCTGGCACGAGCGCTGATTGGGTTGGGTGAGCCGGCGCAAGCGGCTCGGGTGCTGCGGCCCTTCGCCAGAGCCAGCACCTCCCCCGGACCCCTGCTCGAGATGCTCATCACGGCCGACGAGGCAGCTCACGGGTTCGGCGCAGCGGAGACCGCGGCACGCCACCTCGACCAGCTCGGAAATCCCGCCTATCCGAACGGTGTCGCCTTGTTTCCGCTGCCGTCGAGTTCTTCGGTTGACTCGTTGGATGATGCTTCACTCCCGTTGTCTCTTGGCGCCGACCGGCTGACGTCGTTGTCGGCGATATTGATCTTGCCGGGAGGCGCAGGCGGCTCGGTGCAGGATCTGTCGTTCATCCCCGCGTACCGCGACGATCCCGGAGTGACGGGAACCCAACCAAGTTGCGCGTCATGGACCTGGCGGCGTGACGCGCTACTCGACGGCCACGCAGCCCAGGCGCTGGCCGGCTGGCCAGCGCAGTTCAACAGCGTTGGGCGTGCCTACGGCGTGTGCTCCTCGGCCGACAAGCTGAAGCTGATAGCCGATACCGAGGCAGGCCAGAAGCTCGATAAGAGCATTTACAGCCGCGATGACATCGCCGATGCCCGGCAGAACCTGCTGCGCTGGGCTGGTGATCTCCCGGCTGCGAAAAAAGTGGCTGAGCAGTGGCAATCGGCCACCGCAGACAAGAGCGCGATGCCTGCGCTTCGTCTAGGTGAGATCGAGTTCCTGATGCACCAGTACAACGAAGCCGCCGCCGAATTCGGTCTGGCGGCCCGCCGGTCGCGCCTGGTCAGCTACCGCGACGATCTCGGAGTTGCGCAGGCGAACCTTGATCGGGGGGCGGCGCTGCTCGCGGCCGGGCGGACATCTGAGGGGACCCAACTGCTCCGCCCGCTCGATTTGCAGGGGACGCTGGGCTACGCGTACCAGAACTCGTTGTCAAACGGGCCCAATGTTCCGCTTCAGTTCGCGGCCCTGTCCTACTACGCGTGCGAGCAGCTCGGTGACTACGAGCGCGAATCGGGCCACCTGCACGCCGCGGTGGAGGATTACACCAACGCAATGGACTGGGCGCAGCAGGTCGGGCAGGGGTCCGGCGCCCGGCCAGAGGTGCTGAACAACAATGCGGCGCTGGCCTATCTCAGTCTCGGCGACACGAGCACCGCGGCGAGCCTGGAGAGCAAGGCGCTGGCCGTGGATCCGATGAATCCGGCCTTCCTGATGACAGCCGGATTCATTGCCGACCGCGCCGGCCAGGTCGCGAAAGCGGCACACTACGACCGCGAGGCACTCAACAGCGACCCGGGGGCATTTCCCGCGGCAAACGATCTGGGCGTCGAGCTGACCCGTGAACATCACGGCGGCACGGCGGTGACAGCCCTGCGGCAGGCCGTTGGCGCCAGCCCGGGCTATGCGCTGGGCTGGTTCAACCTGGGCGTCCTCGAATCGAAGCTGAATCCGTCTCACGTGCTTGCCTCGCAGGGTGCGTTCGCGATGGCCTATTCATTGGATCCGGCGCTGAAGGATCGTCGGCACGACATGACGATCGACGCCTCGGTGTACCGAACGGCGCTGGACCTGTCCAAGCCACTGCCACCCCGATGGAGCTTCTCGCAGCTGCAACGACCGGCACCAGCCGCGGCGGTGGGGCTCTTGGCCGTCGTGGCGCTCGGCTTCGGCTTGGCCAGGGCGTCCGGGCGAAGTGGCAGCACCATCGCCGGGCAATTGCTCGATCCGGTCTCCGAACGACTAAAATCCGTGCCCCTGCTGAAACGGCTCAGCCATCCCGGGTGGGCCCTGGCCGCGACAGCGGCTACCTTCCTGCTCGTCTACCTTCGCCGAGCAGCCGGCCCGACCGAAGTCATCGCTTACACCACCGGCGTGCTCGTACTCGCCGTCGCCGCGATGACCGCGAGATCGGTCCTGACCCGGAGCCGGGGCATCGCGATAACCCAGAGCTCGTGGCCCCCGGCATTGGCGTTCGGCCTGGTGACCGGCGCGATCGGGCTGCCGTGGGCACCCCTTCCAGTCGTGCGGACAGACGGCGAGGACAACCCCCGGCTGCATCTGGCCGCACCGCTCACCCTGGCCGCGCTCAGCCTGGTGCTCTTCGTGGAGTCGGCATGGCTGCACGTCCCGATCACGCAAGCATGGGCAGTCGCAGCCCTGATCATGTCGGCCTCGACCTTGCTGCCGATCGGGCCACTCGACGGCGCCCACGTCGGCAAGGCGGGCGTGGCGGCCGCGGCGGGCGTCGTGGGAGGCGCTCTGCTTGTCGGCCTCGGACTCATATGAACCACCGCGCACAGGGGCTCATGTCGGCGAGATTCAGCTGACGGAATCCGACTGCGGCATCCGGGTGCCGGTCCTAGAGCGCCGGTCAGGGGGCCAGGCCCGCCTCGTAGGCCGCGATGACCAGTTGCGCCCGGTCACGGGCCTCCAGCTTCATGAGCAGCCTGCCGACGTGCGACTTGACCGTCGCCACGGTGAGCTGCAGCCGCTGCGCGATCTCGGTGTTCGAGAGCCCAGAGCCGATCAGGCACAGCACCTCCCGTTCCCGCCCGGTCACCCCCTCCAGGTTCCGGGTGGCGGGTACGGGACGGCGCGCGAACTCCTCGATCAGACGGCGGGTCACGGTCGGCGCGAGCAACCCCTCGCCGGCGGCGATCACCCGGATCGCGGCCAGCAGGTCGGCCGGCGGCGTGTCCTTGAGCAGGAACCCGCTCGCCCCCGCGCGCAGCGCCGCGAACACGTACTCGTCCAGGTCGAATGTGGTAAGGATCATGATCCTGGTGGCGCTGCCCGGCTCCAGGATGCGCCGCGTCGCCTGGATCCCGTCTACCTTCGGCATCCGGATGTCCATGAGCACCACGTCGGGTCGCACCCGGCGGGCGACCTCGACCGCCTCCTCGCCGGTGCCCGCCTCGCCGACCACGCGGAGATCGGGCGCGGTGTCCACGAGTACCCGGAACCCGGCGCGCACCAGGACCTGGTCGTCGGCCACGACGACGGAGATCGTCACGCGGCGGCCCCGATCGGCAAGGACGCGCTGACCCGGTAGCCGCGCCCGGGCAGCGGTCCCGCGCTGAACTCGCCACCGTACAGGGCGACCCGCTCCCGCATACCGATCAGGCCGTGCCCCTCGTCCCCGCCGCCGGCGGCCCCGGCGCCATCATCGGTCACCTCGATCGCCACCGCCTCATCGGAGTACGTGACAACCACCCGGCCATGTCCGGTGCCGGCGTGCTTCACCACGTTGGTCAGCGCCTCTTGCACAATGCGGAACGCCGCCAGGTCCATGCCGGCGGGTAGCTCACGCGGCATCCCGCGCACCGCGACGTCCACCCGCAGCCCGGCCCGCTCGGCCAGGTCGGCGATGTCGGCCAGCCCGGGGGCGGACAGCAGCTCGCCCGGCGTCGCGTCCCGCAGCATGCCGAGCAGCTGCCGCATCTCGCGCAGCGTGGCGCGGCTGGTCGTCTCGATCGCGTCCAGTGCCCGGGCCGCCTCGGCCGGGTTGCTGTCGATCACGTACCGGCCCACGCCCGCCTGCACCGCCACCACGCTCATGCTGTGCGCCACCACGTCGTGCAGTTCCCGGGCGATCCGCAGCCGCTCCTCGGCGACCGCCTGCCGCGCCTGGTCGACCTTGGCTTCCGCGCGGCGCTCGGCCTGCTCGCGCAGGCCGTCCGCATAGGCCCGCCCGGCCCGCACCGCCCGGCCTGCCGCCCAGGCGGCCAGCAGCACGATGGCGGTGCCGGCTGCGTGGCCGAAGTTTGCCTCCACACGGGTGACTCCCGGCCCGCTTCCCGACACGTACGCCGGTGTGAGGAGGGCGAGCACGCTCAGCGTGAGCAAGACCGCGCCCAGCGCGCCCACCGCGGTCCGCGCGGGCTTGACCAGCCCGATCATGTACAGGACCGCCGCCACCGCGAGCATCGGGTCCACGGTGAACCCGAGGAACACCGTCACCGCCTGAGCGGCCAGGGCGACCGCCAGCGCGGTCAGCGGCCGCCAGCGGCGCAACGCGACACCCGCCGAAGCGACGCATACCAGGGCGATCCCGACGCCGACGGGCACGCCAAGGTGCAGCGGCACCCGGCGCGGCGTCCGGGCGGCGCCGGCCAGGACGCCGGCCAGCAGCAGCGCCGCCGCCACGTCGATCGTGACGAGATTGGCGAAGGTCAGGCGGCGGGTGAGCGGCACCCGTGGCTCTTCCACGTCCTGAACGGTAACCCGGCCAGGGGCCGAAAGCGTCCTACCCGAGGCCAAACGCGATGTCCGACCCAGGTCGGAGATGGCTCCGGAAAGTGCGGCCCGTAGCCGGAAGCGCGCGGCGCCCGGGTCGCGGGACCGTGGACCGCATGATCGAAGTCACTAGGCTCACCAAACGCTATGGCCCCACCACGGCGGTCGACGGCCTGTCGTTCACCGTCCGTCCGGGCCACGTCACCGGCTTCCTCGGCCCGAACGGGGCCGGGAAGTCGACCACCCTGCGGCTCATCCTGGGGCTGGATGCGCCCACCGCCGGGACCGCCACCATTGACGGGCGGCCGTTCCGCGGCCGACGCCGCGGGCTGCGCGACGCCGGAGCGCTCCTGGACGCCACGGCGGTGCCGGCCGGCCGCAGCGCCGCGGCGCACCTGGCCGCTCTCGCCCGCAGCAACGGCCTGCCGGCCAGCCGGGTCGCCGCCGT